>FJWA01003358.1_pt1 | contig 10393 bp, 8 predicted proteins | sample 1011891 | NCBI WGS metagenome assembly FJWA01 (sample SAMEA3912450, study PRJEB9761) | metagenome | biome: forest; material: soil | place: USA | collected 2011-06-22 | depth 0.1 m
ACCCTGCATACCGCAGCCGCCGCGCAACCCCTCTCCACAAAGGACAACCCCCTCTTCTCGCAGACCCAGCACCTCCTGCGCCTTAGCCGTGCGGTGCTCCGCTGCCACCAGACGGTCGATGCGGCGGCCTCACGCGCGCCGCCGGACCTGGCCTCCCCGCGCGAGACATGGAAGCAGGACGAGGAGGGGATGCGGACGCTGCTGGCGTACGGGAGGGTGCATGGGGAAAGGGCGGTCGAGGGGTGGATTGCGCCGCGGGACGATGACAAGCACCATGAGATGACGGATGGGGAGGAGGAGGGTGGGAGTGAGGAGGAGAGGGAGAGGAGGAGCGAGGCGGAGAATTTGGCGAGGGGGTTGTTTGAGTGGAGGAGGAAGGGACGCGGGTTGGGCTTGGCAGAGGGGGCGGAGAGCTGGGGGGTGGCGGCGAGGAGGCAGATGGGTGCGCTTGTGGGGGTTGTGAGGACGTTGCCTTCTTCCAAGGTGGGGAAGTGAGGTGAGTTTTTGGTCTTGGCTCTGGGGGTTTGCTGAGTTGAAGGGGTGGGGATGATGGTCCCTTTGGGGAGACACGAACGGTTGCTCGCTTGTCATGGTCAGGGAGGGCTTCTTTGCAAGGACATGTTATTGTGGGCTATTTGCTTGACCGAAATGGGCTCGAGATAGCCGCATATGAGGACGGAATAGAAAGACATGTTGGACCCTGACCAATTGCTTACATTTTGTACAAACTATGCTGTTGTTGAGGAAGTCGAGAAATGGGCGTGCCGGAAAGTGGAGAACAACTCAGACGCCGGAATTGAGGCGGCGGTGGAGCTCGGACCACTCCCGCTAGTCCATATCAGGCTTAGCTCGCTCAGCCCTTTGGTTAGGGCTTTCGCTTTCCACAACCGCAGAGTTCCTCGAAATTTTGTCCTCCCGACTCTCAGAACTCGGCGGATTCCTTCAAACTTACTAACAACAGGAATTCGAGGCTGGTGCGTATTTCCCGCTCCTCACTACGGCATTGTCTGCATCGCCCTTCTCCAACCACGCTCGATTTTTCTTGCCCGATTTTGTTGGCGACGAGGAGCTGACCTGCGGGATTGCACAGGCAAAATGGGCGCCCTTAAGTACCTCGAGGAGCTTTCCAAGAAGAAGCAGAGCGATGTCGTTCGCTTCCTTCTCCGCGTTCGCTGCTGGGAGGTTAGTTAAAACGCCCTCGGAAAAAACGTGGACGGAGGCTTTCGCGGTCCTGGCGGACGAAGAACTCGATTTTTATTGGGGGGCCCGAATCGAGAACTTTTTCCGCCAGGACCACGACTCGCCCCGTTCTTGCTATACACTCGTTGAACATTTGCTGAGAGTGCATCAATATAGCTCCGCCAGTTGAACGTCGTCCACCGTGCCTCGAGGCCCAGCCGCCCCGACAAGGCTCGCCGTCTCGGCTACAAGGCCAAGCAGGGCTATGTCATCTACCGCGTGCGTGTCCGCCGCGGTGGCCGCAAGCGCCCGGTTCCCAAGGGTGCCACCTATGGTACGGACTCTCTCCGAACCGCTATATATGCCGGGCTGTGTGCCAATGGCACATGGGGCGCAGTTTTCGAACAGACGACTGACTGATTTTCTTCTTCTCTTCGTTCAGGCAAGCCCACCAACCAGGGTGTGAACCAGCTCAAGTACCAGCGCTCGCTCAAGTCGACCGCCGAGGAGCGTGTCGGCCGCCGCTGCGCCAACCTCCGCGTCCTGAACTCGTACTGGATCAACCAGGACTCGACCTACAAGTACTTCGAGGTCATCCTCGTCGACCCCCAGCACAAGGCCATCCGCCGCGACCCCCGCATCAGCTGGATCGTCAACCCCGTCCACAAGCACCGCGAGTCCCGCGGTCTCACCGCCACCGGCAAGAAGTCGCGCGGTCTCAACAAGGGCCACCGCTACAACAAGACCAAGGCTGGCCGCAGAAAGACCTGGAAGCGCCACAACACCCTCTCCCTGTGGCGCTACCGGTAAACGTCTCGCCCGAGGCGTGGACCGTCGTGACGGAGATTGCGGTTGGGGCGGCGGCGTTTGGGCTCTGGCTCTCGTGTTTCGCGCAGCGGAGTGGCATATCGGACAGGCTGGCTCGCCTGGGGAAGTCGGGCGCCATGCTGGCATTCGGGAGCACTGCGACGAGGAGTTGGACTTAGCCGAACAGAAAAGGAATGGACTGGCGCCCTTGAAGAGGGCGCATCTCATATTTGTCCGCAAACATTGCGTTTATGAATGGCATTGTGATTCCCCGGCTTGGAGTTGGGATTTGAAAGATCGTTTTACCCATCCCTCTCTCCTCCACTTTGCCGTCCTGTGTCTGCTCGCTCCTCTTGCCGTCTTCTTTTACCGGTGCTGCTGCGGTTCGCTCTATCACCCCTCAACCCCTCCCCGCTGCCACACGCCTCCTTAAGGAGGGAGGTGTTGGAGGGAGGAACTGGTTTCTGTTGATACCGGGGCATTGGAATGGTTCAGCCAAATCAATCTATTTTCTTCTCTCTCATTGCCGTGCCGTGCCGTGTCGTGTCGTGCCATGCTAGAGAGAGAAGAACAGGGAAGAGAGAGAGAGAGTGAGAAAGACAGGAGGAAAAGTAAGAAAAAAAGGAGAAACAAAACCGCCCACGCTTGACTTGACACCCCCCATCATCACCGAGCCCCCTCCGGAGCTCGAAACCTAGAGCCAATTGACACAGCCATGTCTCTACGGATGTCCTTGACTCTGAGTCTGAGACTGGCGAGATGGCGAAGGGTCGGAGCTCAATCTCATGTTAAGAATAGGCGGTATGATCACGGAAAGGGTCCCCCCCAAAAAGCCGGGACTGATGAAATGGAAGATTGGCGAGCGATCATAGGCACTGACTCAAGTCCAAGCCAGGCTGTTTGTCCAAGGCTGGGTTTGTGTATCACCTACTTCAGCAGAGACGCTGTGCTCTCCCACCTTGGGGTTGCTGTTCCATGGGGGCGCCTGTGTGGTCTCTCCCAGGGACAACGTGCCGCACCGATTGATGTAAGCTCGTCGACGACGTTGTCAGACGCCTAATACCATCGTCGAGAGACAAGCAAGTCCGTCGGCATCCCCAAGAAACCCAAGAACATCACAAGTAACCCGGGATCATGTCACACAGAGCCAAGTCATCGCAGCAAGAAAGAAAATATAAAAATGCATCCTTTGGTTCGCGTCGTCTCCTCTAAATACAGGCAAGCCAAGGCAGTCCAGGCCAGGCCAGAGCAAGCCAGCCGGCCGACGCCAAGTTACTGCTGGATCGCATGGGATGCATGCCGCTTGATGAAGTCCATGACCACAGACAAGCCCCATGCGATCGCCTCCCCCTCCCCCTCCCCCCCCCACTTCCATGCCAAGGAGCCCTGACGAAGCCGAGTCCCAAGAGTAGGACGGGACGGGACCGTCCTCTCAAAGTCGAGTCGAGCCCCCAGGGGCCAAAGCCGAGAGACCGCCAGTGGCGAGGCCGAGAAAGCAGCAGAAGAAGACAAAATAAGAAAAAGAAGCCAGCCGAGTCCCAGGGCAGCCGTGGACTAGCGTCCGATGGAGCGAGAGGGCCGGAAAAGGACGAAAACGCCAAAACCCATGTAACGAAGGCGGAAAGGGATTCGGAAAAGGCCGGCGATGGGGCAAGGGTTGCCTCGGTGACTGGTTGACCCGTCGGAGTCGCCGCGTGCATCTGAGAACTAAATCCCAGATGACCAGCCCGGGCCCAGTGATGACTTTGCGGACCCTTGAAGGGATCGGTGGCCGTGTCGCCCGAGTTGATGAGCATGGAGAACTGAATGATCGCGGTGCGTGGCCGTCGCAAAGGTGGCCTCGCAGAGCGCAGAATACAACCCGAATCTTTCGCCAAGCGGTCAACGCGCCGTGCATCCCATGGCCCGACCATTTCGCCATATCGTCGAGGAGATTGTCTGATGCAGATGTCGCAGAATTGGTTCTCGATAAACGGAGCATGAGATGTGGCTGAGATCGGGAGTTGGGAGGTGTTATCCGAGAGGATCGAGGTCTGAATAGATGGGGAACCGAAAACCGAAGACAGAAAACCGCAAGCCGAAATGACGGGAGGAAAAGGTTGACGAGGGAGAAAAAATCACGCTCCATAACGCTCTATGCCGTCGCGACTGCCTCGTACCTATCGAGCGGATAGTGTACAACAAAGCGGCCCCCCCGAGACGGGACCCATCACGAGTCTCGAGGAGGTGCTTATGCTCGATGGTTGTTTTCGCCGTCGCCCAAGTGGATACCGTGTCGCATCATGAGGAAAACTGAAATGCCGTGCCTGTCGTCGCTAGTGGAAACAGTCTGAATGGGAAAAGGTCGTGACGGTCATAGTATGTTGGCGATGCCTTTCGTAGCTAGTGTAGCAAGGAAATGAGAGAGGAAAGAACACGAAAGCCCCAAGCCCCAAGTCTCGTCGCTTCGCCGAGGTTCCGAATGGGTAGCGTGCGGATGCTTAGACCCACTGGGTCTCGCCGTTCTCAGCGGATCCCATGGGGTTGAACTGAGGCGGGAAGTGCTGCGCGCGCGGCGGCTGCAGGGGAGCCTGGTGTTGAGGAGCCTGGTGCTGGGGACCAGGAACAGCGAGAACCGCGCTGCTGGGGTACATGGCGCCCGCGGCATGACCACCGTTCACACCCGGGCCGTTGACCCCATTGAGGCCGTTGGCGTAAGCTCCGGTGGCGAGGATCGACGCGCCGTTGGGCATGGCGCGGTTGTGGCTCGGGCGGAGAGAGATCTGGCCGCCGGCAGGATCGGTGGGCATGACCTGGCCGGTGTTGGTCGGGCCGGCGCGAGTATCGTGGGTCTGGATCTTGGCCTGGATGCGGCGGCCATAGGGTGTCGCGCGGATGCTCGGGAGAATCGGGCGGATGGTTTCGATGAGGCGGTGCTTCGACATGGGAGTCGCATAGTCGAGAGCGGTCTGAATCACATAGTTGCCGAACGAGTCGCGGAGGAGGCGATCAATCTCGCCAGCGCCCAGAAGCTCCGTGACGATCAGGTCCCGAGAGATCTCGGAAGAGCAGCGCAGGCACTTCTCGATGACGTTGGAGCTGAACTTGTGCTTGGAAAGAGCACCAATGCGGCCGTGGAACTGGCGCACCAGCGGCTCAGTGAAGGTCTCCTCGTTGAGGTCGATGATGTACTGGACCACGTAGTTGCCGAAGGGGTCCTGCACAAGGGTGACGGCATGATCGGTGATACGCTCAATGAGCCACATCTTCTGAGCTCCATCGGCGTGGTCGATGCAGCGCTGGAGAACACAGCAGCCGTGGCGGTGAGTGCCCACCTCAACGCAGTGCTTGCCGACGGCGTCGAAGATGAAGGACGAATCAGCGGCGCTGAGCTTGTTCAAGCACTTCTGGATGACGTGGTTTCCGTTGAGATCCTGGATGAGCTCGACAACCTGGTTGCGGAGAGCCTCGACGATCAGGTTGATTTGAACCTGCGTGGTCACATGCTCGATCATCTTCTGGAGGGCTCGAGTACCATGCTGGTTCAGGGCAATGGGCACCATGTTGGACGTCGCATTCTGGATCAGGACGGTGCGCTCGTCATCGTTGCAGTACTCCAGCAGCTTCTGGCAGAGGTAGTTGCCGAAGGGGTCGGTCATCAGCTCCACCACATGCTGGTTGGTCTCGAGCCAGATCATGTGGATTTGGTCGGGGAGGCGGTTCTCCAGCTGCTTCTGAAGGTAGCGGCAGCCGTGCTGGTCCTTGCACAGAGAGTAGATGGTGCCGCCAACCTGTTCAAGCGGCAAGTTGTTGAACCGAGCCATCGCTGCCAAGTATTGTCAGCGCTGCGCTCCTCCAACAAAAATGAAGCAAAAAATCTGGTGGGGAGGAGAGCTTACCTTCGCTGTCCATCTGGCGGCGGTTCTGAATGACACGCGCCTGGCTGTCCTGATGAGGCCGGGGAGCAGGCGCCTGGTTGTAGAGCGGGTTGTAGCCCGTGAAGTTCTGCTGCGGGTACATGGGCGGAGGATTGCCATTGCTGACCGCCATGTTCTGCATGAGCATGGGGAGGGTGTTGTAGGCAGCCGGGGGCGGGCTCGTCATGGCGTTGTACCCGTGGGCCGCAGGATAGAACGGATACGGCATAGCAGGAGCGGGCGCATTCACGGCTGGGGCGGCGGCCGAGGACATCTGCTGCGACTGAGTCAAACCGGGGCCGAAGGGCGGCGCACTGGCTTGCAAGGTCGAGCTGATGGACGGATAGGCGGTAGTCTCACGGCCATTACCCGGAGAGCCATCCGACGAAAGCTCACGATTGTGGCGGCCGGGCATGATGCCCATCGGGATACGACCGATGCTCGCATTGTGGTTGTGGAAATGCTGCTGTGCGTGATTGTTCAGGTTACCAGCCAGGCCGGCGGCGCCGCTGTTCTTAACAGTCGGCACATCGTTGGCAGAGTACGACTGATGCAGCTTGGGAGGCGATGCCAGGATGTGGGCGGTGGGAGGCGAGACGACCGAAGTGGCCGGCGCATCCAGCGCAGCAGTCGCAGCAGCCTCCTGAAAGAGCTTGATGCCCTCGATCGAGTGACGGACATTGGCCGGGCGGCTGCCGCCGAGGGTGCTGGCGTCGGACGGCGAGCCGATCGAGGCACCGCCGTTGAGCTGGGGGTTGCCCATGGTAGACATGCTCTGCTTGTGGCGATGCTTGTTAATATTGTTCCAGCCGTTGGAATGGTGGTGCTCGGGCCCAGAAGTCTGGGAGAGGGAGAGGTCGGGAGCAGCGGAGGATGCAGAGGTCTTGAGAGAGAGAAGAGGCAAAAGTTAACCGGCCAATCTCATACAAAAAGGTATTGCAGCTCGATGGACTGATGACAAGAAAATTCTGCAAGGAAAAAATGAGGCCGTAACAGTCGTGATTTGCGTCGCGGGAAAAAAACAAACGCGGTGGCAAAATCGGGTACAGGAAGGCAGTCAAGAATCAAGAAAAGGCAAGTCGTGATGGTTGGTGATGGAGTTTGCGTGAGGATGGACAGTGGAGTAGTGAAATGCGGGAGTGAGAGTTGAGTGCTGGACGTGTGGGGGCGCGTGCTTCCCGGCAGGAACCAATCTGCGGAAGACAGAAATTTGGTGCAAAAGCCAAGTTTCTGAAACTTGCAAAAATGGCAGAAACTGGAACAGAACCCCCGAAGGAGAGAAAGGAAAGGAAAGGGCAGAAAGGCAGCCAAACAGAGCCCGAGCTGCACACAAACAGGCCAAGAAAAGCGGAAAAGCGGGCAAACTCACCATGCTCGGATATGCCTGCTGCCGGTATAAGGATGAGAACGCGTCCGCGTTGCCAACCTGGGCTGTGGGAGTTGTTCTGGTCTCGGCTGGGATCGAGTCTTCGTCTCCAAACAGAAAGCCGGTCGTGTTGTTGCTGTCCTCAAGGCCAATATCGGCAAGGTATGTCCGGGACCGCGTGACGGGCATAGAATATCGGTTGAGTCTGGGAAGAGTGCTCTGTCAGTAACTGAGTTCGCCTCGCCGCAAGATGATATTACTGGTTGGTGGAAGACCTAGGGCGACCGAGCTGTCCGCGGTAGTTGGTCGGGAAGCTGGAGGTTGTGGGCGTTGTGTGGGAGAAGAAATTTGGGTGAGATGGGAGCTGGAGGCTGAGGATGGGAATGGGAATGAAGATGGGGAAGAAGATGAAGATGGGGAGGAAGAATGGGGTTTAAATAGTGGCTGGAGCAAGGGAAGAACCGCGGACGAGCGGTATCTTTACTATTCAACGGAGGAGAAGGCATAGAAACAGCCGCAAAGCTATTGTCCTGCCCTCCGCTGAATGGTGGATGAATAGAAGCTGGAATAATCTGAAAAGCAATGATAACAGGAAGGGGGCGGGGTGGGTTGGTTTGACACGAATAGGGGTTGTTGAATCCAAGCTGCCTATTGTGCAAGGCAGCCCAATTCAGCAGCATCGTGAATGAAACATCCACCGAGCTAAGTGCTTCTCCCGGCCCAAAAGCTGGTAAAACCCAAAAGAAGAAAAAGAAGAGGGAGGAGATGGGCGTTCATTGTCAAGGTGAGGAAAGGTGAGTCCGGCTAAGGCACAGTCTTCACCTGCACACAACCAGCAGAAAAAGAGGACCACTTACGCGTTTGTTGAACGATGGCTCGTAGGATCCTGACGAACGGCCTCCTCCTTTTCGTCCTCGTCGCTATTCCTCCGAGACCCTGGCACCGAATGAGAGTCGTCGAAGGGAAACCGAGACGGCAGAGTTCCGGAAAGAGGCGAAGTGAGCAGCGAGCCGGACCGTGCTGGGCGGTTGAACAGGCCTGGCGGAGACGTGAGGCTCGAGGTCGAATAGCGATTCGGTCTGGAGAAGATGGTCGGGAAGCCAGAAGCAGAAGTATCGCGATACTCTGGGGGGGTTGTCGGCTCCGATTGGTGGCCGCCGTATCGGGCAGCCAGATCCTCCTGCATCTGGTGCAGCTCTCTCTCCTCCAGCCGCTGCTGGGCATCCAGCTTGTGGATCTCGGCCTCGAAGCGGCGCCTGTGCTCCCGAAGCCTCTCGTAATCCATCCTTTTCTTTTCTAGCTGTGGACGAAGAGTTAGCTGACCGTTGTCTTGGCGAATAGGGTCAGGGCGAGGCGAGGAGCGGAAGCTGCTGCGGTCCGGTGGCCTCGGGACAAGACCCTCCACAACGCCAGCAGCAGCAGTCTCCGCTACCCGAGGAAAAAGCCCCATGGTGGGCTGCGCGTGTTTTAGTGTCTGCCAGCAGCAACACATACCAATTGAACTTTATGCAGAGCCTGTCGCAACCAGTGTCAGCTGGGTGTCCTGAAACGGCGGCGAGGGCTGGGCCACCAAGCCACCGCTCCCCTCAAGCCCTCCCCCTCCCGTCGAGCTCTCTCCTCGATATCTCTCCAGAGACGTACCGTGGTGGCAGCAAAGTCCTGCGGCTCGGCGGCGGCGCGCGGGATGGTGGTGATAGTTGACAATGTTGGTACACGACCGGACTCGGCGGTGAAGCGGCGCGGCAGCAGAGGCCCGTTGCCGTTGCGAGGAGGCGAGACGAAGGCGCCGGTCACACCCACTTGGGGCTCGCCGCGGGGGCTCTGCTGGGTTCGGAAGAAGTCGTCCATGGCTGCTGGCCCTCTCTGCTATTACAAACACAGCAATTTTCGTACACGGGGCCCTGCGACTGGGAAATTGGACGGCGATAACTCTTCTCTATAAGCCTGGAGCGGATTTGCAGTCAGCGGTCAGCGGCTCAAGACGACTCTGGGGGCTGGGTTCGGCGTGTGGAGGAGTCCGAGGCTCGATTGGCGCTGCGTGCGCGGTCCCGGGGTCTTCTGGCGGGCGGGTTGCTGGCGCCCCACGAGAGCGAGATTCGCGGGCTCATGAAGGAGGACTGCGCGCTGCTGCAGTGCAGAGAAAGCAACAGCCGCATCCGTGGGCTTCTTGCTCGTCCATCTTCGCCCTCTCTCCCTCTCGCGGCGCTTGCTGCTTGCCGCGTCCCGCTTCTCGCTTCCCACCTCCCCCTTCACGGCTCCCCCGCGCACGCGGACTCGGCGCTGTCTCCGAAACCTTACCCCTTCTGCATGCGCGGCAGCACGCAGAGATCAGGCCGAAAAAGGAGATGTGGACTGACCTGGAGGAAACAAAAAGTCTGTTGGCACACGTTGCGTCCTGGAGCCCAGGCGCAACAGCAAGGGGAACGGAGCAGCAGTTCAAAAGAGCGTGGGATGAGGAAGCGGGTGAGAGCACGGCGCCCGCTTTAGGTCGAGGTTCGGTTTAAGGACAGCCCGCGCGCCCTGCCCTGCCCAGCGCGCTGCAGCGAGCGCGGACGGACCCCTGGCAGCGGAGTCGTTCTGGCTGCTGCGTGGCCAGTGAAGGGGTCGGCTAGGGGCGCTCAAGCTCGTGTGCGCTAAAACACTCCCCCCACCTCGCTCGATTGGGGCCCGCTATGCCCCTGTGAGTCGCCCGTCCCTCTGAGTCCCCCTGCCGCACGGAAGGGGNCCCTTTCTGCGCTAAAACCTGGGATCGCGCATCCAAAAAACAACCCGGAGCTTGGGGCCTTGCAACCTTGGAACCTTCCAGGTTGGAACCTCGGTGCGGGAGTTGCAACGCCTCTGGCGGCGGCCTGTGCTGTGGACAAGAGCGTGGGAGTCTGGGAGAGGGGGTGGCAGATGGAGATGGAAACACGGCGCACTTTGTCCAAGTCAACGTGAAAGTCGACCTGGAAGTCACCGAATCAATCAATGGTCGGTCGAGGACGGACTCGAGCACNCAGGCTCAGCCAGGCAAGGTCCCAATCATGGCAGCGAGGGCTCCAGGTGCAGGGCGGCTTTCCATCCTTTTGGTGCCGTTTGTGCCCAAAACCCCGGGTTTTCTACCGTACCTACCCGGATATTGAATCATTTGGTGTGCCCTTTTCTC
>FJWA01003824.1_pt1 | contig 10393 bp, 6 predicted proteins | sample 1011891 | NCBI WGS metagenome assembly FJWA01 (sample SAMEA3912450, study PRJEB9761) | metagenome | biome: forest; material: soil | place: USA | collected 2011-06-22 | depth 0.1 m
GAGGAGCAGATGCCGTACTGCACCTCGACTTACTATGCCTCAGCGACATCCTCCACCTCGGCCCCGTGGCAGCTGATAATTCCCTTCCTCGTCTCCTTTATCCTCCCATCCATCATCAAGGCCTATCTCCAGCCCACACGCTCCTACGAAGGCCTCGCCCCAACCTGGATCGGCTACGTCTTCCGCATCGGCCTCTTCATGTCCGCCCTCTACTGGGTCCTCGACGCCGCCGACAACGGCAACTGGATCGCTGGCCTCCCCGACAAAACCCTCAAGAACATCAGCGTCTACACCGCCCAAATGGTCTTGGCGCTCGCCATCGTCGCCGGCACAACAGCCTTCATCTGGGCGCCCCCCTGCGTCTCCATCATCACCTCCGCCTCGCCCACCCAGCCAACAAAGGCCCAAGTCGCCATCCTCGGCTACGCCAACGCCCACGGCGCGCGCTACCTCCTCCTCCCCCTTAACCTCTTCGCGGCGTGCATCCTCCTCTCCAAACCCATGGGCGCCGGCGCGCTGGGCCTGATGGCCTGGCAGCTCCTCGCGCTCCTCGAGGTGCTGGACCTCAACAACCTGACCACCTCCCCGATCGGGCCCGTCATGCTCGCCGTCCTGGGCACCTTCCACTTTTTCAAGACGGGCCACCAGGCCGTGCTGAGCTCCATCCAGTGGGACGCCGCCTTCATCCCGCTCTTCGCCATCCGCTACCCCTACAGTCCCCTCGTCGTCGCCCTCAACACCTTTGCCGGCCCCATCCTCGCCGCCTCGGCCGTGCCGCTGCTCGTGCTGTGGAAGGCGGGCCCGAAACGGAAGGGTGTGCTTGACGCTGTGAGTCGCGCGCTGGGAGCGTTTGTCGCGTACTTTGCTGTTGAGAGCCTGGCGACTATGGCCTGGGCGGGGCATCTGCGCCGGCATCTGATGCTGTACCGCGTGTTTATGCCGCGGTTTATGACGGCTGCGGTTATGCTGTTGGTTGTAGACGTGGTGGGGATTGTGGTCGCGCTGGCGGGGGTGAGGTGTAACACGATGGCGATTGGGGAGGTTTTTGGGTGGGCTGAGTGAGGTTGTTTTGCTCGAGTCAGTCAGTCGGTCGGGGCTGCTTTGTGAGAGAAAAGGGGGGGTGCATGTTTTCGTGTGTAAAAAGTGTTACTGCTACTACATACACAGGGCAGTAGGGCATGGGTAGATGATGCGCTGGAAACGCCCTGTTGTATATACATAATACATACATAATGTTGGCCTGTTGGCGATGAATAGAGAGCTTTGTTGTAAGTTCATGTCCTGGTTTTTTCATGCTGAGAGATAGTATGTCTCTTTGCCCTAGCATCAACCCAAGCAGATCCGACCTGATTCGAAAGCTGCTTAACTAGCCGCTCATTCAGCTAACTATATAGAAGCAAGATATCGAATCAAATTCCGAACTTAACCTAAACTTAACTCGAACTTACCTTAAACCTTACTTTAAGCTTACCTTAAAGCTTAGCTGAAACTTAGCTCGAACCGAACTTAAACTTATCTTAACTCAACCTGAATATAACTTAAACTTAGCATGAAGTCATCTCGAAGTCATCTCGAAGTCATCCCGAAGTCATCTCGAAGTCATCCCGAAGTCATCTGAAGTCATCCCGAAGTCAAACTCGAAGTTGGCTCGGATGAATGCGATTTAGGATGCTTCCATACAAGGACCCTTCTCTTCTTCGTATTCGAGACACAAGACCAAAGTCGACCAACTTCAGACAAGAATATCACGTCACGGCCAAGACATGTTCACAGGATATCAAGGCACCATGTGTTCATATTAAACGATCCGGTCCTATCTAGCTTCAGGCCGAACTTCACACGCGCGCTGCTTGGTGAAGGCAGACCGTTCCGTGGCCAAGAACCTCGCATCTTGTTGAAGAAGCGAGTCGCAGCCCTTCCACTCCCCGAAACCCATTCCCTGCACCCGCACCCAAAAACAAATGAATCCCGTTTTCATCCCCCGAACGCCGAGTTGAGAATGGCGACCCCCTCTCCCGATTTATGCTGATGCTGTTGAAACAGAATTTCCGGATTTTTCCCTTGCCCACCAGCGCCGAGTTGAGAATGGCGCGCTTGAGGTATCATCTATCGTTACCCGTTTTCATAACCCGCTAGAAGACCCCCAAAATAATAAATGCTGTTGAAAAAAATCCGGAAGCGCATACGTCGATGATGCTTCGTGAGCTGTTGGGGAAATTAGGCCTTGTCAGCGTACTTCTCACGGAAGTACTTGGCAGCCTTGACCATGGACTCGAGGGCACCCTTGACCTCGGGCCACTGGCGGGTCTTCAGGCCGCAGTCGGGGTTGATCCAGAGCTGCTCAGGGCGGACTGCTTTCGGTCAGTACATATTATTCTCGGGCGGAATCGATTCCTGGACTTACGGAACTCGAGCATCTCCGAGATGCGCTGGATGAACTCCTCCTCGCGGGGAACACGAGGGCTGTGGATGTCGTAGACACCAGGGCCAATGTGGCGCGGGTAAGCCTCGTCAATGAAGACCTTGAGGAGCTTGGCATCGGACTTGGAGTTCTCGATGGAGAGGACATCGGCATCCAGAGCGGCGATGGCTAAAACAAGTCAGCAAACCTGATCATCAAGCTCAAAGGGTCGTAGGTCAACGCACCATGGAAGAAGTCCTGGAACTCGGAGTAGCAGAAGTGGGAGTGGATCTGAGTGGAGTCCTCAACACCGGCGGTGGCCAGCTTGAAGCTGTCGACGGCCCACTGGAGGTAGGCGTCACGCTCAGAGCCCTTGCGGAGAGGGAGACCCTCACGAAGGGCAGGCTCATCGACCTGGATGACGAAGATGCCGTTCTTCTCGAGGTCGACGACCTCGTCACGGAGGGCCAGAGCGAGCTGCTGGCACTGGACGGACTGGTGGACGTCGTTACGGGGGAAGGACCACCGCAGGCAGGTGACGGGGCCAGTAAGCATGCCCTTCATGGGCTTCTTGGAGACCGAGGCAGCATACTTGGACTCTTTGACGGTCATGGGAGCAGGGCGGGAGATGTCGCCGACGATGATCGGGGGACGGACGCAGCGGGAGCCGTAAGACTGGACCCAAGCATGGGTGGTGAAGACGTAGCCCTGGAGGCGCTCGCCAAAGTACTGGACCATGTCGTTACGCTCAGGCTCGCCGTGGACGTAGACATCGAGATCGAGCTCATCCTGGATCTTGATGGCATAGTCGATCTCCTGCTCAATGAACTTGTCATACGCCTCCTCGCTGATCTCACCCTTGGTGAACTTGTTGCGCTGGACACGGATCTGCTGGGTCTGGGGGAAAGAACCAATGGTGGTGGTAGGGAAGAGGGGAAGCTTGAGGTGGGTCTTCTGCTGAGCGTAACGGCTGTCGAAAGCAGTCTTGCGGTTGTGCTGCTCGGGGGTAACCTGAGACTGGCGCTCCTTGACCTTGGGGTCATTGGTGCGGACGGACTCGGCGCGAGCCTTGAGGGCGGCAGCGTTGGCGTCGAGCTCGGCACGGACGGACTCGGCATCAGAGACGGCCTTGGCGAGGGTGGCAACCTCCTTGACCTTCTCGCTGGCGAAAGAGAACCACTCGTAGACATCAGCGGGAAGCTTCTTCTCGCTGGCGAGGGTGTGGGGAGTGTGGAGGAGCGAGCTGGAGGTGGCGACGATGACGCGCTCAGGGCCGAGAGCCTTGATGGCGGTCTGGAGGAGGCCGAGGGACTTCTGGAAGTCATTCTTCCAGATGTTCCTGCCGTCAACGACACCAGCAGAGAGGATCTGGTTGGGGCCCAGCTGCTTGATCACGGGCTCGAGCTGCTCGGGGTTGCGGACAAGGTCGACGTGGATACCCTGGGCGCCGGCAAAGGCGGGCAGGACGTCGAAGTTGTGCACGATATCACCGAAGTAGGTGGCAACGACGAACGAGGGAATGGCGCTGCCCTCGGCGGCGAAAGCCTCGTAGGCGGTCTTGAAAGCGCTCTTGACCTCAGGGGCGAGATCGAAGACGAGGACGGGCTCGTCAATCTGGACGGTCTCGGCGCCAGCAGCCTTGAGGGCCTTCAGGAGCTCGACGTAGACAGGCACAAGCTTGTCAAGGAGAGTGATCGGGTTGACCGAGGAGCCACGGTCGGCCTTGCCGAGAGCAAGGAACGAGACGGGGCCGACGAGGACGGGGCGGGTCTGGAAGCCAGCCTCCTTGGCCTCGAGGAACTCGCGGATGGGCTTGGGGTCCTTGGCAAGGGAGAAGGTCTGGTTGTCCTGGAGGGTGGGCTTGACATAGTGGTAGTTCGAGTCGAACCACTTGACCATCTCAAGGGCCGGGACGTCCACACCGCCCTTTTGGTGGCCGCGGCCCATGGCGAAGTACTCATCGAGGGTGGACAGCTTCTGCGAGGTGTAACGCTCGGGGACGGCCTGGGGACGAGAGCAGAATGGTTAGCATAGAGAGAGCCTGGGAGGCATCGCACTGAGCCCGACTCACGTTGAAGAACTGGATGTGGTCGAGGACATGGTCGTAGTGGGCAAAGTCGTTGGAGGGGATGATGTCGACACCGGCATCCTTCTGGATCTTCCAGTGGGCGAGACGGAGCCTCTTGGCCTCGGCGAGGAGGGCCTCCTGGTCGAGCTTGCCAGCCCAGTAGGCCTCGTTGGCCTTCTTGAGGTCCCGAAGGACACCCATGCGGCTGGGAAATGGCAGTCAGCACGCGGTCCGAACATGGCCGGGCAGTCAATGGCACTCACGGGAAACCCAGAACCGAAGACTGAACCATCTTGAGGCGGTGGAGGGGCAAACTGGGTATCAAGGGTCTGACGCGGGGTAGCAGTGTGTACGAAGAACCTCGTCTTGGGCCTGCCGCTGGCTCAAGAAAAATACGATGAGGTTTTTGAGAGGTGAGGGGATGGAGAAGGAGAGAGAGCAGAGAAAGGGGGGGAAGGAAACGAGGCAAGGAGGGGGAGGGGAAGAAATTTAGACCTTGTCCGTCAGAAGCAAAGAGACAGGGAGGAAGCTTGGTTGGTGGGCCGGAATCGGTGGGGGTCCCCACCGCAACTTTCGGAGCCCGACCGCCTTTGGACGAGCATTTGTCTCGATGGTTCGAAACGACAGGCAGGTGGGGCAGCAACGCAAAATTTCAATTTCCAATGGCTTTTCTGCAGAGCTGCCCAGTGAAAGCCTCTCGATCTGCTCGTGGCTGCTTGTCGCTCTTTGCCGCGGTTTGCGGCTTGTTTTTGGCCTGCTCCCGCCTGGTCTGCCCTGCTTGTGCAAACACCCTTTTGACCGGTCTTGACCGTGGACGCTATCACCGCTGCAGATGGTGTGACCGAGACCCGAGTCGACCGGGATTTTCTCGCAAGCCACTCAAAGGAGGGCAGCTCCGTGAACCGGGCTCCGTCAAATTGCCCATGCAGGACGACCCCTCCATCTGCAGCACGGCCGACAACGCTGCTGCAGGCAAGGTCGTGGGCCGTTTCTTGGGTCAAAAAACTGTCGGAAAAAGTGGCCTGCTTTCAGAACATGTCTCCGAGCTTGAACTGAACACCATTTTTTCAAAGAGGTTGAGTTTGGATTTCTTCCACTGAACACCCACCCGGATACTGTTGTTCTCCTTCTTGACTCCTGAGCTGGCCATCTCGTAAAATCTCCTGTCCTGAGTTACGAAGAATGACATCGGCGCGCGGATCCCCCCCCCNCTTGACCGCCGCCTCTGTCTTGGTGGGATGGGGGAATGGTTGGATGTGGAACGGTGAGACCTGGGATGCCTGAGGCCCGAAGCCCTTTCGGTTTGGGCCTCAGGCATCAAATCAAACATCTTGCTGCCTGAGGCCGCAAATTGAAACGTGACCCTGAAACGGTCTGGATAGTTGCATAGGTAGCCAAGACCATGCATTTACCAAGCATGAACCTGATTCGTGGCAATGATGCACTGTGGTCCAAGGCAGATTGCTCCAACCCAACCAAGCATTTGGAAGGGGAGCGACTCGCCAACCAACTGGCTGCTCTCCAGCCTCGCACAGGCGTCGTCATCTAGCATTGTCGTCTCCGGAGCTGGGGACTACGCTCCTTGAATTTTACGATCAACCTAATCAACTCTCTGCTCACTTTCCCTCGATTTACGCCGCAAATCCCTCAGAGTCGCGACACATCGGTCGGCATTTCGCTTGCGCCGTCTGCCCCCCGCCCCCTTTCCGGTGACCGTCCGTCCCGACCACGTCTCCGACCGAGCTACCTCAGCACCGCCAGCATCATGTATTCCAACCCGAACTCTTTCCTCGGGGGCAACGCCATGCGCCCCGGCGCTCCCCAATATGGCAGCTCGTTCGGCGCCGGCGCTGGCCAACCCCAGCAACAGCAACAGCAGCCGTCGCAGTCCCAGCCGAGTCCGTTCGCCCCGCAGCCGACCGGGTTTGCCCAAGCACCGCTCCAGCAGCAGTACACCGGCTACCCGGGGTTGCAGCCGCCGCAAGGCCCGGGACAGCTGCAGCCGCAGTTTACCGGCTTCGGCCAGACTCTGCAGCAGAGCGCCATGCCACCGATGCCGGCGATTCCCCAGCAGTACCAGCAACAGTTCCAGCAGCAGCAGCACCAACAGCAGCAACAGCAGCCGACTCCCTTCGCCGCTGCGCCAACTCAGTCCGCCCCTCAGACACTGCTGCCTCCTCCCCCTCCCGTAAAGCCGCAGGCTACCGGTTACAGCGAGATGGCGGCGTCTTTCCATGCCGCAGGTGGCGCAAAGCCCAGGCCCAGCGCGGCCCCGCGGCAAACGAACAAGGTCCCCAATATCCGCCTCTCCTTTATCACGGCTCCGGACCAGGCCAAGTTCGAGACACTGTTCAAGTCTGCCCTGGGCGATGGACAGACGACCATGTCAGGAGAAAAGGCGCGGGACCTGTTGCTGCGCTCGAGGCTGGACGGGGACTCGCTGTCTCATATCTGGTGAGTGATTCTTTGGCGAGGTTGGATGTATGTCTGCTCTGAGATGTGTGCTGGTGCTGACTTTGCCTCCAGGACGCTGGCCGACACCACCCGATCTGGGCAGCTGCACTTCCCGGAATTCGCCCTTGCAATGTATCTTTGCAACCTGAAGCTTACTGGAAAGTCCCTCCCGCCGGCCTTGCCCGAGAATGTCAAGAACGAAGTCTCTAGTATGGTGGATATCATCAATTTCAGCATTGCCGAGGAGTCAGGGCCCGGTTCCGCCACGGCAACCAACGCGTCTGATTTTGGAGCCGGGCAAAGCACCGCCACCCCCCCGGTGATTCAACACCCGCAGCCGCAGCCGTCGAGCTCGCAACTCCTCCACACCCAGATGACGGGATTCCCTACCCAGCAGACCGGGTTCTTGGGTCAGGGCCTTTCGGCACAGCAGACAGGAATGCCCCAGGCTACCGGCTACACCGGTCCACGGCCGCCCATGCCGCCCATGCCCACAGGATTCGGCTCTAGTCTGTCGCCGAATGCCGGCCCTGGTGGCATGATTGCACCGTTGAACGCCCAGCCCACTGGCCGCCCCGGTCAGTGGGGTCTTGTGAATACGCCTGCTACGGGTCTTCCGAACATTGACGCCCTGCAGGCGCGCATGATGCCTCAGCAGGGCCGTGAGCAGCAAGACTACACGACTGCCGGACTTCAGGGAAATGCCGTAATTCCCTGGGCCATCACCAAGGATGAGAAGACCCGCTACGATGCTCTGTTCCGCGCGTGGGATGGCCTGAACAAGGGGTACATCGCAGGCGACCAAGCTATCGAGATATTCGGCCAGAGCGGTCTGGAGAAGCCCGACCTCGAGCGCGCCTGGACGCTCGCCGATTCCGGCAACAAGGGACGCCTTGATCTCGACGAGTTTGCCGTGGCCATGCACTTGATTTACCGCAAGCTCAATGGTTACCCCATTCCTAACCAGCTGCCCGCTGAGTTGGTCCCTCCGTCCACTAGGAATTTTAGCCAGTCCCTGGGCACCATCAAGAACATGCTTCACCAGGAATCGGATTTACGCAAGAATTCGGGCGCGGCCTTGTTGCCGCAGAAGACTGGAGTGAGCTACTTGAAGAGCCACTCGTTCAGGGGTGCCGGTGCTGGTTTCGGCAACCGCAAGGACGCCACCGTCTTCAAGAACAACGACGAGGAGGTGGGCTACAGGTCTAGCGCGCGACGGAGAGTCGGCAATGCGTCGCCTCGCCCCGAGTCTCCGGCTTCTGTCGGCTCCAACGATGAGTTGACCCCTGAGCAATTGAAGAAAAAGATCAAAGAGCGGCAAGTGCTGCTCGATGCTATGGACTTTGCCGACGAGAAGAATATCGAGGAGGACGACCTTCTCGATAGGCGCGATCGCCGCGAGGCCGACGAGCTCTATCGCCGCGTCAGGAGAATCCAGGAGGACATTGATAACCACCCGGATGCGACGCCGAGCGGCGGAGACTCGGAGGCTGAGAGGAGGGCCCTCAAGCGCCAGCTGCAGAACTTGACCGACAAGATCCCCGAGCTAGCGTCCCAAGTCAGAAAGACCGAAAAGGCAATCGCAGACGCGAGGCTCGAGCTGTTCCGCCTAAAAGACGCCAAGGCTCACCCGGGCAGCGCAGCTGCCGTCATCGGGACGGGTCCTGGCGGTGCCATCACCGAATCTGACAGGCTCAAGGCGCGAGCCAAGGCGATGATGCAGCAGCGGACTGCTGCTCTGACCGGCAAGAAGATTGACGTAAGCAGCGACCTCGACGCGGAGAAGCGGCTCGAGGAAGAGAACATCAAGGCGAGGTCCGAAAAGGAGAGCAATGAGCGGATGGTCCGGGACGTCGAGGATAGCGTTCGTGATTTTGCCAAGGGCATCGAGGACAATCTCAAGGAGGGTGGCCAGGATTCTACTACGGAGCACGAGAGGCGCCGATGGGAGGATGCCCTTGGCGTCGAGGACGAGATCAGAGATTTCATCTTTGATCTTCAGCGGTCGAGCCGCGCCGCCCGTGTCAGATCCCAGGACCGGCAGGGAGGGCGGCAGGCTGCCCAAGAGCCCGTGAGAGCCGAGGCACCTCCGGTCACTCGCGTGGAGAGCCCCGCTGCGGCGTCGCGCACTTCCACCCCGACAGCCGCAGGTGGCTCGTACTCGGCCTACAAGACCCCTGAAGAGAGAGCCGCTTTCATCAAGCAACAGGCCGAGCAACGCATGGCTGAGCGACTTGCTGCCCTAGGTATCAAGGCCCCCATGAAGCCGGGAGAGACGGCAGCTCAGCGGACGGAGCGAGAGCGGGCTGAACGGGCTGCCAAGCTGCGCCAGGCAGAGGAGGAGGATGCTCGCCGGGAAGCCGAGCGACAGGCAAGGCTCGCCGACGATCATGCAGTCCCGTCACCCCCAGCTTCCCAAGCCTCCAAGCCCGAGGCCAAGAAGCCGCCTCCGCCTCCCAGCCGGAAAGCGGCCAAAGCGGAGGACAGGCGAGGTGATGAAGAGCTCGCCGCCAAGAGGGCGGATGAGGAGCGCCTGGAACGGGAACGTGAGGAACAGGCCCGCACTGCGCGGGAGCTTGAGTGAGTCGAGGACTTCCTCTGTGGTTAGATATCCGCTAACAGAATGTACCAGGGAGCGTGCCAGGGCTCAAGAAGACGACCTTGCCAAGGAGCGTGAGGCGGCGGATGCTCGCTTGAAGGCCCTCGAGGAGCAAGTCCGGCAGGGGAAGCTGCGGAAGGAGGAGGAGAAGCGCAAGAAGAAGGCAGCACTGGCCGATTCGAAAGAGAAGGAGGCTCAGCTGGCTCAACGCCGGGCCGAAATCGAAGCAGCGCGCAAGCGCGAGGAAGACCTCCGCAAGCAACTCGAGGCCATGGACGACGACAGCTCGTCGGACGACGAGGGCCCGGAGCAGATCACCCCTCAAGCGTCGACTCCGAGGATGGGTGACAGCCAGCTCGTCAGCCACGAACCTGAACGGCGGTCTACCCCACCGCCGGCGCCCGTGGTCTCGCCGCCGCAGATCGTGACATCCAGCCCTGCGGCCGAGAGGGAGAGCCGCAACCCCTACTTCAGGATGATGTCACACCCCTCGGACGGCGCGCCTTCTCCGCCGGCTCCCGCGCCTCCGGTAGCACCACCGCCGCCGCCGCAGGCAGACGCCTCCACGAACCCCTTCCACCGCATGACTCAGGCTCCCTCCCCGGCGGCTCCGTCAATCTCCGTGACGAGACGACGCGTGGATGACGATGGCTGGGGCTCGGACAAGGACGAAGAGGACGAGGATTCGGACGATGACAGGCCGGGCGGCAAGAGCGCTGCTCACCTGGCGTCCATCCTGTTCGGCACGATGGCCCCGCCGCGGCCGCTGTCTGCCGCAGACGACAAGTCTGCTGCCTCACCACCGCCCGTGAGCTCCCCCATTTCGCCGCCTCCGCCGCCGGAGTCTCCCGCCGTCGCGGCTCCCCCGGCG
>FJWA01009415.1_pt1 | contig 10382 bp, 9 predicted proteins | sample 1011891 | NCBI WGS metagenome assembly FJWA01 (sample SAMEA3912450, study PRJEB9761) | metagenome | biome: forest; material: soil | place: USA | collected 2011-06-22 | depth 0.1 m
GCCAGGGCCGGGCGCAGGCGGCGGCGGAGGTGCCGGATTCGATGTCAGCAAGAGTGGTGATGCACGGATAGCACTAGTCGGTTTCCCATCAGTGGGCAAGTCGACGTTCCTATCCAAAGTCACAAAGACAAAATCCGAAGTCGCCTCATACTCCTTCACAACACTTACCGCCATCCCTGGAGTCCTCGAATATGGCGGCGCCGAGATCCAGCTGCTCGACTTGCCCGGCATTATCGAAGGGGCAGCCGAAGGCAAGGGCAGAGGGCGGCAGGTCATCTCTGCGGCCAAGACGAGCGATTTGATTCTGATGGTCCTCGACGCGACGAAGCGAGCCGAACAGAGGGCATTATTGGAAGCCGAATTAGAAGCCGTCGGGATTCGCCTGAATCGGGAAGCACCGTAGGTCCCTCCCCCCCCCCTTTACCCTCCCCCCCACAACCCCTGAATACGTACTCTCTGTCTGACACACCGGCAGAAACATCTACCTCAAAGCGAAAAAAGCGGGCGGCATGAAGGTCACGTTCCAAGCCCCGCCCAAGGGCCTCGACGAGAAGATGATCATGAACATCCTGCGCGACTACAAGCTTCTCAACTGCGAAGTGCTGGTGCGCGACGAGAACTGCACCGTCGACGACCTGATCGACGTCATCATGAAGGACCACCGCAAGTACATCAAGTGTCTGTACGTGTACAACAAGATCGACAGCGTGTCGCTCGACTTCCTCGACAAGCTCGCGCGGGAGCCGCACACGGTGGTCATGAGCTGCGAGCTGGACCTGGGCATCCAGGACGTCATCGACCGGTGCTGGAAGGAGCTCAGGTTGATACGGATCTACACCAAGCGCAAGGGCGTCGACCCGGACTTCAGCGAGGCTCTCATCGTGCGCAGCAACAGCACCATCGAGGACGTCTGCGACCGCATTCACAGGACCCTCAAGGAGACCTTCAAGTACGCGCTGGTCTGGGGCGCGAGTGCGCGGCACATCCCGCAGAGGGTAGGGTTGAGCCACCCCGTGGCGGACGAGGATGTGGTGTACATTGTGAGCGGGTGGAAGGCGTAGGTTCCGTTGGAGAGAAGCAAAGCGAAGTGTCATAACGACAGCGACGCTGCCTTTTTGTGGGGAAGGAAATCCATACCACTGATGCCCCAAACTTTGGTTGTGAGTGTGGTGAATGTGTGTGCCTGTCTTGTCATAACCAGTCATAATAACAACCTTTGCCCTCTACCCCGATGATACAGATTCCCAAACCTAAGAGACCCAAACTGCGAAGAAGCTAGATAACTCCTCCCGAAACGCCCCATGGTAGTGTAGACCAACAAACAGACCAACAAGCCAACCAACAACCATCCCTTCCTTTCCTCGACTCAGACAACAAAAATAGCCCTTCTATGCGAAAGCAAAGACAAAAGAGAAAGCAATGGTAGGCGTCAGCCAAGAAAATGACCCTAGCGGTTCTGCGCCGTCAAGGACTTGTGTGCGAATGAATGGGAGTCAAGAAAAAGGGTGGCTTTCGAGACTGAGCCTCAGTTGCCAAAGGGATTGCTCTGCTGGACAGGCTTGCTGCCGAAAAGCGCGCCGCCGCTGCTCGCGCCCTCGGCGCCGAGTTTCTTAGCTGATGCCTGGGCGAAGAGCGACTTGGGCTTGCCCCTGAGAGAAGCGAGCGTTGTTAGCATTGTTTTTGACTCGATAGGGACGACGGGGAGGGAGGCTGGGTGGTTGACGTACTTGCCGACCTGCTTGCTGCGGAAGGCGCTGAGCTTGGCCGTGCATGGGCTCATGATGTTGTCTGAGGGAGAGATGAAAGTTTTGTTCCTGGAGGATGGCTGTCAGCGTGGGCTTGCATCGGGTGGTGGATGAAGGGGCTAGGTGTGCGAAGGAGGAGTAACGTACTCGCCGCCCTGCTCCATTTTGGACTGGAGGACCTGGCGGTGATGTTCCATGCTCAGGACGTCGGGCTTCGCGTCCGTCTCGGTGCCAGCCTGGCTTTGCGCGGCCATCGAGGCATTGACGTCCCGGGCGGCGAGAATGTTGGACGAAGACATGTTGTGTTGTCTTGTGTGTGTGCCTGAGTGGTTTGTTTGCCGAGGATGTGCTCGTTGGGGAGGAAGCGACTCGGAGTGCGATGGGAGCGATGAGAGCGAAGCTCGACGGAGAGATGCGGCTCACGTTGACGTTGGAGATGGTTGGATGCGGGTCGTTGCGTGTAGGAAGAGCAAACGAAACACAGGAGTGGTGAGCATCCGGCCTTAAATTGACTCCAGGAATTCGTTTCCGGGGCTGTGGTCCGGGGCAGAAAAATGGGAAGAAAAAACACATTTCCGGTTTAGGCGGCATCGGCCGGGCAACGGCATGAATTTGGGCCCCACCCGCCGCAACCTTGCTGGCCCAGGATCCCCCAGGAATGGGACGTCATGGCTCCAGCAACGAGAGACGAGATCAAAAAACCACCAAAAACATCGATGTCAACAAACGGGACCAAGAATTTTGCATTCATCTTATTTCATTCATGCTATAACGAGCAGGACCATGTATTACTGTGTACATGCCAAATTACCTAGGCGGTCCGCTTGATGTTGGAGCCGATCTGCTTGGGCGTGACGCCGTACTGCTTCATCAGCTGCTCCGTCTTGGCCTTCTGCGCCAGAATCTTCTCGGTCACCTCCTTGCCGCGCTTGTTCTCGTTCTTGCCCATCTGCTGCAGATGCACCTCGTCGGGCCCGTCCGCCAGCCTTAGCGTCCGGATTTGCGCCCACATGTTTGCCAGAGGCGTGTCCTGGCTGACGCCCGCGCCGCCAAAGGACTGGACCGCCCGGTCAATGACGGTCAGCGCCATCTGCGGGACGAGGACCTTGGCCTGAGCAATCTCCTTGAGCGCGGCCTTGGCGCCTTGCTCGTCCATCTTGATGGCGGCGTTGAGCACGACGAGGCGTGCAGCGTCGATCTCGAGGCGGGACTTGGCCACCCACTCGAGGATCACGCCGTGCTCGCGCAGCTGCTTGCCGAAGGGCGTCTTCTTGGGGTCGTTGATGCGCATGAGCATCCACTCCAGCGCCCGCTCGGATGCGCCAATCGTGCGCATCGCGTGGTGGATGCGGCCGGGGCCGAGGCGGCCCTGGATGATCTCGAAGCCGCGACCCTCGCCGAGCACCATGTTGAACGCGGGCACGCGCACGTTCTTGAAGGTGATGTGGCCGTGGCCGTGCGGGGCGTCGTCGTATCCGTAGACCGAGAGCATGCGGTGGATGGTGATGCCCGGGGTCTCGGCCGGCACGACGATGACCGACTGTTGCCTGTAGGGGTCCTTGTTGGCCGCGTCGTTCTTGCCCATGACAATGTAGATCTTGCAGCGCGGGTCGCCGGCACCGCTTGACCACCATTTCTGCCCGTGAAAGTCAGTCTCGCGGAGGGTGTGGCGGGGAGTCGGGGGAGGGCCCATCGCCGGCCACACATACCTGGCCGTTCAGAACGTAGTGGTCGCCGTCCCGCTCGATCTTCATCTCGATGTTGCGGGCGTCAGACGAGGCAACCTGGGGCTCGGTCATCAGGAAGGCCGAGCGAAGCTCGCCATCCATCAGGGGCTTCAGCCACTTCGCCTTTTGGGCATCGTTGCCGTACTTGGCGAGCACCTCCATGTTGCCCGTGTCGGGGGCAGCGCAGTTGACGGCCTCGGAGGCGACCCTCGACTTGCCCAGCCACTCGGCCATCAGGCCGTACTCGAGATTTGTGAAGCCCGGCGACTCCTTGTAGTGGCCCTTGGGCAGGAACATGTTCCAGAGCCCCAGTGACTGCGCCTTCTTCTTGAGGTCCTCGACGATGGGAGGGTGGGCGTTCCATCGCGCATCGCCGGTGCCGATCTGGGCCTCGAGGACGGGATCGGCGCTGACAAGACATCAGACCAATGCACAACACGCAAGAAGGAGAGGCGAGGACGAAGATGAGAGATGCGGGTCTCGGCTTACGGGATGCACTCTTCCTCAACAAACTTGGCAACGACGTCCAGCGCCTTCTGTGCGCGCTCGCTAACGCGGTGACGGACCTGTGTGAAGCATGACGCCACGTCTTAGTTGACGATGTCATGAAGTTGGTTGGGGTAGCATGGTGGGGGCGGGGTTTTCCCAACGTACAGCGATGGGGATCTGGGCCGACATGGTGGATGGATATCTTGGAGGGTGTTCAGTGAGTGTGTGAGAGAGGTGTGAGATGTGCGTGATGTGTGGGGTGCGGATGGGTATTGGGAGGTTATGATTCTAGTTTGCTCAAAATGAGAAGCAGGAACGGAGGAGGGGATAGCTCTCTTTAACAAGCATGCACTGGGCACTAGTATGATGTTGAATCGATGGATGAGGCGAGGTTAACCTCCTTACTGGTACGATTACCCGTCGCATGCCGAGGTCCGTCGGCCCCAGCTCGGTGCGGAGTGCCAAGCTTCCCCCGTGGCTGATCGAATCGCGGAGGTGGCTTGACAACGGCCCACTCCATCCCCGATCTGGCTTACTGGCAGCGGCGCCGGTGGGACGGCGCGGGGACCGGGAGTTGAAACCCCCCCAAGTTGGAGAAGCCATGTGGGCATGTGTAAGAAGTCAGTTGTCGGTGAGTGAGACCATCACGTTGCCGTACCTGCACTGCAACGCATCCAGCCACGCCCCTTTTCTTCCAGGCATGCCGCCGCCTGCAACCTCTCTTGCAAGGACCTGACAGTCTCACCACGCCGTTAACCCCGGATCCGCCGTCAAGAAGCCATGGGAGGGAACCCCAAGCTGCCGGCTTGCGCTGCAGGCTAACCACATTAGTATAGCGCAGCCGGATTGCCGCTCTGGCCCATGGATGCCCTCCACCGTCTCCCATGGATGTCTCCCATGTACTCCGTACTATGTATGGCTTGTCAGCCAGTGTGCTAGACAAACGTACAAGTGCATTCTTGCCATTTATCCAAACCACCCCGAAAATGGCCAGACGAGCCAGAGTTCGTTGCGGCCCTTCGCCTCGGTGCCTGGTGACCTGGAAGGCTGGACCCAGAAACATTGCGCGGCCCCGTCAACCTGAAGCCTGGTTCTCGTCGTGTGACATGAGGATACAAACGACAGGTATTTCGGGCCTGTTGCGCGATTGGGGGAAGTTGGGGGTGTGTCTAGGTAGACATCGTCCGATATGTTGCATCCGGATTGCGGCCCCGACCGAGTCGCTGCAATGGCCGCCGCCGCGAGATTCGGATTCGACCTGCCACTCAGGCCCGAGGCTGAGGCGAAAGGTGTTTGAGACGTCCCGTCACCTGTGCCGCTCCAACTGCCAACACGCGGCCTGGCGAGCCTGGTTATGATTCATCGGGAGGGATCGCATCGCTGATCCTGATGGGCTTTGAGAAATTGCCATCATCTGCCTGCGGCAGGCATCGAAATTCCCGTGCATCTTTCGTCAGCCATGAACGTCATTCGAGTCGTCAGCGAATGCAAACGGGTGGTGCTGTGGGGCAGGGGTCCTGTCATCGCGGCGACCCAGAAGCGAGAACGTGGGTTGATGTGGGTGGGTTAGCTCGTTAGGTTGACAGGACAGGAACTGGAGCTGCATGGATGCAACAGCCTCTTGTTGGCGACGGAGAGACTGCTAGACTATGTCGGTAGGCTCGGTAGGTACCTACTATGTAGGCACGGAACAGCATGGACGGGCTGTCGTAGGCAGCGTTACTGCAGTGTACTTGGATGTTGCTGTCGTCGTGCCTTTCTTCGCTTGTGTTTGCAAACATCCGGTTGGCCGTCATCCCAACCTAGAACCCACAACATGGAAGTCTCCAGATTTCCCAAGCGGTCAGGTGTTGCGGCCCCAAGGGTCGCGCTTACAAGCAGACGGGAGTTAGGCGTCGCCGAGTCACTTGATGCTGGCCTCCTAGTGCTCTGTTGGAGCCAAGCCTAATCCACTAACGTCAAGAATGACCGAGAAAATACCACCCCATTCGAGCTGCGGTCGAGATGGTCCGGTTGTTGGCAAATCGGAACTGGGCGTGACAAAAATAAACGGAAAAAAATCGATCATCCTGGGTCGGCGTGGCGGGACCTGATCTGGCCGCCCACGTTCTCGGGCCCCCTCCACCCCTCTCCGCCTCCGATCCACAGCAGGACCAGGGCTGCAATTTGTTGGCTGCCAGTGCCCGTTCCAGCCTTAAACCCTGACCGGAGCTGCCCTCCTCGCCGTCCGCCGTCCTCCTGTGTTGCTCACCACCCGCCCTCCTTTCGCAAAACCTTGATGTCCGTCGCTCGAGCCGGACTCTGGGGCTTGACTTCGATCACCTGTGCAGCCTTTAATTCCCAACACCAAACGAGAGCCTTTCAAGGGCCAGAGCAAGCGGGCTGCATCCCCATCCACGGTGCAGCTCGACCCCACCCCCCACCTCCCTCGGCGCGCCCTCCATAGAACACCAAAACTCCCCGCTCCTGACAGCACACGGCGCCAATCTCTCAACACGACGCTCCCCGCAGGCTACGGCCCTCTTCTTTCGACAACGACCTTGCCCCTCCCGACCGCCGTCGCCTGGCAGAGCCAACCCCTCTCGAAGCCTCGTCAGATCATGCCCCACCACCGCCAGCCTGATATCCGATCATAACCTGCCCAGAGCTGCGGCACCACGTACTATCTTGGCTCATCGTCATTCTATGACGCTTCTCCGGTGGCAATGGACAAGATGAAGGCGGCCAGTTCGCTTATGCTGCCGAAGAAGTTTCGCAGTGTGCGGGAGAAGAATGGGCACCGACGCAACAGATCCTCCGAGGCTGGCGCCAAAGTATGTGGACAGCGCCCTCCCAAATACCTACAGCAGTCCGACGTTTTCTGACGGCTTCGCAGGTGCGGCCTTTGACTGCCGACTCCTGGCTCTCCATCTTCAAACCCGATGCCGCAAAACAGGCACAGAGGGAAAAGGAGGACGAGGAAAAAGAAGCAGCAAAGGTAGGCCCTGGAACGGGTCTGGATTTGGCGCTGTTACCACATTGACACCGTAAATAGGCCGAAACTATAGCCAAGCGCCTCGAGGAGCTCAACTACCACCAGATCTCCAAGGACATCATCCGCCTCGCTATCCGTTCCAACTTCGCCGGGGGCGACACCGACAAGGCCGTCGAGCTTCTGCAATTCCAGCAGCAGGCCTTTTCTGGGATAGTGCAGCCCTACGATCCGAACGTCGAGATGCTCGGGGCCGAGAATAGGGGGAACGTAACCTGCTATTTGGATTCCTTACTGTTTGCCATGTTCGCCCATCTCACCGCCTTCGAGTCCATGCTGAAGAATGATTTGGAAAACGAACCTCAGAGGAAGCTGGCTGCCCTGCTTAGGCTATGGGTGAACATGCTGAGGGGAGGGAAGCTGATTCACACCGATATGGTCTGGTGCGCCTGTCTGTTCAGTGTCGTCTCGCGCTAACTTGGATTCCGCAGACGGAACATATCCAGCAGGCCTTGGCCGAGTGCGGCTGGAAAGAGGCTGCGCGCCTTGAGCAGCAAGATACGTCCGAAGCCTTTGCCTTCATCGCCGATGCCCTACAGCTCCCTCTCCTGGCCCTCCAAATGGACCTTTTTCACCACGGGATGGGAGATGTGGACGATCACAAGGTCGTCCACGAGAGGTTCCTCAACCTCCCTATTCCGCCTGACACCGAGGGAAAGGGAATCAAACTCGAAGACTGCATGGAAGCATATTTCAACAACAAGGTCGACGTGCTCCGGGATAGCCTCGAGGAAAAGAAGGCTGCCGACAGGCCCGCTCTGAGCCCGCAGAGCACGATGGGGGTGGTCCGCGAGGATGAAGTCGAAACACCGCATGTGCTCACGGAGAGCGAGCAGCTGCAACGGAGGTGGACAACCCAAGGGGACGTCGTGCAGTCTCCAGTGTCCGTATCGAACCCCGATCCCGCGCCATCGGCTTCTCGGGCCAGGTCGACCAGCATCATTCAGCGGTTTGTAGTGAACGACAAGAATTCGGCAGCACCACCCGCAGACGCAGAAACGAGGAGTCTCCTCCAACGGGCTAAGCGCACCGGCTCAACAATGGTGAAGGCCATCACGATTCCTGCCTGGCAATTCTACCGATTGATACGTTAGTCCCCCTCCCTGCCTCTTGGCAACTTCTCTTCATTCTCCCTTGAATCGCAGGGCTAATATGTATCATAGCGTGGAATGCCACATCCAACAGCGCGCCGAGCAGCGACGTGGAGCTTGCTCGGCATTTTAACAAGCGCCCTGTTGTGGCCATTTGCCTCAAGAGGTATACAATGACAGAAAAGGGCGCTCCCGTGCGACAAAACACTTTCATCGATATTCCTGATAGCCTGCGCCTCCCGCACTTCATGGTCGTCGATGACGCCAAGGCAGAGGAGCAAGACCCGAATGGGTTGAGTCAGGGGTATAAGCTGGTTTTGCAATCGGTCATCTGCCACAGGGGCGAGTCGATCCATAGCGGCCACTATGTCTCGTATGCCCGGGTCGCGCCCAAACTCCTGACGGATAACCGGAGACAGGAGCTTGACCCGCCTCCCGACTATGAAGAGCCACAATGGGTTCGGTTTGACGATCTAGCGATCCAGAAGCGAGTGGAAACCGTCGACGACATCCAGCAATGCCTCCGCCGACAGGAAGAGATGCCATACGTGCTAATCTACCAAATCGTCCCCATGATGGACGTAACTTCCACCTCAACCGATGGTTCTGTGGCGGATCCTCCGGGCTACGCCGAGTCAAGCACACAAGTCCCCGGAACACCGAGCGTCGAAGCGACCTCGGACGGCGACACCCTCTCAAAGTCGACCACCGGTTACTTTGACTCGGCAACGACGCTCGCTAGCAGTGCGCCGCACATCCGCCTCAGTTCCGACGTCGACCGGCCTCCGCGGTTCAGCTTCGACGACGAGCTACGCTCGATGGTGCTCCAAACAGCCAGCTCCAGGCGCGGCAGCATAACCTTTCCCGAGCCGACAGCCGCCACCAATCCCGCCGCCAGTCCCGATGCCGTCTCGCCCGTCGCCACCCCTCTAGAAGACAGCACCGGAGCGCGGCTCTCGCGGGCGGCCGCAAAATTCAAGTCGGGGACAACCAAGTCCCGCCCTACCAGCCAAGTCGGCGAGGGCAGGATCAGCCTGACCATCTCGCGGTTCGGCTTTGGCCGGCAGAGCAAGGACAGCTCCAACGGGGCGACCAACTCGGACGCGTCGGCAAGCGAGCATGGCGGGCCCGGCGAAGACGATGGATCGAATTCCGGGAAGGAGAAGGAAAAGGAACTCCACCACGTCGTGCTCCATCACCACCATCACGCGGCCCCGAAGAAGGAAAAAGAGAAGGATCGGAACAAGTCCAAGAGCCGCGATAGGGAGGATAAGAAGGAGAGAGGTAAGGGGAAGGGGAAGGAGACGGGGAAGCAAGGCGGTATCCCTGACCGCGAGTGCGTTGTCATGTGAACTGTTGGGAGAGGGAAGTGGGGTTGGCTGTTTTTTTTTCTTCTTTTCTATTTTTCCGCCTCCCGTTGTCACTTTTGGGGAACATGGGTTGGAGTCCTAGATGGATGGGCTGAGCGAAAAGCCGCCAGTCGAAAAGGTGCATATCTACATCGGGAGTCGTTGGGGTTTCAGGACATGGCGTTGCTTTGGTACATACATCGGTGGTTGGTCGGTTTGGCAGCGGGACAAAGCAGGTGATACACGCAGGCATGCATGATCTCATGATACCAAAGACGGAGGGAGGGACGGAGTAGGGAGGTCAAAAAGACACAGGCATCCACATGGAGTGGGACAGCGAGGCTTGATAGAGCCAGCTGGGTCAGCTAATCAGCGCATGATCAATATCTAATGTATGTTTACGGTAATAGGAGAAAGGTTTTGGGATGTTATCCCGCCCACTCTGAGCTCAGTCACGGCGATAGGTAAGCTCGCGACGCCCAGATCAGTTCCCAAAATGCTCTCTTTCAACCGCTGTGCGTATGCTATTTTACATCCCGTCCATGCCACTAATATCTACAACGCGGCCACCGCTGTCGGGTTCAAAAAGGGGGGTGTGGCCACGCGTGGAAAACGAATCGACTCCTTCGGTGCATACCTCCCTCCATCGTTGACAGCCACGCTCTCTGCTGCGCACCATACCGCCTCACCAACCCCGCAAAATGGTAAATTTCGCTCCGCTCCTTTTCCCCTTTCCCATCCCAATACACATGATCTATAGTACACATTGGATTCCAACCCCTGTTTTCCTGTGTCTCCCCTACCCCCTGTATAGGCACGCCGTCGTTGGGGGGCCAGAAGATGAAGGGAAAATGTCTATCGTTCGTCAGGAGCTGATATGGCAGACGCGGGCCGACCGACGTTGAACGTTGAGAGGAAACCGTAATCTTCGTGCCGCGGCTGCCGACCCC
>FJWA01004470.1_pt1 | contig 10381 bp, 6 predicted proteins | sample 1011891 | NCBI WGS metagenome assembly FJWA01 (sample SAMEA3912450, study PRJEB9761) | metagenome | biome: forest; material: soil | place: USA | collected 2011-06-22 | depth 0.1 m
GTCTCCAACCGCGTCGCTGCGTTCCTCGGTCTTGAAGCAGGCGGCTTGACCTCAGAGCTGGGCCGCGTTGACGTCCGGGCCCGCTTGAAGCGATCCGCAGGTGCTGTGGCTTCTCTGCTGCCCTTGACATCTCTGGCTTTCCAGGTGGGTGGAGACTTCCCCTTGCGGGAGCTGCCAAAGTGGCTGGACTGGATGTCCCCCCTGGTTGCTAAGCCGTCGTCGTCACTGGTATCAGAGCTGCTCAACGGGGGAGCATCGACATCGACCTCCTTCATTTTTGGGGTGGCGGTCGGTGTGCGGATGACGCTCAAGAGTCGAGGAACAGACTGTTTGCTGCTGAGGCCGACAGATCGCTTGCCGTACATCTGGGCGGCTTGGAGACGACAACGGCCAAGGGCAACCCGACAACCAAGGGAGTCGGGGCTCAGGGTGCTGGAAATCGGAACAGAAAGGAAGAGGAGTTGGCTCTGTGAGGTGGCTGGCAATTGTGGCAGCAATTTGTTCTCAATACCTCGAGGCTTTAAAAGCGAGGAGAGAAGCCTAGCTCATCGTCAAGGAAGCTGCGTTGGTTTCAAGGAGCGAGGACCTCGAAGGGCACTGGGAGAGAGCTGGATTCAGCCCAAACCAACCCGGACTCCGAGATGCCGCACATTTATTCCGAAGTTCGAGTGACATGCGGTGACGGAGTAATGAGGAATAAAATCGGCACAATGGAAGAATGGCAGCATAGACTGGAACGACTCGGCTTCTGTCGCAGTCAGTCCTGTACCTGCTGCGGCACGCGAGCGGCATTGCCGTTCTCGACGCGTTTGCATCCGTTTGCTGACTTGAAGACTAAAGTGGACCCCTGCAGTGCAGCGCAGCTGCTCCCCCCCGCCCCACATACCCCTGGCTCCTCCAGCATGGCCCAATCCGTGCTGCGCGACGATTGGACAGGACAAACAACCTCCAACTTCGCTCCCGACACAGAAACTCCCCTCGCCGGTTTCGTACAGACCTCTCTGGATGGGGATTTTGTGACACCAACACGATGGCCTCCAACAGGAAATACGCTGCGTTACCCGACCTGGTAGGCCTGCAAACTCGGAAGCAGACAAGTTGCCCTGCTGACCGTCTGCCCCCTCTCCCAGGACTCGGCGCCAGACATCTACGAGACGCCAGAACTTACCGACGACCAGTCGACAATTCCGGTGAGTTTACCTGGACTGTGCGCGGAACTCAACTGATACTCTCCAAAGCCGACGACTGTGCGGTCAGCTTCTGACGACGAGGACGATGACGGCAGGGATGACGACACGGGGATCTCGCGGTCGCGCCTCCGAATCGGCCAAGCCCGGTCCAAGTTTATGCCGGCCGCGGTAGACGCGAGCGACGTGGACTTTTCCGACCGTCTCACCAGCAAACGGAAGTCGTACAAGACGTCGACCCGACGATACCGGGTTCTCAAGGACGGGACTGAGGAGCTCGGCGACCTCAGCGACGAGGACGATGCAGGGAATCTAGCTCGGAAAATCGCACGGCTAAAGAGGGAGATCGAAGAGGCCAGAGAGGAGTATGGGAAACAGAAGGCGGCGGCCGACCAACCCAAGGAGGAGGAAGTTTCCGAGGACGAGATCGAGTCACTCAGCCAGGTGCTGGACGAGATGTCGAGACTCGACCGGCCTCTGGCCTCGCGCACCCTCCCTGCCCCTCCACCAGTCAGTCTCGGGGGTGCTGCCGCCCCTGGTCCCGGGGAGAGCACCGGCCACACGATACCTTCGGCGGCGAGCTTTGAGCAGGCACATGTTCTCGCCAAGGCAGCAGACTTCGACAGCCGTCTGCTCGTGTTGGAGCAGGCGCTGGGTGTTGGATCGTCGGCGATGCACGAGTTCGACTCCAACGGTCTACCACGCGCCCTCATCCCGCTTTTGGAACACCTGCACAAGCAAGTCTCGACCTTGTCTGAAGCCTCGGTACCCTCGCTTGATAGCATCAGCAGGAGAGTTCGAGCACTGACTCAGGAAGCTGAGAGCCTGGAAAAGGCCCGCCGGAACGCCAAGGCAGCCCACGAGGCCCTTGCTTCGACAGGGGCTGCACCGCCATCCGAGACTGCCAACCCAGACGATTCAGAGCAGACATCCAAGATCAATGCGCTCTACGGAACCCTACCGACCATTGAGAATTTGGCGCCTCTCCTGCCACCCCTGCTTGACCGACTTCGATCGCTGCGGATGCTCCATGCGGATGCCGCGACGGCGTCAGAAACGTTGGCGAGCCTTGAGAGGAAGCAGGCCGAGATGGCTGGCGAGATTCAGCAGTGGCGGGAGGGCTTGGAGAAGATGGAGGGTGCTGTTCGGGAGGGAGATGCGACCATGACCAAGAACGTGGACGTCATCTCGGGGTGGGTGAAGGATCTCGAGGAGAGGATGGCGAAGCTGTCTTAGCGAGCAGCGGAAGTGATACCCATGGCAAAATACCTAACAATGCTCCTTGCACTCGGAGCTCGTAGCCCTCGGCAGCTCTTCCACCTCTGATGCTGGAACTGCGAGCGGAGGCTCGAGAGTGGACCACGCAATTGACCAATCATATTGCTCGAAAGCCTGTGTGCTGCCAACATAAATTCTCCCCAAAAGGCTCGGAATTTTCTACTTTTCTTCCTCATCACAACCTGAAAGCAAAGAGCTCCAGGCAACACATCTTGCGCGCTCTTTGCCAATGGCCACCAACAAATTTCGGGCTGCACTGAAGGCTGGCACCGTCAGGAATGCCATGCCTGCAGCAGCTGCGGTAGGGTGATGCACGTGATGGCGGCCTTGCTCTGAGCTTCCACAGCTTGAACTTGCAATTCCTCGGGAGGCTTCCCGCCCCTCCTCTCAACGCAAAGACATCTCTGAAATCGTAAGTTGGACCGCCCCCATCGACATACCCCGTTTTCCCCGGTTGGATGATGCACAAACAATTGCATAATTTTCACTGAAATCATTTTGTGATGGTTCTTTACACCAAGATCTCTGACAACCACCTCCACTGGTCCCTTTTTTATCTCGCAAGCACTTGTGCCGCGTGGACGCTAACAAGCCTTGCCAAAAGTTAGGACAATGACCTCGAAACCCCCCAAAGGCCACTTCAACATCCTGTACTTTGCCAGCGCCGGCTCGTACACCTCCAAGAATGTCGAGGCCCTGCCGGCGCCGCTGCCGCTGAGGAAGCTCTTCAGCACGCTCGAGGAGCGGTACGAGGGGATCCAGGCAAGCGTGCTGGACCACAGCTTGGTCACCATCAACCTGACATATGTGGACATGCCGGATGGGGAGGCTGGTTCTGGGGAGGCCGAAGAGACGGTGATACAGGAGGGCGACGAGGTCGCGATCATACCCCCGGTTAGCTCGGGTTGAGAATTGCTGGCGCCCTTCAGGAACCAACAAGATGATTTAACAAGAGAGCACTGCTTGCATGACGATGGTGCATTCGTTTCTTTTCCCACTCCACGCCACAGTCATGAGTAGCCATCTAGCATTCGCGTCTGATCAACTCCTAACAATACTCCTCGCCCTCCTCCTCTCATCCTCATTCAACACCCACGGCATCTCCCCGCCGCCGTCCTCGCCCACCAACTCCTCCCACTCCTCCTCCTCCATGTTCGCCACCATCAGCACCTGCGCAGTCCGCCCAAACACCTCCCTGACAGCATAATTCCCCTTGCTGATGGTCCCCACAATCCCGCTAAAATCCCTCTCCATCCGTATCGCGCCGTACGGGCTCGCCCGCCCGCCGGCGTAGCTCCACACGCGCTTCTCCAGCACGCGCGCGAGGTAGTCGGCCGTCAGCTCCAGCAGCGCGGCGTACGTCTTGGGCGTCATGAGGCGCGCGACGGGGCGCACGAGGGCGTCCCAGCCGTGCTCGAAGACACGCGGCACCCGGTCGAGCAGCTCGTCCAGGTCCAGGTCGGCGTCGTTGTCGGCGAGCTCTTCCTCGCTGGCCGCCGCGTAGTCGGCGTCGCGGAACGTGTCGGTCAGGACGGGGCGGAGCCGTGGCTTGAGGACTTGGCTGAAGAGGACCTTGATGCCTTCGGTGAGGAGCTCGGTTGTTTTGGCGGAGAAGGCTGCGTTGAGGTTGGTCAGGCGCGTGGCGACCTCGGCGGCGTCGTTTTGGAAGGGGAAGGCGTCTTGGAGGGACTTGGCGTGTGAGGAGCCGCCGCTGCCGTTGGTGTGGTGCTGCTGCTCCGGGGTTCTGAGGAAGTTGGATACGATGCGGGCGAGGTACTCGTTGGCCAGGTCGAGGCTGTTGATCAGGACGATGAAGGAGACGATGGTGGCTTCGGGCGGGAGATTGCCCTGGACGGTGGCTCGGGGGTAGGACTCGTCGCGCATCTTGCGTTGGATCATGCCGACGAAGTCGGTGCCGAGGAGGCTGGAGATGTCGGGGAGGACCGAGTCGACGACGGCCCGCTGGGAGGTCGAGATGGATCTGCGGATGACGGTGTTGACGATGTACATGACGACGTCCACCGCGGAGATGACGAAGGGGGGGTTGCTGTCTATCGGCCTGCTCATGTTCAACGAGAGTCCGCTGGGTGACTCGTCCAGCTGGAAGGCCTTCTCGACGGAGCGGCGGAAGAAGAATGTTGTGAGCGCCTTGTAGGGCAACACGAGCTTGCCCGACACCTTCCGGCTCAGGTTGGCCTTGAGCAGGACGTCAGGCATAGTAAGAGGGGTGCCGTCGGGCGTGTCGGGGTCCTGGGACATGGTCAGCTGCTGCACCGTCTGATTCCGATCTGTGACTTACCTTGCACTTTCCAGCGAGGAAACGCGAGTAGACGGACCACTTCTCGAGCATCACGGCGATCTCGACCAGCAGCCCGTCCACCTCTCTCATGTTGACACCCTCGTCCTCGCTGTTACGCGCATCATTGGTGCCACCACCAACGGCAGGCGAATTCACTCGCGGTGTCCCGCCGAAGCCGCGAGTCTGCGGCAGGAAGCTCTGCACCAGGAATGAAAAGGGGTAGCTTCTGACGTCGGTGAGCCTCCGGTCCACCGTCCGGTCGTCGCTCCATGAGTCCAATATTATCCCGCCCTGGACGTCGGCCTCCATCTGCAGCCTCTCGATGACCTTGACCATCTTGCCCGACCCGTAGTGTCTCTCCACCAGCCCGCCATGGGCTTCGACGATACGCGCAATGTGATCAAACAGCCTGGTCAGGGCGTTGGCAAAGAAGACGCCGTCCTTCCTCCCCGGCCCGCCGCCAGGGCCCGCCTCCTTTAACGAGGCCCTCGCCTCGCCGGCCACGCCCTGGCAGATGTACTGCCCGTACACATCCAGCCCGACATCCCCCCGCCCAACCAGCGGGAACAGCTTGAAAAACCTCGTCACCTTGGCGGCATCCCCCTCGGCAGCCGCCTTCTTGAACTCGCGCAGGAACAAGCTGCACAGGCTCTCGCGGGCCTCCTCCAGCGTGACCCACGGCGGGTCGGGCACCTCGACGGTGGGCACGACGGCAGCCGCAAACCCGCCGCGCACAATCTCGTCGGGCACGAGGGCGGCGCGGCTGATGTAGCCGGCGGCGGCCTCCCAGTCCTGGGGGGCGCCCATGCTGCCCACGACGCCGGCCACGCAGGCCTTGAGCTCGGCGACCTGCTCGACGACGCGCAGGGTGTCCTCGACGTGCTGCTTCTCCAGGTCGAGGGTGCGCACGCGGCCCGACAGGCGCGAGGCCGTCTCCGAGGCCGAGGCCAGCATGTTGTTGGAGATGCCGCGGGCGGCGATCACCTGGGCGCCGAGGCCCGCGCGGAGGTTGTCGAGGCGGGAGAGGGAGCGGGCGAGGTCGGCGTGGGTGGAGAGGAGGGAGGAGAGGTGGGTCGTGAGGTCGGATTCGCGGGCGTGGAGGGAGGAGAGGGCGGCGCGGACATCGGCGGGGGTCGTGGCGGTGCGGAGGGCGGCGGCCGGGTCGGAGTCCTTCTTCTTGGAGGGTGGTTTCGGGGTGGCCGCGGCGGTGGTGGTGGTCGTCGTGGTCGTCATGGTGGGAAAGTGGGAGGGGATGCTGCTGCTGTTGGCGGCAGACATCCTGGCTGCTGTTGCGGTGCTGGCGGCGCCATTAGGGAGGGCTGACATTGGTGTTGCCGTCGCGACAATGGCGGGGCATTGCTGCTGGGCGCCAGAGGGTGAAGGTTGGAGGGGGGCCCTGGAGTTGGCGATACTGGAACTGTGTCAATACTGGAAGTGGTACGGTACAATACAAGTCAATATTACACCCTGCCCAGTAAATGTTCATTCGACCAATCAGCAGCGCAGAACCTCGACTTACAGAGCACCGCACAAGCTGGGGCATCATCTTCCACTTCCAAGCTTCAACACCCCATCCCGAACACAACAAGCATCGCAAATATAGCAAGCTTCCCATAAGGGCCACTTCGAATCGCATCGCATGTATTCTGGGATCACAAAACACGCAAATTCCCCTCGCAGCAAGCTGCAGCACGGCACATTCGTAAAAAATAATCCAGTACTCCGTAACGACAACCCCTCCTCACGCAAGCAACGAAGAAACCCGCAAAACAAGGACACAACCCCCGGACCATCTACTGGCGCAGAATCTCCTTGGCGGCCGTCAGATCGGCAATCTTCCGGGCCAGCCGCTCGCGGTGCTCCCTGACGCTGGGGGACTCGCCCGCGATGGCGTCAAGCTGGTCAGGCCTCAGCCCGATCACCCACTCCTGGCTGAACACCCCTAGCGGCGTCGACGGTCCGAAGAGGAGACGGTAGTTGACGGCCTGGTTGAGCACGTTGTCGACGAAGCGCTTCTGGGCAATGTCATAGTACGCGCTGAGGTCGTCGTGGAGCTGCTCGACCACGTCTTCGATGTTGGACTTTTGCTCGGTGACGTTCCGGACCTGTTCGACGGTCACCAATTTCCGATCAAAGTCGTCGACAGCCGCCGATATGGGCTTCAGACGCTCAGCTATCCGCTCGCCACGGGCCCGCTGCCGGCGTTCGTTGAAGTGACAGTCCAGCGTGTACGGCTTCGCGTCTCGCTCCGCAGCGACCAGAAACTCTGCCGCCGCCATGCCGGCCTGGTAGCGCCGCAGCAGCTCGTCGAGAATGGCCAACCGCAGCTCCTCACGCACCCCGTCATCCTCACAGACGCCGCGTAGCGCGACCGTGATGAAACGGTGGATGGCTACGATGACCCGGCTCATGAATGCCTTGCTCATGCTCGGCCATTTGCTAGACTGCTCCCTCCAGGCGCCTGCCCAAACGGCACTGCTGCAGGTCCCCAGGTCCATGCCGCGAGAGCGTGTGTACAAGCCGCCGATCCACTCGAGGATGCCGTCTTCCGGCTCGCTGACGTCGAAGTCGTGGCTGATGATGTTGTCGAGGTCCGGGAAGTCCTCCGGGTCGATGTCGTGGGCGAACTTTAAGATGCTGTTCGTACTCGGGTCGGCCCACGTGCCATCCTCCTCGTCCTCCTCGTCCTCTTCTGTCTCGTCGTCGGTGGCCGCGAAACGGCGCAGGATTGCCTTGTCCTCGAACTCCTCACTGAACGCATCGGCAAGATTCACCACCTGCGTCACAAGACGGAGCTCTATCGAGTGCTCAAAGGCATCGTCGCCCGCGTACTGTGCTTCGAGCGCCTGTCTCACCCGGTCCTGGAACTTCTTGGCGATGCCGTTCAGGAACAGGCGCTGCTCCTGCTCGTCCTTTCGGGACGGGCCAAGAGCGTCTCGATCCCTCTCGGCCGATTGGAGCTTCAGATTAATCTCCCTCCTCAGCTTCGGGAACTCGCGCCGCGCCATGTGTCCCAGGAGCTCCGCGAGGCGTGCCTTGAGCGCCCCAACCCCGACTCTCTCCGGCGGGAGGCTGCACCAGGGCTCCTCTTTGAAGAGATCCTCCCGGCGCCCGAATTCGGGGTCGTTTTGGTCCGCGCCGCGGCTCCTGACGAGGTAGTACCCCAGCGTGAGCGGCTTCTTCTTCCCGCGGACAAGGTTGCACACCGAGGCCTTCGCGCTCGGCTCCGTCACCAGGTCGGGCTTTGTCAGGATCCCCAGCGTGCGCTCCCCGTCCTTGTCGTACTGCTCCGCCATGGAGAGGATTTCCTGGGTCGACACGTCGATGTTGCTCGGCAGCACCGCCAGGATCACGGTGCGGCTGTCCTGGATGTACCACCTCACCATGTTCCGGACCATGTCCATGTCTTCCTGCGTCGTGATGCCCTTGGTGGGCGTGCGGAAGATGCCCGGCACGTCGATCACCGTCAGGTAGTCGACCGACGGACCGCAGATCTCGATCTTGAGGATGTCCTCGCTGAACATTTTGCCTCCCTGCGAGGGCGTCGAGCCAAAGTTGTCGTCGTCCGAGTTGTACCCGACCGAGGCCTCATCAGACGTGTAGCCGGAATCAGCACTACCGCCCCTCATCCGAATGCCCATCCTGGCATTGACCTGAACCGGAACATCAGCATATGTACACACCTCCAAACCCCATCCATGTTTAGGGAGAAGGCGGGTTCACAAACCTCGCGCAAAATCCGCGGGAAGCTCGCCCGAAACTCCTCCGGGGCCAGCCCGTCGTCGGTGCGGTATTCCGCCAAGTGCGTCTTATGCTCATCGGTCGCGTTCGCCCCGGGGATGATGCTGACCCGGACACGGGGCACGTCGTCGCGGGTCTGGGTGATCTGGGTTGCATAGCGCGTGCAGAGCTCCACGTCGCGCGGGAACGGGATCCCCGTCAGGCTCTCTAGCAGCGACGACTTGCCCGAGCTTTGGTCGCCGACCACGACTAGCTGGTGGTGTGTTAGCCAGGGCAGATCCGTTGGGTGAGAAATACAGGGCTGGGAGGGGTGTACATACCTGGGGGAGTGGGACATGCATGCCGATGTTTCTCTCCCGGAGCTTGTCGATTTTCCGCAGGAGAGAGCTGCTGACCAGGAGGTCTTGGGGGGAGTTGTCCGGTGCCATTGTCGAAGTCCTCGATGCTCAAACCAAAAGTAGACTTATACACGCAAACAATTTGAGAGGGCTTGTAGTAAGTAAGAGTAACAACCGATTTGCTGATGAGCCAGACACTCAGCCGTCAAAACGACCGGTTTCCCACCCTTCTTATACGCCTCCAGCCAGCCCATCTCCAACACGCACGGCCGCAACCCCCCGCCAGGCAGATACACGAGCGCGATCAAAGCCTCGCGCGGCAGCGCTTCGAGGCCTCTCCTCGTCTCGCCAACAACGCAGCTCGGCCGATGCGGTGGGCCTCACAGCTCTAGCTGCCTTCACATGAAGTTTGGGGGCTAGGCGTTTTTTTCTCGCTGTCCCACCCACCAGTTCAGTGCAGGCATGATTTTGCGTCGGGGCCGCGTCGTTGGCCTCATTGCCAAGTACGCAGCCTTGCGCGCGGAGTCAGGGGTTCTGCAGTTGTTGGGCCTGCGCTGAAACTGTTGCTGCATGGGTCCAACAACCGTCACAGCAGCCTGCTCGAATCGTCAGGTATTGAGTGGTTGTGATTGGTGTTGCTGGTGATGTTGGTTCTGGCGATGTTTGACTGCTCGTCTCGTCCATGTTTGACATTTCAAGCTGGGTCGCTGGCGCCCAAGTTGGTTTGATTGGTCGTGGAGGTTGGTTGGGAACTTGTGTGCGGTGAACGCGGCCGTTGCGGTGCTGTACTGGTCCAGGGTGTCAGTTCGGTGCGAGGCGCAGCCCGGCCCTTCGGGAGGGAAAAGTGTCTTGGTTAACGTTATAGTCTGAGTGTACACAAGCATGGCAGAGCCTCTATCTAGTCCCAGGTAGCCAATGCACGCCCCGCTGAGTACAACTCCATCCCAAAACCCCGTATATTATCATCACCCACCAAAGCCATAACCAGCACTCATCCACGTCGTCAAGCCCCCCAACCAGCCTATCTACACCGCCTGGCTATACCCACCGCCAAGGAACCTGCTCCTCCCCTGCCCATACTTCCACCACTTCCTCGCCTCGTCCGCCCAGAACACGCTGCTGCACAGCACCATGAGGCCCGCCAGGTCCCGCCACCCGAGCGCCTCGGTCTGGAACACCTCCTGCAGCCAGGGGAAGTACACGACGGCCAGCTGGCCCATCAGGCTGCCCGCGACGGCCCAGTTGAAGAGCACGTTGCTCAGCAGCCCCACCTCGCCGCGCAGCACCGACTTGGACTCGGAGCGGCACGCCAGCGCGTTGAACATGTCGAACAGCACGAAGCAGGTAAAGGTCATGGTCGTGTCGCGCCGCGTGACCTGCCCGTCGTCGAGCATCTCGTGCGTGTAGACGGCCATGGTGCCGGCCATGATGATGGCTGCCTGCGTCAGGACGCGCGTGAGCAGGGGGCGCGTGAGCACGGCGTCGCCGCGGCGCCGTGGCGGGCGGTTCATGACGTCCTTGTCGACGGCTTCGACGCC
>FJWA01004005.1_pt1 | contig 10351 bp, 6 predicted proteins | sample 1011891 | NCBI WGS metagenome assembly FJWA01 (sample SAMEA3912450, study PRJEB9761) | metagenome | biome: forest; material: soil | place: USA | collected 2011-06-22 | depth 0.1 m
GCTTTTCTGCTTTTCTGCTTTTCTGCTTTTCTGCTTTTCTGCTTTTCTGCTTTTCTGCTTTTCTGCTTTTCTGCTTTTCTGCTTTTCTGCTTTTCTGCTTTTCTGCTTTTCTGCTTTTCTGCTTTTCTGCTTTTCTGCTTTTCTGCTTTTCTGCTTTTCTGCTTTTCTGCTTTTCTGCTTTTCTGCTTTTCTGCTTTTCTGCTTTTCTGCTTTTCTGCTTTTCTGCTTTTCTGCTTTTCTGCTTTTCTGCTTTTCTGCTTTTCTGCTTTTCTGCTTTTCTGCTTTTCTGCTTTTCTGCTTTTCTGCTTTTCTGCTTTTCTGCTTTTCTGCTTTTCTGCTTTTCTGCTTTTCTGCTTTTCTGCTTTTCTGCTTTTTCTTCTTCTTCTACTCCTTCCGCGGCGTGGGTTTCCCGACAGTTTGGTACGGGAACGGGAGCGGGAACGGAGCCCGCCTGCGAAGAATACAGTGCATGCAGCGCAGTCGGCGAGGTTGATGCACTGGCTGTTTTGTTGGAAGGCCTGGAAGCCAACCAAGTCCGGTACCGATACCACAGGGCAGCGCAGCGTGCATACGCGTCCGGCATTTCCTGGGCTGTGCCGCTGGCCGGGGCCTGGTGGAATCGGGCCTTCCTTTCAGGCTGCTGGAAGGGGGAGGTGAGATTTTGGTGCTTGTTGCTGCATGTGCGGTTGGATGGCATGGATGGAAACACGGAACCAGTCGCTTGGGTCATCGGGTCGGGGGACGTGTCAGCGCGCGCTGCCCCCTGTAACTTGCCGGGGTGGGAGAAGGCATGGAAGGTTTGGGCTGGACGTGTTTGCAATGCATTTGGCGAAACAACCTGCCAAAACGGAGCTGGAACCTTGCCATTTCTGTCCCGGAAGGTCGGCGATCACCTTGCTCATGACGTTCCTTCACAAGAACCGCGGTGTTGCTGAAAACCCCGAGAAACATGAACCCTGCCCTCCGGGTTCACGACAGGGCATTTCGAACCCCCACGCTGGGATCGGCGCTCCAGCTGGCGGCTGAAAACTAGGGGCATCCCATGTCGTCAGCAAAGTTCTTTCCCTCTCGAGCCTCTCTCAAAGAAAAGGCCTGCCGATCCGTCGGAAAATATCCAATGATCATCAGCCATCCTCCGATCCTCCGATCCTCCGATCTTCAAATCAATGAAGACGAAGAGGACGTACGGCTCCGCCAGGCTTGTTGAACTTCCCGTCTGGTCACGGTTCGAAAAGGAATAAAGTGCGGACGAACTCCGTGCCGGCAATCGGCACTCACCGCCTCTTCGCAAATCGCAGCAGCCGACCCGGCGGGCTGGGAAGGGCTGGTGGAGACCTCCACCAGCTTGATTCTGTCTCGTCGATCCCGTGTGTCTGGGGTGCGTCCCAAGAATCTGGGGCTGTCCCTGCAAGACGAGGCGAGAAACGGTGGGATAACGGAGTTGGGGAGGGACTTGGTCAGCGTAAGCTGGTCGCGAGTGAAACAACTGCGATGTGTTGTTTTCTTTACTGGACATTGTCCGGCTATTCGTACAATGTTGCCATGACATTGGGCAGATGTGCTGCCACCTTTGGGGGGCATCTGTGATGGCCCATGATATCAGACAGACGGATGACTTGAGTGAGGTTCTGCCTCCCTCTCCCCTCCTTTTCCTCTTCCAAGCACGGAAACAAAGCAAGACATGTGTTCTATACATCTTGACTCCGGCCGGTATGTAGCCAAGTTGGAGCGCCTTGGAACAAACCAGAAACGAACCCTCCACTTCAAGACAAACCGGAATCCCCTCCCTTTGTAGACAGCCCCTTGTAGCCCTGAGCAAAGACTCAAAACAAAGCTCCATNCTCAAAGTTCCAACAACCACCAAACGCCATCCCACCAGCCAGCTAGCAAAACCTACCCCCTCTAATTCTCCACTATCCCCGGAGGCACGTGGAACTCGACGCCCACCGCCTCGCTCAGCATAGCCTTCCTCCCCATCCGGCGGCCGGTAAACTGCCCACTCCCACTATGAGTGCGGTTGTTCAGGTACGCCGGTGCCTCCTCCAGCACGCCGCGCTGCACCCACTCCTGCAGCTTGGGCGGGTCGATGACGCTCATAAGCTTGTCGGTGACGTAGAATCGGCCCTGGACGTCCGGCTCGGCGCACCGCGCGGGCCCCGACGGCGACACGAGCGCCCAGCTCCACCGCATAGTCTTGTCGCGCTCGATGGCGTTGCGCAGCGCCAGCTCCTCGGCGAAGGCCGGGGGGAGCGAGTCCGCCGGCACGGCGCCCTGCGGCAGCGGGTGGGTGGTGTGCGAGCGCACCGTGCGGTAGAGGTTGCCCCGGAAGTGGACGGTCGCGGCGCGGGCGGCGGCACCGCCCGGCGGGGAGATCGCGGTGAGGATCTGGATCTCGCTGATGAGCATGACGGGGTTGGCGTCGGCGGGGAGCGGGGGAGCCGTGGTAGGGTCCGGCTGGGGGACGGTGACGCGGATGGGGTCACCGAGGCGGATCATCTCGGCGCCGAGGTAGAGGCCGCCGTAGTGTTGGATGCGGAAGGCGCCGTCGGGGCTGGTGCCCTGGGCGAGCAGGTCAAAGGTAGAGAAGGCGTCGTTGATGGCGCGGGCACCCATCTTAGAGGCTTCTAGTCCGAGGACCTGGCGGTCGACTTCGCGCTTGCCGGGGTCCGGCTCGTGGGCGAGGCGCGCCGTCATGGCGGACCAGTTGACCATGTCAAAGGTCTTGTCTCTCAGCTCGTCCATGCCCGCGTTGGGGACGCTGAAGGTGAGGAAAGGCCGCATGGACTGGCAGTCCTTGATCAGGCTCGCCTGTTCCAGCTGGGCGTGGCCGAGCGGGGCGAGGGTGAAGTGGTAGCTGGAATCGGACGCGCCGGGGTGGGCCGACGTGCCGGGCTTCGGCGTGATGTCGAGGACCACGCCCAGCCGCCAGGCCATGTGCTTGTACCAGACCAGTTCGCCGACGCGGAAGACGTTGGTCCAGCTGGTTGTCCCGGGAGGCGGCGACTGCAGTTGTTGCTGCTGCTGCTGCTGCTGCTGCTGCTGCTGCTGTGGTATCTGCTGCGTCGCCGTCGTCGTCGCTGGCCTGGGTGCTGGGGCAGAGGGCTGTGGTATCGCAGCAGGTCTAGGAGCGGGAGCGGCGGCAACGGGAGCGGCGGCAGCAGGAGCGGCGGAGGATGGGAGCGGTGTGGCGACGGCGACGGGCGCCTGGCTCACCGCTCTCGCGGGCTTGTGCTTGGAGCACAGGTCGCAGGGACAATGGTTGCTGTCGATCGAGTCGCTGATCAGCCATAGGGCGTGCAAGGCGAACTCGCCGGGGGTGCGGTAGGTGGCCTTGCCGCTTGTCGGGTGGCCGTAGAGGTAGTAGTCCCGACTGTCATCCTTCCTCTGGATGGACCGCAGCTCGTAGCCCCTGGGAAAGCCAGCGAGCTTGTATTGTCTCTTGTCGTCCCTGGGCCCGGCCTGGTTCTGGAGATGGCCGCCGATGATGACCTCCCAGCGCTCGAGCTGCGTCACGTCCTGGTCATCGTCGAGGTTGAGCGCAGCGGTATTGGTAGGGATGTCTGGGACGACCCATGATTGTCCATCGCTCCTCGCAATGTGAAGGGGCCAGTAGTCGGTGCTGGTGTCGCCTTGGGTCGTTGAGCTGGCCATGGTGTCGGGCTGCCACCACACAAAGTGACGTTGGTCCGTCTTGTGATGCGCGTGGAAGGGATCGCACGTCACGTGCACGTCACGTGGAAATCACGTGAGCCTTCTTGTGTGGGTTCGAGAAAAGTGGAACCACTCTCCGGGCGTGCGTCAGGCAGCGACTGTGTGTCACCAAACATTCACACCGGCACTTTCACATCTCTCTGATTCAAAATCGACTCAGTTTTTCCGCCTTTTCTCTTCTCTTTGCCTCGCGCACACCCACAAACCGGCTTCTCGACGTGACATTACGACTTGCCTTGACTCCATAGCACAGTAACCCCCACCATCTCCACTCGTCGGCCCGGCCTGTCGTCGCAGCCCCAGTTCCACACAAAAACTCTGCACCCGTCCCAAACCTCCACAACAAGCATCAGGCAAGGTGGCCGAGCGGTCCAAGGCGCTACGTTAAGGTGTTTAACCCTTAATCACAATCCGTAGTCTCGAAAGGGGCGCGAGTTCGAATCTCGCCCTTGTCAGCTTCTTTTTTCATTATCTTGCCTTGGTTACGGTGTTGTGAGGTGGGCTGGCTTTTTGTAAGTGGTGATGCTTAACAGAGTCAACACTGACACCAGCCCTCCCTGTTCCTCAGGCTCAGACTGTCTCCTGTGCCATCGACTTGCGTGAGCCGGGTCCCCCAAGAGGAAAAGGCTCCCGTTTCTCTCGTCCGAGAGTCCAATTCTGAGCCCCGACCTCTGAGACGAACTCGTGCCTCAGAGACTCGGTTCGGTTTCAATCCCCTCTTCACCTGACAACGTTGGCCACAGCCTTAGTCACATAGAGGCCGATTCGGAAACATAGTTCGTTCGTTGCCTGGACACTCACCACCGAGCTTCATCGACCGACGTGTGGCTAAGCAAGACTCACCGAGTCTCAATCACCTCCTCAGCCAACCGCCGATGCTTTAACAACAACCTTCGTCGTAGCTCATCGCCTGGAAAGCCAGAGATGAGTTGCCAGCCTTCTGACTTCTCCCCGCTCGCCCTCACATCCGACAGTTCATCTCCAAGTTCATGCGGTAAAAGACTGCGCGAATATCGACACCACAGGGGCCGAGAAGAAACCGAACCGTCTGCTGCCAAGAGACACGGGAAGCGAGGATGAGGTCAGTCACGGATGAGAGATCAGACGTCCCGTCGGCTGGTGATGACGGCATACTGCGGCAGAGGGAATTAGCCGGCCGGTCCTCCGTCCTCGGTATTCGTACGGAACAGAAGCATCCAGATCATGGCAGTCGTCCGCCAAAACGAAGCGACACAGAAACAGGTTGGGCCCGGCGAAAGCACTTTGGTTGACGTGACATTCTGGCCGCCTTGTGGGGAAGTCGTCGTCCAAGCGCAGGTTGTTTCGGAACATCGCTAGCCCACTCGGCACCTGCTCCCTGGTGTCAGAAGAAGTGAGAGCCCCTTTCCACACCAGAGTCAAGATTTTTATCCTGCTTCTTGACAGGAAAAGACGCGTCCTGCCATGCAAAGGAAAACGCGACGTGGTAGGACAGCCCCAACGGCGCCCAAAAAGCCACAGTGAGTTGTCCGTGAGTTGTCCGTGAGTTGTCCGTGAGTTGTCTTGCATCAACCCCGTCGATTGGACGAAATTGCGCTCGACAGTCTGATTTGCCCCCTTCGCCTTGAGACTCCACTGTCGAGATGGAGCAAAGCAAAGGGGGGGAGGTGGAGTAAGTGAGCCAAGATCGCCAGACCAAGACCAAGGCGGCAAACTCTTTTCCCAGACGCTTGATGAACCAGGGTTTTTATTCCCACTTTCTCCAGAGCCAAAAGGCAAACTTGTCTGGGGCCGAGGCCGTCACCTTGGAGGCTCATTTCGCCAGCCGTTAGTGCTGCAACCGCCATTGGGCCAGAGCCTGCAGGTCCCTGCCAATGCGTGTCCACTGCCGAGATGAGACACCAGGAACCGTCAGGGACGGCCCAATCAGCGAGGCCGGCTGTGGAGGCTATCGAGATGGGCCGACATGGGTGTGCCATCACGCCAGTGGTCGGCTTCAAGGGGTGCCCCAGTGGCGCCCCAGAAAACCCATCGACTTGACCTCCCTTGCTGCCAACGTGCCTTTCCCTGTCCAACGTTTTTCTCATCACTCGTGGTTCTGGACTCAGGACGTTCTCTCTTTTGACCATCGCCGCTCGTTTTCGCGATTTTTGTGCTTGAACCCCCTCCCGCTCGTTCGCTCGCTCGTTGTTTGTCTGTACATCCGCCTGGACAAACAAACACCAACCTGCCCAACGCAGACACGCTCACTTGACGTTAAATATTCGCGCGCCCAAGTCGTATGACGGCGGATTTGAGGACAGGGGACTGAGATCCACCGCCGACTGAACGTCTGCTTCGCCCCCCTTTCGACACCCTCGACACCCTCGACATCCAACAGCCCGGCTTTCAGCGCTCCGAGAACGATGAGGTTCACCACATTACAGGCCGCCGCCATCGGCTCGGCCTCGCTTCTCTTCTCCGCCCAGCCCGTGTCCGCCAGCCTCGCCCATCGCCACGCACACCAGCATCATGCGAAGCGGCACGGACACATCCACAGCCATCCGGCCGGGGAAGTTATCGAGGCCCCCAAGGTTGTCGCGAGGAAAGCGCCGTGCAGCTTGCCCGATCACCCCGACCTGGTGCGCGTCCCCGGAGCCGATAACCACGGCTTCGCCATGAGCCCCGACGAGGTCTGCGAGGATGGGAAGTGGTGCCCGCTTGCCTGCGTGCCGGGCAAGCTGATGGCGCAGTGGAAACCTGATACAGGATATCACTACCCCGAATCGATGGTGCGTGGCTTTTGCTGGGTGTCTGGGTATCCGGACCGTAATATTGACGAGTTCTCCAGTACGGCGGATTGTATTGCAACGGTGGAACGCCCGAGAAGCCTTTCGACAGCCAACCCTATTGCGTGGACGGTACGGGGGCCGTCAAGGCCGTGAACAAGGCCGGAAGCATCGTGTCNTTTTGCCANACCGTCTTGCCGGGCAACGAGGCCATGATCATCCCGACGGACGTCACCGACACAGTAACGCTGGCGGTCCCAGGACCGGACTACTGGGCCGGCACCGCTGCACAGTGAGCAACCCCGCCACCCACCCGTCGTTGTGGCAGAGTGAAGAACGAGCACTAACATCCGGTTAGCTACTACGTCAACGCGCCAGGGATACCCGCCTCGAAGGGTTGCGTGTGGGGAACCATCACCGAGCCGATCGGCAATTGGAGCCCCTACGTTGCTGGGGCGAACACAGTCGCCAGCGGCGATACCTTTGTCAAGATCGCATGGAACCCCGAATTCCTCGGCGCCGCGCTGGCCTCGACCACGCCAACCTACGGCCTCAAGATCGAGTGCCCCGACGGCGGCTGCAACGGCCTACCGTGCTCCATCGATCCCTCCAAGGGCGGCGTCGGCGGTCTCGACAGCCCCGTCGCCACCAACGGCGTCGGCAACGCCGCTTTCTGCGTCGTGACTGTCCCCAAGGGCAAGACCGCCAACATCGTCGTCTTCAACACCGGCGGTTCCCAAAGCACCCCAGCTGTATCCTCCAAAGTGCCCGACCCGCCCACATCAACAAGCAGCACGCCCGCCCCGACCAGCACCTCCTCCTCTTCCTCCTCCGCCGCGCCCTCTACCACTAGCACCTCCCTCTCCTCCTCCCAGGTGTCCTCCACGACCTCGGCGCCGGCCAGCTCCGCAAGCGCGTTCGTCGGAGGTATCTTCCAGGAGGTGAGCGTGTCGGGCCAGTCGTCGTACAACTACACCACGCACAGCGTCACCTCCAAGCCGNCGGGGAGCGCGNCNGCCGAGGTGACGCCCGTGTCGACCACGTCCAAGAACGAGGGCATTGCGGCCGAGGGCGGCTCGGCCATCGCCGGCCTGGTCGTCGCGCTGATCGCCGCGGCGGCGCTGTTTTAGGCTTGTCGACTATTAAAGCCTGGACCGACGACCGCCTTTTTCTCCTGCTGTTTATAGAACACCCACCCCCCCTTTACCCCATATCCGCGGTTTGCACTGCGTTAGTGTTTATTGGTATTTGGCCCAACACTGGTCCTTGATCGGGATCCAGTACTCTCTTCGATTCTCTCGTCTTCGATTCTTCACTTCTTTATCTTCTTTTTTTCTTCTCTGCGGCTTTCGCGATATACCCCATTTGACTTTCTTTCTTGCATTATTCGGGCCGTGTGGTCATTGATTCGTGGTGGATTGGCGGGTGTTGTTGTTTGGATGCTTGGTTTGGAGATGGGTTTGGTTGGAGATGTTCTATACGTAAAGAGATGCATGTATGGCCGGAATGATGGAGGGGAAAGGAATGGCACTTGGCCCGGCCTGGCCTGGCCTGGATTTGGAAGGGGTTTGTTTCATGGCTTGGAAATTCAGGCGAAAAGGTGTGCTTGGTTGGTGTGGTCTGTCTTGTGGCTATCGCTGGCTATTCAGGGACACGCAGACATGGCGAGTTAGTCAATGAATCAAACATGATTGACGTCACAAGTTGAAAGAAAAGAGAGAGAGTGTGTGTGTGCTTTGAGTTCGTTGGATGATGGAAGCTCTCCTTTAAATGCCACGATAGGAACACATGGAGAAACACACAGCAAAGAAAGCTGCCAGGCAGGCCAGCGTTGAGCTACGCTTTGATCAACACAATACGATACAAGACCGCCTTCATCATGTAACATCCTTGTCCCACACTCCAACCCTTCCCTTCCCCCCTCCCTGCCAAACTTATGGCGGATTCCGCACCCACCCGGGAACATCATCCATCTCCCCAGGCGGGTCCACATTCTCCCCGCTGTCGCACGCATCCAGCGCCTCCTGGTGCGCCTCCTTAAACCGCTCCAGGATACTCTCGTACGGATTCGGCCAGCCCGCGGCGACGGCATTCCCGCCCTTCTTCTTGGCGCCCTCCACGGCGAACCGCTTCTGCTGGCGCGCGATAAACCCGTTGAGCAGGCCCGAGTAGACCAAGCCGGCGACGACCGACTCCATGTTCTCGAGATCCGGCCGCTTGTTGCCAAAGATGAGGCCCTCGGACGGCATCAGCCGGCGGGGCCCGCCCGGCGGCGGGACGAGCAGCGAGTCCGCCTCGGCCGCCTCGCCGCCCGCCGCGCTGTTCGTCACGGCCTTGAGGAAGACATTGTTGACGTGGGGCGGCCGCGACCGCGACGCCGGCTTCGCGAGGACGTAGCCCTCCAGCAGCTTCTGCACGTACCCTGCCGTCGTGACGAGGTCTTCGAACGCGAGCGAGGCGGCACGGTTTGACTCGCCAGAGCCTTGCCAGGTGAGGAGGAATGTCTTGCGGGTGAAGGACCGCCAGAGGAGGGGTTTCAGGCGGTAGAGGAAGGTCAGATAGACACCCTTGTCCCACAGCCAGTCGCGGCTGAGGGCGAGGGCCTGGTGGAACATGACAAAGTTTCCCGACCGGAGGGCGGCGCAGATGGGGAGGAAGATGTCGGCGAATCCCGCGGCCTCCGGGCGTTGGAGTAAGTTCGCGGAGGGGAAGCGGCCGAAGAGGAGGTTGGCCGGGATCCAGTAGGTGAGGATCTGCCGGCGGTGCTTCTGAAACTGTGGGAGGCACTGGCGATAGGCTTCCTCAAAGCACATGTGCGCGCGTGGGTAGTGGCCCTGGTCAAAGTTGAACCGCCCGAGATAGTAGAGGAAGGTGACCCGCTGCGATGCTGGGTATAAGGAGAGCGCCGGCCCGCTCGTCGAGAGATTGGTAAACATCTGCACCGCAAGCCGTGATTTCTCACACTGGGACCCCAGTTAGTTGCCCCCGTGGGGGCGGTATCTCACGGGAGAGGGTTCCTTACGGCAAAGAGCAGCTTCAACGTGAGGTTGGCAAACAGATAGACAGCCACCTTCTTCCCTTTCGGCGGCGACCATCTTGTGCTGGAGCGGTCCGTCAGGCAGGAGGTGAAGATCTTCTGGATGATGTCGGCTGCCAGCTCCACGATGGACTTCCTCTCGCCCGACTCCTCTCCCGTCATGTCGCCGTGGATCTGCGCGAGCAGGTGAGGCTGCCGAGTGAGGATCATAACCAACTTGGACAGCGATTCCGAGAGCGACATGCTGGTTTGCAGCAGCATCGTGCCGTACGTGGGATTAGCAAGTGCGTTCGCGCAGGATCTGGAGCTGTGGTCAGCAAGCTTGAGGTGCGATATGACCTAACAAGCGGATATGAAGCATACGTGAGAAGGTCGCTGAGGCGGGAATGCAGTCGGACAACGTCGTCAAAGTCGACGTCGCGCCAGTACTCCAGGTACTCCTTGATAAACGAGTTGAAGCCGGGCCATGGCGACCCTCTCCCCTCCGGCACGTCGTCCTCTTCCGGCAGGCATTTCTCGACCAGCTTTTCGAGTGCTGGTGAATTTGGGGGGAAGCCGCTCTTGAGCTGGGTCCTCATGTCGAAGTATATGTTGGTGACCTCATTTTCGACCAGAAGCCAGTTGCGCAGCTCGTCGCCGTTCTGCTCGAGGACGAATCCCCGAATGCTACTCAGGAATTGGACCACGAGGCTCATCGTGGCGGCGGCAGCAGAGCGCAGCTGGCGGATATGGGAGACGGATGATGAAAGACGAAAAACTCGATGAATTTTTGACTTGTTGATGGACGCGGTTCTGGCCGCGATTCTGGCCACGCGACTCGATTCGACGGTTATCGTCGCATTGTGGCCGCGGACAA
>FJWA01003365.1_pt1 | contig 10348 bp, 9 predicted proteins | sample 1011891 | NCBI WGS metagenome assembly FJWA01 (sample SAMEA3912450, study PRJEB9761) | metagenome | biome: forest; material: soil | place: USA | collected 2011-06-22 | depth 0.1 m
GCCGGTGGCAGGCCATAGCGACTTGGCGTTGAAGCCCGTCGTGTCCCAAACAATCTCGAGCATCAGCTGCGGGATCTTGACGGGGTGCGACGACGGGCAGGTGCCCGTCGAAAGGAAGGTGGAGGGACCGCCGGTAGGGTAGGCGACGTGGTCCTTGTGGTTGGGGCTGTCGAGGTTCTTGCCGTCCCAGCAGGTAGGGTAGAGGACATTGGACCGGATGCCGCCCGGGCAGGGGGCCGTCGGGAACCCTTCGAAGTCGCGCTTGCTGTCGGTGCAGGGGGCCATGTCGTCGCCGCCAAAGTTGGGACCGCTGTAGCACCGGAAGCAGCTCTGCGTCTTGTAGAGCGCCGTGCGACGCGCGGGGTCGCCCACGAACATGCGGAAGCCCTGTGTGCCGTTGAGTCAGTAATAGTGTGGCGGGTATGGTATTTGGGGTGTGAAGGGGGGGCACTAAGATGATGGCACGTACGGGCTTGAACGCGGTGACCTTGCCCTTGCCGGGAGAGATGTAGTAGACAGTGACACCGCCGTTGGTCTGCGTCGTAAACCTGTCGTTGAACAGGAATCGGTTGGGGATTTGCGGCACGCGCTTGAAGCTCCCGTTTTGCGCTTTGAAGTACAGATTCGCCGTCCAGTAGTTGCTGAAGTCGTCGGCGGGGCCGCAGGTCGTGCATGACGCCGCCTGAGAAACGTCGGTCGTTGGCATGGTGACGTTGAAGACGTTTCCGCCAACGACTTGGTGCATATGGGACGTTGGCATTTTGCCCGGTTCCACGAGAGGGTCGAGGCGCTCGATGGTGATCTGCGAGCAGCCAAATCGGAGATGGTTCAGCCCCTGAAGAGACTGGGCCTCGGCCAGCGCCGCAAAGACGAGTGCGGACCACAACATGCTGTCCGGTGATGGTTTCACGACTGCAAAGGCACTTCGTTGGTCTCGGTAGTCGGGGTGGATGCGGAAAGGGGCAAGGTCTCGGGAAACAGAAGCAAGGAGGTGTATTTGTACGAGCCATCACATACAAGCCTTGCGGTCCAGCGCAACTGCCACACCACACCACACCCTGCGCAAATATACTGCTGTATACGAGTGTCGTTTGGGTGTGCCAGACCACCGATGATCTTGGCCCTTGCCTATAGGACAAACAAGTCATGATGTCTGAAATAGTCACCATTAAATCCGCAAACGGCGTCTGGTATCAAAGCCAAGAGCTCGGCAAACGCCCGATTGGGCGGGTGTTGGCCGGCTGATGTCGAGGAAACCGTCTTCAATATCCCGGGCCGACTTGCCCAATCGGCACAGCTCCATGGCGGAGAGGGGATGGAATTGTGCCGATTGGTGTATCTCCCCCTTCCTCCGCTGTGCTTACAGCCAGTCAGTTGACATGTGCCAGAGACCGGCAGCGTGGTTTACCTCGAGGGCTCGACCCCAAGGCAACCAATGTCCGCCAAAACTGCACTCAGTCCCTGGCAATGATCCCGGGGTACTTCGTGTGGAACCTAGTTTCGGCACTTTATTCTGCCTTTATTTCAAGCATGGCAACCGAGGATTCCTGCAAGCGCTTCTGCAGGTATGGTGCCCCCTGCGGACGATGCTGACGATGCACCAACGACTTGGCTAGCCTCCGACCCTAAATCTTCAACTCTTGGGGGATTCGGATGTCTACATTTGCTGTCTCCCTTTCGGGGAGACTCCAGCACGTGGATACGTCCTACGACGCCACTCGTGCTGTAATCGCTTGTAACATGAAGAGTCTTGCCATTGCTACCCAAGCAACACTCCTGTCAACTCTGGTCTTCCTGTCCCGCAACGATGAGCCCGTCCTTTCCCTCACGTTCAGGGGTTCTCAGGGGCCGATTGTGTGAGGCTGATCACTCTCGAAAATGAATTCGCGGTGTAGTACCTAACCTGCTTTGTATTGTTTTACAACTGCCAAAACCTCCTAGTGTGCCCCTCCTACTCTGCCTTCCAGTGGTATTTCGCCGCAGGGTGGTCGGCCGCGGGCCTCGCCAAGCCCGGGGTGCCGGAGATATTCTCCCGATACGTTCCGCCCTTCACAGCATATCCATCCCAAAACAGACCCCTTTGCTTGAGAACAGGGAGCAAGTGTCGGATAACCTCCTCAAACGTCCCCGGCATGAGGGCGTAAGCAAGGTTAAACCCATCGACGTCGGCTTCCTCAACCCATCTCACCATCTCATCGGCCACTTGCTCAGCAGTCCCCACAGCGGTCGCTCCCAACCCGCCAACCTTGATGTGGTTTGCCACCGTGTGCTTTGTCCACTTGGGAATTCCCGGCACCGACTTGGACCAGGCCTCGACGGCGGACCGAATCGCATTGCTTTCGACGTGCCGCAGCTCCTCGTCATCGCCNTACTGCGCCAAATCGATGCCNGTCCAGCCGCCAAACAGCGCCAGCGCGCCGTCCTCGGAACCGTACGACAGGTACTCCTCGTACTTGGCCCGGGCCTCCTCCTCGGTCGCGCCAATGATGGGACAGAACAGAGCGAGGAACTTGACCGAGGCGGGATCGCGGCCGTACTCGTCCCGGGCCGCCGCGCGGATGTCGGCGATGTTCTTGGCCACCACCGACGGACTGTGACCGGCCACGAAGATGGCCTCGGCGTGCTGGGCGGCGAAGGCCTTGCCAGCCTTAGAAGTGCCCGCCTGCAGGATCACGGGTGTGCGCTGCGGCGACGGCTGGCAGATGTGCGGGCCGGGCACGTTGAAGTACTTGCCCACGTGGTCAATGGTGCGCACCAGCTTGGGGTCGGTGTAGATGCGCTTCACCCGGTCCAGCTTTACGGCATCGTCGCGCCATGATGACTGCCTGGTTGTGCATTAGTGCTGCTCTGAAGGGCGGAAGGAAATCGATTTCTGGTGAGTCGCTTACCAGAGCTTGTACATGACCTCGATATACTCTTCGGCAACAGCGTATCGGTCATCATGCTTCGGTTGCTCGGTAAACCCCAAGTTNCTGGCCGCCGAATCGAGGTAGCCCGTGACAACATTCCAGCCAAGTCTCCCACCAGAAAGGTGGTCGAGCGTGCTCAACCTGCGGGCGAGATGGTACGGCTGCTCGTAAGTGGTCGCAACCGTCACGCCGAACCCAATGCTCTCGGTAGCTGCGGCCATGGCCGAGACGACTGCCAGGGGCTCGTTCACGGGCCATTGCGCGCCCGAGACAATGGCTGGGTCGGGATTCCGGGGACCTTTGTAGACATCATATGCCCCCTTGTTTCAACCTGTTAATTCGAGCGGGCCGTCGAGACATCGAAATGGGAGACTAACCAGAACATCGGCAATGAAGATGCCATGAAAGTTTGCGGCTTCCAACAGCTTCGCAAGCCTCACCCAGTACTTGATGTCGTTGAAGTNGGACGACTGGTCGTCCGGGTGTGCCCACAGTCCGGGAGACTGGTGTCCACTGCAGGACTCGACAAAGGCATTGAGAATCAGCTTCTTGGGGGCCATGGTCGCGGCTTCGTTCAGGANAATGGATTTGTGAGATCTGTTGGGAACCAAGTAGCGTTTCACACTGAGAGACACTGACGCGAGAGACAGGGTGAGGCAATGACATCAAATCGGACTGCGCACTCTAAATACTAGGTACTTACTTATAGCAACTAAGAGAGAAACGAGACGGATAAAGTCAACTCTTGACCTTCAATACTGGACTGTGTATTCCGAAACGCCCCTCTTGCTTGTAACTTTGACGGGCCCGCATCACATGGAACGCTGGTCGTTTAAAGTCTGCAACGTGCGTGGCACTAAAATGACGCTATTTCCTGCTTTGAACGATCCACGCGGCTGTGGGGCCCAGCGTTGAATCATGTCTCCCCCCGGTCACCACGCAACCGAGTCCTGCAACGTTAAGTTGAGTCTTGAAAACCCCCACGATGCGCGTTGTGGATACAGAGAACGCGGAACAGAATTCAAGAGCCTGAGTGGCCGAGATTCGAAGTTGACGTGACTGGCGCTAAGAACACAACATCATGCATGTCGGCAAGATGCCACAGGACCCTGCAGGATCGGAGATCTCTCGGGAGGACAGTAAAGACGTCAAAGCTGTTGACACTCATTGGTTACCATTGGATACTTGTCTCGGTCCATGTGGTCCCTGGTCCCTGGAGATGAACGAGGATCCGGATGACCGCATTCCCTGCAAAGGTCCAGAACTTGGTGCGCGGGTTGGGCATGACCGTCTCCCGTAGCGCGTCGCAAAGGCCCCTGACACGATGGTGGCCAACAAGGGATGTGAGAGACTNCCCTCTTCCCCCATATAAACNTGGAAGACGTGGTNTGAATCTGTTGTTCGAGATCGAAAACNTCTTGGCAATTCCTCCCAAACACATTTCTACACCTGCACGGACAACGCAGGACGACTGTCAGTGACNATGCTTCATCTAAGAGACGCCAATGCGCCCAGCGCGGACGCAAGCGGCGTCGTCGAGCCAGCTCTGCCACAGGCTATCGGCTACGTTGTCGTGGTTGTGATTGGCTTCGTCATTGCCTTCGCCATGGTGTTCGCAACCTACGTGCTGAGGAAGACAGCCGGCGAAGACAATCGCAAGACGGAAATGTTCATGACGGCAAATCGATCCGTGAGGACCGGCCTGACCGCATCTGCCGTCGTGTCTTCTTGGCTTTGGAGTACGGCGTTGCTGGGAAGCACTTTGGTGGGCTACAACTTTGGGGTAGCTGGCCCGTTCTGGTTTGCTGCGGGGTGAGTCAGAGTTGCCCCTGAGTTTTGCAATGACCTGGTGATGATGGATTGCTAACTGTCTCAAGCTGCTCCCCCATGATTGTGTTTTTCTCCTTGCTGGGCATCGCCTGCAAACTGCGCGTCCCAGAAGCCCATACGCTACTCGAGATTGTCCGCATTCGCTATGGAAAAGTCGGCCACATCGTCTGGATTGTCCTTTGTCTNATCAACAACATCATCGCTGTGGCAAACATGCTGCTGGGAGCGAGTGCCGCCATCACTGCTTTGTAAGAAACCCATCGAGTTGTATCCCTCTCCAAGGACTCGCCGTTGACCCCCAACAGAACGGGAATGCACATCATCGCGGCGACCTTCCTGCTGCCGGCTGGTGTCCTCTTGTACACGTTCGTGGGCGGTATCAAGGCGACATTTTTGACCGACTATTTCCACACCTTCGTCATCACGATNATCATCTGCTTCTTCACCGTCAAGACCTTCACGACACCCGAGATCTCATCCATCGGCCACATGTGGGATCTTATTGCTGCGGCGGGGGCCGAGCACCCGGTTGACGGGAACCAGAACGGTTCATACCTGACAATGACGAGCAAGGGCGTAAGTCTGAGCCTCTGCTAACACCATGGGGGAGATGGAATACTGACACCCGACACAGGCCATCCTCTTCGGTATCATTCACATTCTCGCAAACTTTGGCCTCGTCATCATGGACACTGGGTTTTTCGTCAAGGCCTTCAGCGCGGCACCGCAGGCCGTAGTCCCGGGCTACATCACGGGCGGCATCGCGTACTTCGCCATCCCGTGGTGCTTCGGCACCCTGATGAGCTTTGCTGCGNTGTCCCTCGAAGGGACAGCCCGGTTTCCGACATTCCCGCGAAGGATGAACGACACCGAGATCTCGAACGGACTCGTTCTTCCGTACGCCGCCATCGCCATCGCCGGCAAGGGCGGCGCCGCGGCCATCTTGCTCATCACCTTCATGGCCGTCACATCGACCATCTCTGCCCAGGTCATCTCCGTGTCGTCCATCATCAGCTTCGACATCTACCGCCAATACATCAACAAGAAAGCCACCGACCGCGACGTGATCCGCTGGAGCCACATCGGCGTCGTCTTCTTTGGCCTGTTTTCAGCCTGCTTCTCCACGGCGCTGCACTACGCCAAGGTTGACCTCGGCTGGACCCTGTACATGCTGGGCGTTCTGACGTGCCCCGGCATCTTCCCGACCGTCTTCACCATCCTGTGGAAGAAGCAGTCCAAAGCGGCGGCCATCGTCTCGCCGCTCCTCGGCCTGGCCACCGGCATCGCCGTCTGGCTCGGCTCGGCGTACGCGTTCACGGGCGTGATCTCGGTGGCTTCGACCGGCGAAACCCTGCCGTGCGTGTACGGCACCGTGGCGTCCGCCTTGAGTCCGGCTCTGTATTCGGTGCTTATCTCGCTCGCCCGACCGGCCAATTACGACTGGGCCGACTTCCGGAAGGAGAAGCTCACGTTGGAGAGCACTGCTGAGACTACCCCTGACGCGAAGGCTGACGGGGTCGTCGCGAACTCCTCTGGGCTTTCCGATGAGGAAGAGGGGCAGCGGTCGAGTTACGAAGCAAACAAGGCCAAGTTCAAGCACTGGGGAAGGATTTCTGCTGCGTGGTCCTTGGCCACTTTTCTCGGACACTGGGTGCTCTGGTGAGTTTAGGGTGTTCCCCTTTCCAGACTTGTGGGTGCTGACTCTCTCGACTAGGCCGCTTCCGATCTATGCGTCTGGATACCTCTTCTCCAAACCCTTCTTTTCGGCATGGGTTGTTATTTCCATCATCTGGGTTTGGGGCACCATGTTCATCGTCGGTTTTTACCCCATCATCGATGGACGGGCGCAGATCCTGCAGGTCTGGAGAGGTCTGAGAGATGGGTCGAAGGGAGGACAGGCTCTTCAACCTACGGCCGAGGTGTCAACGGGAGCAACTACGCCTGTGGCAGAGAATTCAAGCCGCGAGGAAAAGTATGTCGAATGACAAGGCGTAGGCATGTGATTCAGCGAGTAAAATAGTTACGGGGAGAAGGCTGGGATGCGTGGTGTTGTTGGTAATGTTGCTAAGCACCTGAAGTACCTTAACCAGGTACAGGTATTACTGAGATAGAGAAAAGTGCTTGACAGTTAGCCTAATTCTCCCTGCGAAGCAATGTGAACGTCAACTCTACTTAATCAGCTCACCAACGTGGGCGTGGACATGATTTGGTCGAACACGAAAAACAAACTCTTGAGTCTTGACCTTGAGACTCTAGAGTCTAAGCTGAGCCCCACTTCTTTTGATCGCGGAGGTCAGTTGCATTCGGACATGATGATCATTTGTATGGAATGGCGTGGCTGGACGAGGTGTCCATCTGAATGAAGCCTTGACACGCTCGGTTACACCAAGATTTATCCGTGGCGTTTCTTTGCTATCCCGTGTGTTGACAAGTTAGTTGGTTTAGCCGTGGTTGGACCCCTGAGTGGACCCCTGAGTCGTGTCAACAACCGCAATGGCGTGATTGGAGTGGGCAATGATGCACCCCTGACCGCCCGCAACCTGCGGACTCAAGGTGGATCAGTTCCATGGAAAGGGAAAACCGAGCATGACTGACCCTCGATCGACATGGCAACATCAAAATGAGAATTGCAACATGAAAACGACACTGCGTGTGGGGGTTCCCTGTGTATTTCAAAACACACGTAATCCGTGGTACGTTTCATTCCCCGAACGCCTAGCGAAGTGCGAGGACTCCGAGGAGGTGGATATATTTCGGGATTTCATGCCATGACGGGTTAGGAGAGACCATACAGGGCAAGAAGTCGGGGAGAGGTCTGGATGGCGCAATTCGCGCCATAGGTTAAGCTCGCCTAGTCGCGTCGTCGGTCGGAGTGGGAGTGGGGATGCAAGGTTCACGCAAACGGGGGACCTGGATTGTTGTGACAGCACGGCACGCAAGGTACCTACATGGCCAGATTGCAACATCGAAACGGGTAATGCGGCGATTGTTTGATCTGGCTTGGGGGTTAATTGTGCCCCTTCAACCTCAATAATTAGTCAGTGGCCGGGTCGATCCGCTCTGCTGTCGTTGCTGAGGTATCTGAGGCAGGCTGGCTGAGACTTGGAAACTGACGAACCACGCATGAGATCATGAATTCCTTCTTGCGTCGCCTGTCACTTCAAAGCCGCAAGGCGCCATCCGCATCCAGTGCAAACGGTAAAGGAAACTTGGCCCGGGAAAGCGAGCAACTTGAGCCATCGCCTATTCCCACCCCCAAAACACAAACAGTACTCCTTCTTCTCGCGGCCGGGCAGCCATACCAACTCACCGAGAACTATGCCGTTCCAAATCTGCTCGGAGAGCACGAGGTTTTGGTGAAAACACAAGCCATTGGTCTCAACCCGATTGATTGGAAGGCACCGTGAGCATATCTTGTCTCTTGTCACTTCATCAGTTCCCTCGCTAATGAGATCCACACACAGAGACTTCAACTTTGCCATTCCTACGTTACCCTACATCTCCGGCAGGGAGTTGGCAGGCGAGGTGGTTCAGAAGCCCAGTCACCCAACTGCTCGTCTCAAGCTTCGAGACAGGGTACGGCTCCCTAGTCCGTGTCGGTCTTGGACGGCATCTCCTACCCTTTTGAGCGGGTATTAACACACTTGGCTTGGCAGGTTCTTGTGATATCCACAGACTACCGCGATCTTCGGAAGGCCGCGTACCAAGAATATGTCGTCGCCTTCGACTACAACACCGTCCGGCTACCCTCAAGCATCTCGCCGGAGGAGGGGGCAACACTCGGCGTGGCCTTCGTGGCTGCTGCGCTTGCTCTGGGCGTGTGTATGGGAGTCGACTTCTCAGGTGTGCTCGACGGACCTGATCTGTTCAGCCTGGTCAGGCAAATCGGCCCTGGCGTTCTCCCCGATGATGTTCGACAGGAGTGCCTCAGCGGTATTCTGGGCCATGAACGTGCAACGTCGGGCGACTGGCTCGCGATCTGGGGTGGTAAGTCGAACTCCCTCCTACAGGTACCTGCCCTCCGATTCTCATATTCTCGTCACAGGGTCCTCGACCTCAGCGAACCTCACCATCCAACTAGCCAAGCTGGCCGGCCTCAAAACCATTGCCATAGTCGACAAAGCCAGGCACGGCCTGCGCCTCGCCAACCACAAAGACATCCGCACCGACCTCCTCGTAGACAGCCACGACCCCAAGCGGGCCGTCGACATCATCCGCGCTAATGTCAACGGCAAGCTGCGCTTTGGCATTGACACGCGAGGGCGAGACTCGGCCACCAGCCTTCTCCAGGCCCTGTCCCCCGGCAATCTCGGATCCTCTGCGACAGACGGCCGAGGCTCGCTTCCTCCCTCCCCTCCCGCCTCGCCACACGACTCCACGCAGCTCTCGGCACACTTGATTGGGTTGACAGGATTGCCCAAGCAGAGCCCGCCCGAGGGTGCCTTGTTTCACACGGTGCCAATCAAGCTGTTTCACGAGGTGCCTGCTGTTGGCAGTGCGCTGGTGCAGTGGCTGGAGAGGCTGCTGGAAAAGGGGCTGGTTTCCCCTCCGGAGATCATTGATGTGGAGCAGGGGCTTGGGAACGTGAACAAGGGGTTGGATAGAATGCGGAAGGGTGAGATACGGGGTGGGAAATTGGTTGTTAAACTTGAGTAGAACGGCAAATGCATGAGATGGAGATGGCAGGGGTTGTAAAAGGATACCAGCAGCAGCAAGAAAAGAAAGAGAGAGCGTCATCCGTCAGATCAGACTAAGAACTGGCGAATGCCGCAGGTAGTTATTGTGCCTACCTAGGGAGTCGACAACCAGAGAGCACGAGAGTGACTGCGTTTCAGCCCAATACATCCATGACAGAGGTGCCCATCTCCGCATAAAGGGCCAATCGATCTAGCCAAGCACTTACGTTAAGATGCTCACGGTGGTCATGGACACTAAGCTCAGATATAATGAACATATTGCAAGGGAAGCCTCCATTTCTCGTTGCCCCCCCAGCTTCCCGCAGAGCGCGATACTCGCTCAGTTGTACCGTCACTCTCGCGTTCCAGGCTTCCTCCCCTTTCCCCTCCGTCCGTCTTTCGTTTATACATTCCATTCATTGCCCCTTGTTCCATCACAAATATCGTTTGTTATTGCCCAAGTCCAACCACGCCTCGTTCACGACGGCATAGGTATGCCTCCCAGTCCCGTCCCAGCACCCCCACCACCCCTAATAATACCCCCCCCGACTCCGACTCCGACTCTCCCTCCTCACAACCGCAACCGGCGGCGCCACCTCCACAACCCCGACCCTCCTCGACCGCGACCGACTCCCCGCCCCGTGGTGATGATGCCGATGGCTATGATGCGANTGNCACGAACAACTCCTCCCNCGCGACCTTCCCCTCCCGTTCCTAGTTGTACCCGAGCCATAATAAGTNTCCCGGCCCGGCTCCCCGGCGCCCCTCACGCCGCCATACCACGGGCGGCCCGAGTCCTCGGTTGGCGTCGGCGAGCCCAGGTTGGTGGTGCAGCTGCGGATGATCCAGCAGAGGAGGAGGAAGCCGGCGATGGAGCCGATGACGATGCCTGCTATGGCGCCGCCCGAGAGGGTGGTGGTGGCGGTGGTGGAG
>FJWA01003946.1_pt1 | contig 10343 bp, 7 predicted proteins | sample 1011891 | NCBI WGS metagenome assembly FJWA01 (sample SAMEA3912450, study PRJEB9761) | metagenome | biome: forest; material: soil | place: USA | collected 2011-06-22 | depth 0.1 m
ACTTTGTACCGTACTCGGGACAGTCGAAATGGCCCCATGAGGGTCGACAAGAAGAGGCGGCACGGCTAAAACCATCCCATGGAAAGGGCTCGCGACCCGGCTGTTGAACATAATTCGCGTAGGTCCAACGTAGGCCCTGTCAGATGTGAGTTAGGTTGTTTCGAGTATTTATTTCAAGTACTTGTACACACTACCTGGAAGACAGGTAGTCCCTCATGTACTATACATAGCTGTATGTACTATGTCAGGTAAAGATGGACTCTTCAATCAAAGGCAGGCCGAGTTCAGGGACGATGCAGGGGCATGGAGAGGCGGCAAGCAGAGACTCGTGCACGTTTACGCAATTCGTGGGGCTCTTGGCGCTAAGGTTGAAACTAACCTTAGTGCCGGATCTCAGTTCGCCTGACTTGTCTGCTTCGAGAAGGTCCACGGCACAAGACGCGGGGTTGACCAAGCCATGGCTTTTGTCCAGCCCAAAAGGTCGTCGGCCGTTGTGTACTCCATACTATGTACATAGGAGGAAAGGTGTGCTGCTGTTCGGCTTCTCCATAGTAGACGACGAATACACCAGTTATTCTGCTCTGGCCGACGTGGCGATTGCGGAGGCGTTGGGCTCGGCCCGGCCAGTGTTGCGCCGCTGCCATGCTGCATGCACAAAGCTACCTCTGTTTGCATTGTGTGGGAAGTCGACGACGAGTATGCACTGAAACTCAACATGACACTCTGAGGTTCACTTGGGACGACCTGCGAATTGGCACGCCGGCGCGCCTCGCTCGAATGCTGGTTGGGACGATCTGCCTTTCGAGATAGGGCTGTATCCCAGGTGCTGAAGCACCACTCGCAATTCTTGCGCAGTAATTAACTAACGTAATTAGTGTTTTTCAACACCAGGGTGGGCGGCAGCGATGATCACTCCCATTTCTCCCGGCTCGGCACTTTACAGGTTTGATCGTTAAGTGTGTGTTCATGCCGGCCGCCAACCCCCCGGCGACCCCCCGGCGACGACAAGACGCAAGGCCTGCTTGTACATGTCCGTGCTCAGGCCTTCCGGCCAGCGAACTCTTGAACTGAGCCTGTCCTCCCGGTGCTAGCGTCAGCTCTGCTGTGTCAGTTGCATCTCGGCGTCGTGTCGAGCTCTCACGGGCCAACAGCCGATGACGGCTGTCAATGAATAGGTAGGTACAGAATACAGATTACAATCCAATCGATCCCGACCCCAACTCTGACTCGGATCACCGTGGGATGGCATAGATGGGATGGGCCCCATCAATTGCGGGATGCTGTGTTTGTTTAGTAACTGGTATTCTGCACTTGTAATCTGTATGTTCTTTGGACTCGGTACATAGTATGTACGAAGAAGGCAGGCTGCTCCGAGCACGAATTCAGCCACACGGACAGGATTCGTCTTTTTGTGCTGGGCTCCTTTATCGTTCGCATTTCGGCCTTCGCAAGTGTGGAAGGATGGGCAGGGCCCGAGCGGCCGACATCCATGCCCTGCTCGAGCCCTGGCATCGTGGTTGCCCGGTGGTGCGTGGTGCAGAAGCGCCTTAGCGGCGGTTTTATTGGATTCGTGGGTGGAACATCCAGCACTGTGCCGGCGCCCGTGCCCCATTCCTTCGTGCGCGGCGGGGACCAGCTGGGGAACAGGCTGGGGGGGCACGGGCGAGTCGAGGGCGCTGGTGTGCAGTAGCGTGTTCGACGGTTTTTCGAGAAGACGGCGAGAAGCCAGGGGCTCCCCTCGACGGACCAGTGAGGACCCGCCCCGGCTCTCGCTGAGATTGCACCTTTCCCGTTCGCGCAGCAATCCCCACCCCAGACGGGGCCTCTGACTGGCTCCCGCCACCAGAAGGAGGGGGGTTGCACACCCACATCGCACCCACAGGTTCCGCACCCACCCCCGATGGATGGATCCATGGATGGGGCCCTTTCCATGGCTTCCCTTCCAAGTTCCGTCCTTTCCCAAGCGCTCCCCAGGCTCGAACGTTCGGCCGTTTTCTGGCCGCCCTGCCTGCCGCTCCAACCACCCTGCAGCGCGTCGCACGCACTCCCTCTCGCTCGCACACCTTGCACCTTGCGCCTTGGGGTACGGAGTACAGTGCTTGGAACCCTTCGAGGGTCCTTGCAAAGTTGCCCGTCCGTCGCCCTTCATCAAAACCAGAGGACAATCGAGAGGGGCTGCCTTTATTTCCGTCCCAATTGCCCATCTCGCCCACTTCGCCCTCCTCCAAGGGTCCCAGAGGCCGACTTTTCGCCCCATGGGTTCGAGAGGGCCGAGAGCAGGCGAGACCGTGAATCTATCTGCCTTGATCCTTTCTTTCAAGGCACAACAAGCACAGGCGTACCCTTTCTGTTCTCGCCTGCTGCTGCTAGCTTTCACCTCAACTTGGAACGTTGATTAATACTCACTTTTGCTGCGCTGCTGCCGCTGCTGCTGGCCGCTGTCTTCGTCTTGCTATTCCCCTGCTGCCGTCCGGGGTCGCTTAACCTCGACGTTATTTCCCATCTTCTGAATTGAGCCTCGAGCAGACCCGGAAGTGGCCAAAACACCACGTTCTGTGTTGTGCTGTCCTGTCCTGTCCTCTCCGGTCCGAGAGAACAGACATTGTCTCCAACCCAGTACTCCGTACGCAGTTCGTCTCCCTTCTCCTCTTCCCTCCTCCAGTGTNCCTGGTTTCTCTCTGCCCAGCCCGTCGCCTTTCTCACCACCCCCCTCCCCAACCACTACCCTCGTTCCCTCCGTCGTCTCCACCCGCCGGCTCCTGGCCAAACCCACACACACACCACACGCATTCGACCCGATCCACACGACTAAGTCTCGTTGTCAGACGTTGGATTGATGAATGGGCCCGGGCCTCCCTCTTTCCCCAAATCTTCTAGCCCGCCAGTGCACCGAGACCCGGCGCTCTGGTTTTCGCACACTCCCCGTCGCCAGCGCTCCTCCACGCGCCCACCACAACACGCTGTCTCCCACAGCCCTATGCTCTGCATGTCCGTCTAACCCGGGAGCCTTCAGACTACCTACCTATTCTAAATCGTCACCCTCCTTCAAGTATCCTCCGAGTCGCCTTCACGCCTCCCCGACGACTCAATTCCCAGCGCGAACGCAGCCCACGGCGATTCCCCGTGCCTTGAACGAGAGCCATCTTGCGCTCCTCGCCCTCCGCGGCCGACCTTTTCGCCTTGGTATCGCGTCGCTGTCGCATCCACCCAGCAGAGAGGCACGCCGCTTCGCCTCCCGCTGAACGCCATCGGAGCCGACCTGCCGTATACTCTTCGGCTTGGCCCGTTTCGACACTGGATACGCTCGCATGCCCAGCCGACGTATCCAATCCTGTCTGGCCCCTTGACACCTGACCCCGTGGCGGAAGCGTAGCTGGTCGCGAGACTGGTCGCTTGTCAAGCCCACCCACTATGGAGCATGTCGCGTGCAATGTCATGTACGTGGACCGGTCCGTCTCCCGGGACCGGCTCGTCGTCGCTGGCGAGCAAAACAACAACCGGGACGCCGCCCAAGGGGAGCCAGCGCATATTGCTGAAAATGTGAAGTTGCTCCTGGACGTCTTCGGCGAAGGTACGCGCATTCTCCCCCGGCCAGCCATGATTTTTTCCCTTTCCCTGCAATCGGTGCCGGACGGCCTTGCTGACCGGTCGGATATAGTCCATTTGTGCAGTACCGGCGGCGCATGCCTGACTCAATGGCTGAGTCTCCAGGAAACATCCATGGGGGCCCTCAAACCCACCCTTTTCCTTCTAGATACCCCGTATCAGGATTGTATCCGCGAACGAGGCCGCTCCAGATCTCCCTCCTCGCTGTCCCTGATCGGCGACGACACCGAGAACCAAGAGGAGGAAATATACGGACTGGCCTTGGTGCGGAGGATCAACTCCGAGTCCTACATCCGAAACGCCTCCAAGCTCATCATCACCATTCCCCTCATCACTTCGCCGTCTGCCGATCGACGGGCTGGTGAGACTGGTGCGGCGAACGATGCGGGAGTGGAGTTTGCCGTCGGAAACCTCCACCTGAATTCGGATGACGATCGAAGGGCAGCGAACACGAGGATGTTGAGGAGATGTCTCGACTTGGGCGCTACAGATGTCATGGCGAACCCCATCAATCCCAAGTGTGTCACCAGCCTCGAGGTGCTCGCCTACCGCGCCCATCTGGACGCGGCGCGGGATCAAAAGGCCCTGATTGAGCTCCGTCGAGGCCGGAAACGGTCTTGGGTCGGCATCAGCGAAGAAAAGCCGTTTTCCTACTTGCGGGAAGCCATGGTGTCCAAGCTCATGGGTCGGATCTGTCGTATCGGGAGCGAGACCGAGGACGTGCTTTGTAGCGTTAAGCTGTCCATCTCGACCGAAAAGCAGGCCGAAGTCACATCGGCCGTGGGCCAGTGGCATTTCTGCGCCCATGACTTTACAGACGACGAGCTGGTCGTGGCCTCCCTGCTCATGTTCAAGCACGCATTGTCCATGCCAGAGCTGGAGCCGTGGCGGATACCAACAGGTACGTCCGTCCTTACCGTGACGGCTTTACTTTTGCTGCTGCCCTCAACTAACTGACCGCCCCAACCGTCTAGACCAACTACACCGCTTTCTCCTCGCCTGCCGGTCGGCTTACAACACGTTCGTCCCATATCACAACTTCCGCCACGTAGTTGATGTCCTGCAGGCGACCTTCCACTTCCTTGTCAGCATTGGCTCTCTGCCCCCCTACCGGTCTACCAATGGCGAGGCCGGTCCCAAGTCGCCAATGGCGGGCCTTCTGCAACCGTTCGAGGCTTTGACCCTGCTCATCACGGCCATTGGTCACGACGTTGGACATCCCGGAGTCAACAATGGATTCTTGGTAACACTGAATGCGCCACTCGCTCAGCTGTACAACGATCGCTCCGTTCTCGAATCATTCCATTGCGCCGCATACTCGCAGATCCTCCGCCGGTATTGGCCGGCCGCTTTCTGCGACACCAAGATGCGCAACCTCATGATCAGCTCCATCCTTGCGACCGATATGGGCTTGCACTTCGAGTACATGAGGAAGCTGGCCGATCTTCAGGCCAAGCTGCGCGTCAACGACAGCACCGATGACTGGACCGAGGCTACCAAGAACGAGCAAAAGGCACTCGCCTGTGCTCTTCTTATCAAGTGTGCAGACATCAGTAACGTGGTAAGTACATGCCACCTGAAGTCCTTTCTCGCTTGAGCGTGCTTCTCACACAGGTCATTAGACACGGCGACACGACACAGCCCTCCAATGGATGCATATCTTGTCTGACGAGTTCTCTCGGCAAGCCACCATGGAGGGTGAGCTGTCGATCCAGACATCACTGATGTCGGAACCAAAGAAGGATATCCTCTCGTTGGCCACGGCGCAGCTGAAGTTTATGAATTTGTTCGCGGCCCCGCTGTTCCAGGGCGTTGCGGATATTCTTCCCGCGACGCAGTACTGCGTTGACGAGCTTCTTTTGAACAAGGACTTGTTTGACAAGTACCTCCTCGAAGAACAGCAGCGACAGTCCCTCGAGCAAGCGGCGCCACATCATGTGAGCGAGGTGTCTCCCAAGATAACCACCTTCACGACCTCGCCGGATGCCCCGACGGAAGCGGACCCCGGCCCCGGGCATGCATCGACGCTTGCCGAGCCCCAGCACTACACAGACTCGGCCGTTGCCCAGCAATCCGAAACTTTCCAAAGGCCTCACCCGAGTCCCAAGCGGCCCGTAGACGGGCGCGTGAATGACATCGTCACCGACTTCTCGTCCGTGACTGACTTCAGCCACAACGACCCGTTCAATGCGGACAACAGCCATCAAGACGACCATCATGGCCACACGCGCCAGAGGTGCAGCGAGACGACCGAGGGCAGTTCGGCACCGAATAGCGGAGACTGGGCTTCACAAGCCACAAGCGCCACGACGGGCAGGATGCCGCTGTCGCCCAGCACGCGAGGCACGAGCATCGTGAGCCACGACTCCTATGAGAGGCCGTACAGCTACGCCATCAACGTCCCTATACCGAGCCTGCCCGACGAGTCGATGATGACGGTCCCAGAGTTGATTCCCAGCGTCACGAGGAGCCAGCCCGATCTCAAGGTCGACACCTACCCCCCGCCGCCCTTGGTTTTGGACGCTGAGCACGGCGGCCAGTACACGAATGGCGGAGGGGCAAGGAAGAATGGCGCCGCCCTCGAGCTGGTGGCGGATGCGCCGAGCCGGCAACTCAAGAAAAAGCCCAGCCGGTTCAGGATCAATGGACTGCACAGCCTGTTTAGGAAGCACAAGAGCTCAAGTCCGCCTATGCAGGCGGCTGATACCGCTGGGTAGGAGCCCGGGCGCTGCGGCTTGCCCATGGTGAGCATTTGTCTTGTTTTCTCCTCCTCGGGAGAGGAAGGATGGGAAGGATGGTGCCGGAGACAGCAACACCACGAACAAGACCAGGCAACCCCGTTATCATGGCCGCCGGCGGATGGGTGCCGCCCAGGTTGAAGACAACAACAAGACCACGCGCTCACGGCACAGCGGTAGGCGTCCGGCGAGTTTGGAAGCTGCCTGGGGGGCTCACCGCTGGAACTGGACAGCCCGCGCATTGGATTTGGACAGAGCAACCATCACCCCGGCTCGTTGTAGAATATTGTGCAGCGGGCTGGGACTGGAGTCTCTCACCTTCCGGGGTTGCATGCGCTATATACGTATTGCCGCCAAGCGACGATGACAATGGTGTGGCTCGGTACCCGGGGGTTATAAGGAAGAAGCAAGGACAAAAGGCAAGCAAGTTTGGAGGAAATGGCGTCCTGGATGTGGGGTGTGGCTTTTTGCTAGCTGGATCTTGGGGCCGGCGTTGTTGGCGGCCATTGCATTTTTGGTGTTGCTTCCGTTTGTCTACTATGTATTCCATCGTCGATGGAAGCAGGGGGGTGGCTGGGCGCGTGTTTTTGGCTTACCAACATCGTGAGGTCCTCGGTAAAGTGTACTGAGAGGGGTGGCAGGAAGAAGCTGAGAGGAAAGAAGAGAGAGTGTGTATCTCGGGATGAAACGAAGCGTTGTAAAATGATATACAAATTACCATCTCCCTCGGCAGCCGCTATCCAAGTCTGGCAACGATCACGTCAATACCCAAGCACAAAGGAGGCGGACGAAATGAATGAAGGTATGCATTTAGGAAACGAGATCGCACGCCAAGTTCTACCACGTACCCATCGTCGCATGTACAAACCCCAAACAAGACGAAGCCCAGTCCACCAACTAAACTATGAGATGAATGCCTGTGATCACAGCACTCGCGAAATACACACCACACCCTATCAATGTACAGATGCTGCCAGCCCATTCCCCACTTACTGGGAGAACCACTCACCGCCCAACCACCTGTTAAGGAAGTCGAGCGAGTTCTCGGGCTGGTCCATGGGCACCATGTGGCCGGCCTGGTACACCTGCATGAAGGTAAAGTTGCCCGCAGCCTTGACCTTGCCGTACTCCTTGTCCGCGCCGGCGAGCTTCAGGTCCTTGATCGAAGCCTGGTTGAAGGCCTTCTTGCCGGGCCACTCCAGGGCCTCGGTCCAGGCCTGGTTGCCGAGCCAGTTGCAAATGAAGTCGGCGTCGCCGGCGTAGATGAGAACGGGGATCTCAGCGAGAATGTTGGGCACAAGGCGGTGGAACGGCTGCATCCAGTCGCCCTGGAACAAGAAGTTGCGGTTGATGTCAAAGTTGCAGCTCTCGTAGCCCGAGACCTCGACACCGAGAGCATCCATGACCGACTTCTGGTTCAGGTAGTCGCTGATCCAGCCGAGGGCGCTGTAGCAGAGGTTGTTGCCGTCCTCGCACTTGCCGCGGATGTCGTAGACATTCTGGCCAGTCCGCTGGTAGGGGCCAATCATGGCATTGTTGCAGTAGATGGAGGCCGGGACGCAGCTCCACACGCTCCCACTGTCGTAGCAGTTCTGAATCAGCGACTGGCACCGCGGGAGGGCATTGTCCATGCTCTGGCACTCGGACTCGCTGAGCACGGCCTTGTAGCCGCCCTTGCCGCAGGCCATAGGGCGGTAGTGCTCGTACTGGGTGAGGCCATCAGTCAGGCCGTTACCGATCAGGATGGACTTGAGGTTGATGTTGCGGTTCTTGTGCGACAGGATCTCGGATGTGAAGACGGGGATGTAGTGGCCGGCGTACGACTCGCCAGCGATGTGGAAGTCCTGGGTGGCGTACTCGGGGAATTGGTGGAAAAACAGGGTCAGGAGAGCGTAGACATCCTTGCCGGCAGCAATGGTGTTGCTCACGGCGGAGCCTGAGTACGAGTATCCGACATTGACGGGCTGGTCGAGGAAGATGACGCTGGCATTGTTGTTCCAGCTGAACTCGTTGTTCACAACCTTCAACTTCTTGTCGATCGAAGACGGGCCGAGCTCGAGGAAAAGACCGGTCAGCGACGAGCAGCCGGGGCCGCCGTTGAGCCAAAGGATAACCGGGTCGTTCTTGGGGTCATTGCGCGACTCAAAGAACCCTGGGGACGGCTATCAGCATTCGTCCTTGTCTGCGAGAGCGAGGCGGCGGGCTGCACAGGACTTACAGTAGAAGAGGTGCTTGTCGTTGGCCTCGTCATCGAGATACCCGCTGTACTGCTTGACCGAATCGACATTGAGCTTGGACGGGTCGACGGCCTTGACGCGGAGGTTAAAGTCCTCGAGGCGGCCATCAACCTGGCGGTGGCTCTGGCCGTCGGTATCCTGCACCCACACCTTCTGGATGTCGGCGCCCTTGACGACATGGTCCCAGTCGTGGCGACGACGATGCGGCTTGGGCTTGGTGAACCACTCGGACTGCTTGAAGGCGCTCTCGGGGACGAGGAGCTTGATCTCGTCCCAAAGAGCCTTCGCCTCGGCCGTCATGGAGCCGAAGGCGTCTTCGAGGCTCTCCATCGTGCTACCGGCCACGTCGGCGAAGGACTCCGAGAGGGGCTTCATGGCGTCTTGCGGCCGCCCGAAGCCGCCCGAGAGCACATGCTGGGCCTGCTGCTGGAACGAGGCCGCAGAAGCAGCGCCGAGTAGCACCGTTGACGCAGCGATCCTCATGGCTGCGGGTGCGGGTGCGGCTCGGATATCAGGGGAAAGGGATGAGCGAGGGTTGTCAACGATGACTACGTAGGTATTTGGCGCTGGTGGAGATGGGAGAAGGGGAAGGGAGAAGGACAAGGGGGAAGGAGATGGGAGGGAGGAGGGATGAGGGATGAGGGGGTTGGTTATTGAGGACTGAAACCGCGTGCGCCTGGGAACCAGCACCTGCCGGACTCGGGGAGACGCTGCCAGGCACAACCCAACCAGGCAGGCATTCGTTTGCGCCACAGCCGGTTGTCTTGGGGACCTTGCAGGCCTGGTCACGAGAACAAGGCGAAGCGGAGCTGAAACACAAAATACAGCTTTAGTTGCGGTGCTGTTCGCCTATTATATTGTAGCGTATCTACCTTGCGAACCAATAACATTACGTCACCCCGTCCGCTCCGGACCCACCAACTCTGCCCTGCGCTCTCCCTGCGCCTGTCATCATGGCTCCAGATAGGAAGTTGCAGGCCGGGACAGCATCTCCGAGGACGCGATCGGATGCCATCCATAGTTGGGATGAAGACGAACCCTTCAGAAACTTAGAGAACACAAAGCGCTGCATGGCACAGACGAGAATGATGGAAGCGATCAGCGGCAGCGGTCCCTGCGCCTCGCGGTGCGCCATTCATCTGATGCCAGCGGATCCCCGCATCGCATAGCGACGGCCGCTTGACTCATCTGGGACGATCACTCGGAGGACGATAGTGTTGACTTAAACTGGCTGCCAAGCAAACCGCGAGGATTGGCGGGGTCGTGAAGAAAAGAAAACGCGGCCCACAAGAACACAAGACAGCAAGAACCAAGAGCCAACAACCAAGAATCAGGCGCTGCAGCTTCTCCGAATTTACTGGTCCGACGACAACCACTTGGGGCGGGCTTCCTGGATACATACTGCTGCACCGAGACACGAGCGGTGAACTTTCCCAAGCCTCCCAGTCGAGGCCTCTCCACCACCACCCTCACCATACCGCTCCCAAACCGCCACGATGCCGATCAACCAGCCCTCCAACCAGATCAAACTCACCAACGTCTCGCTGGTGCGCCTCAAAAAAGGCAAAAAGCGCTTCGAGATTGCCTGCTACAAGAACAAAGTCCTCGAATGGCGCTCAGGCATTGAAACCGACCTAGACAACGTCCTCCAGATCCCCTCCGTCTTCCTCAACGTCTCCAAAGGCCAGACGGCGCCCTCGGCCGAGCTCGCCAAGGCGTTCGGCAAGGACACCACCGTCGACGACATCATCCTCGAGATCCT
>FJWA01003871.1_pt1 | contig 10341 bp, 9 predicted proteins | sample 1011891 | NCBI WGS metagenome assembly FJWA01 (sample SAMEA3912450, study PRJEB9761) | metagenome | biome: forest; material: soil | place: USA | collected 2011-06-22 | depth 0.1 m
GGTTGGGTTCTTGGACAGAGGAGGAGAAAGCTGGAGCGAGAGCTGGGCCAGTTGTTTATTGAAGATTCAGTTCAATTCTGGTATGGTTTTGTCCAACGACGGAGGCCACGGGCCATCATGCTCCAGCATGCGGTGTCTGCAGCCGCATACTTCTGAGTTTTGTCACGGGCAGTCGGGGCTGCTGGAGAGCCCGTGAGGAGGTTGGTGACAGCGAGACTCCTTCCGGGTCCGAAAACACCGTCATCTGCCTGTTGGTTCAACCGTCCATCTGAGGAGGTAGGTTTAAGGAGGTTATAATTAGAAGCCGCATCGTTCTCGCCGCTACCTACATACCTCGGTACGTAGCGTGTCCGCCTGTTCCGTCCTTGCAGATATCTCTCTGGAGGTGGACCGTGTGCCTGGCGCTGAGGGCGATATCGCGTTGATGTCATCGCCTTGACTTCCAGGTTGTTAGCGCAAGCCGAGAGGGAAGGGTTTCGGCATCTCCCGAGCATCCGATGCAGTCCCGCGCCGTGATCCCGGAGGGCAGCGACGAGACCACCTTGCAGTCTAGGTAGGTTCCATGTGATGCACTGTTGTTCTCCATACCGGCGGAGTCATGGTACTTGTTTCATCGACTCGGGCACCTGCGGTCCGGCCCTAAGATCCGTCAGGTTATCGGCAGACGTCTCAACTCTTACTCGATCAAGTTGCTCGCTTACTCGATCAGTTGCTCGTTGGTTACTCGATGGAAACTTGAGATCACAGCCCAAAAGGGAAACAAACGGGCCCGGTGTTCGGGAAGTTTTTAGGGGATTCGCCCCCAGCGCTGTGATTGGCCAACCTCAGGGCGTCTGGACTCTCTGCAAGGTTCGGAGGGCGGCAGTCTCCGATCTTGAAACTCGGGCCAATGAAGGCCACGAGATAAGCCAACCGGCCGACGATTCGGTCCTCCTGCTCGTTGAGGAATGGCAAACCCAGCAAACCACGGTCCAGGACCACGCAGGCGGGGAANGCCGAGAGATGGGATCATGGGAATTAGGCATGTCCACGCGCAGATCTTACATTTCCATAACGTTACTCCGTAGTGCGTGCAGGGCTGCTTTGCCGTTCGGTTTCTCTTTATCAGTGACCCCTGCCCTTCCCTCGCCCGCTTTGCCATCCGTTNTCGGAACCACTCTTCCCCTTGCACGCCATCGTCTCTCGAACTCACCGTGAGCACGTGAACCACCTCCGAAGGCCCGTCGGCAGACAACCTCTTTGCTTGCTANACACCGATCCTCCNCCGTGTCGACCTCCCACACCGCCGAGGCACCTCGACAGACAAGGCCGTATCTCCCCTGGCCACAAGAGGCTGAAGAGCGACCGAGAGACCGTCTTCAAGATGACGGTGCTGAGAGCCCCCCACCACGGTGATGATGGGCCTGTTGTTGTTTTGGCATCGACCCGGACCGTCCTCACACTCCCGGACGACACACTGGTGCTCACGCCCGCAACAGTCACAATCTCACTCTCCACGGGCAAGATCTTGTCGACAGTCGCCCAAATCCTCCCCAGGACCTCATTCCCCGCCGCGGTCGTGTACCAGGACTACAGCCCAAAGCTTCTCCTCCCCGGGCTGGTCGATGCCCACGTCCACCTGAACGAGCCGGGGCGCACCGAATGGGAGGGCTTCAANACGGGGACCCAGGCCGCGGCCTCAGGGGGCGTCACCACCGTCGTGGACATGCCCCTGAACGCCATCCCTCCCACGACCACCCTCTTTGGTTTCCAGGAGAAGCTCGCCGCCAGCCAGGGCCAGTGCTGGGTCGACGTTGGCTTTTACGGCGGCGTCATTCCGGGCAATGCTCACGAGCTGCTGCCACTCGTCGAAGCCGGCGTCCGCGGCTTCAAGGGCTTTCTCATCGACTCGGGGGTGAGTGTGTCGCTTCGGCAGACGAAATGCACTTGCATTGTTAACCAAAGCAATAGGTCGAGGAGTTCCCCGCCGTATCGGTAAAGGACATTGCACTCGCAATGACGACGCTCAAAGACTCACCTACCACGCTGATGTTCCACGCCGAAATGCTCCCTCCCATTGCCGACTCCGTAGGCGACGCCGTCCAGCAGTCGGCCCCCCCGCTCCAGCCGAGCGGAGAGCTCAACAGTTACAGCACCTTCCTGGACTCCCGGCCGCCCATGTTTGAGACGTGCGCCGTCGAGGAGATCCTGTCGCTGGCAGGCCTCGCGCCGCAGCTGCACTTGCACATCGTCCACCTCTCGGCGACGGAGTGCATCCCGATCCTGCGGCAGGCGCGCCAGCGCGGNATCAACATCACGGCCGAGACGTGCTTCCACTACCTCGGCCTCGCGTCCGACGACATCGAAGACGGCGACACGCGACACAAGTGCTGTCCGCCGATCCGGTCGCAGACGAATCAAGACCGGCTGTGGGACGAGCTCACCGACGCCGAGGGCTGCATCAAGACCATCGTCTCGGACCATTCCCCCTGCACCCCCGAGCTCAAGCTGCTCCCGCCTCATCTCCAGACCGCAGCCGAGCCGCAGCCGCGCCGGCCGATCCCTCACCACGTGGACTCGGGTATCGACGTGACGACGCCAAGCGAGGAGGGAGAACCGAAGTTCGAGTCAGAGCCTCAGCCAGAACCACTGCTCGACGCGGCGACCAAGAAGGAAGGCGACTTCTTCGCGGCATGGGGCGGCGTCTCGTCGGTGGGGCTCGGGCTGCCGATCCTGCACACGACGGCGTCGGAGCGGGCGGCGCGGGGCGACTCGGCGCCCTCGGTGGTCGACATTGTGCGCATGTGCTGCCAGGCGACGGCGCGGCAGGTCGGGCTGGCGCACCGCAAGGGCGGCCTCCGGGCGGGCATGGACGCCGACGTGTGCGTGTTCGACGACGCCGACGTGTGGACACTGCGGGCGGCCGAGATGCGCTGGAAGAACCGCTGCTCGCCGTGGGAGGGCCACACGTTCCGGGGCCGCGTGCACGAGACGTGGGTGAGGGGCCAGAAGGTGTTCGAGCTGGGCGGTGAGAACGGCGGGTTTGTTGCCCGGCGGCCGGTGGGGGAGGCTATTGTCGAGAGGAGGACCGTGTAATGTTTAGTCTGGGCGGGCTTGGTGTTGGGCCAGAGCGTGCTGATGGATGATGACCTGGTTATATTTTCAGGCAGCAGAACAGATCGATGCCAACCTCCAATCCCCAGCAATGCATCAGTGCTCGTATTCTCCATGTAATTATATGTATTCGGAATCCCGGGACAGACGCACAAGTACAGGATATTCTGCAAACATTTCTGTTTCCCCAGGACATCCCTGTGTCTCTCTGGTGACGGCATCCATGACCTGGCCAACAACCACGGCCCACGGAGCAGCTGACGTGCCGCCCTTCCGGCCTTCAGTGGTTCCGACCTGATGTGGGGGCGTTGACAACGCCTCCTTTTCAGGCACCGCGGGCAGGGGTCCCCGAAATGAGTCGTCCCCATTCTCACCCCAACCAGCTGAACAAAGAATTGAGTGAACCACATGATTTTGGAGCCAATCTTTGAACGGCTCTGATCAGAGGCGCGGAAGAGACAAGCTAGACCAAGACCTCTCTATTCACCGTATGAGGCATCCTGTCATGGGTTTCCTCTCTGTTGGTTGTTCTCTACTCATCCACAAGACCGGGCTGCCCGCCCGTGTCTCGAGCTGACCCCATCTTCAATGTGCACCATGAATCAACGCCAAGGTCGATAGGCCTGACCAACAAGGCAAGGAGCACGACACGACCCCAGGCCAGCCTGGCCAGGTGATACGAGGAAGAATGAGAAAGCCTGCTTTTTAATATTCTGGTTTCTATTTTATTCATGTTATTTTGGCCGAGCAAGACTGGAAAGAAGACTGCTCACATTGGTTTGCTGGACTCGGTGCAATTGTTGATCACAGCGGCGGTCGTCCTAGATTGCCTGCGAGCGCAGCTCCAGGGCTGCCCTGCAGCGGAAGTCCTACCCGACCTTTGTGAGCCTGAAGATCGGGCTGTGGGCCACCCCGACGGCCCTGAACTGCAGGTGGCCCGTTCCTTGTTCCATTGTCTGCGCAGCTGCCATTTGCCCTGCCCATTGGGCCCGCTCGACTCAATTTCTCCTCACCCTGTCGCCGGAGCCAACCCTTGCGCTAAGTGAGGTGCTGGTCCAGCCCAGTCACCACGCTCAGCCACCGTAGCGTTTCCAGGCTCCTCGCTTCCATTCCGACCGACTCTCTCCCGACACGCAAAGAACCGTCACAATTGTCCACGGGCGCGCATCTCGAAAGTATTGCTGTCATTGGNCGACAGCGGANGGAATCCTGCGCTTCCGACCAACCCGCCATCCTAATAAGCGCTTGCCTGCCCGCACTCTCGCCTCGCCTCGCGGCCCTAAAGATTCCGCCGCCCACTTGGAACCTCAAAGCCCCGGTCATCCTCACCGAGCGCAGACCGACCAACGACAAAACAAACCGCCCGCCCTGTCCGTCCGTCGAGCCAGCCCGCCCGGCATCTCAATCTCGCCCTTTCGAAAAGAGCCCGACGACGACACCGCCGCGAAGACACAGAACAAGCCTACGATTGATTGACGCGCACCAGGGGATGTGTGCGGCGGTCGACCGCATCCAGTCACTTTGATTTGGGACGTCCTGGTCGACTCGCACAACCGCCAAGTGCCCCCCCGAGATGCCCTCCTTCGTGCCGGACGGATCCGCGGCAATCGACTTGCAATCCTCGGGCGTTGTGCACCTCGACCGGGCCGCCGAGTACGGCTTATCCCCAGCCAAGGTCAATGGACATATTGCTCGTCAGCCGCACTCGCACACGTCGAACGAGAGCTTCGACGGGAGCTCGGCCAATTCGACCAGCTCGTCCACCACATCCGAGACGTCGACCGACCCGGAGCGGCGCCCGGTCAGGAACTTCTCTCATCCGCCGAGCATGAGCTCATCGCCCAACGGGAACAGTGTCGGCGGGCCAAATGGGGTGGGCCCTGCCGACCGGGCAACCCGGAAACCGCTGGCGCTCAACAACGCAACGACGACACTAGTGGATCGGACAGTCGCGGACCCGGGAGCTAGGACAACCGGAGACAACTCTCCCGGCCGGACACCAAACGAGGGACACTCACACCTGTCAGCGGGGACGGAAAATCTGCAGTCGCACCCAGGGGCTGAGGTATATTCACATGGCGCCAGCCAAGGAGAGATCTGGCCTGTCGAGAAGGGATCCGCGTCACTGCCGCCGCCGCTCCCTATTACCAGCGCTCCCGCGCTCGTTCCCCAGTCCTCCAGCCCATCCTCGAGCCGGATAAGCCAGAAAGCGCCCCATAGGTACTCATCGCCTCCAGTGTACGAGCAGCCGACCTCATCCGTTCCTGTGCAGTCCCCACCCGTTCCGGGGATCAAGCATCGCCATACATTGGAAGTGCCCAAGGTCTCATCCGCCCGTGGGTCACGGGACGGGTTCGACACGGCCTACTCGAGCGGCAGATTCTCCCCCACCATCACGCCTGTGGGAGGGCGAAGGGCCTCGCTGAGTTTGGCTAGGAGGAACACGCGATCCCTTCACTCGGACGGGCCGCGCGACGAGGTTGTTCCGGATGAGGATGCCTTGCGGTGGGCGGAGGCGTACCGGCAAAAGCGGGCAACCAAGAGGAGGAGGAGGGAGGTTGAGGATGACGACAGGGTGCTGGTCGGCACCAAGGTCGACGAGTCGCATGCGAACTGGGTCATTGCATACAACATGCTGACCGGCATTCGCGTGGCCGTGTCGAGGACCAACGCGAAGCTCGACCGCGCCCTGACGGATGCCGACTTCGACGTCAAGCAGAAATCCACCTTTGACATCGCCGGAAACGAGCTGGTCCCCTCGGCCAAGTACGACTTCAAGTTTAAGGACTACGCACCCTGGGTGTTCCGCCACCTGCGCGCCCTCTTCCGCCTCGACCCCGCGGATTACCTCATGTCACTGACCGGCAAGTACATCTTGTCGGAGCTTGGGTCGCCGGGGAAGAGCGGGAGCTTCTTCTACTTCTCCCGGGATTACAAGTACATCATCAAGACGATCCACCACGCCGAGCATAAGTTTCTCCGCAAGATCTTGAAAGACTACTACCAACACGTCACCGACAACCCCAACACCCTCCTTTCGCAGTTCTACGGCCTCCACCGGGTCAAGATGCCCTACGGCAAAAAGATCCACTTCGTCGTCATGAACAACCTGTTTCCCGCGCATAGGGATATCCACCAAACCTATGACCTGAAGGGCTCGACCATTGGGCGCGAGTATCGGGAGGACGACCTGGAGACGAACCCGAGGGCGACGTTGAAGGACCTGAATTGGCTGCGGCGGAAGAAGCAACTGGAGCTGGGCATCCAAAAGAAGCGCCTCTTCCTTGCACAGCTTCTCAAGGATGTGCGGCTGTTGCAAAGATTGCAGATTATGGATTACTCTTTGCTCGTTGGCATCCACGATCTCGAAAGGGGCAACGAAGAGAATCTGAGGGGCAAGACTCTCCGCGTCTTCAACCCGGGTGGGAACCACTCGTCAGAGGACTTTGACCCCCATTCGGTTCTCATGCGGACCCCGTCCAAGCTGGAGAATCAACGCAAGGCGAGGGAGCTCCGGCACATGATCCAGTCCGAAAAGCCGGTCCTGATGGGGGAGTCGAGTAACAAGATGCCCGAGGAGCTGGAGGAGGGGCAGAACCGGCCGGGTTTCATCTTCAACCAGGACGACGGTGGCTTCCGGGCGACGCACGAAGATAACTCTCCAGGGGATGAGATCTACTACTTGGGAGTCATCGACTGCCTCACTCACGTATGTTTCCCACCCTTTCGCGCCGTTCTTCTGCAGCAGACTGAACTAACTCGCTTGTGTTTTCCAGTACGGTATCATCAAGAAGATAGAGCACTTCTGGAAGGGCCTCTCAAGCGATCGCACTCAGATCTCCGCCCTGCCACCTCACGAATACGGCGAGAGGTTCATCAACTTCATTTCCAACGTAACAAAGTCGCAGGAGGAAGCGTTCCGAGCCGCCCAAGAACGGGACGCCGCGCTGGCAGCCGAGGCCGCCGCTGCTACGGTGCCGCCCGTCCCTAACTACCAGCCTCCACTCCCGCCTTCCTCGGCCCCCGGACAGAGGCAAGCTGAGCAACTGGCGGTGCAGACGGAAGCAACAGGCGCGGAGGCCCACGTCCCAGACCGGACTTTGAGAGCGACCGTTTCCGCTCCCCCGACAGGCAGTCCGGGAGCCGGCAAGGCAGGCCACGGCCCGAATGGGTTGGCAGCTGATCGCAGAGAGACAACGGTGCTACCAGTCGTGGAGGAAGCTGCCGAGGGCACGTCAACCGGAGACCGAAGTCGAAACAGCCGTGTGAGCAGCCTTGCCACGGAGAGCGACGGCCGGCCATTGACCCCTGCCAAGGACGGCTACGACCTGGAACCCGGGTTCGGTAACCCGCTTCTCGGTGGCCGCAGTGGTAGCCGCGACAGCGGTAGCGGCAGCAATTCACGGCCCCCGCCAGCCCCAACGAAAACCGGACACGGGTACACGGGGCCGACGAAACCCGAAAGTGCCGATAGCGGATACGGGGTCGTCACCAACGGCAGCAGTAACGGGGGCCTCAAGAGCCTTACTGGGTCACAGAAGTCGGCGAACATCCGAGCGCAGATCAGCCGCGACAGCCTCGATAAAGACCTGCCTCCACTTCCCAGCGCAAGCTCATCTCGTCCCCAACATGCGTCGTAGGACGACGACAGCGCACCGACGGGAGACGCAGCGCGGGATGGGGGATTGCGAGAGGCCCCGGTGTTGGAACAGACGTCAGATCGGAAGGAGTGGGAGCTGGTCCGAAGCAGGTTTCTGCAGAGGATGTCACCGAGTCGAGCGTTGCGTAAGCTCCGCACCAACAACAAGACGACAGGCTGATCCCCAAGGATCGGCTCGGAAACGGAAGAAAGGGGGAGGATGGCGGTGGTAACTGTACGAGCCCCCGGTGGTTTTTCATCTCAACATTTGTCTCCTTGCAGCAACACAACGTGATACCACAAAGCATCAAACAGCATACACACCAAGCAAGTTCTTTTGTCTCCTGTTCGGGCGTCCTTTTTCTCTTCTCCCAGCTACCTGTTCATACCTCTTTCTTCTTCTTCTCTTTTCTTTTCTTTTTTGATGTCGTCTGGATTCATCTTTTCTTATGTCGTCATAATCACTCATAGCCGGCCGGGTTGTTGCTACAGTGGCACTATTGCTCGTTAGAAGTTAGACACAATGTCAAGGACAAACGGAAACTGTGTTTACATGACTCGTCCCCCCGGAAAGATGTGGGAGGAGCAGGCATCAGAGGAGCTTTCAAGTTTTGGGGCGCCAGGGTCGTTGTGTTGTTTAGATATCAAGATACATTTTTACAAAATTGAGTGGAGGTACTCGACTGGAATAACTTGGAAGGCAATATTGCCAGCGCAATGGTGTTGTGATGTGTATCAGTTTACGCTGAGAAAGGATTCATGATTCCAAAGCCTAGTCAATACCAGTCAACGCCGATCCCCAGAGGATACGTCCCGAGGAGAAAGCATACATGTTATACACGCTCCATGCAATACAGCCAGTGTCACGGCCGTCTTCACCCGTCCGGAGCCCCCATCCAGCTTTCCGGATCAGCTCCGGGGCGCGAAATCGCTCTGCACATCCATCTTGCTCGCCCCTTGCGCCTCGAGCTCCTTCAACCTCGCCTTCTTCTGGAGATCCTGCACCCGCCACTTTTTAAAGTATGTAACCTGCTCGATGGTCAGCCGAAAACCAGAACCAGACCCCTTCTCCAACTACGAAAAAAAGAAGAAGGAGAACCAACTCACCCACTGCGTAGCACAATCCCGCTCAAACGTCTCACTCGCCGCCCTGCACGCCCGCGCCGCCTGCTTCTCGTCCTTGAGCGCGTCGACGATGCCGTGCGCGTCCAGGCACGCAAAGTAGCCGTCGCGCGCCGCCCAGCACTGCTGCCGCTCTGAGCGCGAGGGGGCCACGGCGCCTGTGCGGACCTCGGTCGCGCGCTTGTCGGTTTCGGAGGGGGGGAAGATGGCTGAGAGGAGACCCATATTTTTTCTCCCTCTTTTCTTTCTTGCTTGAGGGGTTGTTGGCTGGTTGGGTTTGGCGTTGGTGGTGTTGAGGTTGGATGAGAGCTTCGATGGTTGAGCTCGGCTTCTTCCGCCGCCGACAGGATGGAAAGCAGCGGATGGATGACCCGGCAGGCAGACGGGGCTGTGGGTCAACGGCCAGCCCCTGGTTCATCAAAGATTACATAACTGCGCCCCGTCCTGCAGCATTCGGATTGTCCCCGGCCACGATGCCCTTGACACACTCTCCCGCCTCATAACGGCACATCGCCATACGATACGGTTTTGCTGAAGGGCTCCTGAAAGGAGACAGAAATAGACACGACTACTCAGGGACCCATTTCCCAACGTTACGACGTCCGAATCCTCCCTTCGCCGCACGGGACGTTGATTGCGCCCTCGAAACTCGAAAGTCGGGTCGTCGTTCTTGACACGACACCTTCTCTCCAACCTCCCAAACCGAGTGGTCGCATCCCGAGCGCGCGCGCCGAGCTCTACTCCGGCCGTGCTGACGTGTCAGCGTCGACAAACTGACACGCGCCCGCCTCCCTTCCCCTCCCGACAACCCGCCAAAACGAGGCGATGGCGCGTCGGCGGCGGCCGCCTCGCCCGGGCGCCCTCGCTGAGCTCCCGCCTCTCAAGATTCTCAGCCAGATTGCAGCGCTGCAGGCGCTGTACTATGCGGTTGCGCTGGTCTTGATGCTCTTCACCGTGCTGGTCGCGGGGACCAAGTTCAGCCTGGATCTGATCTTTGGCTGGGACGCTGTGCGCGGCGACACGACGCAGGGGTGGCTGATGGGGTTTATCTGGATATTGGATGGGGGGTTGTTGATGTGCGTATTCTGCGAGGCTGCTGTGAACGTTTTGTGAGAACTCCCGCTGACTCCTTTTTGCGTTTCGCGCAGGGCCGCCGCCATCGTGGTCCTCATCGGCCGCTCCAAACTCGTCCTCGATTTTTCCCTCTCGCTACACGCCATCCACCTGGTAGTTGTGACGCTGTATACGGGGCAGCTGCCGCGTCATACTGCATGGTGGCTCACCATGGCGGCTGGGAGTGCCGTCTCCGTTGCGCTGGCGACGTGGGGGTGCCGCTACCGCCAGCTACAACCCATAACCTTTGGAGGAGGTGGCGGTGCAACAACGGCTGGCGGGAGCGGAGGGGAGAACGACGGCGATGTTGGTGAGAGTGGCATGGATGGGGATGAGGAGCAGGGCTTCTCGCGTGGCAGGGGCAGGGGCAGGGG
>FJWA01003894.1_pt1 | contig 10341 bp, 15 predicted proteins | sample 1011891 | NCBI WGS metagenome assembly FJWA01 (sample SAMEA3912450, study PRJEB9761) | metagenome | biome: forest; material: soil | place: USA | collected 2011-06-22 | depth 0.1 m
CGGCGCGGGCGGCGGCGCCACGGCAGGCGGTGGGGGCGGCGGCGGCGCATCGCCCGCTCCAGCAGGACCAGACGCGATCTTTCACCCCGTACTCGGATCGTCCGAGCCCCGGCGGCGCCGGCGCCGCGGGGACACCCATCGCGCGCCCCGAATCCGTGGCCCAGACCGACGAGGTCCGCGTCAGTGTGCCGAGCGCGACGCCGGGCCGTGCGACACCGCGGGCGCTGACGACGCCGTACGCGCACTTGGTGGAGGAGGGCATGACGGAAGAGGAGATCCGCAGGCTGGAAGACGAGGAGCGGCAGCTGGATGCTGCCATCGAACAGGCTGGGAGACGTTGAGTCGCCGTCTGTTCAGTGGGGGAGGCGTTTTCGCCATTTCGCTTTTTGGTTTATTTCCGTGTTCTATATTCAAAACGGACGGTCGTTTGCCTTGGCAGTTTGGGAATGAAATGCCCATGGAGTTCACAGTGGTCAGGGTTGGGAATTACTGTTTGTTGATGGATCACCGCATTTGGGCCGTCACTCGTTTTTAGATAGCCATGACACTCCACGGAGAAAAATACCCCTTTTCTACAGCTTGCCCCAGCTCCAGCGGCGTGCCTAGATAGGGGCTCGACGCTTTCCGACACTCTCGCGCAACACCATAATAAGGCACATTGGAGCGGTTGGGGATGGGCAATCTCTGCATCAACAGCAAATTTACCACGAGCCGCACAATATGAGGTCAAAACCCGCCTCGCAACCCTTCCTCCGTCTGCCCCAAACGCCGATTGTCCCTCCTCGTAATCATACAATGAGATTAGCCCTTGGCCACGCCCTGTCATACCTGCCTTTCGGAGTAATTCAGCTTCGGAATCCTGAAACAGTCGTTCCTGGCTGTCGCGACGACCCTGTTGCCGCGGCTCCCACCCCGAGTCGACGTTGAGCAAATGCCCTCTCCACCTTGGGGCCGCAAGCATTTCAAACTTTACACGCGCCGCATGGTTATCTTCACCTCGAAAAGAACCTCCCAACCATGTTGGTTGCAATGCTCCCCGCAATGTTGCTGCTGCTGAAGGCGGACCCTGCCAGATTCGATGCCTGGCTAAACTTGTCGCACCGCGAAAAGGCAAGGGTGTTGGTGATTGTCAAAACGAGGGCAATAGCTAGAGAAGAAGCACAGTCAGCCCCTCGACCCCCAACGGTGTCTCCTCCATACGATGGATCCCCAGGCAACGAGGGCTACGCACCAACAAGCGGCAGCCAAATGAACTTGAAGGTCAACACGGCCACAAGCGCAAGAGCGATCCAGAAAATGGGCTGGGCATAGATGGCGATCCAGAAGAAGCGGCTATCGGTGGGGTTGATGACCTTTGTTCCCGGCTCGCTGCTCTCGAACACCCAGCGCGACTCGCCCGTCGACGGGTCCACCTCGTTCCACCAGCGGAGACCAACGAGGCGGCGGCCGGCAATGTTCTTGAGGTAGTAGAAGTCGGCGGCGAGCAAGAGAATCGTGATGATGAAGATCATGACACTGAGCGGCAGCGGGGCATGCGTTAGCGGAACTGGGCGGCCGAGGGGGAGAGGGTGTGCAGGTGCTAGGAGCGTCCGGGCCGGGTTCTTACAGATTTCCTATAAAAAGCATGCCAAAGAGGTAGACGAGGAGGCTAGCTGCCAACTGCTGTCAGCGAAGGAACAAGACTTGGAAACATGCTGCAAGACAAGAGTACGCGCAACCAAGAGACTGAGGGGCAAGCCCGAGGGAGAGGGAGGAGAGACACAGGGCCGTCGGTCGCACTTACAGACTCGAAATGCCAGATACGTGAGAAGCGTAATTGGATGTGAGCTCAGGCGCCAGCTCAGGGAGCCCGGCGCGGGCTGTGGTTGCTCCATGCCGTTTGCGACAGCGTGGGTCTGGTGGTGGTTTGGTGGTGTTGAAGACAAACGGCAACTTTGGTCGCCGCAGTCTGGCCAGAGCTTCGCCCATGTTGGTGCTGCGGCCCGCCTGGAGCTTGCGTGGCCACAGTTGTCGACAGCTGTGCGGCCCGCTGCCAAGCTTCCAACCATCAAGGTGCGCCCGTCCCCTGCTGCTGTGTCCCACTTTTTCTCCATCTCGAACTCACTCACACCATCACAAGATCCGATCCACTGACATCCCATCATCTGAACTCGGAGGAATCTAGAGGTCCTTGAAAGAGCTGCGTCTGTACTCAGAGCTTCCGGTTCAATACAGAGCTGGTGTTTGACCCCATCTCAATCACCACGGCCATGTGTGCATCTTCATCTTCATTCCTGCTTGTTTGAGTTGAGAAACAGTGGTCATCCCCGAGATCCCCAACAACAAACAATGGCATTCCCACAGCCCTTGCGCAGGGCATTGCTCTACAGTACCCATCCCAGCTCTCCTTCTACTCTCACCCCGACCTGATTCTCCAACACAGTCCCGGCCTCGAGCCCGAAGTTCCTCGCCAAGTCGCTCGGTATCAGGGTTGACAATGTGACCTACGATCTCGAAGACTCAGTAACCGAGGACCTGAAGCCGAGAGCACGCACAGCCCTGAAAAGGCACCTCGCCACCCTCCCCGGCCAGCGAACCGCCTTTGGCGAGGTTGCCGTGCGCATCAACGCCCTCACCACTCGCCATGCAGTCGACGACCTCGAGGCTGTCGTGGCCCTCCCCGCCGTCGACGCCATCGTCATCCCCAAGGTCCAGACCGCCGCCGACCTCTTCCTGGTGGAGGACGTTATCCGCCACGTGGCGCCCGACCGGCCCGTCAAGCTCCTGGCGCTGATTGAGTCGGCCAAGGCCATCGTGAACCTGCCCTCCATCTGCGCCGTCTCGCCGCGGCTCAAGGGCCTCATCTTCGCCGCCGAGGACTACTCGCTGGACCTGTCCCTCACCCGGACCACCGACATGACCGAGATGCTCTACGCCCGCAGCGCTGTTGTGACGGCGGCCCGTGCGTTTGAGATGGAGAGCGCCATCGACGTCGTCTTCACCAAGTTTAGGGAGCCCGATGCCGAGAAATCCTTCCTGGCCGAGTGCCAGAACGGCAAAGGCTTAGGGTTCAATGGAAAGCGTGAGTAAACCCCGCGAACCACCCATCTCATCTCCTTCTTTGAGTTTTCCTTCTCGCTGGAGTGAAGCGCTGTTTGGCTTTGGAGGAGTGTTAGTCCACGCTGACACTGACCTTTTGCAGAGTGTATCCACCCTGATCAAGCAAGGCTCGCCCAGCAAGCCTTTTCACCGACCGAGCATGAGATTGAATGGGCGGCCCGCATCGCGGTTGGCGACGAGAAGGCGTCGGCCGCCGGCCGAGGTGCATGGACATTGGACGGCAAGATGATTGACGCCCCGGTGTCTGGGAGAGCCCGGGCAATCCTTGCGAGAGCAACACAATGCGGCATCGACGTTGGTGCCATCAGGGAGAGGTTCAAGGACCTGGAACCTGAATAGCGTTGAGATTCTTTCCTCGACCATCACGGCCGGGTCTTGGTTGACCAGGAGGAGTTCACCCACGGAGTTATAAGTACTTGTATGTACATACAATGATCTAGAACATGCCCTTTTCCTGCCAAATCGACGCCGGACTCAGACCCCCCTCCCGATTCTCCAGAGCATACGGCTCCAGCATCGACAGTGAGGTTGAACAGGCAAATCCAGCTTCACGGGAAAAGGCATCCGAAATAGCAGTCGAGTAAGGGGCTAACAAGTCGCCCCCCGAGGAAAACAAACCTCTGCTCGACACGAACTCTGCGTCGGCCTCGCCACCAAAGTCTAGAGGGCGTGCCGTCGGACATCCCAACACGCCAAATTCGCCCTCTGGAAGCACCCAGGCGTCCTCAACCTCCCCAAGAGGCATCGCCGCTTCGTCTTCGATTCTTTGAATAAACTCCTCGAGATTCTCGAGGCCGACATTTCCCCAAATGCTGTCAGGGTCTTCCATTCGGCAGTGGCCTTCGTAAGTGTGATTGTGTTTGTTGGCACGATTGATACTCTCGGCCGCCGGGTCCCGAAAGTCCCAACGCAGCAATGGTCCAGCCCTTGCCCCAAAACTCTCTCCCCGGTCCAACAAATCCCAATCCCGCTCATAGCTCTGCATCTCCTCGAATGGCCGACAACCGACATCCGGGACAGCGTGTGGCGCATATCGAGAGAGCCCCGGTGCCGGCCGGTCTTCTGCTTCCCTGCCACCCGGGAACTGCGAAACTTCCCGCACCAGCATCTTGACAACGCTGTGCTGCTTCTCATCCTGGACGGGTGGAGTCCTCGCCAAGCGGGCTTTGTCCAGTCTTTGAAGCTGCCCCAAAGATCCATTCCCTGCTTTCGGAGTCAACTCGGTTTGCGCTCCAGCATCCTTGCAAGCGCCTCTCCTGGCACCCCAGCGTCTGTCCAGAGAGGATCTGTCCGGCTCTGCTGCTGCTGCCGGCTCGGACTTCTGGTGCCGCTTGAACGCATCCCTGATAATGGCCGTGGCACTGTGCCTGGAATGGGCCCTTCTCGAGTAATAAGACTCGGATTCGTCCCCCCCGAGCTGGTCTTCATTCTGTTGTGACCATGCCGAGCCAGTCTTCGGCCTATTGGCAGGGTGAGGGCGACTCGAAGGACCAAGNCCGGAGCTGTGGTTGTTGATTGCGGACAGAGAGCTTGAATAGCGATGTGCTGCTTCGGCAATGCTTCTGGAAGATCGTTGCGAGCCGCGTGACGAGGAATGTGATTCGGCACCGAGACCGGCGCGGCGTGCAAGATTTCCGCGATCCACAAAGCCGAGTTCCTTGGTTTCAAGGTTGCCTTGTGGCCTTCCTCGGGAGAAAAAAGCGGACAGCTCTTCTAGTTCCTTGTCTTCCTTCTGGCTCTTGCTGAGTTTCGACTTCGAGGGATGCGGCTCCGAAGTTGTTCGCGTCAGGGTTTTGGGGATGCGGCTTGCTCCCGGAATTTGCTTGCTTGCTGTGTCCCGTTAGCAGCTGATTATCCTTTCGTCGCATAGAGGCGCTATCCTACTCTGTAGAATCATATGGCTCATGACGGTCTCGGAAACTTTCTGGCGTGTCTGTTGCGTGCTATCAGCATCGATCGCGTTGGTTGACACGTGGATGTCTGGGTCCACCTACTGCGTGCTTGTCTTTGCCTTTTTGGCGGCCTCTCCCCGCGGCGTTTTTTGTTCCAGGCCCCCGAACTTCCTCATCCGAGACGGGTTTCTTGCCAGCCCGAGCCTTGTGTTCATACTTGTCTTCTCTGGTCCTGTGGCGAGCTCTTTTCTCAAACCGATGGTCGACTTGTGCGGCCGGCTTCGGAGAGGGGGGACGAGGCTCCGATAAAGACATGGATCTCTTGCCGTGTCTGTTGGCACGGGTCCTTGAGCGAGACCGTTCTGGGAGTCGAGGTCGTTGTTTCTCGCGGTCTGTCGCTGAAGGATGAGAATGGCGAGCCTGTGTCTGCTGGAGCCAAGACTGGATGAACTCATCGTTCTTCTCCCGAGGCCTGGGGACGGGGCCCCTTCCCAAGGCTCCGAGGGGTGTGCCGACTCCAGTGACACGCCGGGCGCTTTTATGCTGGCTCCCATGGTGGTCTGTTGTCCGGCGGGCTTGTCCACGGTCTTCGTGGCCGTGGCTGGAGTCGTGGCGTCTCCGGGAGGTTTGCTCCGATGGGTGTGGCCGCAACACTTCCATGGCNGGGGAGGCGGATGGCCCTTTTGCTGTGATGCGGTTGATACAGTCCCTCGGGTACGAGTGCCTGGCAGTTTAGCTGAAGGGCTGCTCCGCAACCCAGTTGGGTACCTCACTGTGCCTGGTAAGCACGACAGCGCGGGACTTGGGGTCCATCCATGCTCGGAATGGCAACAGGCACGGCATTTCAGGCTTGGGTCCCATGCTCGGTACGGAGCGACCGGCGGCCCCCCTCTGCTTCCCGCCCTTCGATCGACCCTCCGCTATCTGGAAGACCGTGCCTACCGGACTTGGGTACCTGCCCTCCCACTTCCCGAAGCCACATCTGAGAACCTGGAAGGCAGGGCAGGGAAGAGAGCCCAATCGGATTGTTGGCCGAGTCATGATGATACCTTGTGGGTTGAATCCCGCGATTTGGCGACAAGGCGGGCGCATCCCTTGTCGACACAACCTAGATCGGAAAGGGAACGAGCTGCCAAAAGCAACAGTGGGACACAAGCACCCAAACTGGCACACAAGCAGGCACCCAAGCAAGCAGGAAGAAGCCCGCCCTTCCTCTTCAAGTCCCCCACACAGACATCTCTTGCAGCCCTTGTGTGCAATCCTCCATTCGTTGTCTGATCTCTCTGGGAATTCCATAAACAACCCCTGTTGCATCTCAACTCGCCATAGCCGGACAAGCCCTGGAAAGGAGGAATTCTTTGGTTCAATTCAAGATCTCGTCTGCACCTCGCCTGCACATCTCGCCCGCACATCTTGCCTGCACCTCGCTGCACCTCGCCTGTACCCCACGTCGTCCAAACTGCCTGCTAATTATGGCAACACGGCTAATCGCACCTCTGCATGTTGTGAGTTGTCCCGGGTGCCAGAATATCCAAACAAGCCCAGTTTCCGAGACTGAAATCCGGGTCTAGATGCTGACAGTTGCGCCTGTGCCCTTAGCCGAGTCTCGGATGCTGAATGCTCAGCCTTGACTGCCTGTGCTTCAACCTCAAGCCCCATGCCTCGGCAGGGTTGGGTGACACTTGGCTTGTCGGATCTCTTGCGCCCACGGGCTCCTGATGGGGGCTTCTCAACCCAAACACGGCCCATGAAAGACCTACCGGTATTCTGTACTCCGTGAATGCACATGGGGCCCCATTCAAAGGCTCGGGGGCCTCGTCGAGTCATTCCGTTGTTGTCGGTCCTTCCTCTCCCGTTGTCGGCTGCCGAGAACAGAGAAGATATCCTCAAAACCAATGCCCGTGCGCTTCCTCCAGATGAACCATGCAGCCGAAGCATGCATGTCAAGATGCACAAGCGGAAACAGCCAGTGGGATGCGTCGCCGAGACGGGCGACCGTTGGGACATCCCCCTTGCCCCTTTCGGCAACCTGCAGTTAGACTCCGGCTCCGCAATTCCATCTTGGGGTGGTCCCCTACCCATCCCCATCACCAACCTCGACCGTCGCAGGTATGCTTGGCCGTTGAGGGCATGTTTGCGAGGAAGCCTGAAGCCTTCCCTGCGGCCGTTGCTGTGGCAGGTTGCCCTTGAGACTTGGACCTCATCGTCGACGCTGGAGAGCTTGGGGCTTGTTGCGTTTCAGCCCACGACAACCCTGTCGTGCTATAGCAGCCCGGTCATCAGGGAACGATGCGTTTGTTGGGTGGCCAGCCCGAGCGAGCTGTGGTTGAAGTCCTCAGCAAAGCTTGGGTCAAACGGTGACGGCATTTGATTCCGGTCGCGACCTGGTGGACACCACGCGGTTAATAGGGTGATCGACGGCGGGATTATGGAAGAGCTGCAGCTGCATCAAGGCTTCCATGATCCTCGCCGGCAGCCCCACATGGCGTGCTGAACTGCTGACGGACACCTTACTGTGTAGGGTCTAAGTCCTGCGGAACGACTCGCGTGTCGAGTTCCAGGTGGGCCGCTCATCACAGAACGTGCCACCTCGCCTCCTTGTTAAAGCAGCATCGACAAGCAGAGCACAGCATTTTCAAAGTCCTGGTGCCAAGGGTCCACCAGTCGGTCTCCCATGGTTATCGATGGACACACTTCCGGGGAATACTCACCTCTCACACACACACACCACCCGTTTCTTATCAGGGCTCCAGCTGTGGCTCAATTGAACCTGCCCTCTGCTCATCACATGATAGCACCAGGCTGCAGGCTGGCACTGGGTCACAACATTCAGTTTCACGCCGTTCTCGGCTCGACTGTCGCTTTCATCCCGTCGTCGTTCGTCGGCTACTTTGAACTGAGCGAGATCGACCGTCAGCCTCAGCTTCCAAAGTACATAGCCCCTCAGATCATCCGTTGATGCGAGGTGGTGCTCTGGCCAGGGACACCCGGGTTCCTGTCCTGCACCAAAGCCACGACAACCACAGATCAGGATTGCCGGCTAGTCCAAAGCGGCCAACTGGCCGATGCAGCGAGTTTCATCACCCTCCTCGATCAAAATGCTGCGGCGGGTTTCGCATCTCCCTGGAATATACAACGCGTTTCATGCCGATATCCACTTTTCCCGGTGGTCGCAGCCGATCCCCCGCCCTGCCTACCAATAACGCGTCTGGATCCCCAGATACACAGCACATACCAATGCGCCCAAAGGACGCGTGTTCGTTCTTGGATCCGCGCCGCAATGAGATGACATGTCGTCAACGGTCGGGTCGCAGAGGTGACCAAGAGGCTCGTCCATTGCAATCAGTGTGATGTGAAGCTTCGACTGAGAAACCCATCCTCGGGTTCCGGAATCAGCACCTTGAGACTGCCCCTGCTCCTACATGGGCCTCGGGTACCGGTATTGGCTGGTCCGCTATCGATAGTGGGCTGTTGGGGGCGGGGGGGTTGCCCCCAGATCCTCAGGCGGCAGCTTTCCGATCCATGTCCCTGCTCCCGATCACCGTTGACGGTCCAGGGCTCGGGACTGAGGCTCGGGACCCTTCAACGAGCTCGTGAAGTCACCATGGATGGAACTGCATAATTAAGGTGCATATCCGCCAATACCGGCAAAATCACCACAATGCCTTGAACATGTCAGCGTCTCCCTAGTGTCGACAGGAGCGCGGGCATGGTTTGTGGGAAAACCTGGATGGGCTCGCCTCGACGTTCGTCGTTCCTGGATCCGAACGGCGTGTGTTTCGACCTGGATGAGCCACAGCCAGGATGGCCAAACTACCTACGTTGTGGTCAAACTACCTAATCAAGCCTGGACCACCGAGCGAGCTGCAAATTACAAGGATAGGCGGGCGGGGGAGGAGTGCTGCTGGTGGTGGTGTGGTGTGGGCCCTGATTTCTGCAGAGGGCATGGGAATGAAAGTCCTCGTGTAGATGTCGGTTCGAACATTCCCAAGCCTAAAGCGCTGACCAATCCTGACATCTGTCGTGGCATCATGTCTCTCAGGGTGGATGATGGATGGGTTCACAACGGTATCCGTGTCGGTCGGTCTCGAACCCTTCTAGAGCCGCCGTTTTAGTCCTCTCCGGGATGCAAGCGTCGCGCCCCATGCAACAGCCCTGGTCAGAAGCTCTCCTGCACCCCGGGGTAGCGGCTCTCGTGCTAAGTTTGATGCTTGTCTGGACCTAACCATGCCAACACTGTCATGCTGGTCGAAACATTGACCAGGGCAACTACAAGCATGCCCATGTCCGGGAGCCATCGACAGGCAGCGGACCGCTTGTGGAATCTGGGATTTTGTCATGGGCCAAAACCAGGGGGAGGGTTATTTTGGGCCTTCCCCAGGAATCACCCCGCTGGCATATAAGATGGGTAGGTAACATCAGTGCCGGCGGCTCTGATTCTCCCCCTTCCCTAGTTCTCTTCCACCGACCAACCGGCTTGATAGGGGAAACCTGGAGCATCCTTGACCCTTACCACATAACGCAGCTTCGCTAACACCCCACCGCACCGCTGCCTGCCTGGCCACACTGCCTGGCCAGTCTTCCCCTCGGCCCTCCCCTCCATACCTCACTGGGTACCTTAGTCTCGCTTGGAGAAATCAAGGGCTGCGATTTCTTCCAAGACACACACATACCTCGTCTTCCGGCTGAAGTCACCGAGCCACTTGTCTGACGACATCACAACCATCCACGATCCCCAACCGTCGCCGGGCGAGAGGAGCCTATCCCACGGTAAGACGAGTCCCCTCCTTCATCTTGCTAAGCGCCAGAAAGCGAAGCCAGTTCCCCGCCTTTTTCTCTATCCAGCACGCGTTCCACCCTTCGGCGAGGTCCTGGCTCCCTCCGCCTTTCAGAGATTTCCCTCCCAAATCCAAATTCCTCCTGGCACCCTCACTGGCCCCAGCAAACACGCGCACAACACGCCTCAGCAGCCTTGTGTCCTTTTTGGCTCCTGGACCGCCAGAACCCCCGCACCAGCTGACAAGCAAACACCCAGAAATTTGAGAAAACTCCCCGCGAATCCAAAATGTCAAAGTTGTTTATTGGGTAAGAGGCTCGAAAACCCGGGGTGCTTGCTGCCAGGCCACGTCGGGGTCGTCAAACCACCAACTAACGCGGGCGCAGTGGCCTCGCATGGCACACTGAAGAAACGACGTTGAGACAGAAGTTTGAAGAGTATGGGGTGGTGGAAGAAGCAGTATGTTGCCGTGCGCTTTTCATTTCGATGCGGCGTCCTTCCTCGACCCTGCTGCGCTTGGGAGGGGAGAGAGCTGTCGCTCCAAGGGTCCCGAGTCGCTGCTCCGGGAGCCCG
>FJWA01004012.1_pt1 | contig 10336 bp, 10 predicted proteins | sample 1011891 | NCBI WGS metagenome assembly FJWA01 (sample SAMEA3912450, study PRJEB9761) | metagenome | biome: forest; material: soil | place: USA | collected 2011-06-22 | depth 0.1 m
TTCCTGAAGTGGTCTAAGCAGACCGACCTTCACTCAAACTTCCACTTCTATTTCCTCTTTCCTCTTTCCTCTTTCCTCTTTCCTCTTTCCTCTTTCCTCTTTCCTCTTCTCCTCAATTCCCACCATTCCACAAATCTCTCTCTTGCCGAACCCTCTCCATCACAACAAGGCTTGCTTGTGGCAGCTCAACCAGTTCATCAGAAGTCGGTGGCCCTGGCTGATATCGCCTACCATTCAAGGTCAAGTCGGTCAAGATGACCCGCCTGAGATCTCCCCAGCAGCCGGCGGCTCAGTTGTCCGCCGTCGTGTCTTCCCCGGCGTTCACTCAGCCGCCCAAGAAGAGCGCCGCCATCGTCATCAGGGATGCGGATGGTAACGTTGTCGACCTGGCTGCCGTTATGAAGACCCCCGCGTCCCCGGACGGTCCCTCGATCCAACAAACCAAGATTCCATCAGCCACCGCGCAACAATCTCGAGGCACAGCCCAGCTAGCCGACTTGGCGGAGCAGAATCGGCGGTCGGCAGCGCAGCTGTCCGAGATGGTGACCAAGGCATCCCTCGCCGCCAACCAGAGCCAGCAGTCGGCGGCTTACGCGTCCGACATTCTAGTCGCCGCAATGCAACACCATAAACACCTTGCGGCTCAGTTATCCGACCAGATGACCACCATGCTGGAGCATCAGAAGCACTTCGCGACTCAACTCTCGGACATAACCACCACGATGGAACACCAGAAGCACCTCGCGGCTCAGCTCTCTTACATGATGGCCACCACGATGAAGCACAGCGAGAAGTTCGCGAGCCAGTTGTCCAACCTCGATCAACCCCTCCCACAGCGGCGGTTCCTCATGGCGTTGCCAATCTGGAAAGGGGAATCCGGAGAGGAAAATTGGAAGGCAATGTTGAAGCTCTTGCTAAGGCGGGATGATTTGTACCGGTATGTGGAAGTCGACATCCCGCAGCCTGAGGACGAGGCGGAGCGCCAAAACTGGAGGGCAGATCGCCAAGACATTGTCGAGTTGTTGATGGCTTCGATTCGGGGCGCCGGCTCGCTCGAGCGCATTCGGTGCCTTGGCTGGTCCCCGGAGAATGACGGCCCGAGGGAAACCTACCACATAATCCTGGACGCCATGGGCAGCCGGTATGACGACGAGATCCGGTTGGTGCAGGCGTTCAACAAACTGGCAGTCGGGGACGGTTTCGGCCAGGACTGTCCCGAGGACATGCATCCAGATGACTATTTTTCCGAGCTTGACAAACTCTACGACTATGCGATAGAAGAGCACCGCCATATCCATTTCCATCCCGAGTCACTGTCCTACTTTCTGGGAGGCATCCGCGCCTGCTACCCCGAGGTGTACGACCGCCAGGCACCCAAGATCAACGATCGGAGCTTCACCTGGAACGCCCTGTTCCGGGACATCGTCTACGACGCCATGCGGTACCGATTTGGGCTCTATCCTGGTTCCTTCCGCGAGCTGGAGGCTCCTGAAGACGGTCCGGGTTTCCTTGGCGGAATGGGGATCCTTGAGTTTTGGCAGTCTGTGATTGTGGATGTTGCCAGATACGACGAGTTGCAGTGGCAGCTGCACGAGGAGGAGGCTACTGAGGTCTCCGAGGGGGAGATGGAGTAGGCAGGGGTGCTGGGTGTCTTGCGTCTTTGATATTTGGAAGGCAACGGTTGAACATCAGGAGGTTTGCATCTTTGTGAGGAATCCCGTCGGAGGGCGATGGTGAGCATTGGGAGGTGTAATTGCTGTCTTGGCTTCACAGTCGTCAACGGAGGGTTAGACAGGGACTTGGCTTGGCAGCAGGGGCTCCGGGCCCTGTGGAGGAATTCGACGATGTATTACATCTGTACTGGAATGTTAAAGCGCTTAGTCTCGAAGCTACGCTTTTTCTTTTCTCTTTTATTTTTCTTCTTTTCTGTTCTCTTTTTCTTCTTCTTGGAGTTGTGGCGCACCAGACGCCGTCGCCAACCATGACTACTGGCAAGCTGGCCCTTCACGTTACAGGGCATGGGTTTTGTCGAGTTTATGTATGTACTTTGGTCTTCAGACACAGGAACACATCGAGAGCTGAGTGGGAGGTGAATATCAGGGAGGATGTTTCGCAAAGCAGGTGTGCTTGAACTGCGACGTTGACGCACCGTGCCGAGTTCGGCAGGTCCACGCCGCACGGCGGCAGGGCTCCCTAATTCTCCAAGCGCCGAAACGTGGCCGGCGCCGCCGTCAGATGCCCGCCGTCTTGGCTGCCTCTGTTCACGCAGGTCCGCTTGGCTGGGCGACGCTGAATCTACGCCAAGAATGTTGGCATCACGAGCATCGAGTCTTCATCTCGCCTGGGATACTGGGCCAGCGGGCCGGCTGCCTGAGCGGCCGCTGATGGAAGGAGGGGTTGGGCGAAAAGCACATCACGACATGGAGGCCGCAACGGTGCGGGGGCGCCCTGGATGCCTATTCCGGAGAGCAGCCCGCCTGCGCCATCTCCAGAAGAGAGTGGAATTGATACGTAACGCGAGTTCTGTTGGCGAGCAAGGTGCGGGAGGCTACATAGTTGGTGGACGGGAGGTGTGGTTGGGTGATGATTGGACGAGGCCGGATTCGAGCCTCGGGTCCATGGTCCATGGTGAGGCCGGGATCNAGTGGCGCGCGGTTCGGTTGGGGACCTTTGGGGGCTCAAGCTTCCCGCCAAGGTGAGCGGGGTCCGCTGCGCATCGCGCTGTGTGCAAGTGTGCATGCGCCGGGCGAAGCGAGAGCGCCGACATGCGGCGCGTCCAAGGAACATGCCACATCCCACTTCGGCCCTCAGCTGCTGCTCGCTCCTTCAGCTGGATCCCTCTGCTGTTGGGGGCAGATAAATGTCGCTTGGACCCCAGTTGTGAACCGGCCGATCACCAACACAAGAACCACGACAGCAAGAACAGCAACACCAACGACGACCGACCTGAAGAGTCAAGACTCGGCTGATCACGACTTGCGATGGACCCCGCTATCAGCGCGCCGGGTACGTCATCGGCGACAGGGCCGAGAGCCCCGCCATCGCTGCCCACCGACACCACCTCCAACACCACATCAGGCCGCCCCGACTCGGCGCACTCGTCGCGGAGCCACCAGGAGTACATCGACTCGCTGGTGGTGCCGACCAAGCAGGAATTCGCCCACATCGCCGAAGTCCAGGCGGAGCGCGAGGCCGAGCTGAAGCGACTGCAGCGCGAGAAGCGCCAGAGCCTCGAGCCCGCCGCCGTCGCGCCCTCGCAGCCCAGCCATGCCAGCAGCTTGGCCGCCAGGCTCGGCTTCGGCAGCCGCGCCAACAACACCACCGAGGATGGCATCCGCACCAACGCCGCGACCATCATCCAACGCAACTATCGGGGCTACCGCGTCCGCCGCGAGATCAAGGGGCTGGGCATCGACGCCTCGACCCGCTGGCTGCACGCCGTCCGAGAGGCCCAGTGGAGAGCGCTGACCACTCCCCGCGCCCGGCCCGCCTTCTCTCGCGACGGCGCGGCGTCCCCTGGCCGGCCGGCCACTGCTGCGAGCGCCGCCCCCAGCTTCCTGGGGAGCCGAGCGTCGACCGCCCGCACGAACTGGAAGAAGGCGTCCACCATCGCTCGTCACGCCGGCAACGATGTCGATGCCGACGACTCGAGCNNCTCNTCGTCTTCGTCGTCCTCGTCGTCGTCCGACTCCGACGCAGAGGACCCCAAGAAATCCCAGGAAAAGAAGCTGGCGCGCAAGCGCAAGGAGGAGGCCAAGGCCCGCCGCAAGCTGGAGTCCAAGATGATGGGCCTGCAGTACTTTCTCGAGATGGTCGACCTGAAGCACCGCTACGGCGCCAACCTGCGCGTGTACCACGAGGAGTGGAAGCGCGCCGAGACCAACGAGAACTTCTTCTACTGGCTCGACCACGGCGAGGGCAAGAACGTCGACATCGAAGCCGTGCCGCGCGAGGTCCTCGACCGCGAGCAGGTCCGCTACCTCTCGCGCGAGGAACGCCAGTACTACCTGGTCAACGTCGACAGCCAGGGCCGCCTCTGCTGGGCCAAGAACGGCGCCCGCATCGACACGTCGGAGAAGTGGAAGGACTCGGTCCACGGCATCGTGCCGAGCGACGACGCCACCCCAGCCTACGCCCCCGTGTCCGGCCGCCAAACCGCCCTCCTCGGCGACTCCGAATCGGGCCGCTCCTCCTCCGACTCGTCCGACTCGTCCGACTCCATCGCCTCGGCCCACGCAGCCCGCTACCAGGACCCCTCAGACAACAACACCTCCACCAAGAAGATCTCGCACCACCTCTCCGGCGCAACCATCTTCAACAAGCTCCTCCGCAAGACAGTCCGCAAAAACACGTGGATCTTCGTCGCCGACACCTCCTTCCGCCTCTACGTCGGCATCAAGAACTCGGGCGCCTTCCAGCACTCGTCCTTCCTGCAGGGGTCCCGCATCTCGGCCGCCGGGCTGATCCGCATCCGCGACGGCCGCCTGTCCAACCTGTCGCCGCTCTCGGGCCACTACCGCCCGCCCGCGGCCAACTTCCGCGCCTTTGTCAGGTCCCTGAAGGAGGCCGGCGTCGACATGGGCCGCGTGAGCGTCAGCAAGAGCTACGCCGTGCTGGTCGGCCTGGAGGCGTACATGAAGGTGAAGAAGAAGGCCGGCGATGTCGTGGGGAAGGTTACGAGGCGCGGGCGCAAGGGTGGGGAGTTGGTGGTGCCGGATCCGGATCCGGCGGCCAAGGCGAGGGCCATCGCCGAGGAGGACGAGGAGCAGGCCGCGGAGGGGAAGAAGCTGGAGGAAGAGGAGAAGGCGCGCGAGGACAACGAAGCCGCTGTCGAGGCCATGCAGCGTCTGGGCCTTGGCGAGGGGGTGACTGAGCCCAAGGGCCAGAAGGGTGGGAGTGCGGAGGAGGGGGCTGCTCATCCATGANGGGACGAATGATCATGACACGGTAGACAGGAAGGTGGAGGGTTGGCTTGGTTTCCACGACTTTTGTTCTTTTTTGTTTCGTTGGTCTGCGTTGGTACCTTGCTGTCCCCTCGCGGGCTCACAGCATGCTCGTTGGATTACATCAAGCGAAGATAGCCACGGTTGAGTTGGATGCCCGCCACATAGATGAATACCCCGAGTTCTCGAATTCACACGCAGTTTGCCAATCTACCCGGTGTCTTTTCTAACTCTCTCCCTACCCACACTTCTCCAGGAGCNACACCAACCATCTNAAACCACCACCNTATTGNTGAGAANGCGGCAGANNTCACTANCAACCAGCCTTGCGCAAGAAGAGTTGTCTTATCCTAGTCCGCCAGTTGCAACAATACCCCCTTGTTGCCTCGCGCCCAAACATTCAACCCAGGCACCCTCACGGCACTGTGTCCTCTATCATGAGCCCCCTGAAAAGAAGCAAAACAGATACACAAATCCACTACACACTCCCTTCCTCAAACTATCCATAAACACGACAAGTATCTATCGTAAGACATANCAATAACCAGGTGTCGCCCGACATAAACCAGCAACACAATACCATGGCTGCGAAAAGAGATAAGACAAACAAAAACAAACGGAATGCAACTCACGCCCCAGACCCCGACCCCGACCCAGGCGAATATCCCGGCACCCCGAGCCCCAAAGCCGCCGGCTCGCTCTTGGACTGCACCCGCCTCGAGTACATGGGATACCTCGGCGCCTCGCCGCTACTCACACCACCGCTAGCGGCAGCAGCAGCAGAGGACGACGACGCCAAGGACAAAGCAGAACAAGAGGAGGACTCCCCCCTAGCACCACCACCAGTAGCACCCTTCCTCACCGCATTCCCAACGACGCCACTGCTCCCATAATCATCACGATCACGACCACCACCCCGATCACGACCCCCAGAGCAAAAACCGCCGCCAAGAACACCTTTTTGTAAGCCCAACCCACCCGGCGGCAAAACAGGCGGCAACCATGACAAAGCCGGCTGCGAAAACACAGGATGCGCCGCCTGAAACAGCCCCGCGGCATACGCGGCCGGGACCATGACCACTGGTGTGGCGGTGGCGGCGGCGAAGAACTGGACTTGATGCTGGACTTGATGCTGGACTTGAGGCTGGACATGCTGGACATGCTGCTGGACTTGATGCTGGACATGCTGGATGGGTGAAGGCGGCGGTGCGGCTGGGACAACGGGTAACGGGTTTGGATTGCGGAGGTGGTCGTCGAAGAAGCCGTCTACCGAATGGTGATGGTGCTGTTGATGTTGTTGATGGCTATGGTGGTGTTGGTTTCTGGTTGGGCTTGACGTGTGGGATGACGGCACGGTGACAACACCACCGCGAGCGCCCGTAGCGGAAAGGGGGGTGAAGGCCGGTGCGCCGGGGTTGAGTTGGGAAGCCTGTGGGGGTTAGAAGAGGCAGGGCGGGGATGGAAGCGGGTCAAGATATGGATGTAGGTAGTACTTTATGCTTTTGATAACGATATATTCGTGTTTTTGGCTGGCTTCTATCGCTCATACCTCTTTCTTGTGGCCTGGGGTGGCTGGTGTGTCCTTGTCTTTGGTGCTGTCCGAGTCCTCCGCTTGGCCGTCCGTCTGGACCTTGGTGACGGCCTGCCCATTCGTCTGGATCTCGGTCTCGGCCTGCCCGTCCGTCTGAATCTCGGTCTCGGCCTGCCCACTTGTCTGGATCTCGGTCTCGGCCTGCCCGTTTGTTGTTGGCGTCGACTTGACCTTGGCCAGCTCGGAGCTGGTTGCCTCGGCAGTCAGGTCGTTGACGATATTACTCATACCAGGCGCTTTCCGCCCCTTGGCCTTGGCTGCAGGCTTGTCGTCGTGTGGCTCCTTGTCCTTGGGCTTGACAAAGATCTGCTTCGACCAGAGCTCTGCGTACTTTCCGTCCGCCCGGATCAGCTCTTCGTGGCTGCCTGACTCAACAATCTCTCCTCCGGTGACGACGACGATGCGGTCGGCATTCATGATGGTGGACAGGCGATGCCTATATCTGTCAGTCGGAGTCTGGCGCAGCCGACAAGTCTGCACTTACGCAACAATAAAAGTCGTGCGGCCTTTGCAGAGCGTCTGCAGAGCCTCTTGGATCCTCTGCTCGGTCTCTGTGTCGACGGCGCTCGTCGCCTCATCGAGCAGAACAATCGCAGGCCGCTTCAGGATGGCGCGAGCAATTGCCACTCGCTGGAGCTCACCGCCCGACAGCTTGACGCCCCTTTCTCCAACCTTGGTTTGGTAGCCTTCCACTTGTTAGTTTAGCTCTCACTCGGGGGGTGGAGGGACCTACCATCAGAGAAGGTCATGATCTGGTCGTGGATGCTCGCAGCCTTGCAGGCCTCGTGGATTTCCTCGTCGGTCGCATTGAGCTTTGCATAGCGGACATTGTTCATGACGGTGTCGTCAAACAGGATCGGGGCCTGCGGCACGACTCCGATCTGGGCTCGAAGACTGAAGAGATCAACATCTCGGATATCCTGCCCATCGATCTTGATGGACCCCTTGGTAACGTCATAGAAGCGGTCCAAAAGCTTCAGGATGGTCGACTTGCCGGCGCCTGTCGCCCCCACAAAGGCGACCGACGTGCCCGGCGTCGCTTTGAAGCTGATTTCTTTGAGAATGTCCTTCTTCTTGTCGTAGGAGAAGCAGACGCGGTCGAAGCTGACTTCTCCGCCGGTGAAGTCCAGAGGCGGGGCGCCCTCCTTGCTGAGGACGCTTGGCTTGGTTTGCATGATCTCGAGCAGCTGCTCGGCTTGGAGGAGGTCCCTCGAGATGCTCTTGCCCAGACCGGCAAAGAAAGTAAGTGGGGAAACCAGCTGGGCCCAGTACGTCAGCAGCATGATGAAATCACCAGCGGTGGCTTCTCCATGGGTGACCTGGTACACGGCCAGGAACGCTCCCGCAAGGAGCCCCGAGAGGAGCACGAGGAACTGAAAGGCATAGGCGAGGACGTAGCCAAAGTAGACCTTTTGCGTCTTGTCGACGCGGTCCTGGACCGCCACCGAGTAGCGGTCCTCCTCGTGTCCGATCTGGTTGAAGCTGGCGACAGTCGACCAGCCCTGGATTCCGGCCTGGCGCACATAGTGCTCCTTGTACCAAGCGCCGACCTCGTTCCTTCGCGCCGACTTGAGCGCTGCGATCATGCGAGTGGCAATGTACATGAAGATGGCGGCGGTGGCGATGGTGATGAAACCCTCGTACGGGCCAAACTTTGCCGAGAGATAGATGAAGGCAACCACCATGTCGATGAGCATCGGGACGGCCCGGAAACATATCGACTCGAGGATGTTGGAGATGCTCTGGCCGCACGATATTGCCATCATGATGTCGGAGGAGCTCTTGGAGTCGTGGAAGTCGGAGGACAGGTTGAGAACGTGGGAGTAGGCGGCGGTGCTGAGGGCGCCAAAGGAGTAGAACTCGACGGGGATCCAGAGCCACTGACGCAGAAGCGAAAGGCCGGCTTCGGAAGCCACCAGCTTGAGACCGGCGAAGAAAAGAACCTCGCTCCAGGGGTTCCTCTCGCTCTCGGGGGAGAGGCTGTCCATGATGATACCCAGCTGGCGCGGGATCAGGACGTTGATGAAGTTCATGGCGAGCAGGCAGAACCCGACCAGCACGACGCGGACCTGGAGAGACCGGTGGTTCACGGGCCAGATGTAAGGGACGAAGACCTGAGCAAAAAGCATGTTAGTTGATGGGTTCGCTCCGAGACACAGGCCACTGGCAGCTGGCTTACCAGGAAACTCTTGGCGTATGTGACCCAGTTCCCCTTCTCCTTGAGCCTCTTTTCCATCTGCTCGCTGGCCTTCCGCTGGCGTCTCTCGTACGGATTATCGTCCTCGTCCGTGTCCGAAGACTGGTTGCTGTCGGTTGAGGCATCCGTGTCAGACGTCGACTGGCTGCCATCGGTCGAGGCATCTGAAGTCGTCCCGTAGCCGTTCTGCCGAGTCGTGTCGCTCTGGTCCTCGGAATCCGAGTCATGGCTGGCATGGCCGTTCGTCTTGAGCAAGCTCTGCCGTTCCGAATCGGTGCCCTTCTCCTGCCGGGAGCTGTAGGACCCCTCGAAGTAGAAGGCAAAAGCTAATATCACCGCCAGATATCTGGCGGCAGCGGTGGAGATGTCGAAGATGTCGACGAAGCCGAGAGAGCTCGCAGGCGGTCGGTCCATTACGGTGAGGATTCCAATGACGGGCTCAACCACGAGTGCTATCCCGAGCGTCCCAACGTACGGATACCAGACGGGGTTGGCGGCGTCGGAGAGGCCAGCAAAGACAACGCCAAACACCAGGGCGCACGACATGAGGCCGATGACAACATCTTGGTTGGCAACCGGAAAGATGTGTCGGACGGCGCCCTGAACCCCCAAGGCGGCAAGCTGGGCGAAGTAGCTGAGGATGACGAACATGAGAATCCACGTGATGGCGCGGCGCCGCGGGTGAGCCTGCTCCGAGGACCTGGTTTGCAGGGTGCAGACGGCGACTGTGGAGGTGGCCATATAGTAGGCGAAGATGGCGGTCGGATAGGCGTAATGCAGACTGGCCAGGACATGCCGGAGGGGCAGTCCGACAGCTGCAGCGGCCATATCGGCGTCGTATGGATCTGGCATGGCGGCGAATGGCGTTGCCCAAGTCAACGACGGGTGGATAGCTGGATAGCTGGCTGGAGGGGTGTTGGGAAGCCCGGGACTAGCCGAGTCGATGGATGTGGCGGGCTCTCTTCAAGACGCAAACCAGGCCAGAAGCGTGTTTTTTCTTCTTCCCTGCGCCCGGCTGCGAGGCGTCGGCCTGTTGCTGTTGTTTCTATCGGTTCCAGAGGGCCTTGGGCGGAATGGGCGAGTTTGGCAATCCGACGAAAGTTATTTTGCGGTCACGGGCCCCGAATTGACACTTGGGATGGTTGCTCAAGCGTTCGCCCGATGTAAGACAAAGCGTCTGCCTTTCCACAACCGCTCGCTTCCCAGAGGTGCCAAGCGGTCTCACCAAAAAAACAAAACCCAAAAAACGGCTCTTTCCCTCTGACTGTGTTGATCGGTGTCCAGGGTTGGTGCCAGGTCCTCGGAAGGCGGGTCCGTCACAGTTTGTGCAGGAAGAGCATCCGGCAGGCAGAAGCCTCCCTTTTGGGTGGTCTTTCTGTAGCTTGACCTCAAACACCGGGAACTGATGCGGTCCAGCAACCAGAGAGACTCACAGACCCTTTCTTCTTGAAAAAGAGAAAGAAAGAAAGAGCCTAGATCCCCGCCTGCGTCCCGGTCACTTCAAACGTCGGATGCAAGGTCGCAGCAAAGCCGGATATTTTCTGGTGAATGTCCCTCAGACCAGAGCAGGCAGTCCAGACTAACCAGACCACGAGGCCGTCCCAC
>FJWA01000644.1_pt1 | contig 10332 bp, 15 predicted proteins | sample 1011891 | NCBI WGS metagenome assembly FJWA01 (sample SAMEA3912450, study PRJEB9761) | metagenome | biome: forest; material: soil | place: USA | collected 2011-06-22 | depth 0.1 m
TGACGAAACTGTGATGCTTGCCGTTGGTGCCAGTACGTCCAGGGACCTTCGAAACAGGGGCCCGCTTGACCAAAACCGTCCCATGTTAGACACATGCTGCTACTAAGAGGAGAGGGTTGCCCAGATAGAGGCAAATCATCATCTTGATGGGGGCGTCTGTGTTGTTGAGGCAATGCTTTCACGACATTGACGTTATCGCACCTCGAGCTGTCGCAGACGGCGTTTTACCTCCCGTCCCATACATACATTCGCCCAANCATGACTCGNCAGGCCATACCATACTCGATCGCATTGTCTAGGCGAGCTGGACTGCGAAAGGGGGGAAGTGGACTACAGAATACCCCATGGAAAGGCGTACAAAATCAGAGCGCAGAAGTAAAAGCAATGGGCTGCCACAGTACAAAAGACAGTGCGAAAGGGCGGCATGCTGGAACCGGACCGGGCAGTCCAGTCCGGTTTGCCTTCTGGTTTTGCACCGCCCGTCCTGTCTCCACTAAACGTCATCTCGGCAACCGCCGTTGCGCACACACCACCAACACCTCGCAGCCAACATCCGCCCCAACTTGGATTGCTTCAAATGCACCGAGCCGCTCCTGCACATCGCCGGTAACCGGTGCGGCACGCCAGCAATCAGATGTGCTGCCTTTTCGTGCCGCTGGTCCCTCGGAACCCTCATGCCTGAGCATTCGCCGTGAAGCGCGACACTGGCTTTCATTTCGTCTCCTCACTTCGACGCGGCTTGGCGCCCTCCAAGAGCTCACGACAGACGCGATGGTCGCCGCGGCTCGCCGGGCAGAGACACGCTGGGTCGCGCGAATCATTCCGCTCGTTCTTGCTGGCTGCGCTGGCTTTGCTACCTATGTTATCACCAAACGCATCTGTGGTAATGCCCTCTCCTCCCCTGACGGACTCGGCGGACTGATCGACTGACCCACTCCACCACCCCTAGTCGATTTCTTCCTTTCCGCTCAGAAGCAAACCGGCACTGCGATTGCTTTCCTCGTTCTCTATTNTGTGTTCCTCTTCTTGGCTCTTGCGACATACCTCCGAGTATTTCTCGTCATCCAATCCAATCCCGGCGTGACGCCGCTGGGGCCAAAAGCGACCGACCAAAAGACAAAGACAAAACGAAGCAGCCGACACGAACGAGACCTCGAGGCCGGCGCCAGATACGAGGCACGTCCCGACGACGATCCCGACAGCCCGGGTCTCGAGGAATTCTACAGCAAGGATGTGTTTGTCTGTGAGACGGACGGCCGCCCGCGGTGGTGCAGCACTTGTTGCAACTGGAAAATGGACAGGGCGCACCATTGCAGTGAGATCGAAAGATGCGTGAAAAAGATGGACCACTACTGCCCCTGGGTTGGCGGCATCGTTGCCGAGACTGGTGAGTGTTGTGGCTTGTCTTGCGGGCGACGAACCCGGAACTAACTCTCGGACTGCTCCAGCCTTCAAGTTCTTTGTTCAGTTTACATTCTACACGGCGATATTCTGCGCCGTTATCATCGTAGCGGCCGTCATTACCCTGCAGTCGAGAGTCCGCAACGACGATGGCATCGATGGCACCGTTATCGGCGCCCTGGCCATCGCCGGCATCTTTGGCCTCTTCGCGTTGACCATGACGCTCACCTCGATGCGCTACATCCTCATCAACCTCACCACGGTCGACTACTTGAAATCTAAGAATGTTGTGCACCAGCTGGCGATACGGGTCCCTCAGGGGACGCCGTCGGGCCAGAACTACAATGTCATCACCTACCCCCTGCCGAACTCGACAAACGGAAGTGAGATCGGCTCGCCCCGGGATCAACTCGCCACCCGGACCTTCGCCATTGTGAGAACCGAAATGGGCGAAAACCCATGGGACCTCGGTTATTACCGCAACTGGAAATCGGTCATGGGAGACAACCTGATCGACTGGCTGTTTCCGTTCAACGAATCCCCCTGCGCCAAACACGAAGATAATGAGAGTTTTTATGAGCTGGGCCCCCTGTACCATCAGTTGCGGGTTCGGTTTGGACTACCCGAGGTGCCGGCTGGGAAGGGGGCCGGGGCCGGGACGGCGACGGGCATGGGGACGGAGACGGGCGAGATGACGGAGCACGCAGGGCGGAACAACAAGCATGGGATGAACGGGACACGGGATTGATGACATAGATGATGAAGATACCCCGGATAAGGTGATGAGCGGCCAGCAGCCGGACTGGCCCTCAGGTCTGTTACATAATTCACTAATGTTGGGTACGGTTAGAAGTGGAAGCAAATGGACCGAGTGTTTTCCTTCGGAAGATAGCAACCGATGATATAGCACAGAAAGACTGCGGGACAGAAGATCCTGCCAAGTCCCACAGTTGCGTGAGTGGCTTCAATTTTCTTTGACTTTTGAAAACGGGGTTTGGTGCAGTGGACTCTCCAGCACTTTAACTTGACGCGTCTCCCAGGCCGCTGACGCGCTGGCGACTGCCCCGGAAGCCCCTCCAAGCATTCAGCTCAGAAGCATCTGCCCCGCAAACAAACCCCACAACCAACTTCAACTTCAGACAAACAGAACCTGCGGTCCCAAAGCCTCCTCTCGGCAGTACACTCTTAATTTCGGCGGCAGATCTATCACGTCGGACTTCCAGGATGGTATCGCCGCGGCCGGCAGACACCCACACCCGCCCGCCCCCATGTCGTCCCCGCCGCACTCTTTCCGGGACTCGCCCCCGGCCGGGTCCCTCGCTCCGAAGCGTTCCCAGTTCACATATCGGAATCTNNGCCAGATGGCCTCGTACAGCACATCTTGCCCGCTCAGGGTAGTGGCCCACGTAGACCTTGATTGCTTCTATGCACAGGCTGAGATGGTGCGCCTCGGCGTGCCTGAGGACCAGCCTCTTGCCGTGCAGCAATGGTGGGTGGTCTTCCCCTCTGCCATGCCGTCTCGGGTCCCATCACACACNGAGTGCTGACTTTGCAAAAAAAAGGCAGGGCCTGATCGCTGTCAACTACCCGGCGCGCGCCTTCGGCATCGGCCGGATGTGTACCGCGCCCGAAGCAAAGAAAATGTGCCCCAGCATCATCTGTCAGCACGTCGCGACCTGGCGCGAGGGCGACAGCACTTGGTAGGCGCACTGTCGACTGCCTAGTTTGATCTCAAAGGGTAGGCAACTAACACATGGGCTCTAGGGCGTACAGACCGGATGCCGCTGAGAAAATCACAACCGACAAGGTCTCGCTTGATCCGTATCGCCTCGAGTCCAGGCGGATCATGGCCGTCATCAAGGAGCACCTCCCCTCGCACCTGCAAAAAGTGGAGAAGGCCGGCATCGATGAGGTGTTTCTTGACCTTTCCGCTCACGTACATGCCGTTCTCCTCGAGCGCTTTGCCGAATTGGCCGGCCCTCCCCCGAATGGCGACCTGGCCGAGCGGCTCCCCATGCCCCCTGTTTCCGCCCTGGACTGGCAAGCTGACGCTCTCGTCGCCTTGGACGACGAACGTGCCGAATTCGACGACCCGGACTGGGACGACGTGGCCATCCTCGTGGCGTCCGAGATTGTGCGGAATGTCCGGGGAGCAATCAGAGATAAGCTCCGCTACACCTGCGCCGGTGGCGTCGCCAGGAACAAGCTCTTGAGCAAGCTCGGCTCGGCCCATAAGAAACCCAACCAGCAGACCGTGATACGGAATCGGGCAGTACCGCAGTTCTTGTCGGGCTTCAAGGTCACCAAGCTGCGGAACTTGGGGGGCAAGTTGGGAGAGCACGTCAGCCAGACGTTCAACACCGAGTCCGTCCAGGACCTCCTCGCCGTCCCCATCGAGCAGCTGAAGCTGAAGCTTGGTGACGACACGGGCGTGTGGGTTTATAACACGCTGAGAGGAATCGACACCAGCGAGGTCAGCCCACGCACCCAAATCAAGTCGATGCTCTCAGCCAAGTCCTTCCGCCCGAGCATCAACACNGTCGAGCAGGCCACAAAATGGCTCAGNATCTTCGTCGCTGATATCTTTGCTCGGTTGGCCGAGGAAGGCGTGCTCGAAAACAAACGGCGCCCCAAAACCATCAACCTGCATTATCGCCATGCCAGCCAGACCCGCTCACGCCAAAGCCCCATCCCGCAAGGTCGTTCCCTGGACGAAGAGACTCTGCTTGGGCTCGCTAGAGGCCTCTTGAGCCAAATTGTCCAGGAAGGCCAGGTCTGGCCCTGCGCCAATCTCAGCCTGAGCGTCGGTGGGTTTGAAGATGGCGTCTCCGGGAACATGGGCATCGATGGTTTCTTATTGAAGGGCGAGGAGGCACGGGGGCTCACCCCTGGCCCTCGAACACGCCTCGAAGACGACATCGTCGGGCTCCCGCGCCCGGCAGAGAAACGACGACGCACAGATGACGGCGGCATCCAACGTTTCTTTACGAAGATGGAGACGGCTCCGTCTTTGGGCTCCGGCGACACTGCCATGAGGGACAATGGCGGTGAAACGTTGGGTAGCCGAGGGGCAGAGCCCGAGCTAGCCGCAGTCGATGGCTTCCAAGCAGATGGCCCGGATGAGGGACCCCTCGTCGCCCAAGCCAATGATGGGCAGACACCGGCCGGTGACCACCCNTGTGCGNAGTGCGGTGTCTGTCTGGAGACCCCGGAAGCACTCCAGAGCCACCAGGACTGGCATTTTGCCAAAAGCCTCGAGGAACAAGAACGTGGCATGTTGGCATTCGGCAACCAGCCCTCTACCGCTGCGTCAAGCCCACATTCCGGAAGCCGCAAAACTGGACCTGCAGCATCAAGACCTGGACGACCGAAGAAGACGGAGCGCGGCCAGCAAAAGTTGACCTTCGGCTGAGCAAGCAGNCNCCTGCATCGCTCATGAGGCAACCATGCATCCGGCCAAGTGCAATCAGGCTCGGCAAAATGGAATCGCCAGGATAGGACCACGGCTCTGGCGACGACGGGCTGCGAGATGGCCGCGTTGGGCTCTCGGCACGGCACCCTTGCTCGCGATGCCCCTTCAACGGCAAGCTCGTCACGATGATCTGCGGCGAGGCAACGACCTACTATGTAGGCGTGCGAGAAGTACCGGATTTGGGGACTCGGTCCTGGCCACACTGGAGAGGAAGATCAACAACAAACCAACGTTGTTTTGTTGACCTACCCAGCCTTCAACCCCAGGCGTCGGCAACGTCGCTGCACAGCATTGCCGCTTGACGCTAGCTTTCCATCTTGGGCGAACCTGGCATTGCAGACTGGTCGGGGAGGTTCCGAGTGGGNATTGAACTGGCCAGTTCATCGGCGGACACNGCGGCAGCTGGATCACTTGATATCAGTCCCTGGAAGCCACGCATTGCGCGTGCAGTGCATCGCTCCGGCACGGTGGTGATGCATCCCCGTGAATCGGTTTCGATGAGGCGAGATGCGGCATCGCTCCAACGTCTCTGCCACTCGACGAACTATCGGTGTGCTTTGCAGTGATTGGCTGGGACAGCCCATCCCGCCAGGGGCTTGAGATGCATTGATACCCGACCTTCACAAACACGCCGACAACTGTTTCTTCTGCGACCCAACGTGCCACGCCTATGTAGTGGCCATGCCTCCTCACGCATACTTCACTAGACTGATGCAATGAAGCCTTCCCAGGGAGCGAATCTGACGATGGATAGACGGCCGGCACGCAGGCGTTGGGTTTGTTGAGGGCTAAATATCCCCACGCCCGTCTAGGGCCGTGGTTTCGCCACCCAAGAAGCCCAATCAATTGCCGCCCTCGCGCCGTTTCGCAGCGCGTTTGACAAGGTTTATCGTTGGCCCGTTGTGCTGGTTTCAAAGTTGGTCAGAGCCAGCTGAGAACGCCGGCGTGAAGGTTTCCAGCCACATGAACTCTCAAATCCAGGGCGGCTTCTCGCTCTTCACACCCGAGCTTGTCGGAGCAGACGACAGCATGTCAGGACTGACATCAGCCATCGTTGTGCGACGTTCAGCCCTGTCATTTTTGCCGTTCGGGAGAGCCTGGGATCGGATCCAATCACGGCTCTCGGTGACAGAAACAGCAGCCCAATCCGTTTGGGTGACCGAAGCTGACAGGTCCCCAGACAGCATCTGTCTGCACTTGTTGAGCTCTGCCANGACGCGCCCCCCGCTTCCGTTCTCCAGCCGGCCTCACGGATTGTGTCAAGACAACTGGCGTTCGAACGAGCCAGGGCTTGCTGCGAGCAAGGCCCCTCTACCGTTTCCTCCCTCCCGGTGGCTGGTGCCAGCAATGGTCTCGCCTCCCGCCTCCTGCAGCCCGAAAGTCCACAAACACACAACGAGCCACTGATGGTTGCAGGACAGGAAAGGGGCAAAGTGCTTTCTGGCTCCCAGGATTGGGTCCACTGACCCTCGCTAACTTGCCCTCTGGCCGCCTTGGCTGGACCCAGCTGGCTGGAGCGTTTTCAAGGCCGGCCCTCACCGTATCGGAGCATCTTCTCCTTTCTGCAGGCGTGGTGGTGGGCAGGTGACCCACTGCCGCGCTGGAGCCCTGTCATTGGCAAGTCAACCAAGCCCCCTCGTCTCCCATAGGCGGGCGACCTGGACCTCGTCCCCATCCCCGCTGCAGCGCTGTGGGTTGTGTCAGCCAGTCAGGTCACGCCAGGACTTGCGACGTCTTCCGTAAAGAAACACGGTGCGACGGCGTGCCCAGCACCTCCCANCCAACCGGAGGCNTCCGTCCAAGTCTGGTCGAACGGATTACGAAGGACACACGTCCAGCCAGCAGCACCAGTGGTGGACTGCTGACAGCCCAACCGAGAAAAGGCGGCTGCTGCTGGGACTTCCATGGGTCCACTGCCGTCGCAGGCCGCCAGTCACCGGCCGAGCTCGCCAGGCAGACGGAACCCACTCCTTGACGGCCCAACCCCAAGCGCTGGCGGGTTGCTTTCGTGGGTCGTGGGGCCGCCGTCCATTTCTTCCAGCACCGCCCGCCCTCCGCTTCTTCGATCCTCCCTCTCGCTCTTATCCTCCTTTCTGTTTTACCCTGATCTGTCCATCGCTGGTCCCCCGCGCACCCTTTGGCACATCTCGACTTGAATTCCCGTTCCTTGGTTTTTGATCTCTGGGTTTCGTCTCGGAAAGATATCCTGTCTACCGTCCCGTCGCCGTCTTTTTCTTTTTCTTCCCCAAATTCCACAATGGCGGGGAGGCCTAACAGAGCGAGCCAACCGCAGCCGATGCCGCCAGCCGCGGCGCGGCAGAACGATTACTTCGTACCTCGCGATGGCATCGACCGGGAGGTCATCACTTCAGACATTTGCAGATATCTGGGGAACGACGCACTGGTCCGCCCCGGCACCTATGAGGTATTGCGAGACTCGCAACCCGTCCTCCGCCTCCGCCAGTTTCATTTTCTCANCACCCCGCTCCCCTGTAGTCACCGGACGGCCGTGCCACGCAAGGCTACTTCATCACAGCGTACCGGAACCTGACATCGGTGAGTACCCGAGCCGGCCGTCTTTCCCAAGGACTCCCAACACTGACCCTGCGCAGGCGATGATCCAAGATCTCAAAGTCGACTCTGCTCGCTGGGAGCAAGAGAGGCGTGCCGCGTCCAGGTCTGCAGCCAGCGGCACTGGAGGTACAACGCATTCGAGCCACNNTGGAGGCATCTTNGCGAGAAGAAACTCTAACTCTCCTGCAGGCACCCGGGATCAACCTCGTGGGCAGGACTACAACTCATGGAAGAACCTCCAGCGGGAACAGGAATTTCAAGCCAACTACTCGACTGCCATGGACATTGACTATGCACCCCCCGCGGCCGTCGCTGCGAATCAAGTGTATGCAGCCGGCCAGCCGCAATACCCAGGAGCCGCCGCAGCCAACTATGCTGCGCCATCGTATCCGGCCCAGGTTCTGGCCGCCACTACCCAGTACGCCACCCAGCCGGCAGCCTACGGATATACGACTAGTCCTCCACAGGTGCAATACACGGCCCATGCCCAGACCTCGGCTGAGAGGTATCCGGTGCCCCAGGCTCCCGTCGCGCAGTACGGTCAGGAAGCCGGTCCCTTTGTCCACGGTTCAAATTTCCAGGTCGCCGGAGCTTATCCCACTCCCGGACAAAACAGGATGACCCCAGCCATTCCTCAGGTGTCTGCCGCTCCCTCAAGGACTTATGCTCCCACAGCAGGCACACCTGTCTACGGGACCGAGACAGATCCATACGCCGGCTACCCGCCGCCGGGGCCGAAACCTGCGACCCAGGCCTACCCGACCGATGGTCTCTACGGACGCGGTGCGTATCATGCAACAACAACCAACCCTCCCAAGGCGTCGTCTGATGAATTAGGTTCCCCTGCAGGTCCGCCGCAGAGGCAAGGCTTCGGCGCCCCCCAAGAACCGCAGTATGATGATCCCCAGAATCAAGGCCTCCAGCCCGCCGCCACCACGCCTACCACTGCTGCCCCGGCCCAAATGGCAACTGGTGCGCCGGCTCCGCGTCGTGACCGTGACCGTGACTCGGAGCCGAGAGAACGGGAGCGAGACCACAGGGATCACCGGGCTCGCCGATCAGAACCGGAGCGAGAAGAAAGACACCGACATCGCCGCTAATTCACGGCACGCCGCAGGACTTGCATTTGAGCCGTTGCCACCCAGGACTTGCCCGCATTGGATTCCTGGATCTCATGACAGCATTTGATGTTTATTCTTGTTAATACCTTGACCCTGGAAGAGGCCATTGTCTTTTTTCTTTCCTTTTTCTTTGCTCTGTTTCTTATCTTCGCGCCCTCGGATCCGACTTCTCACGACCATAATGCCATCATCCATGGANACACCCGGACAGGATATGACCACGGACACTCGGCGCTGCAAGTTGCAACTCGAGACATTTGGAGAAGCCTGGATTTCCAGCTTGCGATGAGCTTTCCGCCATGCTGTTGCTTGAAGAGACGACCGCCCCCTCCGGATGTTTCAGGCTGATGATGGCTTCCGTCCCGAATGGATTTGTTGCGTCCCCAATGGATATTCTCCTGCCCCAGCACTTACAGGAGTCGGCGCTTCTGGCTTCTGGACCACAANCGCCAAAGGGTTCGCGNGAGCGACGCCGCCCATTCTCGTTATTTGTGTTTTGCCGCCCGAGGTTGTGTCCTAGAGGTGCATGATACCAAAAGAGGCCCTGGGATTCCATTNCCTTGGAAAGGAGTGGCAACGTTGATTCACATGGATTCTCTCTGACCCGGATGGTTCATCTCCCTTTGCTGTCCGGACCTGCTGCTGGAACTGTCTTTCTTATGCCTTGATGTGGCTTCCAGTCTCCGCCACTTGACGATGCCCGATTCGCTCATTCAGCTGCTCAACTCGAATCACGGATCCCGATCGCCTACCGACGAGAGGCCATGGCCACGGCCGGACAGCTAAATGTGAGTGAACATCCGGCGAGTTGTACATATCAAGATGAACCCCCAACTTGGATCACAAATGCGCTACGACGTTTCACATCACCATCATCATCATCATTGCGGCCATCCCAGGCNAAACATGAGTTGGAACTCACTGACACACCGCAGGGTGCACGGAACGGAACCATGGATTTGAAGCCCGCTGGACACACATGCAAGCCGCTGGACTTTGCTTTTTCTTGGCCCTCAGTTTTCCGCCTGGACTCTCACTGGATTTTGCCCCCTGGATTTGCAACCTGATGCACCACTCAAGCCTGGCGCTCTGGAATGAGCCCGGCTCAGAGATGATACTTCGACTCGCTGGGGGTTGTGGCCTGCCTGCCTAGCCCGGTTACCTTGACTTTTCCTGCTCTCGGCCGAGAGTTCAGAACGCGGGATCTCGCCCCTTGTTCCATGGAGGGTTTTGCTTCCGTTCGCAACCACGTCTGGGCAAGACGCTGCATTCGGCGAACTTGGAAAAGAATCACATATGGTAAGGTCGAGCACCCATTGCTCCTCCAACCTTTGGATCGCTCCACCCGGACGGACAGGCTCATTTGCTCTTATCTGTGCTGCACTCAACTCGTTGGCTCTGGGCGCTGCCCGTGCTTGCTTGCTTGCAACGCCCCCGTGTTCAACTTGCCCAGGGGCATCTTTGAATCGGGACTTCTGCCGCCGGTCTGCCTCTGAACATCATCGCCTCGTGTCATCTGATGACCTTGTTCAATTCTGAATGGATTTGGCTCAATCTATCATCATCACCATCATGCAAACTCGGGGCCCATGGACAGGGACCGTTGTCATTTTTACTCCAAGGAAAACCCAAGGACAATCCGATTTTGAGGAACACAGGATTTATCATCAGCCGGTGTTGCGTCGCCACCATCCCGAGACAATGGAGGACAAGGATACCCCCCCTTTTTTCCCTCTTCTTCCACGGAAAGACACACACACACAC
>FJWA01003707.1_pt1 | contig 10325 bp, 6 predicted proteins | sample 1011891 | NCBI WGS metagenome assembly FJWA01 (sample SAMEA3912450, study PRJEB9761) | metagenome | biome: forest; material: soil | place: USA | collected 2011-06-22 | depth 0.1 m
CTGCTGGTGATGGTGTCGGTCGCGGTTGTTGCTTCAGGAATGAGTGTGGTGGTTGCTGTTGGCGTTGCTGGCGTGGTGGCAGGGATCTCGTCCGGTTGGATGAGGTGCACGCGGCGGAGCGCCGTAAAGATTTGCTCGTCCGTGTACAGGTCGAAGGGGTCGAGGTTGGTGCGGATGGTGCCCATGAAGAGGGTGGGTTCTTGGGGCACGATGGTGATGGCCTCGCGCAGGTCGCGCAGGCCTATCTGGCCGATGTCGACATCGTCAATCAGAATCTTGCCCTCGTCGGCTTCCAACGCACGGAAGATGGCCAGTGTGAGCGAGCTCTTGCCGGCGCCGGTCCGCCCCACAATGCCAATCTTCTGGCGGGCTTCAATCTTGAAGGTGAGGTTTCTCAGGACAGGCTCCAGCTCCTTGCGGTATCGCGTAGTGTAGCCGATGAACTCGACGGTGCCCTTTGACGGCCAGTTTTCCGGCGGCCGGTTCTTCTCCACAACGGCCGCCGCCTCCTGCTCGACATCCAGATACTCCTTGATGCGCTCGACAGAGTTCATGTTCTGCTCGTTCATCGCATACAGGCGGACCAGCCAGAGGATGTTGTCGGCGAACCCAATGGCGTAGCTGAGCGAGATGCCGGCCGAACCGGCGTCGATCTTTCCGAGGCTGACGATGACAAACACGCCGGCAAAGAAGGCGACAAAGTCGCCAAGCAAATCGGTGCGGAAAGCGAGCCATCTGTTAGCGGCCCACAGGTAGATGAACGGCCGCAGTTGGGTGTTGATCCGGGTCAGGTTGTCGCGGATGAAGCGCCTCTCGTCGGCGTACGCGCGAATGGTGGTGACGCCGCTCAGCGTCTCGCCGAATTGTTGGAACAGCGGGCTCCTCTCGACAGACTCCAACCGCTTGAGGTCCCGCGAGGCATGCAGATAGAACTGCCCGAGAAACACGAATGCAATCGTGATGAAGACGGCGGCGACCAGGAACAAAGGCGTGATGTAGGCGATGAGGACGACCGTCACAACGATTCCCAAGGCACAGGACATGACACCAATGGCGATGGGCGCAACCTCCTGGTCGACGGCCTCCAGGTCCTTGCTGAACCGGTTCATCATCTGGCCGAGGGGCGTGACATCGAAGAACTTGAACTTGGCGCCAGTCACGGCGGTCATCAAGCGGTTATGGAGCTTCCACGACGCCGTGAGAGAGCCGAAGAAGATCCACAGATCTCTACCGAGAGCGGCTGCCGCGCCAGCGATGCCAATCAGTGCAAGGACTGTCAGGTAGTAAGTAGCGTTGACCTCCGGGCCCTCGGCTGTGGAGACGGCCGTTGCGTTGCCCTTGACATAGCCCGCGATGGATGCGAAGTAGGTCGGGGACAGGCTCTGAGCCGAGTAGCTCTGCGAGTTCGCGTTGAACTGGATCTTGGCCGTTTCCTCGGTGGCGTACTGGTTGGACCACTCCTTGATCCAGAGGCTGGACGCGACGCCCGAGAACTGCTGCGCGCCAAATACGAATGAGGCGACGATCCAGAACCACCAACTTCCCATAGACCGCAGGTAGAGCTTCATAACCGGCCACTGGACGGCACCCGTTGCCTTGGTCTCCTCCATGGCGTCTTGCTTCTTGATGTCCTTCTTCTTGGCGGCTTCGTCCCTCGTCTTCTGCAGGTCGCCATCCGCCTCGTTGACCAGCGTATCGCCGCCGCTCTCGTCCCCGACGCTCGAGGGAACACGGGAAGGCACGCGGGAAATGTGGGCGGAGCCCGGAGCAGACTTTTGGGTGGCGGCGTCCTCGGGAAGCTTTCCGGCAGCGATAAGCTCTTGCGGTGTTCCTTGGCCGGTGACACGGCCGTTGGCCATGGTGACCACGAAGTCGGCCGGCGGCACGCAGAGCGGGATGTTGTGGGAGACGAGAATGCAAGTACGGTGGCGCATCAGCGGGCCCATGATGCAGTTGTTGAAGATCCACTGAGCGGTGTGAGAGTCGACAGCACTAAGACAGTCGTCCATGAGCAAGTGCATCGAGTTGGAGTAGACAGCTCGTGCGAGCGAGATACGCTGCTTCTGGCCGCCAGAGAGCGTGATGCCCTTCTCGCCGACCAGAGTCTCATCGCCGTTGTCGAGGATCTCCAGATCGCGCTCCAGGGCGCAGGCGACAATGACGTCGCGGTATCTCTGCTCGTCGAACGGGGCAGAGAACAAGATGTTGTCCTTGATGTTCGCGTTGACCAGCCATGCCTGCTGGGCAACGTAGGCGCACGTCTCGGCAAGCCCGGTCTCCGGGTCAGGTCGCACCTCTTCACGGCTGCGGCCGCCCGGGAGATACACGCGCCCATTCATGATAGTCATCTCGCCGAGCAGGGCCATCAACATGGAGGTCTTTCCACAACCCGTCGGGCCAGTGATAAGGTTCAGCTGGCCGATCTTGAAGTCGACGTCGAGATCAAGCAGGCGGAAAGCCATGGACCCGTCTTCAGCGACGGCCGTCTTGCTTCCCCACACAAAGTTGGCGTTCTTGAAGCCGATCACCCGGTTGCCTGTCTCGTCAACATTGTCGACGCCCAGCTGGGCAAACTTTTCGGTCTCCTCCTCGGCCAGGAATTCCTCGATACGGTCAATCGACACCTGAGATTCCTGAACGTGGGCGATCATGTCGCCGAGCTGGTCGAGCGGGTAGCGAAGAAGCATGAAGAGAGAGATGGCGGTGAATGCGACGGAGGGGTACAGCGGCTTCTTCTCGACAACGGTGTAGATGAAGAACGAGAAGAAGGTAATCAGGATTGGGACCGTGTTCCAGACGGCGACCGCGGCAGCCCAGATCATGAAGCGGACCCGCAACGCCTTGAGCTCGGCACGCCGTTTCTCGTCGACGATGCCGGCGAAGCGGTGCTCCCATGCAAAATACTTGATAATCCTGATGTTCTGCAGGATCTCGTTGGTCGTGTGGATACGCTTGTCAGTCGCAGCCATAATCTTCTTCTGGCTCGAGTTGAAGCCCCTTCCGAAAGCGATGTTGACGGGCAGGAGCAGTGCCATGACGATGAAGCCCGGGATGGCGCTCAAGCCCATGACCTGGTAGAGCAGGATGACAGACACAAGAAGCTGCGTGGGGGCCGCGGCGATGAGGAAGTGCAAGTACGCGGTGACTTCGGACACCTTGAAGCTGTCGACCGACATCAAATTGATGATGGTGCCCATGTTGGCCTGCTCATCAGAATCGGTGGCCTTGTCCTTGGTGTCCGATCCAGCTGGCACAGTGGTCGTGGCTGTTTGGTTGGCCTTCGGATCCTTGCCAAGCCCCAGCATCCGCTTGGCCCTGGCGATGATGCCTTGCTTCGCGCCTTCAGCATTGGGGTCCTTCTTCTTGTCGGCGCCCAAGGCGGTGTCTTTGCCGGCCGCCGCCTTCCTCCTGAGTGCCTTGGCATAGATCTCGCCCACGAGGATAGACCGGATGTTGATGCAAATCTTGCGACCGATCCACAAAGCCTGACCGTCGCAGACCGAGCGAAGGACGTCGCTCACGGGGAGGAGGATAACGTACAGCCACAGCACGTTCCTAGGGGCCATGGCGGGATCCTCGACATACTGCAAAATGGCCCTCAGAAGCAAAGTCGGCGCAAAGGTGAGGATGCCGCCCAGGACGGCCCAGAGTGCCTGGGCAACCAATAGAGCTTTGAAGTACCTGACGAGGTGGAAAGAAAGGGACGTGGTCTTCTTGAAATGACGGTAACTGGCCAGCACGGCGGCAGCCTTGTCCTTGGGAAGCAGATTCCAAACCCTCTTGATATCCAACGGCTCTTTCCAGCCGTCGTAGACGATCGAGTCGACCCAGCCGAAGGTATAGTGCGAGAACAGGGAGGCGAGATTCTCCCGGCCGGGCTCGATGCCATCCTCCCACTCCAATAGGACGGTCTTGTTGCCCTTGCGGGTGCTGATCGCCAGGCCAAACAACAGCGTCGTCAGCGCGAACTCGACAATAACCAGCGTCTGTGTCAGGTGGGAGCTCGGGTGGACCAGGACGGAGCGGAAGATGACGATTGTGAACAGCCACTGCAAGCTGTAGATGGCAGCCGTGTGGTTCCAGATGCGCGGGACGCGCCATTGTGTGTTTCCCAGGAAGAGCCGGAGCGAGGTCAGGACCAGGACGTAGACCCAGACGGTCACGCCGGCGATAGCGGCAATGCCTCCCCATTCCCTGCCGTAGGCACCGGTGGCCAGCGCGACGGCATTGACGGCGACCAGACCCGCAACAGCGAGTTCCTCGACCAGGACAGACAGTGTTTGGGCGGGAGGAATGTCGGCTTGCACGATGGAGCCCTTCGTCGTTGTTTTGGCCAGCGCAAGGCGGCCGCCGCTGATACCGCTGATCAGCAGTTCATCGTCGTCGCTCTCACTGACCGGCTCTTCGTCTCGCGGCAGTTGCGTATGTGTCGGCGGAGATAATGTTACTGGGTCCCCGCGAATGCTCTCGTATCCTCCCCGGCCACTTTTTAACTTGACGGCTCGCACGATGTTATGGGCGACGAGCTGGAGGAGCGACAGGCCGACGATGACCAATGGCAGCAGGACTTTGAGGTAGCTGTTTGTTTCAGGTGTTTTGCTTATTAGCCAACGGTCTTGCAGGGCGCCATGGCGTCACAAGGAGAAACAGAGATCGGCGGCCCGCTGTTCGAGCACGGGACGCGGAGGAAAATGGACTTACTCCTGCTGGAAGCAATGGGTGAAGTCATCGGTCCTCCATATCGGCCATTGACACGAGGCGAAGCCCATGTCGCCCGCCTCGTCGTGGCGCATGGCGGAAGCTCTCTTCGCGCGAGTCTCGCTCGACTGCTAGTCTCGAGCAAGGGCAGCAACGCGGAGGCAGGCAGAGGGTTCAAAGAGCGGGCGGACCACGCCGGAGGGCGGACGGGTTTGGGGGACGGCGAAGTCGGACTGCGGTCGGCCGAAAGCGAGAGAGCAGAGAACGGAAGGGGTTCCCGTCAATTCTGGCAATCCCGGGGGCGTCTCGGTTTTGATTTTGGCCTAGAGACCTTGCTGCATGCTAGGGATGGCGCTAGTCGCTGCAACTCGTGCATTCCCTTCGCCGAGGTGTGGAACNCTGGAACAACTGGGGTGGGCTGCCCGTTTCTTGGGATTCGTCTCTGTCGACCTCCACTCCGGGCTGGTTCCAGTTCTCGGAGCGGACCCCAAGGCACTTATCAAGACTCGGCAAGGCAAGCTCGCAAGGTCAGCAGGGTGGGGTGGGGTGTGCTTGTTGGGGGGTCGCATGGCTGCACGCCATGGCCTGCTTGGCGACCTAGCCCCGCTGGAGCTCTGGGGCAGGCAGCGGCTCGGGGATAAACTGACGTTGGCACAACGCCGGCCCGAGCTTGAGTTGAAGATTCATCGGTTTGGCAAAAACTCGACAAAGTGGTTGCCTAAGGTACTGTACTATGCACGTTGCCCGCTGGCTGCCTGCAGAACGCAAGCCTGCATCCGTCTTCTCTCATGCCCGCCTTTTTGGTGTTTCCGATTGCCGGCCATCGATCTGGCCTGGGCTGGGTTGGGACTGGGAAGGTGGGGGAACCCAGGCTGGAAATACGGCTGGTCAATGATGTCAGCCAACTCCCGAAACCAGCCAAAGACTTGATTGAGCTCTCAAATTCCCCTTCACGTCGACGTTAAATGCCACACTTCCTTCACCGCCAATCGTTGCACATCTGACTGCGTATGTATGTGCCGTACATGAAGAAGCACATGTCGGTTTGACGCAGGGCACCACCAACCCCTCAGGGATAGGGACAGCCCCTACCCGTTGTACCGAGACAGAATACATGAGGTTACAGCGAAGCTTCCTACATGTGGATGTTTCCACACAGCTTCGGGCTAATCAAGCCCTTCCACGGTTCTCCGCTGCAGACCGGCGGGGTGGGGGCCTCAAAGGCGGGCATGCATCTGTCCGCCGTGGTATGCCCGTCAGTCATCCACTCAGGGACCTTCCTAATCCATCACAACATCTGCAAGATGAACTCTTCTAACGGTGGGCACGCTGACGCTACTTCGAAGGGCGCACCATGCAAGTGAGTCACCCCGAGCCCCGGCTCATTCGCTGAGCTTGTGATGTGTGACAGGAGGATAGTCGCGCTGCATCAAACCACCACGATGCCGACTGTCGGGAGCGAGGTGTCAGGACCCGGAATTCGGACTGGCAACACAGGAGGAACACGAACAGCTCGAGATCCCATGGTACGGGTTTCTAGAGTGGTTCTGTCATAGCCCTCTCAACAAGTACCGTGTAGAGCAGAATGACAACCCGCATCCACTGTCCAGCACACGCGAGCAGAAACATTTTGGGTCCTTCGTTGCAAAGGGAGCAACCCGAGCGCCCGAGCCCCTGTAATTTACTATTGAAGACCTGCCAAGTTGACCGCCCGCCTTGATGCAAAATTCCCCGCTCGTTTTTCGGAAGCCTCCCTTTTTATGATTTGCTTCGTTGCTACTATACAGGACAGCCAGCGCTTGACTCCCCGACAATTACAGACTAAATCGACACGGGAGAAGACCGGACACGGAAGCCGAAGCCCCGGCCAGTGAAATGATGTGGTAATGCGCAGAGGTGCAAAAGCAAGTCACGTTGACTGCGCTCAGCCCATGATCATGCCCTTCATACCAGCAAGATCGCCCTCCTTGGCAGCGATCTCAAAGTAGCCGTAGATGATGCTGGCAAATGTTAGCAAAACGTTCTTCCTTATTGGGTTGCTTGGATAAAATCGGCTTACGTGACGGCAAGGAGAGTTCCGGTGCCGGAGCCAAGGGCGCCCATGAGGTCGCTAGCAACCGAGAGAGCACCAATGCAGGCACCACCGAAGGCGGCGGCGGTGGGGATGATGCGCTTGAGCTCCTTGTACATGCTCTGCTCGCGGTGGCCGGCCATGACGAGACCCTGGTCCTTGAGCTGCTTGGCAACGTCGCGGGGGCTCGAGCCCGACACCTCGATCCACGTCTTGGAGAAGATGGCGCAGGCGGTGAGCATGTAGGCGATATAGACGGCAGTGTGGATGGGGTCCAGAAGGGCGTCCTTGAAGTTGAGCGGGGGCGACATGTAGTAGACGAGACCGGACACGGCCGCCAGCTGCGAGGAGCCGTCCTTGGCCTCCCAGACGCCGAAGAGGCGGACCAGGAGGTTCTCCGAGAAGCGCGAGTACAGCATCTGGCTGATCAGGAAGATGTTGGACGACAGGGCCGACTGCAGCATGATGGGCATGTTGGACGTGTAGAACAGGCGGATCGGGTACGAGCCACGGGCGCCACGCTGGCGCGACGACTTGACCGGGATCTCGACGCGGAAGCCCTGGAGGTAGATGACGGCGGCGAAGACGATCAGAGTGGCGAGCAGGTTCATGATGTTGGGCAGGTTCTGGCGGTAGAAGGCCTCCTGGAGGGCGCGCTGCTTGTTGGGCCACGTCATGAGCAGGTGGAAGAGGGCAATGACGGCACCCTCGTACTCGGGGCCACGGCCCGTGTTGATCGAGGTGGGCGAGAAGGCCTTCCACATGATGGACTCGCAGATGTTGGTGGCGATGAACAGCGAGATGCCGCTGCCAAGGCCGTAGCCCTTCTGGAGGAGCTCGTCAAGGAGGATGACAATCATGCCGGCAACGACCAGCTGGAGGATCAGGAGGAACACAATGCCGGCGCCGAGCTCGCTCGGGGGGCCGTAGAGACCGGTGAAGACGTAGACGGTGGCGGTGCCGACCGAGAGGATGAGGGCGAAGAGCTTCTGGGCCGTCTGGTAGAGCTCGCGGTCCGACTTGAGGTCGAGGTTGACGTCGATCATGTGGGTGCCAGCGAGGAGCTGGAAGACCATGCCAGAGGAGATGATGGGGGTGATTCCGAGCTCCATCAAGGTGCCGCGGTTACTCGCCATCATCATACGCAGCCAGTATAGCGGGTCGGACGTGTCGGACGAGACGATGCCATAGAGCGGCATCTGGCTCATGACCAGGAAGATGAGGAGCGTCAAGCCCGTCCACATCAGCTTCTGGTTGAAGGGGATCTTGGTCTCGGGCTGCTGAACCTCGGGGAGGAACGGCACGAAGGGCTTGACGAGGTCGAGGAACCGTACTGCATCGCAGGCGAGAGATGGTCAGCGCATTGTCGCGAGCCAAGAAGGCGAAGAAAGGGGGCGGCATCGAGCTCGCATCCAAGCTGCGCAAGCTGCACAAGCTGCACAAGCTGCACGAGCTCCGCGACGCGTCCCCAGATGCAAAGGCAATGCGGCGCAATCGGGAGCGGCACTTACAGGAACTCATCTTGGGCAATTGGAGAAAAAGACAACCCAAATATTAAATCATCCGAAGAAAGAAGAGGCGGAATGGGCGACAACGACTCTGCAGCAGGAGAGTTGTTGTCGGCGCAATGGGTTCGGAAAGGGGAAGAGAGGAGGCGGATGCTGGAGAAGCGGCTCCTTAAGATCTGGCTTCAAAGTTATTCTGTGATGTGTCCAATTTCGAAATGGGTCCCACACGTGACAGCTGCCAATCCAAAACAAGGAGAGCTCAGGACTCAGGAGTGCGTGCGTGCGGCTGGACTGGCGTGGAACGCCAAGACCTTCTCCAACTTTCCAGGTGGACCCTAGCGCGCTGGGGCCGCTGCGACTCTGCAAACTTCCCCAAATTTTGGAGGCTCACTTCTGCACAGCAATAAATCCGCCGGGCCAGTGTCGCCATGAGAATGCGACTCGGTGTGCCGGGCGAAGGCTGATGGGATTCCTCTCCCGTTCTGCCTCTCTCTTCACTCCAGCGCTAAGGCCGCGCAGGGCCGTTGTTAGAAAGATGAGGCCCCTCGTTATCATCTACGGCTCGACCGGCACCGGCAAGTCGGATGTAAGTCGCGTGCTCCTCCTCTGGCTGCAGAGCGCTCCTCGAGGACCACTGACAACCTACCTTAGCTTGCCGTCGAGCTGGCGACTAGATACAATGGCGAGATCATCAACGCGGATGCGATGCAGATGTACAAGGGCCTGCCCATCATCACCAACAAGCTCACCCTGGAAGAGCAGCGAGGGATCCCCCACCACCTTCTCGGCAGCATCGAGCTCCACGAGGACCCCTGGGTCGTCACCAAGTTCAAACTGGAGGCTACCAGGATCATCTCCGAGATCCGCGCCCGAGGGAAGCTCCCAATTGTCGTGGGCGGCACTGCCTACTACCTCGACGGCTTGCTCTTTGAGGGGAGGCTTGTCGACGACCAACCCGCGCTCGACGGAAGCGGGTTCGCATCGCAGCGCGAGGAGCTGGCAGCGAAATACCCCATCCTCACAGCCTCCCCAGAGGCCATGTTGGCCAAGCTGCGCGAGGTCGACCCCGTGATGGCGGACAAGTGGCACCCGAACGACGCACGCAAGATCCGGACGTCGCTAGAGATCTACTTTGGCACGGGGCGGCCCGCGTCCGACATCTACGCGGAGCAGCGCAGCAGGAAAGAGTCGAAGTGGTCGTCGACCTCGACCCCGCAAGGCCACAGCCTCGGAGAGGTCCTCCTCTTCTGGCTCTACGCGCGGCAGCAGGTGCTCAACGACCGGCTGGACAAGCGCGTCGACAAGATGGTGCACAGCGGCCTTCTCGCCGAGACGGCAGAAGTCCACGACTACCTCCAGCGGAGATTAACTGCCGGGGAGACGGTCGACCGCTCCAAGGGCATCTGGCAGTCCATCGGGTTCGGCCAATTCGAGCCGTACCTCACCGCGGCCAAAAAGACACCCGAGAGCCCCGGGCTGGCAAAACTCAAGGCCGCAGGCATCGAGGAGACCAAGGCGGCGACGCGCCAGTACGCCAAGTACCAGGTCCGGTGGATGACCTCGAAGACGATTTCGTCCCTCCAAGAGGAGAGGCTGCTAGACAAGCTCTACCTCCTCGACAGCTCGGACATTGAGCGCTGGGGGCAGGAGGTGCGCGAGAAGGGGGTCGAGCTCACGCGACAGTTCCTCGCCGACGAGGACCTGCCCCCGCCAGCCAGCGTGTCCGAGACCGCGAGAGAGGTGCTGAGCGGGTCGGTGGAGCGCATCAACCGCGAGGTCACGCCCTGCCGCCGGACGTGTGACGTCTGCCAAAAGACGCTCCTCACGGAGCAGTCCTGGCAGAGGCACATGACGGGCAGGAAGCACGCCAAAGCGGTGCGCGGAGCCAAGAAGAGGATGCTCATCCCGGCGCATGCCACGCCATCGAGAGCCCTGGTTGCCGTTGAGACTGAGCCATCAGAAACGAGAGACCCGTCGATAGATTCTGCATGGTGAAATGTCTATATACAACTGTGAACATCCAAGTCGTTTCGGGACCAGAACCCCTC
>FJWA01007036.1_pt1 | contig 10320 bp, 9 predicted proteins | sample 1011891 | NCBI WGS metagenome assembly FJWA01 (sample SAMEA3912450, study PRJEB9761) | metagenome | biome: forest; material: soil | place: USA | collected 2011-06-22 | depth 0.1 m
GACCGGCCAGCCGGCCAGCCGACTATGTTGTCGGCAAGAACAAGATGGGCGCTGACGGGCCGAGATGTCTGTCGGTAGATGGGTGGCATTTGATGCCGAGCTTCATCGATCCATGGTGTTCATCATGTCCCAACCTTCTCGACGGCCCGCTGTCTTCATGACTGGACGCGGCACGCTTCTTGACTTCATGAGGCTCGTCATCCCGGGAGTCGCGCGAGATTGACGAGTTTGGCGGTGGCGTCAACGGCTTCGAGGAGTCGGACGGGCTGTCGCTGCCGGTCGCGTCGAGCGAGATGAAGTCGGGCCAGCGCGATGGTGCTGCTGATTGCGATGGCGATGGGGACGGCAATGTCTTGCCATCTTCCTGGTGGGTAGCCCCGAAGTCGGTTTGACCAGACATGTTGGCGATTTGAAGGCGACTTTCGGCGAGGCGCGATCTTGTCGGAGCTGAACGCGGAGCACGCTACAGCAGTTCCCACGAGGGTGAACAGAGATGCAGCGCAAGAGTGCCAGGTATGACTTTTGTCGAACTGTTTTTCTTGTTCCTGTCTCGTGCTCTTGCTATCGTCAAGCTAGCTGTCTCTCGGTGCTGCGCTAACCGCTGCCAAATCTTGACCTAGATACCGAGGGCGGCAGGTCCACGGGCTTGCCGGGTCTGCCGTCACCTGGTGCTCTAAGCTTTATCTGCGTGGGCTATAAAGATAGGAGCATAAACTCCCCATCTATCGTGGCGGCGCTGGGTTATCGGGCGGGCGTGTGTTCAGGCAGAGTCCAGTTCCACCTCTTTCTCCTTCCAATTCTTTGGTCGCGCACGCATGCGCTGGTCTCGACCTGGCCACTCCCTTCTCCCACGCGGAGTTGGTGTGAACCGCAACCCTGGAACGGGTCCAGACTTCATCCACCACGAACAGACGCCTCCCGGCCCATGCCGAGCCCTGGTCCTGCTCTTCAAGTCCTGGTCCTCAAGGACTCCCAGCCCACTACCCCATTCCGTTCAACACGCTTCTGGGTTCTCGGGGTGTGGAAAGGGTCGAAAAGACCATGCCAGATGCGTCGGGGCACATGACAGCGTCGACAAAGCCGCAAATCGCACGTCGTTCGGGTGTCATATCATATGCATGTGTCATGCCCAGCAAAGCAAAGAAAGATTCCACTTACCCGTCTTCCTTAGCATTCGGGCCCTTCGAAGGAGCCGCAAGCGCGGGGGGTGCACTGTATGATGGCTTCTCATCTTGTTGGTCGTATTGATCATGGCTGTCCTGATTGTCGTGGTGTGCCACGGCAGTAGACGGTCCGTTGCCGAGGTTGAAATCGATGTCGTCGTCGTCGTCATCCTCCTCCTCGTCGTACTTGGCCTGGTTGGCGTCTCCGCCGTTGTAGTCCTGGCGATTGCCGGTGTCCTCGACATGCTCGTTGTTTACTTCAGCTGCCGATGGCCCAGCCGAGTAGTGGTCAGGCTCATGGGCGGGCGCGGGCCTGGCCGCTGTGTCATCATCGTTGTAACTGTTCGCGTTCGTCAGCATCGTTTTCCGAGAAGGGCGCAATACAGCGCGCGACATACAGATCGGCAAACAGCTCGTCATCAAAGTTCTCGGGTTCGGTCATGGTGCCGGCTTCCTAGGTCTGTGCCGAGAAAGACTCCGGTCGTGAAGGGACGCGTCTGCCGGCTGTGCACGCCGACTCGGTTTCCGGGCACAAGGACAGGAGCGGGAAGAGGATGGGGCGAGAAGCAAAAGAAGAAGAAAAATCTAGGATCGTCCTCTGCCGTCGTCAATGATGGGCAAAGAAATCAATGCGGGATGTGGAGGACCTCTCGTTGATGGAATGGGGTTTGTTGAGAGGAAGCTGGACGTGGTTTGCAGTCACCAGGCGCAAGGTTGCAGTGAGAAGAGTTGCTGCGAGGCGCAGACTTGTTCATTGCCGGAGTGGGCCGGGCAATTGCCTTCTCGTCCCCATGACCCACTCACAGCGTTGCAGGGCGTTGAAAGTGGGGTCACAGGCCCCGGGCGGTTCGTTTAGCGGCGGGTTCGGCTGCCCAAAGCTGGCAAGCAGCTGCCCAGGGCCTGTCGCAGGGTGCGTGCCAGTGAGACGGAACCCCGAGGGATGGATAACCGCCTAATGATGAGCAGATCATCGGAGGCCGGGCATCCCAAGCCACCAACAACAAACATCAAAGACAGGGACACCGGGGACGATCAGTCATGCCATTGCCCGACGGCACCCCAAGTAATCCATAATGTTTTCTTCTTCGGCCGGCGGCAAGAAGGCGGCTCCCCAGGTAAGACCGCCACCGGGGTGTTTCAGGGCTCTGGTTGGGGTGTTCCAGTGCTCGTAGTGCTGGAGTGCATGCTGACAGCGTGGTGGCCGACAGCAGCAGGAGATGGTGCAAGTCGGTATGGCCATGTCGCCTCTCCACGCCGGGCTTATTTACATGACATGCTAATCCAATGCTTCTCGCCAATGTACAGACAGGTCCGAGTATGTCCTGTCCCTCTTTCTATCAAATATCCTGATCAATAAATCATTAACCAACCCCCCAGCTCTGCGCCTCCGTTCTGGAGAGCCCCTCCTCGCGACACCCCGCCCCCGAAGAAGACACGCGACTCGAGCTTGGTTGTCGGCGCCGCCTATTCCCACGCCGACATGCTCAAGATTGACTCCATGTACGTCTTGCGCCCGGGTATTTCTTCTCTCTTGGCCCCTCCCGCCTCTAACCGGGACCAGGAACCTCTCCAGCTCCGGGTCCCGCCCTAGGACCCCGCCTTCTGCGGCGTCGGGCCACGAACGAACCGGCTCGGTCAACTCCCCGTCCCGAAAGACGGGTTCCAAGCCCGGCGCGCCACCCTTCAAGACGTACATGAACTTTTTATCCCACACCAACGAGGACTGGACCGTCGACGATACCGAGGACATGTACGACTACGAGTCGGACGACGGCGACGACTTTGGCCTGCCGAGCCTGTCCAACATGAAGAGGAGGACAAAGAAGAAGGCGGAGCTGAGCAGGGCCCAGACGGACAACGGGCTGGGCCATGGTGACGGCGACGTCAGGGCGCCGCCGCGGCGGAGAAACTCGGACAGCGCAGACATCGCCATCGAGCGGCCGACGGCATCCTATCCCATGCCCAAGAAGAGCGAGGGCAAGATACTCCGGCCTCAGTACAAAGAAATCCTGCGCGACCCCGCGAACGCGCTCCACCTCATCAACTACCCGTCAATACCGCCCAACGCGACCCCCAAGGAGGCCGACGCCATCAACTCAAGAATCACAAGGATAAACAAGTTCAAGAGGCTGCTCCAAGCATCGACAATACCCCTGCCCGACCTCCGCGCGCTGGCATGGTCCGGCGTGCCAGAAGAGGTCCGCGCCATGACCTGGCAACTCCTTCTCAGCTACCTCCCCACCAGCAGCGAAAGGCGCGTCGCCACACTGGAACGGAAACGAAAGGAGTACCTCGACGGGGTACGGCAGGCTTTCGACAAGGGCGGCGGCGGCGGCGGCGGCGGAGGGAGCGGTGGAACCCCGACCCCCTCTACCCGCGGCGCGCGCGGACTCGACGAAGCCATCTGGCACCAGATCAGCATCGACGTCCCGCGCACCAACCCGCACATCGAGCTGTACGGCTACGAAGCGACCCAGCGCTCGCTGGAGCGCATCCTCTACGTGTGGGCAGTGCGGCACCCGGCCAGCGGGTACGTGCAGGGCATCAACGACCTCGTCACCCCCTTCTGGCAGGTGTTCCTGGGCACGTACGTCGCGGACCCGGACATCGAGAGCGGCATGGACCCGGGGCAGCTCCCTAAGGCGGTGCTGGACGCGGTCGAGGCCGACTCGTTCTGGTGCTTGACCAAGCTGCTGGACGGCATCCAGGACCACTACATTGTGGCGCAGCCGGGCATCCAACGCCAGGTGTCGGCGCTGCGGGACCTGACCGCCCGCATCGACGCCGGCCTGGCCAAGCACCTGGAGGAGGAGAGCGTCGAGTTCATCCAGTTCAGCTTCCGCTGGATGAACTGCCTGCTGATGCGAGAAATCAGCGTCAAGAACACCATCCGGATGTGGGATACCTACATGGTCCGTCCTCTCCCTTCTCCCCTCCTCTCTTCCCAAAACCAAGGCTAACCCCTCCTCCCAGGCCGAAGAACAAGGCTTCTCGGAATTCCACCTCTACGTCTGCGCCGCCTTTCTCGTGAAATGGTCCGACAAGCTGGTCAAGATGGACTTCCAGGAGATCATGATGTTCCTGCAGTCGCTGCCGACGCGCGGCTGGACCGAGAAGGACATTGAGCTGCTGCTCAGCGAGGCCTACATCTGGCAGAGCCTGTTCAAGGGGTCGTCGGCGCACCTGCGCGGGCCCGACGGCGGGAGGGCGCAGAACGCGAATTTTCAGCTCTAAGACTACTTTTACATAGGTAAACTGTCTGGTTGGCTCACACAAAAGGGTTTTGTTTGTGTTTGGTTTTTGGAAGTGTTCAATTTAAAGGGGGGGGCGGATGGATGGGGGGTTGAGAAGCATAGCGTTGTGGATGGATATAGGAAATAGCATCATGGTAATACCCAGGAATGAACAAAACAGACACTTTGAGCAGGAGTACGAATCAAGATGACGATGGATGGGTGGGTGGGTTTGACCATGATCTGTGTGTCCCAGGCTCCATGTCCATACCTTGGTAGGCAGTCGATCCTGTATGCATGTGTTCTATTGTATTCTGTGCATACCACAGCCAACAAACCCCTGGACCAGAACCATTTTCCGTCACCACGGGAAGAAAGCCATCCCGTCCGTCAACCACGCCAACCAACCCCCCCGAGAGGAACAAATAAACGAAAAGGACTACTCATACACATGCCATACCATGACCATGCGTGCTTCACGCTGCCAGCCCACCAGCCAAGGTCTGTTTTCCTCGTGCCAACACCACCGTCCCAAAACAAAACAAACACAACAAAAAACACCGAAACGTACAGCCCAAACCACGAGACTACGTACCTAACTTCAGGCAGCAACAGCCCCCTCAACAGTACCCAACATGCTTCTCAACAGCAGCAACATACCCCTCCACAGCAGTAACCGCCCCGTCAACAGTAGCAATCGTCCTGTGAACAGCAGCAACAGCCGCGTCTACAGCAGCAGCCACCCCGCTCACAGCAGCAGCCGCCGCGTCAACAGCAGCTGCAGCCCCGTCGACAGAAGCAGCAACCCCATCAACAGCAGCCATAGCCCCCCGGGTAGCAGCGGCGAAAGCCACCACAGAAGAACAAAACGAACGAGTCCCCTAGCTCTCCTCCCTCAACTTCTTCGCCTCCAGGCCCTCGGCGCCCTCGTCCTCGGCCACGGCCTTCCGCTTCTTCCTCACCAGCCCGCTCAGGTCCGTGGCATTCTTCTTGACCTCGTCCGACACCTCGACCTTGTCGGCCTCCGCCTTGGGCGGGAGCCCCAACGCGGCGTTGATGTCGACGGGCGGCTTGCGCAGGTCCACGAGCCGCACCTCCATGTCCGCCAGCACCTCCTTGACGTCGGCGATCTGGCGGCGCGTGGCCTGGTTGTCGTCGGGGTTGTGCAGGGTGGCGAGCTCGACCTCTTTGTTCTGGAGCTTGAGGCGGGTGCTGTTGATGGCGGCCTCGAGCTCCGAGGCGGCCTCGTCGCGGAGGGGCTGGTCGATTTGGTCTTGTTCCTTGTTGGTGGTTGCCGTGTCGGGGTCGTTGTCGTCGGAGGATTTGGTGACCGAGGCGAATTCGAGGGCCAGGGAGAGCTTGAAGTGGGCCTCGGCGATGATTTCGGATTCGAAGGGGTAGAGTTCTTCTTTGTACTTGAGCGAGGCACGGGAGTCGGTGATGGCGTTGGGGTATCTGGTTTTGGGGGGGAGGGGGGAGGGGGGGTATGTCAGTCTGCAAGTTCGGGAAGGGACCTGGGCGGTTTTGCGTGTGTGGTGGTCCTTCACGGCCCTGCGACATACCTCTCGTTCTCGAGCGAGATTTCCGCTAGGAGGTCGTGCGTGTCGGCGAGGCGCTCCTTGACGTGCCTGATGGCGGCGGAATCGGTGGTGGTGGCGCCTTCGGCGACTTCCTTCCCCTTGCCTTGCTCCGTCTCATCCTCTGCCTGGAGGGCCTCGAGCCGCTTGTTGAAGAGCACGCGCGCGAGGTCGAGGATTTCAAAGGCGACGGCGAGATCGTCGTCGTCTTCGTCGTCCTCGCCCTCGCCTTCCTCGGCGTCCTCTTCCTCCTCGGAGTCGACAAAGTTCTCGTCGCCTTCAAAGTGGAAGAGGGGCTTCTTCTGGTCGGGCTTTGGCTCCTCGTTTTCCTTGTTCTCCGCCTCGGCTGCAGCGGCCTCTCCTGCGGCCTCGTCCTTCTCCTTCTCGGCGGTCGCGGGGCCGCTGCCGTTGGTGGGCTTGGCGGATTTGGCAGGCTTCGGCTTGGTCTGCTTCTTCGCCTCGGGGGCCCTACCGCCGAGCACGTCGCTCTTGCTCTGGCCGACCTTGAACAGGGCGCGGCCGTAGAGGAAGAGGATCTCGGCGTTCTCGGGGCTCATCTCGCCGTTCATCTCGGCCTGCATCTCGGCGGCATTGGTGTACAGCTCGGCGGCCTCCTCATACTGCTTCCGGGAATAGAGGGCGGCGGCCTTGGCCGAGAGGTCGGCGAGAGACACTTTCAGGCTCTTGACCGTCTCCTCCGGGTCCAGGTCGAACGGCGTCGAGGTGCCGGTGCCGGGCGTGGGGGTTGCCATTGCCGCAATGTAATATGAAGTTCTGGACTGTTTCTGCTGCAATTGGATGTGATTTACCAAAAACAAAATTGATGGCGTGATGGGTGCTTTGTATGCTTTCTGTTTGGTGGTTGGATGGGTGTGGAAGCGGAAGCTGGAGCGGAAGCTGGAGCTGTTGGAGCTGCATGCAATGCAGGGAGCTTCTGCTTGTGACGCGCAGCAGCGGCCAGGCGCGTCTCATTGGCCGTTTCGGCGCAGCACAGTAAGCGGGACGGAATACAGGGCGGGCAGGTGCTGTGTTTTCGGCATCTGACAATGGAAAATCTATGTCTCCCTTGGTAGAGAGTAGAGCGATGGGACACCAATTAAACAAATGCCACGTCCACAAATACCTCGGGTCAATGCCCTTCACAACGCCGCGTCCCTTCAGCAGACCATCATCGCGGTCGCAGGTTGAAGATACCGGGTTAGGGTTATGACGTAGTCAGCAGGCGTTTCGCTTGAGTGCCAGCGGTGAGGGGCAATGAATGCCCACGTCACTGCACCGTAAGCCGATCGATCCCCGCGGCATACGAGCCGCACATAAGAAATGTGAAAGTCTCACAGATTAAACAGTATCTTATCAAGATCAGATAGACAAATCTCCAAGCTATCTTGTGTAGACTCGTCGGCGTCTGTCTTGAGAACGGTGTTCTGCAGAGACGACAAGACACAGGGCGAGCTTCTACTATGTACACAGGGCGGGTATCCGCTGGGTGATGCTGGCGACGGCGTCTTTATTGACGCAGCGAGGATTCGGGTATGTGTTCTGTACACCCCACCTGACGGCCGTGATGAGGCTTGGTGCCGAGGTGGAGCAGGCCAAACACGGAGCTTCGAGATGCACTTCTCGTTTTGACGGTCCCGTTTCCCCGTGGACATGATATGATCTCTTTCCAGGCGCACATCTCAAACGCGAGTGTTGCCGACTGGGTGTTCAGGCAGCAACGCGAGGATCACCCGCGAGATGTGGTCTAGAATTGATTCTGAAGTCTTTGATATGTCCTGTGCGCGTTGCGGGGTCGTTGCGGGCTGTTAAATAAGTAACGTTATGTAACCACATGCTCGATCCGGACGGGCGAAGCATCGATGACAAAAGAGCCTCGCCAGCATCATCGTCATAATCATGGAAATTCCCAGCAGAAAATAGTACCTGGAGCCGTGTGTCTTCAACCCCATTCACAGAAAAACATCAAACACATTGGCTGTTTGGTGTAGTCTTGCGACCCTAAAGCTGAGCTACCTGCTGTATTTTACTTTGTATTCTGCGCCGTATCCTGTCTTGCACTGATTCCGTTCCGCCTCCTGCTCTTCTCGACTCCCTCACCAACAACCAACCAACCAAACCAACCCCACACCACAACAAACAAGTCCCGTCTCGGCACCATGCTGCAGCACATCGGCCACGACCACGACAACCACTACCTCTCCAGCGAATCAAACTCGATCGAGGCTCTGGTTGCATCCAAGAGTGATGGGAAACGGCATCTGTTGCTCGCGTACGCCATGGACCCCACCCCCCTATGACACTGCTGCTACTTGGAGTATTCCCCCGAGACTAAACCGTTAACGTCAACCGTCACCTCAGGGCCTCGGGGTCGGTAGCCGCCATCAAGAGCAAGTCTGGCACAATGCCGTTGTAAATTAGTCTCGATCCCCTCACATAATCTAACCTGCGCAGTCCCCGTCATCGCCGAAGCCCTGGCCAAGTACGAGGACACACTCTCCATCCGCATCGTCCTCACCCATTCTGCCACCCACTTTCTCGCCGGCCAGAGTACCGAGCAGCCCACCATCTCTTCGCTGCTGCACCTCCCCAACGTCGACGCCGTCTACGGGGACCGTGACGAGTGGGGTCCCCAGCCATGGCGCCGCGGCGCGAGCATCCTGCATATTGAGTCTGCTGCCCTGTGATGAACTGATAGTTCTCTGTCTGTTGAGGAGGCGCTGACGAACTGTCCGGCTTGTACAGGCTACGGAGATGTATGTCTCCTTTCACATCGCGTGGCGACAATGACTGTGACGGGTTTACTAACGTATGATTCGGACAGGGGCCGATATGCTCGTGGTTGCACGTTAGCGACTTTCTGACACCCCCTTAGTCTCAAGAAACTGCTCAACTAACTGTCAACAGCACTCAGCGCAAATACCCTGGCCAAGGTAGGCAGGAGAGAAGCCGTCGGCTGTTGCCCAAGGGCCAAGTTGACAAGGCCCAACACAGGTCGTCAACGGCATGTCCGACAACCTCCTCACTTCCGTCATCCGCGCCTGGGACACGGACGCGAGCATCGACCAGAAGCAGAAGGTCATACTCGTCGCTCCGGCCATGAACTCGGTAGCTAGCCGCTCGCAGACCCGAAAACACCACAGCACACCCACTGATTCCCAAACAGGCCATGTGGAGGAACCCCATCACGGAGAAGCAACTGCGTGTGCTATCCGACGACTGGGGCTGGTTCCAAGTTATTGCCGTGAGCCCACCCCCCCCGGGGAGTTTCTATTTGACAAGCCCTCACTGACTCCTTTGTCACAGCCCATCAGCAAGTACGTCCGCCTCCGCTTACTGTTCCGTCTTCCCTCCCCCAGCACGGCTTAACTAACTCAACCCCCAACAGAACCCTCGCATGTGGCGATACCGGAGGTAAGTGTCCAAAACCCATTACCACCCCCAAAAAACAAGTTCTAACCTCCAAACATCCAGATGGTCAGTCGACCCCCCAACCCCTTTTCCCCTCTCCAAAAACCCCTGCGAACGCTCGGCCATGACCAGTGCTCACCTCTGTCTCTCACTCGGCTCCCGCCAGATCAAGCCTTCTACGACACCGCCGCTAAAGAGATGGCGACGACCAGTGGTGCTAACCCTGCTGCTTACATAGGCGCAATGGCTTCAGTTGATTCCATTTGCGAGGCGGTTGCGAAGGGCTTGGGTCTTTGAGGAAGCGTAGCTGCTCAGACTGACGCCCGGGACGAGGGAGATTGGCGAGGTGGATGGAGGGTGGGGTATCACAGACGTCTACACAACTCGCCGATTTTCATGACAGCTTCCTTCCAGGACGGAAAAGCGATCGACGACCTTGGGGGTGTTGTTGGTGTTGAAAGCCGTGTGGATTATTTAGGCTCCCTCGAAGTTAATGTAACAGTTGTGTTCTACAGTACAAGCGTGGCAATGGCCACCGTGATCATCCTATCCTCTCGCGACCTCCCTATCAAGGTCCGCAATGAAGGTATAGTATCCTATCCTCTCGCGACCTCCTGTCGAGGTTCGCAATGCAGGTAGGCATAATCCTTTTCGTTCCCAGCCTGGTCCGCAACGACAAGAGACCATCACCACCACAGGGAAACAATCCCGGGTCTCTTTCTGTCGTTGTCGTCCCACAGACAAAAACGAAGTAAAAGGAATGGGTAACCCGACAAAAACAAAACGCAAAACCAACCATCCCACTCGTTCCCATGACCAGACCAGACCAGACCGGCCAGACTATCCCAGACCAAACCGNACCAGACCAGATAGCCCAGCCCAAGCCAAACCAGACCAAACCACCCATTCCAATCTCCGGACCAGACCAGACCAGACCAG
>FJWA01004467.1_pt1 | contig 10314 bp, 12 predicted proteins | sample 1011891 | NCBI WGS metagenome assembly FJWA01 (sample SAMEA3912450, study PRJEB9761) | metagenome | biome: forest; material: soil | place: USA | collected 2011-06-22 | depth 0.1 m
CAAGTTGACAAGTGTGCGGACCAGACTACCACAGCAGGAGGCAAGTCACGTCAAGTCGGCAAGTAATGCGGCACGGTCCGAATCAAGGCCAGACCCCTGGGCGCCCTCTTTCGGCCCGCCAGATCTTAAATCTGCTGTTTTGGGGCGGGGTCTCGATGCCGTGCCGTGATGATGCGGCGTGTGTCTGGATATCCCAGACGCCAGTGCCGGCGCTTGCGGTCTTAGTCTCGGCTCTCGGTACCGGATGATCAGGATCACCTCGTGCCTCCCTTCCAGCCTTACCCCTGGGGAAGACGCGCCGTCATCTCTCTGGTCTAAGTTGGGAATTGGAGGGAGGGCAATCTCAGGTGCAGGTTGAGGTGGTAGACGGCGGCAGTTGGGGGGCCAGGGACTGTGGCGATGGACCCTTGGCAGATGGGTGAGGTGGTGGTTTTGGAAATGCGGGAGGCCATTGGCGGTGATCCCCTGTCGGAACCGTTTCCCCGTGGGATTTCCATGCATGGTGCGCGTCGTTGTGAGCGTCAACGCAGATGGTTTACCTGGTAAGAGCGAGATGATCTTCCAGAGTTGCTATGTTTATCTCCATCTGTGCGTTGCACGGCGTGGCATGGCATGGCATGGCATGGTGCCTTGCCTAACCGCCGACCGGACACGGCATCGCGGGTGGGATCCAGGGCTCTGGGTCGACCGCCGAGGGGTGATGGGGATGCTGTCACCGATAGTTCGTCAATGATGGCACTCGGAATAGATACAGAGTGGGCACTAGAGATGTACGGAATATGCATGATGGTAACTAGGTGGTAAGCACAGTAAATTGGCGGCGTGACGGCAGGGAGTTGGAGAACCTGGGGTTGGGTTGGGCTGCTGCCCGAGCGGTCAACACCACACGAAGCTGATCGGTGATTGGTGGTTGGCGGCGCGCCAAAGGCCACGACGCCCGAGATCTCGGTCCCGGCGGTCGACGAAATCAATCCAACGCAAGTTCCTCTCTTCCTCGCTTCCTCACCGCGACGAAGGAAAAAGCCGAACAGCAGCCAGAGCTGGCACGGAACGGCAGACGTTGAACGTGACTAGGATCGGTCTCCAAGTTCCTGCAAGTGATTGTGCTAAAAATAGCTAAAAATAGATCGCGCTTATGCAGAAGGGCGGAAGATCGCAAGTGGGCAAATTCTCCATTTTGCCCAGTCACAATCCATTTAACCCCCTCGGCGCTTGGAAATGCCCAGGTGGGGACCCCCGCGGCCAATCAGCGTTCCTCGCCGCCCGGGGATGGCCCAGTCCACGGGCCAATCGCTCGATGCGTCCGATGGTTGACGCTGTGTGGAGTCATCCGCCGAGGTCTGCGCCCCCAACGAGCAGGGAAGAGGGCTTTCTGTCGCAAGGATTCTGGGGATTTGATTCGGTTGTCAACCTCAGAGGACCAGCTGCTCCGATGCCACGAGAGGCATGCCATCACTCATGTCAAGGCGTTGCGGGATGCCCCCCCTACAGACGCCAAGGGCGTTGTGCAACAATCAACACGAGAGCAATCTCCACATGGTTCTGACTTCGGACATTGTTTCGCCTCGTGGGGTCGCGATTGGGATGGGATGGGATGGGATGAACGTGCGTTCTGGAATATCGAAGTCGCCGCTTGGCAAGCTTCAGGACCCTGTCCGCGCTTGCAACGTACCTCGGGAGCTTGCTCCTGTCCGCTGCAGTAGTTGATGCTGCAAGTTACATAGTACATGGTCCGAAGGGGGATCAGAATAGCCAGAGAAAGAATGCAGATCGGTGGCCGTGTCCCGTTTATGGCAACATGGAGGTTGCGAGCAGCAAACACACCCACATGCACATCCCACAACCATGAAGAGCCGCCGGGTACTGGCTGAGCAGCGTGTTTGCCATGTGCCATGCTGTCGTGCCGTCGGAAATGGGACATGGGACATGGGAAATGGCCATTGAGGCTCTTGTCGATCGGCTTTCGCAGACCCGAGAGGCAGCGCCGCTGAGGCTCCGCGACGGAAGACTGGACAGCCGGATGGGGAACACTGCCCGCCGGACACAAGGCCCCACCACTCGAATCAGGACGCGGCCTCTGGGTGCGTTTGAGGTTGATGCGAGGTTGGAGGGGTCGCATTGAGCCCAGGGTGCGGCGAAGTCCCATTTCTGCAGCACACAAGCTGATCAATGATCGGAATTGTCGGAGCCTGCCTCGACCGTTACGAGCAAGCGACCTCCTCCATGCTTCTCTCTCGCAGCAACGGAGATCAAGAAGGGGTTGAGCAGAGCAGCCATCGCCATGTGGCCGACTTCAAACTCGTTTCTGCGGCAGTCTTGGCTGCGGCGTGCTTTTGCATTGCAACCGGACCATGGGTGATGTCAACCTTCTTACCCGGGGATATTGTGCTGATTTACAGCTTCCAGAAGGCCCGGAACGGTTGAAGTGCTACAAGAAATTATGTAGCATAGGCCGCCGAAAGGGCTCTTTGGAGCACACTGGGAAGCACGCTCGCTGGTTCCGATGCTGCGTCTTTGTTGCACTCGTCCACCGTTCGATTTCTGGATTCTGGAAGGATCAAACTCTCGCCCCCGTTCATTGTCGTGCCCGCCCCGGTCCTCGTGTGTTGTGTTTTCTTTGCCAAGTTTGCCTCGAGGCTTTGGGCACGCCGGCACGGGAGGGTGCCCTCGAACAATGCCGTGATCCTCTCTCCTCAGGCTCCGGGAACTCGATTTTTCGTGGCGGGTTCGCTTCTTCGACGCGGCCGTTGGCAAGCCTGCAGCGAGCCAATCGACTCCCATGTTTCGGCTGCCCTCACATCCCAGCCGGGCGGGGCGTGCCAAGCCTGACTCGTGGCGTTCGGGCCTGGCTGCCCCCATCTTGCAGCGGATCCCCTTTGTGGAGGGTTCCCCAGGGTCTTGCCTTTTCTTCCCACGCCCGCGCCCGCGCCCGCTGCCCACTCTCTGCCCACCCACCTGCACACACCTCTGTCTCTCCTCTGATCTTGCGAGCTATTATTAGCATCACCAGATCCAGCCTCATCGCCCTCGAACTGCACGAGCGCCGCAGGTACCGGAGTATCTTTTGGCTGCTTGCCTACCCTTGTCGCGAACAAGGGAATCGACGTCGGTCGTCCAGGTGCTTGAGCCTGCGCGGTCGGCCGCAGCACACAAAAAGAACGGCCGTCGCCCCGTCGTCGCCATTTTGTCGCGGCCTGCGTGTGTCGAGTGTTGTCAAGCAATAATAGTCTTCTGCATCACCGCCTCCACTCTCAACGACTAGCGTCAGACCAAAGCTGCGCACTGTTCTGGAGCACCACGCTGCCCCGGCACAACGACGCACGCCACCAGCTTCACCACCGACACCGTCGGCTGTTGGTGTTTCATTTCCGTCGGTGGCAGACCGCACCTCGAGTCCACCAGGTATAGCCTCGACATCGACATCGTCGGCGCCGCAGCTCCGCGGCCACCATCACAATGGGTCGCAGGAAGATCGAGATCAAGCCCATCAAGGATGACAGGAACCGCTCCGTGTAAGGACTCCCCACCGCGCACACTCCTCTCCCGGCCCCAGCTAACCGTGTGCTCCGCGCCCAGCACCTTTCTGAAACGGAAAGGCGGCCTCTTCAAGAAGGCCCATGAGCTCTCAGTGCTCTGCTCGGTAGACGTGGCCGTCATCATCTTTGGCGCCGGCACCAACAAGAAGCTGCATGAGTTCTCGTCAATGGACATGCGGGAGATGATCCAGCGCTACGGTTGCGTATGTTTGCCCCCTCCCTCGCCTCCTGCTTGACCCATGGAATGGCAGCAGCTAACATGGCGTTACAGCACGGTGGCCCGAATGAGCACAAGGGTCCGTCCGACTTCAATGGGGGTGCCGATGACGACGACGACGACGACGAGAACGGCACTCCGCCGCACGTCGACGGGTTGGATCCCCATATGTACCCTCCTCACTTCCGCCAGCCTCCGTATCCTCTGATTCGACACCAAACGCCTTCGGCTTCGCCCCCAATCCCCAATGGCGTCTTCGGTGGGCACCCCGGGAACGGCCCGCGAGGCCACACCCCGCAACCTCAGATGGGCTCCAGGCCACCATCACGAAACGACATGCAGCGGATGGGGCCCAACATGACGGGCCAGCCGGTCGGGCCGCCCGTGTCTCAACCAGTGAACGGGTTCGCATACATGGCGCAACCGACCATGTACAACTCGCAGAACCCCCACAACATGTCCTCGAATATCCCCCATGGCCTGCCACAGCCGCACTCTCAATATCCCTACCCTCAACCACAGCAGCACCCGCATCCTCACCCGCACCAAATGCAGCCATACGTGGACGAACAACGCAGGGGCTCGGGACCCACTGCCTTCGCTCACCAACCGCAAGGTCACCCGGCCGGGCGCCACTCCGTCTCCCCACCACAGCCTCCCGCTGCACCGCTGCCTTCGCAGCTCCCTCCGCAGCCCGTTCCGCACATGTCTCCCCCGCCACCGCAACCGCAACCGCAAGCGCATCCTGTGCAAAGCCCACCGCAGCCCCAACAGCATCTGCTCCCGCCGCCGCCCCCGCCCCAACTGCAATTGCCCCAGGAATCTCAGGTTGACCCGAGGCCCAAGTCCGAATTAGTAGACAGGCCGCGCCAACCCCTTCTGGGCCTGGACACCAAGATCAAGCAGGCGCCCCGAGGCAGCATCTTCACGCCCATCGACGAAGGAAACCGGTCGATCTTGTCGCGGCATCTGGCGGCGTTCCATCCGGAGCCCGAATCAGACGCGCCATCGAGCAGGTCCCACTCGATCGACGTCGGCAGCGTCTCAAGAAGCAGCAATACGAACTCGCCGCCGTCCCTTCTCCGCCTCAACGCACAGCCGCAGCCACAGATCAAGAGGAACGGGTCGTTGGGGACCATCCCTGAGACTGTCTTCACCCCACCCTCGCGGTCCAACAGCCTGCGCGTTGGCGGCAGCATCTCGCGGCCGCGATTGACGGTGCAGATCCCGGACGAGTCGGACGGCGGCAGCGCTACGAACGAGTCTGGATCCCCGCGCGGCACGACGACGGCAGCAACCGACATCACATCACAGCACTCGAGGGGCGTCGTCCTGCCACCACCCTCTCCTTCCGCTTCGACGATGCTCTCTGCAGGCGCCACGGGCCCGCCAAATCCGTTTGCACGGCCACCGCCTCACCAAAACAACATGAACATCGACACACCCGTTTCGGGTCTTCCGTCCCGGTTTCTGGGCGAGACGTACCTCGGGAGCCCCAGCGGCTTCTACTCGGAGCTGTTTGCCAAGAGCCACGACACCAACACGCTGAGCCCGCTGAACTTTGGGACGCCTGTGGGACCGGGCCCCTCGTTTCTGAGAGATGACCAGCTCGCGCTGAAGCGCAAGAGCCCGGACCTGACCGGTATCGGGGGTCATCACGAGCCCGCCGACACGGCGGCGAGCGAGGCGAAGAGGATCAAAGTTGATCACTGAGAAATTTGTTTGAATACGCCTTTTTTTGTTTTTTAAGGATGATTCTATTCATTGGACTGTATCGATATCTAGGGTGGTTTTGTTCTTTTCTTGTTTGTTTTTTTGGATCCATGACATCCGTTGAATGGCATTGGGATAGGCGTTTTCGCGCGGGGCCAAAACAGGCGACGCGGCAGGCTGGCATGAATGAACAAGACTGGGAATGATTTTGGAAGCGAGCCCAGCGGCATTGCACAGATACACGGCATGTTGAATAGCGTCTGGATACAGAATGCCAGATCTTGGAGTACCTACTATACAACCTTGAATATCCATCAACTCTCGCCCACCATGNGCCGCGATACACAGACACAGCAGCAAGTGTAAACAAGGCTGTAGGGCTGAGCGGCCAGTCTAGACCCTCCTCCCCGTCCGCCGCTGACAGGCGGGTTGCCGTAGCCTCGCCGTTGGCCTTGCCGCTCCCGAAGGACAGGATGCAGGATGGAAGTTGGTGTCGTGTCGTTGGGAGTGGGGTTGTTGGTTCATGCAGCGCGTTGCTTTCAGCTGATCTCATGCAATGCAGGCAAGCCAGGGTGCACAGTCGGGCAGGCGTTGGCGGCGGCGGCTCTGTAGTAGTTTCTATTCTTAGAATTTAGGTTGGGTGTGTGGCNCGGCCGGTGGGATGGGTCGGGCGGATCGGATCACAGGTTCCGAGCGGCGCAGTTTTTGGTGATGAGTTGGGGGTCATGCTTTGGTTCTCGTTTGGCCTGTCTGGGCTTGGCTGTAGTGGCTGTCTCTTGTGATGGTGTTGCTAAAAGTCTCAGATGCTAGCTAGTGAGGTAGATCGAGTTCTTGGGTACATCGAAAGGGTATCATCATTGTATTTCTTCTTTTTCCGTAGCTTCCTAGACACACATTCTCACCCAAACTTGTCATGCTTGCTCTTGACCTTGATATCCAACAAGGTCTCGTGGTAATTCCCCTCCCTCCGCGCCCGCTTCAGCTTCTTGACCTCGTCCTCCTCCAGCCGCCTCCCCGCGGCCTCCTCCAGCTCGCTCCGGCTGATCTTCTCCTTGGCCTTCTCCTCCTTGGACGCCCTGAGGCGCGGCTTGAAGCGGGCCTGCATGCGCACGCGCAGCGTCGTGTTGAAGGTGATGTCGGTCTCGTCGCCGCGCAGCTCGGGCGGGGCGTTGGCCTTGGACGAGCGCGACTCGCGGATGGAGAGGAAGGTGTCGCGNAGGGTCTGGATCTGGAAGGTGCCCGGGGTGTCGGCGGTCGGGATGAGGGTGAAGGATTCCAGNGGGGAGATGGCGTCGGAGGTGGCGGTTAGGAGGCCGATTTTGTCGCAGGAGAGGTATCTGGTTGGCACGGGGTTAGTATGGTATTTCAGTAAGACGTGGGGGAAATGNTGGGAATACATACTTTCCGTGGTGCCCCTTGAGGCGGAAATGGTCGGTGCCCACGATCTTGTTGGCAACCCAGACCTGGCGCACGTCGTGGGGCTCGGCGGTGGCCGGATTGGCGTCGACAATGTTCTCGATGGGCAAGGCAAAGACCTTGCCGGCGGCGTCGCAGGCGAGGGCCGCGGGGGGCTCGCTCGGCAGCACGAACATGACGGGGCCCGAGATGTCGGTCACGACGTCGGCCGAGACCCAGGTGTCGTCTTCGGCGTCGTCGGCGGCGGCGGCGTTGTNGTCTGGCTTCGAGGCCTTGAGCTGTCGCTCGGCATTGTCGTCCTGTCCCGCGCCGGAGGCACCCTCGCCGGCGTCGGTGCGCTTCCGCTTCTTTGGCTTCTTATCCCCTTTGAATGTGAGTGCCTTGACCATGTTAATTTGCCGGGGCGCTGTGCATATGGCGGGATGTCGTGGGCGTGTCGCGTCGCGGGTTGTTGCCGGTGAGAGAGGGATGTTGCAGGACCGAGCACTTACAGTATGTAATAATTACGGGGCTGCAGCGGCGCCGAACGGTTATCGATAAGAGCTTCCATGTGCCGCAGAGTCCCGTCGTCATCATCCTGTTGCCGGGTTCAGCAGGCCCAAGGCCCGGCATGCTTGGCACAGGCCCCGCCATGTCGGAGGGGCAGCATCGAGATCACCAGACGAATCTTGCAACCATTCTCCCTTTTGTGATTATCTGCATGATTGAACAGTCTGACTCTTGATATAGCCATGGCTCCCATCGCCCAAGCCGTGACGGTCTCGTTGCAGGATCTCAAGAAGGGTAAGGCGGCCCGCGTATGTTGAATGCTGGATGCTGAATGCAGCGCTGTCTTGGTTGTGTAAGTGGCGTTGGGGCGGCTAACCCCATCATCGCATCACAGGCACCGTGTCCCTCGACGCACTCCAAGACGCCTTTGGCCCAGACTCGCTGGGCATCCTGGTCGTCAAAGATGTGCCGCCCGAATTCGCCGGGCTGCGGCACCACCTGCTGTCGTACGCGTCGTACCTCGGGAATCTGCCCAAGTCGCAGCTCGGTCCGTGTTTTCTTTGACATTCTATTCTGTTTGTGAGAGCCAGGGTCCTGACAACCCCAAAGACAAGCTCGAGAACGCCGACGCCAAGTACCTCACCGGATGGTCGCTCGGCAAGGAGACGCTCAAGAACGGCCAGGTCGACACCTTGAAGGGCTCCTTCTACGCCAACTGCGCCTTTTACGTCGACCCCAAGCTGTCCTGCGCCGTCCCCACGGAGCAGTTCAACCCGGACAACTTCCCCGAGTACCTCTCGCCCAACATCTGGCCCGACGAGGCCACCCTGCCCGGGTACAAGGAGACCTTTGAGAGCCTGTGCCGCCTGATCATCGACGTGGCTGTCCTCGTCGCGCGGGCCTGTGACCGCTTCGCCGAGAAGGAGATCGCCGGGTACCCCAATGGGTACCTGGAGCGTGTCGTGAGCACGTCCACCACCACCAAGGCCCGCCTGCTGCACTACTTCCCCGACGACCCCACCAACGAGCCGGCCCCGGTGGCCATGTCGGACGCCGAGGCGAACAGCAACGACCCGGACGGGGACGACTGGTGCGCAACCCACCTGGACCACGGCTGCCTCACCGGGTTGACGTCGGCCATGTTCGTCGACGAGTCCGCGTCGAACCCGACGGTGGCGGCGCCCGAGATCGATCGCGACTCGGCCGGCCTGCCGCCCCTAGCGCCGCTCCCGGAGCTCGAGGCGTCGCCGGACCCGGCGGCCGGGCTGTACATCAAGTCCCGCGCCGGCCAGACGGTGCAGGTCAAGATCCCGCGCGACTGCATCGCCTTCCAGACGGGCGAGGCGCTGGAGCGCATCACGGGCGGCCGGTTCAAGGCGGTGCCGCACTTCGTGCGAGGCCCCCGCGCCGCGCTCGCCGAGGGCCGGATCGCCCGGAACACCCTGGCCGTGTTTACCCAGCCCAACCTGGGCGACGAGGTGGATATCGAGCGGCACACTACCTTTGGAGAGTTTGCGCGGGGCATTGTGGCACAGAATACCGTCTCTTATTGACCAGACCGAGAGGTCTGACTGATATGGTGTAAAACAACGTCGAGTTGGACATGATAATTCCAAGAATGGTGCACTTTGCGTTGTAACGTCATCCTATCTGGAGTCGAGCAGTCCCAGTACTTTCTTGATTCAGACCGGCGGGTTGCTGCAGATAGCAACACGGCGCATGGATAGGAAAAGGAACAGGAATGGAAGCAGGACGATTTGGAAATGGTGAAAACATGAAGCTTTTTGCTGTGACCCCCCTGTCGCTGCTCCCGGGACTTCATTTCGGCGGCGCGAGTTTAGCGCGACAGACCGCGCAGCGGGGTGGTCCCTGCTGGGGCTCCCGCTGAGTGGTTCGCGTCCACCGCGGGAAGCTCCGGCAACAAAATTGCCGCTTCAAGGGCGAACTTTGACGTCGTACACGAGTTGAATCCTTTCGGCCATCCACTTCATCTTCTCGTTTTTTGTTTTTGTCTTTTTGGACTAGGAAACCGTTCCGAGGGTTAGCGCTCCGTTTGAATCCTCTTACTCCCTTTAATTGACCCAATTGTACCGACCACCTCCCAGCGAACCCCTCGAACCCCCCGAGCCGAAGAGACAAGCCCTTTCCGACTTACACGGCCCGGCCGAACCATCCGAACATGTTCGCCTCGAACCTCATCCTGCCTGCTGCGTGCCTCCTGCTCCTCAGGACGGCCATAGCAGCGCCCGCGCCCGACCTCGGGGCCAGGGTCGAAGGCCACATCACAACGTCCACCTCTTCCGTCTCGTCNACCCTCACCAGCACCGCGACGGGCATCGCGACGGCAAGCCCAGGAGCCGCCAATGGCACGGGCAAGGGGGAAGCAACCGTCTGCCACAACACCAACGGCCCGTTCAAGCCTTTCTGTCAACCCAAGCCCAACGAGGTCTACTACCCGGGCTCAACACACTATGGTAAGCCGAGTCCCCTCCAGGTCCGTCTCCCACCAGCAGCTAAACAGTAAAAGTAACCTGGGACCCCGAATACTACCACAACGCCAACACAAACGCCAACGCGACCCTCGTCAGAGTCGTCGGCTTCTACGCGACCAACGAGACCACGATCCCGCCGTCGGGCCCCCCTTCGGGCAAGGAGGAACAAGCCTTCACCTCGGACCACATCGCGGCGGGCTGGGGCTTCTACCAGTGGCAGCTGACCGACCAGCTGCTCCGCACGCAGTCGGCGTCGCTGGTCAACATCACGCTCCGCATCGTGGCGCTGCCCNAGGACGGCCAGCCGGCGCAGTGGCTGACGGGCCCGACCATCACGCTGCGCTACCGGCCCAAGAAGGAAGCCGCGCCCAAGCACACGGGCACCGACGAGCACGCGCTGTACATTGCGCTGCCGACCGTCTTCGGCGTCATCATGCTCGTCCTCGTCGTC
>FJWA01003750.1_pt1 | contig 10302 bp, 3 predicted proteins | sample 1011891 | NCBI WGS metagenome assembly FJWA01 (sample SAMEA3912450, study PRJEB9761) | metagenome | biome: forest; material: soil | place: USA | collected 2011-06-22 | depth 0.1 m
GGCGGAATTCAACCGCTTCTCCCACGGACACCACGCGCACGACCACGACAACCGCCGTCGCAAGCACCACCGCCGCGAGCGCTCCCCGCCGCCCGGCCCCGACCGCTGCTTCTTCTGCCTGTCCAACCCGAACCTGCCCACGCACATGGTCTGCAGCGTCGGCGAGGACACGTACCTTGCTACTGCCAAGGGCCCGCTCCCCGCCGCCGACACTTTTGCCAAGCAAGGGCTCGACTTTCCCGGGCACTTCATCATCACGCCCCTCCCGCACGCTGCGTCGCTGAGCGCGGCCGCCATGGGCGAGGACGAGGTCGGCAAGACGTTCCAGGAGATGAAGCGGTTCCGTGACTCACTGCAGGGCATGGTGGCGGCCGCCTCGAAGCGCAAGCTAGGCGCGGTGACGTGGGAGATCAACCGGGCCCGGAACATCCACGTGCATTGGCAGTTCCTGCCCGTCCCCGCTGCGATGGTGACTCAGGGACTGGTGGAGGCTGGGTTCAGGGTGTTGGCGGAGGACCTGAAGCTCGGGAAATTTACGGTCAAGGACTTTGAGACGGCCGATGAGGTGCCGGGAGATTATATCCGGGTGTGGATCTGGGCCGAGGAGGATGACGAGGATGGTGGGAAAGTGATGGGCAAGAGTCTGCTGCTGCAGTTTGACGAGAGCGTCCGGTTCGACCTGCAGTATCCGCGTAAGGTGATGGCCAAGCTGCTTGGTCTGGAGGAGCGCATGGTTTGGCAGGACGTTGCTCAGACGGAGCAAGAGGAGACCGCGGATGTGGCGGCGTTCAGGAAGGCGTTCAAGGACTGGGATTTTACGGCGGCCTAGGGAGTGCCACTTCTTCTCGTGCGAGGGGGCGATGGGATGGATCGCTGAAACGAGACGTTTGTTCACTGGACGTTAGACGATGCTTACGTGGAGTTAGATGACGTTTACCCGCCGTTATCAAACCAGGCGCCATGCCACGCCATGGCTGGGCTGAAATGGATGAGTTACCGCACTCTCACGGCCTCGAATAAGCTGGTGAAAAGACCGTGCTGAAAACCAAGCGTCTGACCACCACGCCATCCCATGCCAAACTACCCCTTTATCGCCGCAGCTTTCCTGCCTTATCCCCCTTCCCTTGCTCTCCTCGATCCCAGCCTATCACATCGCCTTCCGCCTGACTCTTTAGTTCGTCGAGTATTGAAGGACTCTAGACAACACGAGACAAGGTCAGCCCCGCGCCACTCTCAAACTACCCCAACTGTATGACATACTGCTTGACCCGCGGCTTATGCATTGTCGCACCGCCGCAGTTGAAGCACCGCAGCGCGTCATTCGCTTTGAAGCCCGACGTGGAGTTGCACGCCGCGCAGATGTAGTACATCTTGTTGTCGGGCGTGTCGTACGCCTTGCGGTTGAAGTTCGGCCTGGGCTGGGCCGCGGGCTGCTGGGGCTGGCCGCTGCCGGCGGGCGAGACGTCGTTGATTATGGTGGTGCGGTGGGGGTAGNCCTGGCGTGGGCTAGAGGGAGGCTCGGTGATGGTGGTGCCGCCGTTCTGAGGGGTCTGGTTGCCGTTGGAGTTGTTGCCAGGTCCCGGGGAGGATTGCCGGACTGGGGGGACGTAAGCCTCGCGGTGAGACATGATGATGGGTTGGGTTTACGGGGTTATTTGAGAAGGTTGGTTATTTGTTGGTCNNTTGGTCGGATTGTATNGNGACAACCAANAGAGNTGGTGTTTTTGTGTAAGTGAGAGGGAATCGGGTCACTTGCGTGCGTTGGGGTTGGAAGAGGTGCCATTTTCAGATGGTTTATAGAAAAACAGAAGTCTCAAGTTTGCCAGATTTGTTCAACTGCCGTTTGGAGAGTTCTGTGGAAAGGCAGCTGATGCCAATTCTGCTGTTTGGTGCTCCTTCCTGCCTGTCTGTCTGCTGGAACAGCACAGTGCCCAGATCCGACAATTGACTGTCTGATATACACAATAAAAGGATATGCAAGAGACCGTGCCTTGGCACTCGGCACACCCCTCTCTTATCGCTTATCGTGGCTCGGCTGGCTCTCGCCCGGCCAAAAAATTTCCAGAACTGCAAGCCGTCGCATTTTGGGTGCTGCACGCGCCTCGACGTCGCTGGGAAACGACACGCACACAACGGCGACAACGGCCTCTTGGGCGCCGCCACTATGCCGTCCACCACGTCTGGCCGTATTGTCAAGACCTCCCGGGGCTCCAAGAAGACCCATCACCAAAAGAACCACCGGTGGGAGTCGTTCAGCACCAAAATCTCCAAGCTCCATTCCCTCGACCCTCTCCGCAAAGTCCGCCGCCACGACCTCGACGCCGAAGATCTCGATGCCACGACCTCGTACCTGCGCAATGGCTTGGACAAATGGGCCGAACTCAACATCTCCCGGCCGTACATGGCCTTCAAGAGGGAGGTCAACCCCCTCACCGAATCCCTCGCTCAGATCCTCTACCACGAGGACCGCATCATGGACTCGCTCGCCAAGTACATCGCACAGCACGACAAGGAAGCTCTCGAACCTCTCCTGGACCTGGTGACAGCGTTTGCGCACGATCTCGGCGTCCGATTTGAGAAGCACTACCCGCGCACCTTGGAGTTGATCGTCGGTCTCGCCAGCAAGGTGCACCATGTCGAAGTCATCGAGTGGACTTTCGCGGCCCTCGCGTTCCTCTTCAAATACCTGTCGAAACTACTCGTCCCCGATCTCAGACCGACTTACGATGCCGTGGCCGCGCTGTTGGGCAAGTCGAGAGTTCCCGGACACATCGCGCGGTTCGCTGCCGAGGCCTTGAGCTTCTTGGTCAAGAAGGCGGCTGCCCCCAGCCACAAAGACAAGGCACTGCCGCTCCTCGTTGAGCATGTGAGGAAGGACCTCGACGGCACGGCTGACACGAAACAGTTCCAGCTGTACAGTGAGGGGATCATGACCATGTTCGCCGAGGCGATCAAAGGGGTGGGCCATGCTGTGCATTCGACGGGACCCGAGATTTTCGCCGCCCTTCTGCGGCATGTGCCAGAGGACGAACTGAAGCTGCTCGGACAAACAACTTGGACCGGAGTCTGCTGCGGCGTGCTCACCAGCATCATCCACCACTCCACCGTCGACACCTTCAAGACCATCGAGACGAGAGTTGTCGAGGACGCAGCGGCTGGGGAACGTTCAGTTCTGTTCATCCAAGTCTTGGGTACCATGTCCGGCGTGCGGAAAGGTACTCGAATCAACGACTGGGCGGCACTGGTGAAGGCTCTTACCCAGTCGCTGGTAAATCTCTCCACCCAGAAAGGAGAGGTCGAGGCCATGGATCCTTCCCAAGTATGGCAGAAAATCGTCGTGAACACTGCTGTTCTATGGAGCCGGGCTCCCATGGATGCGATACTTCCAGCTCTGTCCACTTTCCACGGTGTCATGAGCAAGGAGCCGCTGATGCGGTGGTACATCTTGTTTTGCTCATACCTTGGCGACCTGAACTCGGAGAGATTCCGCGGCCTCTTCCTCAAAGACTTTCAAAAGTATGGCTCCAAATCATTGTCCCCCGTTTCCTCGCTAACCCGCCTAGGTTCATTGTCGCACACTGGTCTCAGGGTTCAAACGAAGACTTGCTCTGTGTGCTTCTGCCACGCATGGTGGAAGCTGGCGGGCTCCCTACCCCTGGAGGGAAAGAGATCTTCCAGCTCCCGCAATCCTGGCAGGACCAGATTGTCAGCAAATTCATCAGGCTCGAGGACACGCCCTTTCCAGAGAGCGGCGGGTTTGGAAAGGACCCGGAAACCTGGAGAGACAAGTGCCTGCCGAAGTATTCGGCACGGCTACGAGTCCTGGAGTCGACCTCAGTACATCCGTCAACGAATGCAAGGATCGCCGAGGTCTTGCTCAAGAAATTGAAACTAGCCCTGCGACCGTCGTCGTCCCTGCCGACTGACGAGGCAAATTTCATCGTGAGCGATGGTTTCCGCGCCTATCTTCGGATGTGCGCCGCTGCTGGATCCGTTGATACAAGCCTATCCCCTCTGCTGAGAGCTGCGGCACCTCGGTTTTGTCGGTCACCGGCATTTCTCGAGGCCTTGCTGACCTACGAGCGGGAAGTCCGCGGCAAAATCCAAAGGTCGCCCCCTGAAACAAACAATGGCGACAGCCAGCAGGAGGAGGACCCGTTTGTCAAGTGCCTGACCGACAATCTCTCAACGCCATCCCATGAGCTACGCCTCGCGTCCTTGAACATCCTCGAGGCGTTGGAATTCACACCTGACTCTAATTCCGCCTTGGCGACAATGATCCAGGCAGAGGAACTGCCCCTGAACCTGCAAAGTGTCCGAACCATTGCAGTCCACCTCCGCAAACTCGGCCAGATTTACTCCCACCTCGACCAGGACTCCTGGCTGACTCGGGCAATTCCGGCATTCTTATTCGGCATGACTACGGTACCGCTCTCTCCCGTTTGGGATGACGCCGTTGAGGCGATGAAGAAAGTCGCGGAGAGCAAACCAGGAGAGGAGGCATTGGCGGATATTGCCTTCGACTGGTTAGAAGTACCATCTCCTCAATGGTCGGGACCCTACAAGCCGCCCGGAGAAGACCACCACGGAGCGTTGACCAACTTTGAGTGTCTGAACCTCATGGCCCTGAATGAGGCTGCAGGGGCCACCGGAGGCGTCCTGGACGACCCTTCACAAGACATGCTTACTGCCTATGAGGAGGGCCAAAAAATCGTCGAATCTTGCTCGGAACGGGCCCGGAGCAAGGCGCTCAAGGCACTCTCTGCCTTGCCTGGCTTAGCCGAGAAGCGGTCGAGGAGAGTTGTGCCCTATCTGTTCTCTTTCACCGACGAGAGGGAAACCACAGCAGAAGAAGCCGAAGACGAAGCGGAGGAATCCCTCGAGGGCAGCTGGTCTCTCCTCGACAGAAAGGCCCTCGTTGGGGTATTTTCGCAGTTCAACAACCCGAGGGTGCTCTTCCAGAGCCAAAAAGTGTACCAATCCCTGTTGAAGTTGCTCGCGAACGGCGACATCGAGCTCCAGAAGATGGCCCTGAAGGCCGTCCTGGCTTGGAAAAACGACTCCATCAGGCCGTACCAAGAGAATCTCGAGTACTTGCTCGACGAGGCCAGGTTCAAAAACGAGCTTACAGTTCTCTTCCAGGGAGACAACCAGATTCAACCCGGACACCGGCCGGAGGTCATGCCCGTTCTCCTTCACCTGCTATACGGCCGGACAATTTCAAAGAAGGGTGTGTCGAGCGGCCGTCACGGGCTCCATGCCACGCGTTTGGCTGTCATCCGGCAACTAGATGTTGATGATATGGGCAGTTTCCTCGATATCGCCCTTGGTGAGCTTCGCAAAATCCGGGTAGTCGACGCCCAGGGCGTTCGCGAGAGCGTGTTCATGGACGAGGCGCTCCCTGTCCGGAAGCAAGTTGGCCTGCTGAACATGATCGAGTCCGTCATCAACGAGCTCGGGACGAGTGTCTCGTCTTACATGGAGCCCTTGGTCAATGCCGTCCTCTATTGTCTCATCTTTGCTTGCCGGCAGCTTGGTGGCAGCTCCGAGGAGCACGATACAGAGGAATCTGACCAGGTTCAGAATGCTTCCTTGTACAAGGTCGCACGGACAACAGCATTGAAGTCGCTGTGCAAGTTGTTCCAAAATGCCGAAGACTTTGACTGGACACCGTACCGGGACGTGATGGTCAGCGAGATCATCAGCCCCCGGATCGAGAAACTTCCGGCCGAGTCGACACAGGGTGTCTCCGCTACCTGGCGGCTCCTCGGCACATGGGCTGCTCTGCCCAAGGCCGCTTTGTTCCTCTCTACCGACAAGATGGTCCTGCCTAAGGTTGTTGAAGTTCTCGGGATTGAGAAGGCGAGGGACGAGGTCAAGGCCTTTGCGCTCGACATTCTCAAGGACATTATCAGGCTTGCGCAGGCTCCCGCGGCTGAGTCGGAGTTTAACGAGCTGATCAAGTCGGAGCTCCTGGACCCCAACGTCAACCTCATTCTCAAGGAGATCAGCGGCCTGCTTCGAGACCAACCTGATATTGGCCGAGACCTGCTCGGGACCGCTGTGGACACGGTTGTCGCGATTGCTCCTATCGTGGAGACATCTGCGAGCGTCCAGGACATGGTTGAGATTGCAACCTTCTTGCTCAACCAGCCGCTGCGCAAGGTTAGCCCCAAGATCAAGGGCTCGATTCTGTTGATCCTGAAGCAGTTTGTTGTGCTAGACGACCTCCAAAGCAACGCAGAGTTGAAGGGCAAGGTCTACCGCACCATTTCTTCTCTGTTTGGCTTCTTCAAGGACAAGCAGAATCGTCAAACTCTTGCTGAAGTTTTGGAGGTGTTTGCCTCTCGAGAGCCATGGGCCCGCGAAGTGGCTGACATTTGCCGCGATCTCAACTCTTACGCGGCAAGGCGTTTAGATGAACCTGACTACAACACCCGGCTCTCGGCCTTCAACTCTATCACCAGAGACCGCGAGACGCCCTTCACGATCGACCAGTGGATGCCCTTGATCCACAACTTGCTCTACTACATCCTGCAGGCCGAGGAGTTTGGCGTGCTCTCGTCCAACTCGGCCGACGGCCTTTGCAAGTTTGTCTCGGCAGCGGAGTCGGCCTGGACTGGACCGCACCAGGCTGCGTTTGTTGATGTCCTCTCAAACATCATCTTGCCGGCCATTTACTTAGGGGCAAGAGAATCCTCGGAGACCGTTCGCCGCGAGATCTTGCGCCTGTTTGGCTTCCTCGTTGCCCACCTGCCTCAGTGGGAGCCGGTTGCCGACCTGACTCCCTTGGTTCCCGACTCTGACGACTCCGACCAAGCCTTCTTCTTCCATGTCCTGAGCCCGGCGGTTTCGAGACAGCTCCAGGCGCTTCGTCTCCTCGAGGCGGCGAACGACAAGAGCGAGCTGCGCAGCAAGCACATCAGCCAGTTCTTCATCCCCCTTTTCGAGCACTTCATATTTGACCGCCCAGAAGGCGGCGATGACCACGGTTTGAGCGCACAAGCCACAAGTACCATCGCCGCCTTGACCGCCTCGCTGGAGTGGCAGCAATATCGGGCCATGCTCCGGCGATTCGTCTCATACGTCGAGTCCAAGCCAGAATGGAAGAAGCGCGTTATTCGCCTTCTGGAGAAAGAGGTGGACGCGCTGCGCTCCGCCATCTCCCAGAAGTCTGGCGATGCGATGGATGTGGATGGGGAGGCGGCCGAAGCGAAGCCCCGCCGTCTCGCCACCACGGTACCCGGCCAGGAGAAGCTCGCTGTCGAGATTATCAACAGCTTTCTGCCCACGCTGCTCAAATACATCCACGAGAAGGACGAGACGACCGTCAGTGCCAGAGTCCCGATTGGAGTCATCATCACGAAGCTCCTTACCCTCCTCCCGGACTCCCTGCTCAACGACAAGCTTCCTGGAGTGCTCACCGACATCTCCCACATCCTTCGCAGCAAGTCGTGGGAGTCTCGGGAGATGGCTCGGGACACTCTTGCCAAGATCTCGGGTATTCTTGGTCCTGAGAAACTGGAGTTCATCCTCAAGGAGCTGCGCGGCGCTCTTGTGAGGGGGCATCAACTGCATGTCCTCTCCTACACGCTCCATTCCATTCTGTTGGTTGCCATCCCTGCGTTCAAGCAAGGAGATCTCGACTACTGCCTGTCCTCCATCATGGCTGTAATCATGGATGACGTCTTTGGAGTTGCGGGCCAAGAGAAGGATGCTTCGGAGTATGTGAGCCAGATGAAGGAAGTGAAGAGCAGCAAGAGCCAGGATTCCATAGAGTTGATCGCCAAGACTGCGTCCATCACCCGCCTGGGCGACCTCACAATGCCGCTGCAGTCTCTGCTTCTGGAGAAGCTCGATCCGCGCACGGTCCGGAAGATTGACGAGCTTCTCATGCGCATCACAAAGGGTCTCTTGGAAAACCCCGCTGCTGCATCGCAGGACATCTTGGTCTTCAGCTACGAGGTGATCCAGGAGGTGTACAAGAGCCAGAAGCCAGACACGGCACCCAAGATCGACCCTCGCCTGAAGAGATACATAATGCTGAAAGCCGCCAAGAAGAGCGACGGCAGCGTCACCAGCAAAAACACCCACAAGCTCGTCAGGTTTGCCATCGACATTCTCCGGTCCGTTTTGAAGAAGCATGACAACCTCCGCACGCCTGGCAATATCGTTGGGTTCCTGCCCATTCTCGGCGACGCCGTGTTGTCAGCCGAAGAGGAGGTCAAGATCGCGTCATTCAAAATTCTCGTCGTCCTCGCCAAGGTCCCTTTCAAGAACGGCGACTCGAGCAATCTGTACCAGGTCGCGCACAAGGAAGCGATCAAGGCCATCTCCATGTCTCCAACCACCACATCCGACCTGGCCCAGTCGGCGCTCAAGCTCATCTCTATCATCCTCCGAGACCGCCGCGAAATCCCGATGAAGGACGTCGCGTTGGACATGCTGCTCAGCAAGCTCAAAGACGACCTGACGGAGCCGATGTACCGCCATGTTACCTTCAACTTCCTCCGGTCTGTGCTTGACCGTAAGCTCGAGACGGCGGCTGTCTATGACACGCTCGACCACGTCGGCACCGTCATGATCACCAATGACGACAAGGACACGCGGGACCTGGCGCGTGGCGCCTTCTTCCAGTTCCTGCGCGAGTACCCGCAGAAGCGGAACAGGTGGGAGAAGCAGCTCAAGTTTATCGTGGCCAATCTCAAATATGAGCGCGAGGGTGGGCGGCTGTCGGTGATGGAGGTTATCAATCTGTTGCTGAAGAAGTCGGCGGACGAGTTTGCGCAGGAGGTGGCAGCGACCTGCTTCATCCCGTTGGTGTTTGTTCTCGCCAACGATGACAGCGAGAAGTGTCGGCTCGCGGGCGGAGAGCTGATCAAGGAGATCTTCCGAGTGTCGGATAAGGAGCGGCTGTCCAAATTCATGACGCTGCTGCGGTCGTGGGTGGAGCAGGACGGGAATGCGGCGGTGTTGAAGCTCGGTCTGCACGCGTTTGGGCTCTACTTTGAGGGCCGAGAGTCGAGCACGAAGGACAACAAGGATCTCGGGCTTGTTACTGACAAGCTGGTCAAGGTGCTCGGGGACGAAGAGGCCCTCGAGTCGGACTGGGAGCTGGCCAACATCGCGCTGACGACGCTTCAGACGCTGGTTCAGAAGCATCCACAGAAAACCCTGGCTCCGGACTCGGGCGAGTTGTGGTCGGAAGTCCAGGCGTGTCTCGCACACTCGCACACCACCGTGAAGCTTACTTCCATCAAGCTCCTCAGCATGTACCTGGCGGATTTCGCGCGGAATGCCGGAGAGGCGCAGAAGCTTCCGCTTGCTGGATCACAGGGCCTGGAGCTGGACGATGACGACGTCAACGACCTCGTCCGGCTCTCACTCGGCATTCTCTCGGCGCCAGAGGTCGAGGAGGGGCTTGCCCAGGAGGCTGTTCAGATCATCACGTTCCTGGGCGACTACCTCGAGGCCGAGAAGAGCAACGAGGACGAGAGCGAGGGCGAGGACGATGAGGCAGACGAAGGCGAAGACAATGCGGCCAAGGAAGCCTCTCAGCACGCCGACATGAAATACCTCTTCTGGAAGCTCTCCTCCATCATCCGCAAGGAGAGACAACCCAGGCCTGAGATGCTGGTCAGCAAGCTGGCGGCCATGGACCTCGTTGAGGCGTTCTGCATCAAGACACCTACCGAGACGCTCCTGACGTCGGCCAGAACCATCCTCCGGCCGCTGCGCAACCTGACGGACCCGTCGATCCGGCAGGCGTTCTCGCTCAACGAGGTGTTCAAGACGCGGTTTGAGGCGCTCAAGAGCAAGGCGCAGGCCATCATGGAGATCCTGCAGCGGCGGTTGGGCAGCGCCGAGTACACCAAGGCGCTGGTGGCGGTGGGCGAACGGATCCGCGAGAGGAGGCAGCAGCGGTCGAGCAAGCGCAAGATCGAGGCGCTGACGGCGCCCGAGAAGTATGGGCGCGAGAAGCGCAAGAAGTTTGAGAAGAAGAAGGAGAAGCGGAAGACGAGGGGTCAGGAGCAGAGGGATCACCGGCAGGGATTCCAGTAGGTTGGCTGGCTGTATGACTTCGCTGGTTGAGTTGATTTATTTGTATGTGGCGAGAGTGGGGGTCTATAGATTTGAGGTTCATACAGAATAATGTTACAATGAGAGAACCTGTCTCCTTCAGATATGCCAACAACGCCTTCGTTCATGTCATCCTCGTCGCGCACAACACCGTAGATCATTACACCTCCTGCCTCGCCCCTATCCACTTCCTATTCATCACCCTTCCCCTTCCCCTCCCCA
>FJWA01000297.1_pt1 | contig 10301 bp, 6 predicted proteins | sample 1011891 | NCBI WGS metagenome assembly FJWA01 (sample SAMEA3912450, study PRJEB9761) | metagenome | biome: forest; material: soil | place: USA | collected 2011-06-22 | depth 0.1 m
TCCTCCTCGCCCTCCTCCTCGGGGCCCTTCGCCGCCTTCAGCACATCCTCGTTCTCCTTCTGGGCCTTGATGAAGGCATCCTTGAACTGGTTGGCATTGTCCGAGTTGGCGAACCGGATGGCCAGGGTGAGAGCCTCGGGCTCGCCCTCGCTCACATCGGCAACGACGTTCCAGACCCAGCTCCTGTCCGACCCAACGTTGGGGGAGAGCTTCATTTCCGGAACAACTACGACAACGAGTAAGCGTCTGAGCTGGTCGCTGGATTCGAGGGCCACAGGATACACATACCATAATGGTTGGCGCAGACCTTGAGGGTCTTGTCGCGGCGCATGACCAGGCGGGTCTTGCCGTTATCGCGNTGCTTGAGCAGNCGCACGTCGCCGGTACCGCGCTCCTTCCACTCGCGCGTGTCGGAAATGTACCTGAAGAGCTTGGCGCGCATCTTGAAGACCTGCTCCTCCGACTCCTCGTTGGTCTTGGTCTCGACCTTCTCCGTCAGGTGGATGACGGGCTCGAAGTGAACGTCCTCGGACTCGGGGGCCTCCTCGTGCTGCTACAGATCCGTCAGCAACTCCCTCCCTAGGTGGCATCTCGCATCGCGGCGGGTGGGTTTACGAACCTCTTCACCCTTCCCGGCAGCGGCAGCAGCAGCCGCCTCGCGCTGGGCCTTGGCGCTGCCAGAGTTGTCGCCGCGGTCCTCCTCCTCCTCCTTCTTTTCCTTCTTCGCGCCGCCACCAAACATGGAGAAAACCGAAGAGGTGGTCACGGGCTTGACCTCGTCAGCAGGGGCAGCAGGAGTCTGTGGTGTCGAGAACAAGACGCGTTAGCCNAATCCCCCGCTTCCCGGAAACTGGCGCGCCGAACCGGCCGCCGCCGCTACACATACCTCCTGCGTCGCCTCGGCCTGAACCTCGGGGGCCTTCACCTCCTCGAGGGGCTTGTTGTCGTTCTCGGCAGACATGTTGGCGGCTAGCTTCTCGGCGGCGAAAACCTGTGAGGATGGATGGATAACTGGACCCAGTGACATGTCAGCAAAAAGGGAAAACGATCGCCTTCCGAATGAGAACTGTTGTGACATCTATCGCGGCGTGCTGCTCCGGTCCCCCTCCATCCCTCCCACCCCCCCGCCGACACACCGTTTGGGTTCATCTGACAAACGAACGAAACAGGGTCAAAACGAAATGAGGTGGGGTAGTTTGCAAGGCGCGGGGCAGGCAGGACGCGCGGACAGAAAAACCACAGGCGAAATAAAACGTACCAGATGCAGCTAAGTTTCGTAGGAGTCAAGGACGGATTTGAGTGCGGTGTGTCTTGCTGTGTTGTTTTGGAGCAGAAGATGTCCGGAGCGTGCAAAGTGGATAAGGTTGGTAGGCGGGCAAGGTGGTAGGCAGCAGGCGGGTGGCTGCTTGGTGTGGTGTTGCAAAAACTGCCCCTCACTTCCCGAAATCAACACGCTGCGGCCCAAGAGAAATTCGGCATGGGGGGGGCGGGCCAGAGCGGGACATGGCAGCTGCTTACGGGGATGCTGATTGGGCTGCAAGGGTCCTGGTTACAGGCATTTCGATTGGGCTGCNTTTGGGCAGGACCCTTGGTTTTTCTGGAATCAAACCGTGGTTGACATTCAATTCACACTCCAGGTCATGGTGTGGGAAGAATTCGACAATCGAGGCCCGTCCTTTGCTCCCGAGTTCTGTATGCATGTACTGCACTTTTGTATCGGGTAGTTGTTTGCCATTGTATAACAACAGCTCATGTAGGTATTTCTCGTCACTGCTCCAATCTCATCGCTCTACCTCCGGTCCACCATCAACCCAAGTGACTAGTCGATAGATACGGCAGCCCCTCGTTGGGGCATTCCGGGATAGGGATGAAATGGCCTGTGATATAATAGTCGACTCTGAGCAAAGTAAGAGCAAAAGGTCCCTCGTGAAAACTCCAGTCCAGATCCCCCCATCCAGCCCTCGATCCTGGGGCAGCCATGAAAGCAGCAGGTATTCCCTCCCCCATCAACCCGTGTACCACCCATCCCAAACCATCCCACCAAAAACAGAAGGAGAGAGAGCATAAAAATAAAAATGATTGCTGGACAAGAAAGAGTCGGGATTACACTCCTCCCATGAACTTTCTCCAGGCCGGGTTCCGGCCACCGCCTCGCTTGTTCGAGTCCTTCACGCCCTCGGGGGCCCCGGTGCAGTCCTTCTTCTTGCAGGACCAGCGCCTGTACATTTCGCTTCGAAAGCCAAGGAACGACGTCGTTGTCTTCTTGGGCGAGCTCTCCTCCCTGCCTTCTNTGGCGTCGCGGAGCTGCTCATGCATCCCCTTGAGAAACCGAGATGCGTTTCGCTCGTACTCGGCATACTGCTCCATCTTGCCCTGTATCTTGAGCCACCACAGCATCGACGTGACCTGTGCACGCACAATCGAGAGTTCCAACTCCTTGCGGTTGATTTCGGCCGACTTGGCTTGGCGAACCAGGTACTCGCGTGTGTTACCCGTAACCCGCTCGATCGCCTCGGTTGTGTGACCCCGAACAGCCTCCGAGGCATGTTCGAGGGCGGTTGCGATCTCCTGGGGAAGCTTGCGTGCGTCTTCCAAGAATTGGCGTGCCTCGCCGTTCCACCGTGCCTTGGTGAGAGTGTTCTGCAACATCTGCAGACCCGCCTCAAAAGCCTCAAAAGCCTCGGTGACTGCCGACTTGCCGAAATCGACCTGGAAGGTTTCGTTGATCTTGGGCCTGCGACTGGTGACCACCGAGATGTTCAGCACACCGTGAGCGTCNTTCGGTTCAATCTCAACAAGAACCCCTTCATCCACAGAGGAGAGCTTAGTCTTGATGGTCTCGTCGCTGCGCCGGGCCGTGATATCGATGGCGCCCCGTGCAAGCCATACCGCTTTGCTCTGGCTCGGAATGGCCACCAAAAACTCGGTTGGGCTGTAAACCCGGACTGAGCAAACCGTCTTTCCGGCGTTGGCAGACATTTTGGCCTCGGTATCGGCAGGGACAACCGATGGCCTGTCGGAGAGGAATCCGGCCAAAGACAAGGCAGAAGCCAAAGTGCTAGTTGATGGCTTCGTCTCGCTGACTTGGACCGTCTTGGTCGAGGTGACATTGACCACAATCGTCTTGGTAGATGTCGCCACAGACGAGCTCCTGCTGGTGGTGAAGCCGGTCACTGGCGAAACGCAAACGCCCGTGGGGGACGATGCGTGGAGGAGGGAGGTGTCTTTCAGTCGCAGCAACCCGACCAAGGGAACAAGGAGGCAAGGAATGATCAGTGCCAAAACCACGGGGATGGCGGCAAAGATCCACCGCCTCATCTTGAGGTGCTTGAGGAAAAATGCGAGGGCTTCGGTCGAGGTCTCGAAATCCGCGGACAACTCCGGATCCATCTCGGCGTCATCAAGCGCGGACAGACCGGTCAAGTACGCCAAGTTGCGGTTCATCTGTCGCGCATCGATGTCCGCAAATGATGCGTAGTCGATGGGGAAGCGTTGGGGTGTCATTGCCGTCTCCGGGTCTCGAGACTCTAAGCAGAGATGAACGGAGTCTTCGTCGATGTACTTTCCCCAGGCAGGGCTGAGGAAACCCTGCTGATCCGCAATGAAGATGCACGGCAAACCGTAGCGCTTCATGCAGGACCAGACCACCTCTCTCGTTCGTTTGGCCTCGGCGTCGTCGAGTTCGGAGCAGTTGAATACCGCAACGTGAGGTAGATCCCATCTCGGCTGGGTGGTGCACCCGCTTGGGGAGAAGATGGACTGGTATGTCGTTTCTTGGTCCACGGTGATCGAGTAGAGGACTTCGTCGGGGGTTGAACCTCCCCCCCCTCCATAGACGACCTCATGGGCGGAAGTACAGTGCTCCACTTTGATTTGNTAGCGAGACGTCTCCATCAGGTCAAGCTCTGGGGCCGGACCGAACGAGGAGATGGGCACAATGTTGTACACTCCCTCGCGGTGCCGGCTGAAGTAGTCGTGGTCATTGGAGCCGCTCTTCGGCGACGCCCAGATAGCACTGCAGATCTTGAGCACAATGCTCCGCTGGGCATCGGCCCGGCCCACGTAGAGAACCCTCAGAGGTTCGTGCGTGGTGAGGTAAGAAGGGGACATGGTTTGCCGGATCGAGGCGACCAGACACTTTGGGACGTCGGGCAGGCCCAGGTCTTGCGCAATGACAGCAGACTCCTCCTCGCTAAACTCGCGGATGGCATGTTTGGCCGAGATCTTCTCNGACAGAATCGGGTCGTCNCCGTCGGTTTCTCGGAATTGGATGGAACGAACGACAAGCCCGGAGCCCTCGGTAGACGAGCCGTATTCCAGATTGCTGGTTGGGTTCTGCGTCGAGGGGTTTTGGAGAGCCTGGTCGGCGTATCTGATCGAGGAGGCGTGTGATGAATGGTCGGACTCTTCCTCGGAGTCGGACCTGAAATGGTCCTCGGACCCGTCCAGGCTGTGCACGTCATCGGGCTGGGGAGCGGAGAGCGAACACGTCGACTCGGTCATGCGGTCATCCGGGCTCTCGCTGTCGGCGCCTTGGATGATTTCGTAGGCCGAGTCGGCCAGACTGCCCGTGTCCGACATGGTCGCTTGCTGCAGAATGTCGGGGGCGCTGTTGGAGATCCAGTTGGCCAGATGCTGGCTCCCCTGCGGTCTGGGAAATCGAAGAACTGGAAGAGAGCACGAAGACTGTTCTTCCGGGGGCGGGATGTGGGTGTCGCGTCTTTGAAAGTCGGGCGTCGGGGTTTCTCTTCTCAAGGGGGATTCGCTGGTCTGCAGTTCCATAACGAGGAGAAGAGCTGTCAGCCGGTGCTTCAAGTCATGCCTGCCGAGCGAGAGCGGCACTGAGTGAATGCGGAGATGCAGGCGGGTAGGTAGAATTCAGGTGTTTTGTGGGTGCCACTGAGGTGTGGCAGTACGAGGAAGGAGGGGAGCCTCGACCGGGAAGGCGACCGAGGGGTTCTGGGGAATGGGATCGGGAGATGAGGGAAGGCGCTCGGAAGGCAGGGAATAGACAAAAGATAACCCGTGCTGTTTATCGGAACAAGATAACACTAACTCAAGGGCCCTTGTTGAGGCCTGATCCTTTCAGTTGGGTATGCTGGTGACGACACAGCAACACAAGCTGGTTGCAGGTGGTGGTTTGGGTTTCTGCCTGTCCGGGCGTGCGAAGCTGCCTTAGACAGGCGGGGGTGGGGCACCGGGCATGGAACCGTAAGTCGTGTCAGCTCCTCAGCGAGCCTCGGGTCCTTGTCGCGGGGCGCGAAGGCGCAAGGACATCCAAAGAACAGGAACAACGCTTCTGGCCGGGCTTTCGTTGGTCATCCGCGCCAGAACAACCTGAAGTTGAGAATGGAGAATGGAGGGGTAAGTCGCAGGCGGGCCAGCTCGGAGGGTGGAAGATGTCGGGTCGGGATTTACACATTCGAGGGTGGGGACGTGGGTGAATGAAGACGGCCTTGGAGCTTCCAGACCGGAAGATGAGGTCACCTGCTACTTGGGCTGCGGCTAGGCTGAGAAGCAGCCCTTTGTCGTTGGTGCTGGCTGTCCTGGCTTGTTGGGGATTATCACAGGAACCAAGGCGTCCCACTCACTCGTGTTAGTCGATAACTCGATAAGACCAGGCAGCGGGCGGGGTGAGGTGACGACACCCATGTCCCGGGTCAAGCTGTGGAGTCACTGCAGCTCGGGATTCTGCCGTGCAATTCCTCAATCCTCCCTCCAGCTGAGGACAGCCCCACCAACAGCGTCTCACCGTTGCCGGCAGGGGTCCGAAACAACAGGGAGGCCAAGCAGCTGTCTGACAGCACAGTGAGGGCTATATACTTTTGCACCCAGGTTGCTGTCACGGTCTGAAGCAGATATAGAATAATCGTACCGAGTGGCCGACCGAGCAGGTGAAATCATTACATAGGTAGCGTTCCCAGTGAATGTGATGTTTGTGCTCTCGGTAAGGGACCGTCACTGACAGGCGCCCCTCATTTGGATGGCACCATCACAGCATCAGGTCGGTAAAATGGAGACTGGTTGGATTTCTCTATCCGCCAAACGGTCCCCCAAACCCGAGAGTCATGATACTGGCCCATAATTCCGACAATAATTAAGTACAAGAGAAGATGGCAACAAAGTACTCCAAAACCCAGCAGTTAAAACTCCATGTCATGTCCCTGCACCTGGTGATATCTCTGCACGTGTCCCATCCCGAAGCTTCCGGACCAGCGAGTGTTGATGGATGGGCATTCTACAGCCGATCCAAGGATATCCGGAAGCGATTCATCGCTTCAAAAGGAGAAACAACTTGAACCAAACTAGAAAGACTTTTCCACAAAGCATCTGTTACAGGATGCCCTGCTTGTTGAAGAGTTTTCTCAGAGAGTCGGTGTCGAACTCGTCCTCGTCNGGCATCATCTCCAGGATGCCAGTCAGGTTGGCAAATAGATCCCCCTGGTTCCGATATGCAAGAATCGCCGGCACGCCGGCATTATCGAACTCGATGTCCTCGTAGTGGACCTTGACAAAGTGGACGGCCGGGTAGGTGCTGACGAGGGGTACCAAAGCAGATTCAATGGCTGCTGAAACGTCACACTGTTTCGCCTTGTTAGTATGTCTGCAAGAAATGGACAAACACTGCAGTGGAAGGGGGACTGGCACCCACCTCGTGGTCGTAGACAAACACGACAACTACCGTCTCCCGGCCGACCTTTTCTATGGCGTCGAGATAGCCAAGGGCATCCACATGGTCGAAGCGGCCGTACAGCCTCGCACTCGGGCTCGTCCTCCGGTTCCGGATGGGGTTTCTGCTCTCCTCCTCGAGCTCGCGTTTCCGGCTCTCCCTCCATTGCTGCAAGAAAGCCTCCTCGTCGGGATCCTCGGGGCTGCTGCCGTCGCTTTCTGGCGAGGTGCTCCGGCCGTGGCGGCTGCTGTCCACGCCAAACACGCTGCGGCGGGCGGCGCGCACCCTCTCCTTCCACTTTGTCCGTCGGGCCGTCTCGTATGACCTAGCGTCGGCGATGACGCCCTTCACGCCGGTGGAGCGGCCCCTGTCGAACTCGGCTGGGGGCAGCCTGAGCTCTGAGTGCGCATCCATCGTGGGCATCCGCATGGCGGCGTTGATCTGGGTTGCGCGGTAGCGGTCTTCCTCGTCCTCGCTTCGTTCGTCGAGCTCTCTGGCAGAAGCGTCGCGGTCTTCGGGGTGGATTCCGTCGAGATCAGACTTGTTATTGTTGTCGAGGAAGGCAGCAAACTCCTCTTGGGCGGGTGTAGGATTTGACATGATGACGGAGGGGGCAAGGGTCGCTGACAGGTGGGCGGTACCGATTTATAGAGGTAAGCTTGTTTCGAGGCAAGGGCCGGGGGTAGATCCTGCTGTGCACGGCGAGCCCGGTGGACAGGATACTACACGCAACCAGTATGCGCGGTGGGGGGGAAGCGGGAACAGATGGGCTTGGCCGTTGGCAGTCGCTGGTAGGGTGACTGGAGCGCCGAGAGCCCGTGTCTGGTTTGGCTAAGCACCCAGGGGTCCGCTGGCGATTGCGCGGCGGGCTCGATGGATGTAGGTCTCCCTCCGGGTTGTGGGCGGAGAACCAAGCAATGGGGCGAGCGAGTCAGAGCCCTGTGGGAGGGAAACGGAGAGTTCCTTGGTACCGCGACTGGGCACGACACCAGCAATAGCCGGTGGTTGCGGGAGGGGGGCGCCGGATGGAGCAGGCGGGTTGACTGATCCCCTGGGGAATGCGTCAGAGTGTTTCAGAAAAAAGGTGATGCCGAATGCAACTTCGAGCGCTGTGGGTGGTTGTGGTGTGTCGCTGAGAATCAAGGATGTGAGTGATTTGGCTGGCGATTGGCCCGAGTGTTGTGCCTGGGGCGCGTAGACAGAGAGACGCAGCGAGTAGGAGAGGCCGGATGGAGCGGTATGCAGAGCGGCGGTCGTGGGGAGAGTTGGGTTGGGAGGAACGTGGGACCTGAAGTTGGGATCGGCAAAAGAACGACGAAGAGGAGGGGCGGGATGCAGGGCGCTGTTTGTGCCGAGTGCCCAGACGTTTCTCGCGTGGTTGACAGGGATTGACACACTCGAGAACGTGAACCCTTTGGCGTTAATGCGAAGCGGGACAGGGGTTGTCGTCCTCGGCAAAGTCTTCAGGAGGCTTCAGGGCCGCTGTCGCTGTCGCCGAGAAAGGAGCGGAAGTTCAGCTTACACACGTGTCGTAACAACCAAAAAGGGCTGCAGGAATCGTTGAGTGGATGGCGTGGTTGGCCGCAGGTGGCGGGGATTGGGGGCTTTGGAGCGGCACCCACAGGCGCTAACGCGAACGTGGCCCACAAACAGGGGCAGATCTGCCAGGCCAACAGTTACACCTGTATTTCTGCCTTGCTTCATGCTTCGAATTTGCCGGATCTTCAGCAAGCAGAACGAACAGAGAAACAGCCACAGCAGGCCCCAGCATTGGATCCCGCGTTCTGTGATTCCATCTCGCTGTCATACCATTTGTGGAGATGGGATTAATTCCTGGAATATTCCACAATATCCTCGGCGTATTCGTTGCCCCTATCACGAGCCAAGGACGTCAACTCCAACCGAACACACCCCGTGCCGATTGCGAGGTGGGAAGCAGACTCGGACAAGGCGAANCGGGCGGGATTGATCAACCAGGGTCCGGCTTGTCGAGGCATTGACGAAATCACGGTTGTCCCTAAAATAACCGTTACTCGGGGGGATCCCCGCGACACAAAGATCTGATGGCGTTGTGTGATCGGTATGGAGGAGTTTTGACATCTGACATGCTGCAACGGTGTGGCCAGCATCTGTTGTGTCATGCATCCATCCGCCGCCAACCCCGACTCCCGGTCCCTCCCACTCTGCGGCGTCTGCATAATCTAGGTAAAGTGCCTAGATTGCCGACACAGCAGTACATACCAGATCGACCGTTGAACTTAGCCTCCGAAGTACCCAGGTTGGCAAGGTAATTAAGGAGATCCCGAGGCGCTGGGTTCATCAACTTGGGGCCCGACTTCATCCCGCCGATTGGCCCGTCTCACAACCTTTCGCCTCGTTTGTCGGTCATCGTGTATCACGGGAGCACGGAAGCTATGCTGGCGAGGCTGAGTGGCCAAACAACCTTGGAAGTGTTTGTTCCGCTCTCTCCTTTCGTGGTGACTACGGTACTTCTTCAGGGGCAAGACCTGCGCTGCGCTCCAAGCGAGGTGTCCTGACGGTCTGCCCGAGGGCGGGTTGGCAGAGTCGAAGTCAAGCACTGATGCTCCGCTGCTGTTCTCGGCTGCATCACCACCACACCTCGTTTCATGCTGTTTCATCCGCCCCCCTGGCAATTGCAAGGCACCACTTTGTTTCCTGGGGGCCTGGCCCGACAAGCAGCCGAGATGCGGGTCGTCTGTTGCATGTTAGCGCCCGAACCCCTGAGAAACCGCTCCGGCTTCCAGAAGAATCCTAGAGGCCCGAATCAGGGATCATTGCCGTCGCCACGGGCGGCCCACTCACCATCATGCCATCCATTATCAGCCGCCGACCCCACGGATCTGTTTGGACCAGATCCAGCCGACACATCTCGAGAGAGCGCATCGACTGACAACGCTCAACCCATCTGGACGGATCGTGACGTCGTTGGGGCCACTAATAGCTGACTGTGCGTTTCTCACATGCCGTAACGGGCATGTCTGAGTCGACAACACCATGATGATCAGCAAGAGCGAAACTGACCGTGGCGTCATGCTCAACCTCCTCCAGAAACCACACGAGATCCGAGAAAATATTTGTGGTTCCCTCGTCTCTACATAGGTAGTATACCGATAACGTCCGGGCGCGGACAGGCCACTCCGGCTCGTCGATAAAGTAACTGTCCGTTGCCTGCCCGCACAAATAATAAGGTCGATGATGTGTTGTCGACTCGTCGTCGTCATCCCCCATTTTTCTTACCCACCCGTCTCCAGAGTGCCACCCACTTGGCACCGCTCAGGACTCTGATGTAATCGATCGATCTAGCCGTTGCCCTAGGCCCGAACACCGCCCTGCCTCGCAAACGATGTTTCTACTGCCTACAACTGCGGTGATTCGTTGAGAGGCATCGTTATTGTCCATTTGACGGAGAGAAAGGACGCAAGAGGACGCCGTCCGGCTGGCCCCATGCTCTCAGTGAGAGGTTGAGGCCGCGAGGCTATTACTCCCCGAGTCAAATACGGATGCGTACGCGAGGCTACTCTCCGAAAAGCCTCTTAAACATATTCTGAGGTATCCCAATCAGAGCACAATGAACAAGGAGAGCACACCACAAGAAACGATGGAGGAAGGG
>FJWA01009483.1_pt1 | contig 10297 bp, 7 predicted proteins | sample 1011891 | NCBI WGS metagenome assembly FJWA01 (sample SAMEA3912450, study PRJEB9761) | metagenome | biome: forest; material: soil | place: USA | collected 2011-06-22 | depth 0.1 m
GAGGGAGGGAGGTTGTCGGGGGTTGTCTTGGACGACGGGAGGGCGCTCGGCCCGCGCGGCGTCAGCTGCGTGCAGCAAGTCGGATTGGGTGCTCGGCCGGTCGGAGTGGTGGTCTTTGTGAAGCGAAGCAGAGGGTTTCGTGATCCATGTGGTGGTTGTTTGGCGACTGAGTTCGGCTCAAGAAGTCGAAATCAACCAGGCCTTGCAGTGCTTGGCGCGGTCCAGGGGTCTTGGGGCATTTCCAGGGGATCAGCGCCGCATCTGGACCTTCGGTCGGCCTGCCCGCCGCCAGCCAAGCCCCTGCCCTCAGGTCCCTCCCGCGTTTCATTGGTCAATTTGTGTTGACTTGCAACTCCAGGGATCAACCAGGCCCCGCCAGGGACCATTCAATTGCCTGTGGGGTTCTTCTCACTTCATCCGGGCTTTAATTATCTGGGATGTTGAACGGTCCTTGTCCATCTCCACCCCTTTACATAGTGTACATAGTAGAACAGAAGACAACCCAACCCAGTTCTGAATAAACTCTACAGTAGCCCAAGGTCGGGCTCAAACGGTAATACCGGAGTCATGCTCACAAATTGCACCCAAGAATGCTGCAGTTCATCCATGGCCCTTTCTTGCGTTCATGAAGCACCAGCATATGCCAAAAGCAAAGGGAAAATGCGACAAGAGTCTACTATGTACATAGTAGGTGCTCAGTACGGTATATATCCTGAAAATCCTTCCAAACATCCCAACCACCTCCCTACCTCCTCTTCCTCTCCTCCTCTCTCTCCCTCCTCCCCCTCCCTTGCAGCAGATAATCCCCACCCGCCACGGCCCTCCACACCCCATACACCCCCCTCAACGGCCACACCATCCACACCGCCGCCAGCACCCATACCACCCACGATGCTCTCACCCTCGCCTCCTCGGCATCCACATCCACCCTTACCTTGTCAAACACACTCGGCAGGTACCCCGCCCCATACCGCGCCCGCAGCGCGTCGTACGCGGGCCGGTCGTACTGCGCCCAGAACTCGGCCTCGGTGTAGTACGCGTGCGCGTACAGCCACTTCTTGCCGCCGAGCGCGTGCACGGCGCGCTCGAGCGCGCGGTTCTGCGCCACGCAGCGCCGGCGGTCGGTCAGCGAGACGGGGCCCCACACGCCAAAGTTGAGCATCGTCTCGGGGCTGGTGGCGGCGTCCGAGCGGTCGCCGAACTCGGCGTGCAGCCCGTGGCGGGCGTCCGGGGCGTCGCGGCGCACGCGCAGCGGGCACAGCCAGAGCGGGTACAGCGGCAGGTTCTGGTCNAGCCAGGCCGCGAAGCGCGCCGCGTGGGCGTAGGGGATGCCGACGTCCTGCACGACGTACAGGTCGGAGAGCCCGGACTGGTGCAGGGCGCGGTACATGACGCGCGCGTGCAGCAGGGGGTTGAGCAGGAAGCGCGTGACGCAGTTGAAGGGCGTGAGGAAGTAGCGGAAGGCGTAGCGCGCCGTCCAGAAGCCGCCGCGGTCGTAGCGGAAGAGGTAGTCGACCAGGGGGATGTGGTCGGTTGCTGTTTGGGAGGGGGGCAGCCCCTGGAGGCGCTTCTCGATGCGCTGCGCGTGGACCGAGAACCACGGGTCGCGGGCGCGGAGGAACTGTTGCGGAGTGGCTCCCTGCGGGAGGGTGTCGACCAACCGGCCGGTGCAGATGACGGTGGAGTGGAGGGAGAAGGTGATGGCGTCGACGTAGTCGTTGGGGGAGCCGTCGGCCGTTTCGGCTTGGAGGATGGAGACGACCTCGCCAAAGTCTCGGACATGGCGGTACGTCAACTCGACGTAGCTTTTGGCGTCCCTGAGCTGGACCTCGAGCAGCGTGACAACCCCCAGGGTGCCAAAAGCCGAAGCGGCGCCCCAGAACAAGTCGGGTTTCTCCGACTTGGAGGCTCGGGCGACCTCGCCAGTGGGCAGGACGATCTCGATCCAGTTGACCGTGGTCTCAAACGCGCCGTAGCGGAACGAGCTGCTCTCGCCAGACGTCCCCGAGAATCCGCCGCCAACGGTGATGCCCGGGAACTCCATGACGACCAGAGGCACCAGGCCGTGCTCGAGCGTTGCGTCCACCAGGGCGTCCATGGGCACGTTCGGCTCAACCAGGGCCGTCTTCTTCGCCGTATCCACCTCAAGAATACGGTTCATGGCGCTGGTGTCAACCGTGTTGTCTTGCCGCCGCTGGGAGCGCCGCGTGCTGTTTGTCGAGCCATGGTACACGCGGAAAGGCGTCTTGGTCTCGTGGAATTGCCCGATCCGTGACGCTACCGCGGCTGTGGCAGCGGCATGCTCATCCATCCCGATATACTTGGCAGGGCGTACAGTAGCTTCACTGGTGACGGTGAGCAGGCTGTTACTATGGAATACAGAATACACAGTTCACTGATGGTAGATTCACGGGTGGTGGTGATACATATGTAGTGACCGCTAAGCTCGGGCTACGGCACGCTCGGGGCGCAGCACCGCAGGATGATTGGCGGTTGGTGGAGAGAACTAGGATCAGGCTCTTCTCCCTTGTCCAACCCGTCGATCAGCTTGGGTGCCCAGCGGTCAGTCAAGAATACAGAAGGCTTGTGATACACAGTATCTAGTTGTTGGAATGTGTTGTGAGAGGCCAGCTGCTTTGGACACACCCTAGCAACGATACCCCAAGACTGCTTACCTCGACTCAAAAGCCAGGCAGTGATAATGTGTATGAATCAAATATATTGCATCATTCACCACAGCTCACTTCAAGACAACAACTGCCCGAGATCATCAATGTAAACCTGGATAAGAACCTGGAACCCAGCAAAATACCAACCCAATCTGCCCTCTGCCGCTTTTTGCACCAAGTTGCCCAGTCCATCCATCCATTGAACCCACCTCGCCCGCATCCGAGAGACCGGAACACTTGGAGATCCCACCCATAATTACCCCCCAAAAAGGTATCAAGCGCTAGACGGAAAAAGACAGTGAGATATTAGATAAGATCAAAACGAGATGGTTCATTACCCCTCTCTCTCTTCCTCCCCGTCCCCTTGCTTTCGCAATCCCCCACCGCGACCACCTCTTCACTAAAAAGGCGTCCCATCCCGAACCGGCACCTTCAACTCCTTCTTGCCCAAGAAGGAGCGTCTGACCGACTTGGTCGACCTGGGGCTGTCCGGCGTCAACTTGCCGTCATCGCTCGAGGGAGCAAACGAGCTCTTGATCACCACGCTACCAATCCCCATCGGCAGCTGCTTCTCGGCGCCCGAGTTGGAGTCGTCCACAAAGTAGAGCGTCTCGCCCAGCGGCTCGTCGTGGCCAAAAGTATGGTGCTCCTTGGCCTCGATCTTGAACTGTGCGTCGGGAGTGCACTGGATGCGGAACGTCTCGTCAAAGTGGGCTTCTCCGGTGGGCGACTTGTGGTGCTTGGTCTTGCCCACCTGCTTGGACTTGCCTTCGCGCAGCTGCGTGATCGTGACATAGACGTCCGACGACGGCGAGAAGCCCGAGCTCGAGACGATCGTGAAGGACGCCGTGCCCGACGAAGCGCCGGGAATGATGGCGCTGTGGATCGACGAGGCGCCGATGCTCTTGGCCCGGCTGTGGAGAGAGGGGCCGTTTGGGAGGGAGGGGCCGCCGTTCGTCTCCGCCCTGAGCTCCGGCGGACCTTCGGTAGTGATCCGAGGCACGTCCATCGAGCCGGCCCGGGACGACTCGTCGCTTGAGTCATCCTTCTTCCCGCGAAGGCCGCGCATGAGGAAGGATGCGCCCTTGCCGACGCCGTGGCCGACCGCTCCGACTCCCTTGAGAGGAACACCGGCAACGCCCGTCACGATCCGGCCCGGCACGGAGAAGGTGCCGGCCAAGGTTGATGTGCCCTGTCTTGTCCGGGTGACGTAATCCGGCGTGAAGAGCATGCGGAGACGGAGCACGCCCGACTTCCCGTCAAGAGTGTACTTCAACTCCTGCCCCCTGAATGGATCGAGCTGCTCCAGGTTGATGTCGGTACAGCCCAGAAGATCAGGCTTGTCGGCAAAATCCCAGTCCCACACGGTAGCCTTGAACCTGGCGCCAGTCCTGGAAGCGACGGGAACATTGAAGGATTCGTTCCACGCCGGGTGGAGAGTCTTCTTCTGTACCTTGGACTTGAAAACCTCGACGCCATTGAGCTCGAACTTGACGTACGGATCACTCTTGCCGTTGGAATCAGCAGCGGGGAGGTCTTGGGCATCCAGAACGTCGACTCGGAGGTTGCCCATGTTGTTGATACTCTCGCTCGGGTCGAGCCGCATCTTGACCGGGACGTACTTTAGGCTGACTTTGATCGAGTAAACCTGACCGTCCTCATCCTTCATCTTGAGCGTCGTCGGATTGTTCTGCCCTCGGTTAGCTTGCGCCGTGCCATACAACGTCGCAGAAGCCTGCTTACCAGACACTGCTTGAGAGTATCAAGCGTGTTGCCCGACAAACGGGCCAGCGTCTGCTTCCCACTGTCTTCCTGCTTCTCGGACCTCTCTGCGACCTTGATGGTCAACTTGGAGAACTCCAGCTCGCGAATGAAGCAGTCGCCAATCTCGTCAAACTTGTGATGCCGTGCCTTGGCGGTCGAAGAAACGTAGGATGGGAAAGCCATATCGTCAACGAATACCTCGATATGGCTCTGGCTCTTTGGCAGGTCAGCCTCCATGAGTCGAAAAATAATGAGACCGGACTCATGCTTCAGCAGCTCTTCGGGCGTGAGATACACCTTGGGAGCTTCCCTGTCTTCGCGCGACCTCCTAGGAGACACGGTCAAAGAGGGACTGGTCGGCGTCCTTGGTGTGCTGGGCACGTTTCCGTTGATAGACCTCACGTCCAGGGATTTTCTGGAGGCTGACTCGGCCACTGGGGGAGTGCCCCTCAAGGACGCCTTGTCCTTTTGGCTCTTGACTTCTTCCTTGTCCTTCTCTTCGGCCTCCTTCCTCAGCTTCTCCTTCTCCTCGAGCTCTTTCTTCTCCTTCTCCTCCTCCTCCTCGGGATCCGCGATGTTCAGTGTGGGGTAGAAGGCCACCGAATAGGTGAGGACACCCTTGGGGGTGCCCTTGCCGTGCATGCGCAGGCCCTCTTGTTTCTCCTCCTTCTTGTCGTGGACAAGCCACTCGCCACTCTCATCTTGCGCCATATAGTCGCCGGAATAGATTTCCGTGAGGCCAAGGCTGCGGTCCTTGCCCACACTCTCGGCGTCCATGACCTCTAGGTGAAGGCGCTCTTTGGGAGAGTGAAGGGGCACGTACAGAACCTCGTCCCACTCGGGATCGAGGTTGTTCTTGAAGGTGACGGTCCGTGCCCGCTCAATTCCCGACATGACGACCCGCGCGTACGGATCAGACTTGCCCAGGGCCTCCACGTTCCGCAGCTTCCTGGCATATTTGAAGTGGACCCGCAAGACACCGACGGGGGTCACGTAACCTCCAGTGCCGGCAGCAATGCCCGAGATGGCCACGGGCCGCCACTGGGCCATCATCTTAACACGGCCAGTCTTTGCTCCGGAAAGGTTATACCACTCTTGTCCCTTGGCCATGAATTCCAGCATGTCGTCCAGCTTGATCTGATATGTTCCGATAACCTGGTCCCCGGCAATGTCACGGTCATCCTTGATGGCGACTCCGAGCTTGGCGTTCTTCCTGTCCGTTATCAGAATCTCCTTGGACCCGTTATCCCAAACCGGGTTGTTGGTCCGCTTGAGCTTCTTGGATGCGTGGACTTCCTTGCCGTTCAAGAGGAGCATGGCGTAAGGGCTGAGGAGGCCGACCATGCTCTTTGAGCCATCGAGTTCCTTGGCCTGCTCAACGGTAAACCGCAGGATGCCCTGGTTGGATTCTGGCGCCGGTTCCACGGTTCCGTCGTCGAGCTTCCTCGACTGCAGCACCGGGAAGAAGCGAATATCGCAGAACAGCATGCCTCGCGCCTTTCCGTCGTGGTTGAGCTCCAGTCTCTCGTTCTCGTGTTCGTATACCTCCTCGACGTTGTCCAAGGCAAAGGAGGCGGAGCCAAGCTTCTTGTCCTTCCTGATGTCGTTGAAGTCAAAGACATCAAGGTCGAGGGAGTCGTTGAAGGAGGTGATGATGATATAGTGCGTCTCGTTCCAGTGCGGGTTGGCATTCTCCTGGACCGTCTTGGTTCGCGCAAGCGTTTGCCTCCTGTTGAGGGAAACCGTAGCATAGGGATCGGGCGTGCCCGAGAACTTGTCGGTGTTTTTGAGGCCCTGAGCGCCGTGCAGGGTGACGGCGATGACACCAATGGCCTGGTCGACGGGAGTGCCGGAGAGCATCTTGGCTACCTCGATGGGGAAGACGTTGGGCGCATACATCATCGGGGCCAGAGTGCCGTGGATCTGCTCCATGATGAAGCTCTCGAGGCCGGGGATGAAATTGATGTCGAAGCCGAACGTCTCGCCGCCAAGCGGCTTGCAGACGTAGTCAATGGTGGGCCTTTCCAAGAAGGACATCTCGACCTTCTCGACGTGGGGGAACGGCATCTGGAGCTTGATCTTGAGGCGCATCAAGCCGGAAAAGGCCATGTCCTCGACAATCACATCCAGGCCTTTGCTTACCATGGCCTTGCCGATTCTGATCTCGAGAATGACCTTGGGGTTGATCTTGTTCTTCAGTTGGCGCGCCGTCATGTCAGCCGTGTCGTTCGGGGAGAAGCTGAACATCCAGTCCATGATGACCACGTCGTCCTCGGCCCTGGGGTACGTCTTCACGTGCTCCATACGCGGCGGCTTCGAGCCCAGGGTGAAGGTCTTGAGCTTCAGGCTGTCCAAGAAAGCCGGGGTGGCGCCGCTCAGGACCTGGTCGACCGAGTTGATGACGGTCTGGGCGAGAACCGGCTGGTAGATGGGCCAGAACTTGACCAAGAAGGAGTTGATCCACTCGACCGACTCGTTCTCCGTCTCCAGCTTCTTGAGGGCCATCTCGCGCGTGATATCGTCGCGGAAGTTGCGGCGCACGCGGCGGATCGAGGTGCGGTAGTAGGTCGAGCAGATGGCCATGACGATGAAGACCCAAGCGAGACCCCCACCGAGCACGGCTACTAGCCAGGAGGCCAGGCAGGCAAAGGCAATGACGGCGGCGTTGTGGTACCAGTCTGCGTGACACGATTGTCAGCCTCCACGCCACCAGCTCGCGAGGCGGCAGGGGGACAGAGGGGACCGTATTTACCTCCGAAGAACTGCTCTGACAACTGTGACTCTACCCATGTTGCATGATCCAGCATGCTGTCGCCCTCGTGTTCGGGATCGGAAGGCCAACCAAACCTGGGTTCCCAGCCGGTCTTGCCCCAGTCAGGCTGGTCGGGGTCGCCCGCCTGGCCGTTCGCGAGCGGCTTCCCATCTTCGCCTTTGCGAACTTCGATTACGCCGGCCTTCGTAGGCGAGGGGAGGTCGACATCGGCCTTGGTGCCGTCGTCGATATCGGATACGAGAGCTATGCCTTTGGGTCGTCGGTGGAAGCCTTCGGGCATCTCCTGTCGGGCAAGTCAGAACCTGCCAGCAAGAAATGGCGAATGGCTCGCCAAGGGAGCACAGCAACATACAGCTCGAGCCTGGGCCTTCTTCTCTTCCGGGCTGGCATCGGGGTCGAAGCTAAATACTGACACGCCCGCTTCTTTGCTGGACTCGACAATCTGACGCTGAGCGTCGTCGGCATCGACCTTGCTGTTGGGGTCGCGGGCGGCTTCGATGGCACCCTGCTGCTTGAGCTCCTCGGCGGCCTGCGCAGTCGACATGGTGGGCCACAATTCACGCTGCGTCCGCAGCGGTGCTTCTTCTGCGTCTCAATTGGTTCAATAAAAATACCGGGAGCACTCGTTGCGAGGTCCGTTGGCAATGCCAATTCGTCGTGGGCGTTGGTCGCGCCACACCGGAACTGGCCTGGATGCGGCACACAGAGGCGTTGGCACCAGAATTGGGAAACGATGCAAACGGGTTTCCGAGGGAACGGAAGCTGGGAGCACCGCGGTCAGGTCCGCAAACCACAGGGAAATTGTGGAAAGGGGGGAATGTGAAAAGCAAGAGAAGATGAGCAAGATGGGCAGATGACAGACGAACAGACGAGCTGCCCTCACTTCAGAACCTTGGAAGTCTGCGGTTGGAGGGCCGCCTTGGCGTGCGTGGGCCTATCTCCAAACCCAGGTCCAGCTGAGCTCTGTGGAGACCTTGGCACTAGTTACGTCAGACCCGCTGCAGCTGCACACATTCAAAGCCAAAAGCGAGCATTCTATCGAGACAATGCGGCCTTTTCGGCGACTTTGTCGAAGCGGCTGGTAACGTTGACTCTTACTGTGGGAGTTGCGAATCAAGCCTTTCCGTTCCAGCTGAAAGCGAGCATGCGGAACCCCCCATGGATCGAACCCCAAGGACAGCTGGCATCACGACCCCAAGAGACATTGGTGGGGCGCCGAGTCTGGCTCTGGCGCCGCCGGTCTCCGATTCGGACAGCCTGTGCTGTGTTCTGCAGCTTGTGCAGCTGGCGCAGCTTGTTCACGAGCGGGGAGCAACAGCTGCTTCGTCTCCTCCGCCACACTGCAGATCTTGAAGCGCCTCCGGGCTTCTTGTGTGACCAATCTGTCCTCCGTGCGGTGGCACGGAATGCCGGTCTACTGTGGACAGAATACACAGGACAGAAGCACAAATCTCCAAACACCGTCCATCATGTCTGATTTTTTGATTGAAGTGGGACGCCAAACCCTTGGTGGAGAATCCCTGTCGAAGATCTCCGGCGGAGGGCCCGAAGCTGGATTTTTGCGTCACACTTTGTCTTTGTCTGCAACTGAGAGGCCTGTCTGTCCGAGACGTCAACAAACGGTGTCAAAAGGTGCCACACGCTGAGCTGGAGAGGTTTCTGGCCAACCTGAGCGCTGGGTAAGGGTATCCTTCGCCGTTCATCGCCAGGCGGGCGACCTCTTCGGCGACTGACCCGCCGAATGCCAGTCGCAATTTGGCCAGGGATGTGGACGCAGGCCGTCGATAGACCCCTGCAAAGTCCGATCGATGCGACCTCAGAAGACCGGGGCGGGGTGCTGGGGCATTCGTTCCGTCTGTCGGGAGGGGAGATCGGGGGGAAGATGTTGCCCCTCGAGCTTCCGCAGACAACACTGCTTACTGTGTACAGAATACGTGCTAGCAGCACACAGTAACGATAGTTGGCTGACCAGCGTGGTGATAGGCTGATGTTGGCGCCATTTCCTCCTGCGGTGTATGGCAGCAGCAGACAGCAAAGCATGTCTGACAACTGGCAAGCCGGAGTTCGGATCGATCCGACACCAAGCAACCTCGAGAGCTTGTGGCTGGACGCCGTCGCAAGCACCACGTGACCGCCATGCTCCAAGGTAACCCCGGCTTCTCCCACCAAGTCAACAGCACCGAGATATTGTGAGGCAGGCGTGACAAGTAATGAACCCTCCATCTCGAAACGCTTCGTCTTGGGACGAGGTGGGATCTTGCGTTTCAGTGGATGTGGGGCGCTGTCGATAGCGAGCCCAATGTCCATGGCACCTGGGATCTGGACCGAAAAGCGCAGGCAGAGACGAGACGGGAGCCTGACAAATGGTCGGCAAAAGTGGAGCTTCTGGAAGCTTCACCAGCCACACTGATCTTGGCGGAACAACAGGATGAATCAGCCACATCCGTGGATGTGGCGACAAATATGTTCACGTCCCGCCGCGACGCCAATCGCAAATCGCAAGTCGCGACAATCGCCATCCAATTCCCTTCAACCACCATCACCATCACCATCACCACCACCACAACTCTCGCCACGGTCGAAGCCAAAAATATTAGCAACGACCCCGCCTACCATCACTCCCGCCGCCGCCGAAGCCATCTCCAAATTTCAGACCGACTCTCTCCAAACCCGAGAGCGACCGAAAAGCAAAACCGGCCAAAATGGCAAACTTCCTCGCCTCCATCTTCGGCACCGAGCAGGACAAGGTCAACTGCTCCTTCTACTACAAGATTGGCGCGTGCCGCCACGGCGATCGGTGCAGCCGGAAGCACGTCAAGCCGTCGTACTCGCAGACGATCCTCATGCCGAACCTGTACCAGAACCCGGCGTTCGACCCCAAGAACCGCATGAACCCGTCGCAGCTGCAGAACCACTTCGACGCCTTCTACGAGGACATCTGGTGCGAGATGTGCAAGTACGGCGAGGTCGAGGAGCTCGTCGTGTGCGACAACAATAACGACCACCTGATCGGCAACGTCTACGCCCGCTTCAAGTACGAGGATAGCGCGCAAAAGGCCTGCGACGCCCTCAACAGCCGCTGGTACGCCGC
>FJWA01003709.1_pt1 | contig 10291 bp, 3 predicted proteins | sample 1011891 | NCBI WGS metagenome assembly FJWA01 (sample SAMEA3912450, study PRJEB9761) | metagenome | biome: forest; material: soil | place: USA | collected 2011-06-22 | depth 0.1 m
GACGATGTGGAGAGCTCGGAAGGCGACATCGAGTCCGAAGATGAGAGTGACGGTGCCGAGGAGAAACGCAAACAGAGGTCTTCGGCTTTCAAGTCCTGGGCTCACCAGCTACGGAACGAAGCACTGGGATACCAGCCGATCGACTCGACTTCCATGGTCCTGGACATGCCCAAGCCCGCGAACTTCACGCCTCGTCCAATCGAACACGACTCCCTGCCGATAGAACTGCAGCCTACGACAAACATCACGAGAAAAGCATACGCCGTGGGGGTTACGAGACATCCGGAGATTCAGGAGGCTCGATACAAACTACCCGTGGTTGCGGAGGAGCAAAAGATCATGGAAGCCATCCACAACAATGACGTTGTCGTCATCTGCGGTGCAACCGGTTCCGGAAAGACCACGCAAGTCCCGCAGTTCCTCTTCGAAGCTGGCTACGGCGCGCCGAACGGCCCGACACCCGGCATGATCGGCGTGACGCAGCCGAGACGAGTGGCGGCCGTGAGCATGTCGAAACGCGTGGGTCAGGAGTTGGGGGATTCTTCCCACGTCGTGGGCTACCAGATCCGGTTCGAGGGCAACGTGGATCCCAACACCGCTATCAAGTTCATGACAGATGGCGTGCTCCTCCGCGAGGTCGCACAGGATTTTGCTCTTCGAAAGTACTCGGCCATCATCATCGACGAGGCTCACGAACGGAGTGTGAACACGGACATTCTGATTGCGATTCTCAGCAGAGTCGTCAAGCTCAGATCAGAGCTGATGAAGGAGGACCCGTCAATAAGGCCCCTCAAGATCGTCATCATGTCTGCGACACTGAGGGTCGAAGAATTCACCGAGAACACGAGACTGTTCAAGATACCCCCTCGCGTCATCGAAGTCGAGGGCCGCCAACACGAGGTGACAATGCACTTTGCTCGGAAAACACGGCACGACTACGTCGAGGACGCCTTCCAAAAGATCAGCAGAGGCCATCGCAAGCTGCCCCCCGGGGGTATGCTTGTCTTCTTGACAGGCCAGGGAGAGATCTCTCAACTGAGCAAGCGGTTGAAGACTGCCTTTGGCGGCATGGCTTCTGCCGACGGACCGAAAGTTCGCATATCTGGGAGCGAAGCCCCGATCGAGGTGGAGGATATCGACTTTGGCGACGCTGACGACCGGACTGCCAACGACGAGTACGACGAGCTGGAGTTTCCCTCGGACGACGAGGAGGAAGAAAAAGAATTTGATCTCGAAGACCAAGAATCCGGGACGGGTCCGCGACGGATGCATATTTTACCTCTCTACTCCCTGCTCCCGACAAAAGAGCAGATGAGAGTCTTCGAGCCTCCCCCGGAAGGTTCACGACTAGTTATCTTGGCGACAAATGTGGCCGAAACCAGTTTGACAATTCCCGGCATCCAATATGTTTTCGACTGTGGAAGGTCAAAGGAGCGGAAGTATGACCCGGTGAGCGGTGTCCAGAGCTTCGAGGTCGGCTGGATCAGCAAAGCAAGCGCAAAACAGAGAGCTGGCCGCGCTGGCCGTACTGGCCCGGGCCACTGCTGGAGGTTTTACTCGTCGGCGGTCTACGAGAGAGACTTCCCCGAGTTTTCGGCCCCGGAGCTTCTTCGGATGCCCATCGAAGGCGTGGTGCTGCAGCTCAAGTCCATGAACCTCCAACATGTGGTCAACTTCCCGTTCCCTACCCCGCCAGATCGCCAAAGCATCGTCAAGGCAGAGAAGCTTCTGACCTATCTGACGGCGATATCACCGAGCGGACAAATCACGCCAGTGGGGACGAGCATGTCCATCTTCCCTTTGGCGCCTCGCTTTGCGCGGATCCTGCTCGTCGGGCATCTCCACGACTGCTTACCATACACTATCGCCATGATCGCCGGGTTGTCCGCTGGCGAGATCTTCGTGCCCGAAAACCAAGCGATCCCCGCCGTTGCTGAGCAGACAGAAGAGTTCCGCACCAACGAGGATGTCATTGCCGAGGACAAGCGGGCAAGGATACGAAAGGCATTCAACGCAGCCCACAAGAACTTCTGCTCTCTCGACGACAGATCCGACGCGATGAAGATCCTTCAGGTGGTCGGCGAGTTTGCCCACGAGCCCACCGAGGAGTGGTGTGAAAGCCACTTTGTCCGGTTCAAGGTCCTCAAGGAGATCCTGCAGCTGCAATCCCAGCTCGCCACCCTCGTCAAGACCAACCTGGCCGGCTTCGCCAACTTCAAGATGCCCGAGAAGCTCCCCCGGCCCTCCCCACAACAAATCCAAGCCCTCAAACAAATGGTCGCCGCCGGCTTCATCGACCAGGTCGCCATCCGCGCCGACAAGGCGCCCAACCCCCCGGAAATGTACCGCAAGCCGCGCCGCGCCATCGACGTCCCCTACCTCCCGCTCCTCCCCCTCGAGGGCGACCGGGCCTCGGCCGACCCGGCAGACAAGCTGGTGTACATCCACCCGGCGTCGCCGCTCGCGCACCTCAGCGCCGACGAGTGCCCGGAGTACGTCGTCTACGGCCACCTCCAGCGGGCGGGCAACGCCGACCCGGACGGCAGGAGGCCCAAGACGCGCATGCACGCGCTCACGGACCTGACCGGCGGGCAGCTGGCGAATATTGCCCGGGGCACGCCGCTGGTCACGTATGGCAAGCCGGTCAAGGAGGTGAAGGGGGAGGGGGATGGAAATACCCGGGAGGTGTGGGTCGTGCCGTACTTGAGGGCTGAGACGGGCGGCGGGATGGGGTGGTACGTGTGCTCGCGATTGCTTTGTTCTTCGGTGAGGAGCTGTTTTGCTGACGTTTGTTAGGCCTCTGCCGATGCGGAAACTCAAGCAGAAGAGGGTGCTGGGGAAGGGGTGGGTGGTGGAGTGATGACCCTGAGCTGTGATGTGACAGGCAAGGGGACTCGGGAGCCGCCTACTGGTATGGGGGTTCTGCTACAGGTATGCCGTCTCTTCCTTTTGTCGTCTTGGAGACTTTTGTTCACCCGTTCCCACCTCGCTGTTCTTTTCTTGCCTTCTTTCCATCCGCCCCCTTCAATTTGCACCCTCCTGCATCCAATCCAGCGCCGGTCATGATGATTTCTCGAAAGAGGCTGTTTATGAATCTTCTGATGATGATCGTAAACTAGCACCTACATTGTTCTATCTGAACCTAGGCGCTGAGAAACCTTTTGATTTTGCTTGTCCTCTCGCTTGCCAGCATGCTCAACGAGGCTAACATACTCAGACAGCTAGATGGGCATTAGCACCTGGAGCGGGTTGGTTAGATAGATACCTAGTAAAGCCAGGTGTTCAACACCCGTGGANNCCGTAATANATGGCAATGTTGCGGCTNCAGATNGCTTANTNTNCGTTTCCTTGATGCCACGCGAATCACGCAACACGCCGCTGGCCATGGTAACCAAAACCAATCTATTGGTCTGCCCTAGTAGGAAACCCCGGGTATCAAAGATAAATGATCAAATACAACCGCAACGCCAGACCTGGACCACACACCCCCCTCCCCCTCATATCTACCCAGCCTTTTCCTTGGCAACCCTACTGCGGCGTCACAGCAGCCTTGCTCCCCTTCCTCTTCTTCCCCTTGAGGATCCCACTCCCGCCGCCCGGCGTCTTTGGGCTCTTGGTCTCCTTGCCCGTCGGCTTGGCGGCCAGCGGGTTTTCGCCGGCCCCGCCCAGCTTGGTGTTGAGCGTCGGCAGGGTGGGTATCAGCGCCGCCTTCTTGAGGTTGGCGGCGGCCGCCGCGGAGAGGTTCACGCCCTTGCGGCCGGTCGAGGACAGCTGGAAGTCGCCTGGTTTGCCGGTGATGGGGTTCTCGTCGAGGTTGTGCTCGCCGAACTGGTGGTGGAAGCCGAGGGCTTCTTCGACCAGTCGCGCGCTGGGGAGGTTGGCGTTGGTGGTGGGTTTGGTGCTGTCGGGTAGGGGGGTTGCTTCTCGTTGCTTGGCCGTGGTGGAGGAGGAGGCGGTCGGGCCGGTGCTGGGCATCTCGTATACGCGGCCGAGGGCGGGAGACCAGGTTTGCACTCCGGAGGAGATGGGGAGCATTCTGGCTATTGATGAGGAGATTGCAGCCTGCCACTGGAGTTAGGGTTGTTCGGGAGCGATAGCACGGGGAGGGGCGGGACGCACAATCCTAGAGCTGATGATGTCTCCCATGCTCGGCGCCATGTAGATGCGTTCCCCGTTNACGAAATATGTGCCGTGTATGATGATCTCGTCCTCGCCCTGCCGCTTGCGGCGAGTCTGCTTGTTGATGACCCAGACGCCGGTGCCCGCCCCGGGGGTTGTCTCGGCCGGCTCCTGGGCAACAATGAACTCGAGCCCGGACATTGTCTTGAGGCGGCCCTCGAAGAGCTCGCGGGTCGCCAAGTAAGGCGTCACGTTGGGGTTGTTGAGGCCCTGCTGAAACAACACCTCATTGTTGCAGGTCCTGTCGTAGAATGGCGACTGGGCGAAGTAGAAGAGCACGCTGTTGTTGTGTATGCCCATGTCGAATTCGGGCGGGCAGCTCCATTGGATCTCGTCGAGCGGCGGGCCCGCCTTTTGTACTGGATCAAGGGCGACCATGACGGTTCTGTGTCGGAAGGCGTGTGCAGTGTGTATGGCGGTGCCGAGGAGCTTTATGTGGTTGGCGGCGCGAGTTGGTTTCTGGTGGTGGAAGTGAAGTGTTGGGGAGGAAGCTCGGGCTTGAAGGTCCCCTGTCGTTCGAGCTGCACTGTCGCCAGGGTGCCTTGGTGGGGTGTGGGGCGAATGCTTGGCAGCGCAGCAGCCGGCTTGGAGTCGAGTCCCAATTCCCAAATGCTGGTTTCCAGCCTCATCCCGTCGCCATCAATGGAACATAACTTCTGCAACCTCGCTCTCACCATCGCCTGGCCACACATTCTACGTTTACCCTGTGGCTATTAACACCCAACTCTGCCATCGATTCACGTCAATACCAACGACTTCTCCACGGCCATGGACCTCCTTTCGACGGTCCGCAAAACGGGCTCCCGTGGCGGCGTCAACTTCAGCTGGGACGACGTCTCCACATCTCAATACCGCGAAAACTACCTGGGCCACAGCCTCAAGGCGCCCGTAGGGCGCTGGGCCAAAGGGCGCGACCTGAATTGGTACGCCAAGGCCGACCCGACAGCGGCCGATTCAAACGAGACCGAGGAGGAGAGGGCCGCCCGCGAGCGACGCGAAGAGATCCGCAAGATCAAGGAAGTCGAAGAAGATGCGATGTCATTGGCGCTAGGCTTGCCTATCAAACCGCGGGATGTAACGGGGGCCAACGCAGTGGTCGTGGAAGGATCAAAGATGCCGAGCCACGGCACCGGAGACGACGCCGGTGAGGACGCCGGCCCGAAGGCAATGCCGCCAACAGATTCGCGGAAGGAACGTCACAGGGATTCGGATCGACACAGGGACTCAGACCGCGGACATCGGAGGAGGCACAGGAGCAGAGACCGCGACCAGGGCAGACACCGGGATCGCAGCCGGAGCAGGCAGAGGAGGCGTGACGGCCCAGATGACAGGCCGAAGGACAGCCATCAGCGGAGGAGGAGCCGCAGCCCAGATGCCAGGGAAAAGGACAGCCACCAGCGGAGGAGGAGCCGCAGCCCAGATGGCAGGATAAAGGACAGTCACCAACGGAGGAGGAGCCGCAGCCCAGACCACAGCCGCCGCCGTCAAGAAAGACCGCGCGATGAGCCCCGTGACCGCAGTCGCAGTCGCGATCGAGGCCATACGAATCAGCCCGCCAGGAACCGCAACCGGAGTAGGAGCCAGGACAGAGGGGTACGGCCTAGGGATCATGAGAGACATCGGAGCAGGAGTAGGACCGGGCACCGTGATCGAGATTGAGAGAGATGGTAGGGCAAGCGAAGAGGCGCACGTGTATCATGTTTTATTCATGCAGGTGTTTTCTCACACGGACCTGTCAATGTACAGAATAAAAAACTCTTGATATCTACCTCACTCAAGCTCCAGCTGCTGAGGATCGCGTCTGAGCCCTGGCAGTCCGCGTTTGTCAGCATCTCCAAGGTGCTTCGAAGGTTCAACACTCACGCAATACTGTGCATCGAACATCTTAGGCTGCCTTTCCCATTGCGTCATGTCATGTGTGTTCGGGCATGAGTTCCGGTGTTCAACATTGGCCGAGCGTATCCGATGCATGTGATTGGCGATTTGTGATAGGATAGGGCTGAGTGAGGCTGCTTGGCTGAGCGGGGGGTTCCAGGGGCAATGTTTGGGACGCGCCAACGCTGCTGGCTGACCGTCAGGGTTCTCGGCTCTGTACCTAGCCTGGGCAACATCTCGAACCTTCCGAACCCCTCCTCCACCGGTTTCTGCTTTGCTTCTGCCTAGACATATTCTGGAGATTTCTTATGGTGGCAGCGCCAAAGACCAGGTCTCTCCATCATCTTTTACCTATTTTAATACCGAACAGCTCGCAGTCCCGATCCGCTGCGACCGAGCAACCGACCGACCGCCGACAAATCCGAAACAAGTCCCCGACCCAAACCACCGCAGAGATCCCCCTGCCCCAGGCTTCCCGACAACTCCGTCTTTGAGCCTGCCACCGAATTTGCTGTACGGACTCACAATCATGGACTATGCGCGCTTGCGCGCTGCCGCGCTGAGCGGCGAGGACGAGGAGGCGGTGACGGTCGACACCCGTGCGCTCATCGACAAAGTGCTCGCCCGGTACTCGGGAGAGTGGACGACCCTGAGAGAGCTCATACAAAATGCCGCCGATGCCCAAGCCACGACGGTCAAAGTCAAATGGGAAACACTGCCGTCGACACAGGTGCCCCTCCCAGCAACCACCAACCAGTCCGAGCTCATCAAGCATGCCATCTCCCACCACACCCTGCGGCGCCTCGTCGTCCAGAACAACGGGCAGCCCTTTACCAAGACGGACTGGGCCAGGTTGAAGAAGATCGCCGAGGGCAATCCGGACGAGACCAAGATCGGCGCATTTGGCGTCGGCTTCTACAGCGTCTTCGCCGACTGCGAAGAACCCTTCATCAGCTCCGGGAACGAGGCCATGGCCTTCTACTGGAAGCAGAACGCCCTCTTCACAAGAAAAGTGACTCTCCCGTCCGGCGAGGGAAGCCCGGATACCGCCTTCGTGCTCGATTACAGGAGCACCACCACGCCTCTCCCAAATCTGCTTTCCGTCAGCCAGTTCCTCGCGACCAGCTTGACGTTTGTTGCGCTGCAGAACATTGAATTCTGGATAGACGACTGGAAGATACTGGCACTGCAGAAGAAATCTTCACCCAGCTTGAGCTTGTCCATCCCGCGAGACCTGGAGACGAGGACCAAGGATGGGATCATGACGCTCGCCACAGCAGACCGCACCAGCACCCAAATAGATGCCAAATTCATGAGTGTCATCGGCTGGAAACCACAGGGTGCGGCATCTTCCACAAAGTCCAGCGACTCATACTACACACCCGAACTGCCGTCCCTGAAGAATTTCTTTTCCAGGCTCGCCTCGGGCTCGTCGCAATCGGGAGCCCGAGCCAAGGCGGCGAAAGAGGAAAAGGCAATTCAAGAGGCGATAGCAGACGATCTCACGGCGACGTCCACCTCGGTCATCTTCCTCCGCGTAACATCGGCGCAGTTGAGCACCCGTGTCTCCTCCTCGTTTGCTGCTGAACTGGAGAGGGCGACTAAAAAGCCGCCTCCGAAAACGACAAAGATATCCATCTTGACCTCATCATACGACGAGACCTTGGCTTCGGAGGAGTCCTCGTCGGGCCAGGCTTCCAAGATCGCCGATGTCTTCGCCTCGGTCCTCCCCAACAAGAAGCCGGGGGGGCGCATCTTCATTGGTTTCCCGACCACCCAGACCACCGGCGCTGGAATGCACATCTCTGCGCCCTCGGTCATCCCAACGGTCGAACGTGAGGCCATCGATCTGAACGCTCGTTGGGTGCGTTCTTGGAACATGGAGATGCTCCGCGCGACGGGCATCGTGTCCCGGCTGGCTTTCATGGATGAAATGGCGGGTCTGAATGACAAGCTCAAGAGGATGTCCCAGGACGGCAACAGGAAGGGAAAGTCAAGGGTTTCGCCAGCCGATGTGCAGAAATGCATCCCGGAAGCGCTGCACATCCTGAAGACATACAGCTTCCAAGACTCGACGCCGAGCGTGCAGGTGGCCCAGATCATCGAGGAGGCCTTCTGGACCGCCTACAAACGCGCGACGATCGAGGTTTTCTCCTCCCAGGGAGTCTTGTCCTCGGTTAGTGTCCGCACTTCATCTGACGAGGTTGCCAAGTTCGTCGGAGGAATCCCCGTGGTCTTGAAGGAGATGAAGGAGGCCCCATTCATTCGAAGATTGATCGACTACGGCTTGATCAAGGACATCACCGTGGACGATATCTGCCAAGAACTCGGCGCAAAAGCGGTTGACAAGGACCAGCTCAACCACTTTCTCCAGTGGATTACAAACGGCGCCGCCGACGGGGAGCTTAGCCGCCCAGACGTCCAGCGGCTGTTGGATGTGGCCGTCGCAACAATCTCTGATGGCGGTGATTCGGGCGGTATCATCGCGCTGGGGACTATCAAGAACTACCTCACCAACAAGATCCCTGCGACGCTCCCAGTCCCGCCCACTACCCTGCCAATTGCCTTCACGGCCAACATTCCCGAGGCCCGGCTGCAGGCTCTGGGCTGGGAGCCTCTCGGCATTGTTCCTTGGCTACGCTTCTTGATCGAAACCGGGCCTGGGAAAGCTGATGAGTTGAATCTGACCAAGTCAAACAAATTCGCCCATCAGGTCTTGGCCGTTCTGTCCAAGAACTGGGACAATCTCAGCCCAAGCTCCAAGGCTTCGGTCGTGTCCGCGCTCCAGAATATCACAGTCATGCCGACCAAGGCGGGCATGAGAAAGCCCGCCGAAGCCTTCTTCCCCTCGGTCAAGTTGTTTGACGATTTGCCGACGCTTGAGGGCTGCGCGAATCTGAAGGACAAGTTTCTGACCGCGCTCGGTGTCAGGAAGACGGTTGACCTTGAGACCATCTTCACCCGACTCTTGAGCCCCTCGCCGGCGGCGGGAGATGGTGCGCACGCCAAATGGAGTCATATGGAGCTGATCAAGTACCTCACTTCGGTGAAGGACGACATCCCCGCTGCCGACATGAAGAAGCTCCGGGAATCGCCCCTCTGCCCTGCCGAGGCTGGTCCGCGCGGGATGGAGCCTACAAAGGGCTCATTGCGGCTGTACAAGGTCTCGCAGCTTTACGAGCCCAAGGATTCGCTCAGAACGCTGGGACTGCCCATTCTTCATTGGCCGGGTCCGCCGGGAAGCTTCAGAAACGCCAGCGCCGAGGCTCGGTTTCTCTACGGTCTCGGGTTGCGCGCACACCCAATGGTGCCAGAACTTGTCGACATGATGGCCTCGGCAGATGACAGTCTCCGCACCAACGCCATGTCCTACTTCGTTGCCAACCACCACCTCAACGGATATGCGGCGTTTGACCTGTCGAGCACAGACAAGCGTATCCTGCCCATTGAAGGCAAGGAAAAACAACTGGTTCAGCCATCTGCCTGCTACACGAACGAGAGAGCAGCAGTTCTTGGGTACAACGTCCTTAGGCGGGACCTTCACCAACATGCCCTCAAGTTCGGCGTGGCCCGCGATCCTCCCATCACCGGATGTGTCGAGAGACTTGTCGCCAAGCCACCCCAGGACCGCAACATGGCGATTACTTTGTTTGAGTACTTTACTACCCGGCTCGGAGATCTGGGGCACAACAACCTGGTCAAGCTGAGAGATGCTGCGATCGTCCCCGTCATGAGACAGCAGGACCGTCGGCCTGGGGTCGACGGCAAGTCCGAGTCCAAACTGGTCCACATCCGACCACCTCTCTGTTACCTGGGCAGCTCGTCGACGTATAAGGATATCTTCGATTTTGTCGACTTTGGGGCCGACGCCAACACGTTCCTGTTCAAATGCGGGGCCAAGAGCGAGCCAACAAAGCACGAGATTGCCCAGATGGCCTGCAGCGAGCCGGCACGCTTGCTGAGCATCTTGCAGAGCCCGGAGAAATACCTCAACCTTCTCAAGTCCATCGCCGAAGACTTGACGACGCTCAAGAGGGATAAGGAACTCTTCAAGAAGATGAGGACATCGGCATGGCTGCTTGGGTCCCGCGAGTTGACGTCCGGGAAGAACAAGGAGCCCGAGTCACTGGAAGAGGATGAGGCGCCCATCAAGCATTACCAGCTCGCGACGGCCGACGAGATCCCGGCGATCGTCGACGAGCTCGTGGCAAGGGACTGGATCCGCGACGGCCGCCTG
>FJWA01003574.1_pt1 | contig 10284 bp, 9 predicted proteins | sample 1011891 | NCBI WGS metagenome assembly FJWA01 (sample SAMEA3912450, study PRJEB9761) | metagenome | biome: forest; material: soil | place: USA | collected 2011-06-22 | depth 0.1 m
AAAACACAAACTCCACAAAAGGAACAGAAAGAGGAGTAGAGACCGGGTGAGAAGAGAACCGAAGCATATTAAATTAAAGCGAGCTATAAGAAGCAAAGAGGTGGTCAGGATTACCATGACCGGTCTATCTGTCGTCTCTCATTTATCGTCTAAGGTCGTCAATCATCATGATGGTCATTCCCAGGCACACAAGTCTGCGCTGTGGCCGGCTGTTTCGCCTTGCTGCTCCTTTTGCTTCACCTTGTTTTGTTGCCCTCACCAGCACACGGCAAGACAGGTGACCAAACCAGGCAATGCACCGTTCCCAAACGCCGTATCCAGGTCCGTCCTTCGACCCAACTTTGTATGCCATGATGGCTCTCCCCGGCCAATGCGGTGCCCCTCTGTGGATGCCTTGTTCAGACCGAGTTTGCCAGAAGCCTCCCACGTTTACTCGGCCAAGCTCTGGCTGACAATGTCGCGGATGGCCCACTTCCAAGCATCGCCGCGGTCGGCCTGGCTGTTGACCCAGAGACTGCACTTCTTCCTCCACCGATCCTCCTCCTCGCGCTGCCGGCGCACAAACTCGGGCCCGACATCAAACTCCTCGCCGACCGGCCACTCGTGGTTGACGTCGCTGGCACGGACATTGCCGCCGTCGCTGGATGCCATGGTTCGCTCCTCGAGGTCCGGGATATCCTTGAACACATCTTCCTCGTCGTCGAGGGCATTGAACCCATCGAGCGTGTCGCTCCTTTCCGACCTGGCATCTGAGCCGAGCTTGAGCCAGCACATGTTTTGCGGATCAAAGACCATGCCACCAACGACCTGGATCCCCTTGGTCGCGCCGATGTTGGTGATCAGGGCTGGTCGCGGTGTGGCCGACTCCCGCTCGCGGACAACGGGCTGAGGCACGGACGTGGTTGATGGGGTGGACGCAGGCACGTCGAATTCATTCAGCACGTTGTCGTTGCCCTCCCACCGGAAAGTATCTGGGTTGTAGAACATGCCCTTGACCACTATCATGCGTTAGACCGGCCGAGCCAGGAACGGGGAGGAACAAATCAACTAACTCTTTGAGTCTCTTGGAGGATTGAGATTTGAGATCAAGTGCGGTTTGGATTGTGGTGACCTCCGCAACTTCTTCGCCCTGATTGTTGGCTGGGCAGGCTGGGGCGGGGCGGCGAAGACTCCTCTGGGTGCTGAAAGCTGGGCAACGCGCTGAGCGGTGAGTGGCGCGATCACCCCGGATGGGTTGCGTTGCGCCAGACTCGTTTCCCGTGCGATCCGGCTTGCGGCGGTATCACGAGCAAAACTCGGCACGTGGTCTATCCGGGAAGAAGCGTAAGGGGTGCGAGGGGACGGGGTAACGGTGCGGTCGGGCAGGATGCTTTGATAGCCCCGGTTCCGCACCTGGGCCTTGAGGGTAGCTGGCTGCTTCAAGAACTTCGCCTCGGCCTGCGTCGATGTGGGCAAGTCATCGAAGGCATCTAGCTCGTGACCATCGCCAAAGTTTCGAGTTCGCCGTGGGACGCTGAGCCTGCCCCACGGGCCGTCCGGCGTGGTTTTCTCTGCCGGGCGATACAGGCGCGGACTAGGCGAACGTATTGTCGACCGAGACACTGCTCGCGAGTTGGGCCGGAAGTCGATGGTCGGTTCCGAATCGTGCCGGCGGAAAGTTCGTGAGCTCTTGGCATTGAGATTGAATGACTGGGATTTGGTGGTCCCGGCCAGGAAAAATGGCACCGGGGCCTTGCGGGCCAAGGCTGCAGCGCTTTCTGATGTTCGCATCCGTTCGACGGGAGTCTTGGGCCGCAATGTGGGCGGGCCCCGAGTTGATTGTTCGGTTCTCGATGGCGGTCGCTCGTATCGCGTCGGCGGTGGCCGCGCAGGGGACTGCGTGGCCCGCATCGCCGGTAAGGATCGCTTCAAACGCAGCAGCTGCGCATTCGTGGTCGTTGGCTCTGTTGTCCGGAGCGATGCTTGCGACGCCATTTGGCCAAGCTCTCTCCTGCGTGGTGTCGATGGGGTGATGGTTTGCGTGGAGGAGGGAGTCGTAGGGGTCGTAATGCTGCTCACGCTTGTCACAGAAGAATGCGCTGAATGCCCCCCCATGCGGGACAAGGAGCGCCTCGACTGGCCTCGCTGAATAGGCCCGCCGCTTTCAGAAACGGGTTCCAGCGAGGATTGTGTATGTGATCGCTCGTGACTCACCATAGGTCGCGGAAGACGAGATACGGCGACGGGTTTGTTTGTAAACTTGAGGGCGACTGAAGCCTTGGGTCGTGAAGGGCTGGCGGGTCTGGTGGCTTTGACCTGGATGTTGCGGTGGAGGGTCAATTTTCTCGAATCGAAGACTTCTCCATCGCCGAAGTCGAGGCCGGTGAGGAAGTCCTCCTTCTCTTCATCTTTCTCCTCCTTGATGGGTTTCTGCTTCATGAACTCCTCTCTGGCAGGTTCCTCCTTGATGGGCTCTGCTGGAATACGGGCAGGGGACCGGCTCCGGCGGCGACGCTTTAAGCGCTCTCCAAAATCAAGCGGCCCGTTTGGAATGATGAGCCCGTCAAACGTCTCGTCCTCGCTCTCAAGGATCGAGCTTGCAATACTAGGACTGAAGGCGGAGACGGACGAGCTCCGAGTAGATTGAGCATCCCGCCGGGTACCGCCAAATCGGGTTCCAAGACTGCCTTCGGCCCATTCGAGGTCTTCCATGAGGGCGTTGAATGTGGGGGTCTTGGGTATATCCCTTTTGGCGGAAAGCTTCAGTTTCCCATCCACCGGCAGCTCAAAGTCCTGCTCAAAGTCATCGTCACCGTCGAGGGTTCCGCCGACGTGTTTCTGGGGCGTCGGCGGCGTAATGAGCGAAAGAGGCTTCGGAATCTCGCGTCTCTTAGACACTTTGATCGTCGCACCGCCATCTCCAAAGAAGTCGTCGTCGTCATCGGCATCTCGGAACCGCTCCAGGTCGACGAAGCTCGATGAAGGGGTCGATTGTTTCGTTTCCTTGTGCTCCTCGCGAAACATGGGAAACTCCTTTGGCGGCTTCGCCGGACTTGGCTGTGCCGAGTTGCTGACCTGGCGCAGCACTTCTGGAAACTGGTTGCCGTCTCGGGCCTTGAGCTGTAGCAGCTGTCCTGCATCGGGAAATTCGAGGTCATCAACCCAGTCCTCCTGGATAATCTTTCTGATCTTCCTGCCTCCGAGCCGCTTGATTGTGCCTCCCATCAAGGCAGAGGGCGGCACGTTGTTGGGAAGGGGAATGCCTGCCTTTGCGGCAGCGGCGATCGCATCGAGGGTCGACTTTTCGTCATTGTCTGGCAAGTGGACGTGCCTCTCCTCCTCCCCATGGATGGATTCAAAGTCGGACCGGAACGAGGATTGGGAATCGCGACGGTTGGATGAGATGTTGGCCGAGTTGGAAAGTGAAGGGAAGCCCACGTCGTCGCCGTCAATCAGGAAGTCATCATCGTCCCAGTTTTCGACCTCATCCTCGACGGGCGGACGGGCCTTCAGACGCAGGGTAGAAGAATCCATCGTTGATGCTGCAAGTCAAATATGCAAATGAAAATGCGCGAGAAATCGGATGGCGGGTTCCTGGCCGCAACGGCTGCACAGCGGGTCGGAACACACTGCGACGTGTAGCGACGGGTCGGTCCGGTCAGTGATGAGGATTCATAGTCGACAGCACTGCGCCTCTGGCCACCAATCGCCGATACTGGGTGTGATGGTTTCGGGGTTCGGTTCGGGTTGAGTGGAAGAATTGCAAGATCGAGAGTCGAGAATCAAGGCGGTGCGGTGCGGAGGTGCGGTTCCGCGGCGGAGGGTGGTCAAGTTCGACCCAATTCTGCGGCTTCGGTTCGTTGGGATGGGCGTGCGGAGCTGAGGGGTGTCAACCGTGCTGTGCAGCGGGTTTGCATCGAGATCGGGGACGAAGCGGGTGGGAGCGAGCGCAACCTAAACGTTTCCAAGGCCTTTCGGGAATCGACGAGAACGATAACTGGAAGAATGCGGTAATATCTGCTGTCGTGTGTCCTGGACGAGCCGACGTTGGGTGCGAAATTGAAATGGCGGGTGGGACTGGTCGAATCGAGAGAGACCTGTGGCTGGAAAAGTCGGGAGAGGAAATGCAGAAGCAAGCTGCGGGGCCAAGCTGCCACCCGAGCGACAGGGGTGAGCAACGTTAGGGCCATTGGCTGGGCGGGGCTAACAGCCGGCTACGATGGCTCCCAACGACCCACCTCCCCCAGAATATCGGCTGGGGGCCAGTTCGCCGGCAAATCAAATGCTCGATCCGTCCGCACAAACACGGCGATGGTAGCAAAAGCTGCAGACCAAACGAACGAAGGACTCTCTTTGTTTGCATCTCAGTTGTCTACCTCCACAGCACAGCACAAGTCATTGTTTCCAACTCCTGCTCCCCCTGCGCATGGTGCCGCATGCCTTCCGGATGCAACCCATGAGCAACGAGTGGCTGGTGCAGGGTCGCCAGCCGTTGGACGCATCTGGTTCGTCCGTCCCGAGCAAGCCCTGACCAGGCTCGCGTCATGGACGCGAAAACGCGCCTCCCGGCCTTCCAATAAGCATCTGGTAGTCTTAGCATGAACACCTGCTTTACTTCCGCCTCGACCTGAGACGGTCCTTCATCACAAGTATATTCCGAGAAACAAGATGAGGATTTGAGGACCTCAACGAGTCCAGAGTGAGTCGGATGTCGGTATCCCGCCAGGTATTCTCTCCGCGGCACAAACGGCACATGTCGATCGTAGCCGGAGCGACGGCCCATCTGTCGAGCGCAATACATAAACATCTTCGGGTGGGACCATAGCAGGGCGCCACAGCTCGGGATGGGCCAACTGTGACCTCGTCACGAAAACCAGCAGTAAAAGAAAGAAAGAAAGAAAGAAGAAGAAAATCGGCTACATAGTAACTCGTTGGATTGAACCGCATCTTCCACATTGCTTTGAGTCTGGGCTTGAATTGAACTTTCTGAATTGTTCTGTTTTGTTGTTGACCTGAGACCTGAGCTCCAGCAATGGGGCCTGGCTGCCTGGAGCTCAACCGCCGCCGCTGCTGCTGCTGCTGCTGCCTACAGCGACTTGGTCCGGTCTTCCAACGTCCAAAAACACACAAAGGTTCCGCAATCTCCGTTGTTTCTCGGCTGCTCGTTTCTTTTGGGAGGTACCTAATACTCTGTGCATCCAAGACATAAGACGGATCAAACGAAAATAGAAGGTTCGGATTAGTGCTCCAACCGCTCTTTTTCCGATCCACGAGCTCCCGTTTCCCCACACCCTGCCGCCGGTCGTTCAGCTCCGGGCCGCCCTCCTTTCGGCGCCGTCAAGTCTTGGAAATTGAGAGCCGTTGGACGGACGGAACATTCTCGGGCCATTACGACACCCTCCTTCAATCTCACGGCTCGTTTCATCCCCGCGGCGCACGTGTGCCGTCCACCTTGGGCAAACGAAACATTCTATCCCAAACCGTCAATCTCGGTCTCATCCACGCCGCTGGGTCTTCATCCATCCAGGCACACCATGGCGCCCTCTCACATCATCCGCGTTCCACGGACCGACGAGGAGGGTGCTTTCGTCCTGGGCGAGGTTACACCATCAGGATCCAAGCCGCTCAATGTCAAGCTCGTGGCGACCGAGGGCGAGGAGCCATACGTGGTCAAGTGTGCGTCGTCGACCCTCTTCTCCCCCACTCGGCCGAGCGGGGCTTCCCGAACCGGCATCGCACATTGCTCATGCGTTATCCACGTGCCTTGGTTGTTTCCGAGGGCTGACTAGCGTACTACAGTAAGGCACGACCGCATTGGCGACCTGAAGGCTAGCAGCAGCCCCTGCTCGCCGGAGGAATGGGAGAGCATCTTGAAGGCGCTTCTCTTGGGGAGTGAGCCGATCGAGGGCATCGAAGCGGGCGCAGAAGCCAACGCGGGCAAGTCGATCACCATCACCATCAGGCGACGGGTCGCTGGCATCAACGTGAGGGACCTTTACCTCTGTCCCAGAGAGCAAAGTTAACCGTCTCCCCTAGCAACGCCTCGGTGCTTTGACACTAAATCACAAGGCCGATGAAGCCATCCAGCTCTTTGACTGGTGCGGCGCGGCGGCGCTGGGCCGGGAGGCGTTCCAGGAGACTGTGGTCTCCGAGAAGGCCAAAGTGTTGGACCTCGAAGCCCGCATCGCCGAGCTAAGAAATCAGCTCGATGAGCTCACCGAGTCCAAAAAGGCCAGGGAGGCCGAGATTTTGGAAAAGTTCTGTGGCCTCTTGAACGAGAAAAAGGTCAAGATCCGCGAGCAGCAACGTCTACTTAGTACCGCTCAAGTTGACCCTTCACGGCTCGACGCAGCCCGCGCCTCTCAAGCCGCACGGTCAAGTGTGACAGAGGATCGGAAGCCGACTGCGTCCCGTCGTGGAAAGCGCAAGGCGCTGGAGGATGCCTCCGGCGGCGGCTCCTCCTCTGATTCAGACAACGAATTCGAGAAGGTCACCGCCGGCGTCGACAAGATGGATGTAGATTCGAAAGAGCCACTTCCGGCGAGCAAGGAAAGCCCCGAGTCAGAAGATGACCGCGAGACCACCGATGACGATGCGACTGCGACTGGGAGTGAAGGTGAAGGAGAAGAGGCCCCGCCGCCGCCACCACCCCGAAAGGCTCGCCAGCCACAGAAACCGGCACCCAAGTCTCATGCCGGGACTAGCAAGGCAGGTAAAGGCAAGGAGGTGGCGATACATCCCCTGAAGAAACCCCTCAGGAAGGCGACACCCAAAGCGGCGACGCCTTCGCCAGCCGAAGGGAGCGAGACGGAGTCAGACGACGAGTTGTGAGCGGTGGACCGGATGTCGAGACATGGGGTATGCAGCCTTGGAAAGTCGCATTTCTCGAATGGATATAACTGCAAAGATAGCTTGCATATTCCAATCCCGACCCCAGCCACCCCCGACCTCACCGTCTATCGTCATCGGCAAACTGCTTATTCCAAAAACCCCTAAAGTGCTTCTCCTCCCCCCTCTCCGCAATCTCCGCCACCTCCTCAGGCGTCAACTTAAACAGCGGCAATTTCTTCGCCCACTGTCGCAGCCTCTCCTCACTCGAGCTCGTCGTGACGGTCACAATCCCCTGATCCAAGACCCACCTCAGCGCCACCTCCCCCGGCGTAACGCCATACTTGGCGGCCAGCCGCTCATACACAGGGTCGACAGGCCCCGGCGCGGCCTTAGTCACGGCAGTCAGCGGCGAGTACGCCTCGAGGGCAATCCCCTTCTCCCGGTGGAAAGCGAGCAGGCCGTCCGTGTGCTGCAGGTACGGGTGGTACTCGATCTGGTTGATGGCCGGCGGGTGGCGGGCGGTGGCCAGCACGGTCTCGAGGTGCTCGCGCAGAAAGTTGGACACGCCGATGGAGCGGGCGCGGCCCGCGTCCTTGAGGGCCTCGACCTCGGCCCATTTTTGCTGCAGCTCGGCCGGGGAGGCGGCGAAGAAGGGGCTGTGGATCAGGTACAGGTCGACGTAGTCGACGCCGAGCTTGGAGAGGGAGCGCGAGAAGGCCATCTCGATGGATTCGCCGGCGCGGCAGGAGGTCTTGGTGGTGATGAAGACTGGCCGGTTTACGATGTCAGTCATTTCTCCTTTTTCTTCTTGTATTTACTTGGGTTGTTTGGGGTAAGCTGGGTAGCCAGCGTGCTTGACAAACCCAGGAGGGGGCATGAATGGGTCTGGTTGACGTACGCTTGGAGCGGGGGACACCCGAGCGGGAGATAGCAGCGCCGAGCTCGGCCTCGTTGCCGTAGGCTGGGAGGGTGATGTTAGCATGGAGGTGTTGGTGGATGAGGGGCAATGGGGCAATGGGAAATCATACACTCCGCGCCGTCCAGGTGGTGGTAGCCATTCTTGATGGCGGTCAGAGTGTCGTTGATGATCTTTTCGTCAAGTTCCTCCTTGTTGCTACGCTTTGCCCTAGCTGTTCCGAGGCCATAACCGAGCTTGGGCATGTCAGCAGGTGTGCAATGGGGGCAGGCGAGCTACGGGTCGTTGCGCACCAGGGGAATCTCATTCCCGTCGTTCAATTTGAGATTCGGAATCTCGGGTTGCTTGGGGGCAGCCTCCGAGGCATCCACGGAGCTCATGTTGGCGGGCACAAAGNGGCAGAAAGGGGTGAGGAGGAAGACGGGGGCACAGGAGAGGGACGATGAGACTTGGGGTGCTAGTACCAGTATAAATATTATGTTGAGGTGCTTTACCAAGCTCGGTGATACGGAGTTACACAGTAAGCCCGCATTGCGTCCTCGATGGCTTGGATTTCGAGCTCCGCGGGTCGGTTTCCGGCATGCGCCTGAGATGCCGGCGTCGGAGCCGCTCATCGGCAGTGGAGGTGCCGCAGCGGTGCGGGGCGTCATTGGCGCCGGCTATGACGCCATGGGTCCAGGGAGCTCGGCCCTGTGAGCTGCTGTGGCGTTGCCGTGGGGTTGCCTCAAGTCGTCACATGTTTGAACGCCACCGAAACATGCACCTTGCGATGATAAGTGCGATGATTACCTAGACTTGATTAGAAGCGAACGACCTCATACTGTTTCTGTATAACTTTCAATAAATCCGAGCAAGGCGTCGCCAACAGTCAACGATCTACGGGCAGTTTCCATTCGTGCCTTGACTTCCGCGAGCCGAGCCGAGCCCGGAACGGAGAACAACCCGCATACAAACGACTCGAGAGCCCCAGACGGCCTCATGCGCTTTCAGCCCGCCACCCGCTGTCTTGCCATCGCCCAGCAGTTTCGGGGTCCCTGGAGTCGGACCCTGTCGTCGTTTAGCAACCCCGCCGCCATGGCTGCAGCCAACAGCTCCTCGTCGTCTCGGCCAGACGACGGCCTCACACTTGCCGCGCTCCCCAAGTCGTGGCACTTTACCTCGTCTCTCCCACCTGATTCACTCTTCCCCACCCCGGCCGACAGCCACAAGGCATCGCGCGAGGATCTCGGCCCCCGCCAGGTGCGCGGCGCTCTCTTCACATGGGTCCGCCCCGAGATTCAACAGGAGCCCGAGCTGCTCGCCGTGTCACCAGCGGCCATGCGCGATCTGGGCCTGGCTCCGTCTGAAGCTGAGACAGACGAGTTCAGAGAATTCGCGGCTGGTAATAAGATTCTCGGCTGGGACTCCGAGACGATGTCCGGGCCGGGCTACCCCTGGGCACAGTGCTATGGCGGCTTTCAGTTTGGCGACTGGGCAGGCCAGCTGGGTGACGGAAGAGCAATCAGCCTGTTCGAGTCAACGAACCCGCGCACGGGAGTACGATACGAGGTGCAGCTCAAAGGGGCCGGCATGACCCCCTACAGCCGCTTCGCCGACGGCAAGGCCGTCCTGCGCAGCAGCATCCGTGAGTTCGTCGTCAGTGAGGCCCTGAACGCCCTCGGGATCCCCACCACAAGAGCTCTGGCCATCAGCCTGCTGCCGCACAGCCAAGTCAGGCGGGAGCGCATCGAGCCCGGAGCCATCGTCGTGCGCTTCGCCCAGAGTTGGCTACGCTTCGGCACCTTCGACCTGCTCCGCGCACGTGGTGACCGGGACCTCATCCGCCGCTTAGCAACCTATGTCGCTGAGGACGTCTTTGGCGGGTGGGAANCCCTTCCCGGCCGGCTCGACGACCCGGACGACCCATCTAAGACCCCCAACCCCAGACGTGGCATTCCCAAAGACGAAATACAAGGCCCCGAGGGCGCCGAAGAAAACCGCTTCGCCCGCCTGTACCGCGAGATCGTGAGGCGTAACGCCCTCACCGTCGCAAAGTGGCAAGCCTACGGCTTCATGAACGGCGTCCTCAACACCGACAACACCTCCATCTTTGGCCTATCCATGGATTATGGCCCCTTCGCCTTCATGGACAACTTCGACCCGGCGTACACGCCCAATCACGACGACTACCTCCTCCGCTACAGCTACCGCAACCAGCCCACCATAATCTGGTGGAACCTCGTCCGTCTGGGCGAAGCCTTCGGCGAGCTACTCGGCTCCGCCTCATCCGTCGACACCCCTTCCTTCGTCGCCACCGGCGTGACCGAAGAAACCGCCCCACCCCTCGTCGCCCGCGCCGAAAAGCTAATCAACCAAGCTGGCGAAGAATTCAAGTCCACCTTCCTCGCCGAGTACAAACGCCTCCTCACCCTCCGCCTCGGCCTCAAAACCCCCTTCCCAACCGACTTTGACGCCCTCTTCTCCCCGCTCCTCGACACCCTCGAAGCCCACACCCTCGACTTCCACCTCTTCTTCCGCCGACTCTCCGCCCTCCCCCTCGCGGACCTCACCACCCCCTC
>FJWA01003901.1_pt1 | contig 10269 bp, 5 predicted proteins | sample 1011891 | NCBI WGS metagenome assembly FJWA01 (sample SAMEA3912450, study PRJEB9761) | metagenome | biome: forest; material: soil | place: USA | collected 2011-06-22 | depth 0.1 m
AGGAAGAGATCACCACCAACCCCCACCCCCAAACAGCCATGCCATTGACTGACCGCCCTGAAACCAGATCGATGTCCGAGCACCCACCGACCCTCCATCTCCTCTCCTCAAATGTGCAAAACCCACCCTTCGACAAGGAAGAGAGAGAGAAACAGGGAGGAGAGAGGCGACAGAAAGAAAACGACAAGAACCACGAAAACCCCAGCACCCACACAACACAAAAGAAACCCAATCAACCGCCNTTTTTTCTTTCTTGCTGCTTTGTCCCCGTCTAAATCCCATCGCGCCGGTTCATCATGAGCAAAGAAAAATAAAGAAGGAAAATAAAAACAAATGTGCAAGCCTCGCAATGCGGGTATCATCATGGGTGTTGTGGTATCAGAAAGAAGTTTGTCCGTCCGTTCCGAGGGAGTCGGTCGGTCGGGATCGGGGTCGCCAGGACATATCGACGACCAACGACGACGGCGACGACGACGGCCGGCGCAATGCAATAGTATCATCTCTCGAAGATGCCCCCCACCACCAACCCAGCCCAGCCCGCCGCCTTTCCGAAAAACGCCTCCGGATGTGAGAGAGAACAAAGAAAAAAATGACGAGAGATGGCATTGCATGCCCCCACGTTCGCCAGCCGCGGCCATCTTGTTTCGTTGGGATCGCAGAAATCTGGTGTTGTTGTTTGCCGTCGTTGTTGGGTACTGTACATGGTCGGCTCGGGAAACCGCCATCAAGCACGGCCGCTATCCATGCTAGATTTGGGGCTCGTGTTGGCGGCGAAGACGTTGCGGCCGATGCTCTTGAGCTTGCTGCCGCCGTTCTTGGGCGGCGCGTCCTCCTGGTACGACACCATGATGTCGGTGACGGGGCCCTTCTTGATGCGGCAGAAGAGCGTCGAGAAGAGGAAGTTCTCGCCGTGGCTGCTGAGCAGCGGGATCGTGCGGTAGCCCTGCTTGAGGTTGCTGAGCTTGGCCGTGAAGGTGGCGAAGGGCGGCTTGTCGTTGTAGCCCTTGTCGGCCAGCCTGACGCTGAAGCGCACGAAGATGAGGTCCGGGTACTTGGTGGTGACGTCGAAGGCGCACCGCTGGTTGAACTCGGGGTTGAAGCCGTTGTTGGGNACGATCTTGGTGCGCTGCTTGAGCTGCATCTGCTGGGCGGCGGCGTACGCGGCGGCGTCGGCCTTGTTCCGCTTGTCATCGGCCATCAACACCTCGACCTCGACGTAGGGGTCCATGGTCCGCCTCTCGCCCAGGTTCACGGGCCGCATCAGCTGCTGGGCCGAGATGATGTCGATCTCAAAGGCGATCTTGTTCCGCGGGCGCTTGCCCACGCACTCGTCGGCCGTGAGGTTGGGCATCAGCTGGATCTGGCGCCCCTCGAGCGGCTTGAGGACGTAGCCCGAGTTCGCCGTCCCGCCGACGAACATGGCTTGGTTCAGCTGCATCCCCGTATCGAAGGTCTGCCAGTTGAGGGCCGCCATCTGCACGCCCCGCTTCCAGTAGATGAGCGGGTCGAAGTTGTTGGACGAGATGCGAGTGCCGTTGGGGTAGACGCGCATCAGGTGGCGCATGTTGTGGCGGTACAGCGCTCGCTTGCCCTCGCCCGCCTGGTTCTTCTCGGCGAACGTCTTCTCCTTGAACGAGAAGATGTGGTTGAACTTTTTGGCGTCGGTGGTGTCGAAACCGTCAAAGTGGATGCCCATGCAATACACGCCTAGATCCCCGAGGGCGTGGTGGATCTTGCTGTTGACCTTCTTGACCGGGGCCGCGTCGCCTTCGCTTTCGCACTCACTAGGGCTGCTGCTGTTGGGCTCGTGGACCCTGCCCTCGGTGATGGTGTTGATTTGTCGGTTGGACTTCGAGGCCGGCGAGGGGCTCAGGAGGGGGCTCGACGGTGTNGGAACCGGCTGGTTCTCCATGGCTAGCGCTCGCTGGTAGGGCGACGGCATGCTGTTGCCACGCCTCCGCCCGGTCCTCTCGACGTTCCTGACGGATTCGTCCGACTTCTTGACCTTGATGAGGATGCGGTCCAGCAGCTCCGAGGGCGACGGCAGGCGGTCCGAGGAAGGGTCCAGGGGCGCGCGCACGAGCTTGTCGCCGAAGATGTCGATCATGATCTTGGCCATGTTGATCTGGGTCTTGGGTTGGCAGCGCACCTCGAGCGAGATCCACAGCGGGAAGCGCGACTTGACGAAGGCGTACTTGTTGACCGTCTTGATGACCTCGAGAAACGAGATGCTCGTCGTGAGGGTGTGGCCGTGCGTCACCACGGGTTGGAAGTCCTCCCCGTCCCAACAGTCAATCTCGACACAGCGGCAACCCCGCATGAGGGCCGAAATGTAGCCTTCGTGGCTCGAGACGCTGGCGACTTGGCGGCCGAGCAGGTACGTGTTGTGCGAGCTCGAGACCAGGTACTCGTTCAAGGGACGGTCCAGCACGTAGTCCTGGGGCTCCCGGGGGATGACCTCGTTGGACGTCGACGTCAGAAAGCTGGCGAGAGCGGTTTCCGACATGGTCATTCCCTCGTCGCCGCCGGCGCCGCCCTGCTTCTCGGCATCCCTGGGCCTGCCCTTGCGGGCGAAGCGCAGAAAGATGGCCTCCCAAGACGCCGGGTCGTCGTCGACGTTCTCGCGCTGCACCTCTCGCAAGAACTGGAAGAACTCGTCCCTGGTCATTCCGCCTTCGGGGTCGCTCGTCTGGGCGTGGTACACGCTCCGGATGTCCCCGCGCGCCTTCATGAGCCGCACAAACTCGAGGAACTCGTCAAAGTTGAGACGGGAGTGATGGCTTCGGCTGGCGGGCAGGTCGTCCGAGCTGGCGCCTCTGCGCTTGGCCATGTCGAACTTCCTGCGCAGCTCGTCCGACGACACGTGGATGTGCAGGCAACGGCACACGTGCTCGACGCCGGCGAAGTCAATGTTCTCGTCCTCGGCGGCGCGCACCTTTCCCAGCTGCTTGTCCATCTCTCTCGACCAATAGGCGCGGACGGCCTTGTCGTTGAAGGCCATCAGGCTCGTCGCGAAAGACTGGCGGTGCTTGGAGATGGTGTCGAGAGCCTCGACCCACTGCTGAAACGACTCGTCCGTATCGGTGATGAGGTGCAGCAGCTTGGTGGTGTTCTTGCCGGGGAGCGTATAGATGAGGGAGATGAATCGCGTCTCTACCGACTCGGGAAGGGCGGCATCGAGCCGATATTGGCGGATGTCTTCGGCCGTGCGGATCTCCTTGATGTCGTCAATGTAGAGGTACTTGTTCCTGTCCCACCAGATCTTGGCCGTGTCCGGGTCGAGGCACAGGGTGATCCTCTTGGTGCTCTTCTTCTTGGAGACCTTGGTGAGGGCCATGCCTTGGCGAAGCGCCAGAGGGATCAGGCCGAAGCCGTCAGACGAAGCCAAGGAACCGGCATCCTGGACGGATCCATCGTCGCCGACGCGATCGTCGGCCGAGACGGCAACGTCGTTGTCCGAGTCGCTGTCAAAGGGGCTGACGTTCTCGTAAGGCGTGTTCGGGTTGCTCATGCTTCCTCTCCGGCGCACCACGCCTGGCCCAACACTACCGTCGCGGCTCGTCGGGTGGGTTGATGATGGCCGTCGATTGGTCAAGACGGCAACCTTGCGTATGGTGTGTGATGCGCGGCGGACGATGCTCATCTTCATGACCTCGCCCATGGCGGTCGAGTTGGAGCTCTTGAGGGGAGGTTGGCCGACCGAGGCGGTGCTGGTCCTGCTAGACCGCACAGCGACGGTCTGGTCCAGCTGCAGCTGTTCTGGCTGCTGCTTGGCGCTTATGGGGTCTGGAAGCTGGAAAGGGGTGACCAGCGTCTCGACATCGTCCAGCTCCGGCACTTGGAAAGCCTCGAGCGGCTCAGGGGAGTCCTGGATGGAGCTGCCCGTGGTCATACACGTCACGGTGGTCTCGACCGACTGGGTGGGCGAGCCTTGTTGCGAGTCGGGCGAGAGGGAGACATTGCTGATGGCCGGAGGCGGGATGACGACGAGTTGGGTTTGCGGGCCCGGGTCTGTCTTGACCTGGTTGGGACGCGCCCGGCGCGTCTGAATCGTTTCGGACGCCATGGCTGAGATGGCAGGGGGAAGCGGGCGGCGAAGATCGCATGCGGCAGTCATGACGCTGGCGGCAAGAGGGAACGGGAGGAGAGGCCTCGGGACGTGAAGTGTGGGGAGCGCCACGGTCGCTGAGAAGAAGAGAGAGTTGGTCGAGGACTATGTGCGAGGAAGTGCCGTCGGCCGCATTTTTGGGTGTTGTCTGATATTCCGGGCTTCCTTTTAAGACGATTTGAGAATGCGGGGAAGATATGGACAAGGCCGGGTGCTCCTGGGTGGTCCTGGTGCTCCCGGCAGAGGCGGATGGATCCCTGGAAGCCGAAACAGTCGTCGTCTAAGGCAGAGAGGAGGGCGGCGTGGCGGAGAGTGGCCGGGCCAGGGGCCGTACGTATGTAGATGCGCGGCGATGGGTGACCAGGCCGAATCGACGCGAGATCAGCAAGCCGCAGGGCGCAACCGAGCCAGTCGGCGTGTCGTCGTGCAGCAGGTGTATCTGCGGGTACAGGTACGAAAGAGCAACCCCAGGTACCGACGACATGTACGACTGTGGTGCGCCGTGAAGGAATGGCCCGTGTGGTGACAAGCCGGGGGGCGCCCACGGCAGAAGATGAGGTGGCAGGCCGTATGCAAGTGNCCCTATTGGGGCAGATCCCAAGATGCCGGTTCGGGGGGTGGGAGGCAGCTCGGAGGGAGGTCCACAAAAACCAGGCGCCGAGCAGCCACGGGGAGCAGCCCTACCACAAGGAGTCGGAAGAAAAAAAAGTAGGAGGAAAATATGGGGGAAAATCCGTCTGCCCTGGCGCAGTCAGTCGTCTGGACTGATCGAACAGCGAGCAAGACAGCCCCTTGTGTCTCGTTGTTGCAGCAGGCCTTGGCAGTTGGGACCAAGGGCGGGCGTCACGCTTGCGGCGTGCCGTCTCCGGGACTTCGGAGGAGGGGGGCGCTTCGAGGTGCAGCTGTGCCCTGTGTCTCGGGGTAGCTGCAGGACAGCCGAACAAAGAAAGAGTACGGGAGTACTGTGGCACTTTGCTGATGGCCTCGGCGTGGCTGGCCTGGAAATGGATGGAAATGGGAACGGGAACGGGAATGGACGAAGATGCGACGAAAGCCGGGTCTGCAGAGTTTGCAAGCCCAACAGAGTCTGCACGGTCTCCAGAAGGTCCGGAGGGCGGTCCGCTGTTGTGTCGACAGTGTCGAGAGGATCAATGGCAGCTGTCGACGGCAACAATGGCAAGGCCGGCGACGGTGGTGGTTGATGATGACTGGGCCCAGGCCGGGATGGCCGTGAATGTGACTGGGCCGCAGGGTTGGGTGACCGACTCCAGTCAAGGTTCAAAAGGGCAACAAGGTGCTGCTGTGCTCCGCTGCGTCTGTGCTGCGATGTGCTGGGTTGTGCTGGGTTGTGCCGTGCTGTGCTGTTCCGATGCAGACGGACGGGCAGGTAACGTTATAAGAGGTCTCCAGGGTTGGTCCGAAAAGGGGAGCTCTCTCGACCAAGGGTGAAGCGTGTGTGTTGATCGTCCGCTCTCTGGCAGGGCCGCAGCAGGGACAGGATGGAGGCTGCTTGCAAACTTTATTTCAGGACCAGGTGTGGAGGAGAGTGGGTAGGCGGCCCTTTTGTCCCACCACGTTCCAGAAGGTAATGACCGGAAATAATCAATGGGGACGGGGACGACGGTGTGGGCTGCGGTGCGGGAGTCATGGCCGGGTCCAGGACAAGGGCGGTTGGGGCGCTTGGTCTGCGAGTGCGTGTGCGTGTGTGTGTGCGTGGTGGGTATAGGTGTGGGAGTGGGCGTGGGAGTGGGCGATCATCAAGACCAAGAAGACGGGCAGAGACAAGAGGAGAGACAGGAGACAAGAGACAANCAGCCAGGGGGACAGGGTAGAAAATTGTGTCATCTGTACTCATTATATGTATTATTAACATTACCTATGGTTATCCAATACCGCCCTCGCCCTCCCACACACGCCAGAGCGCCGCGTGTACTAGGCTGCGGGATTCGGTTGATTCTTGGCAGAGGCAAATCCACCCCCCTGGGAAAGGGGAGAGACGGGAGAGGGGAGATGGGAGTTGGGCGCCGGCTGCTGGCGTTCTCTGTGGAAGAAGAAAAAATAAGAACCGCCTTTCCCTTTGCGGTATCACGGCCGCCTCCCGCCCAACACCGCCAGGGCGGAGCCCGCGTGTTGGACAGCCTGGCAGGCATGAGTGAGCAACCAGGGGCCTACACCGCACCTTTCGGACTCCAAGTGCCGTTATGTACTGTATGTACTGTGTACAGAATACAGAATACTGCAATGTATTCTGCATTTCTGTTCTGACACAAGGCAAGTGATTTGTGCGACGGGAATCGACTCAACCAGTGGGCCGCTTCTGATCTGCGAGGGGCGTGGCTGCTGATCTCGAGGGGTCGCTGCCTTGCCTGCGACTGCCATTGGAACCCCCTGGAACCCGCGGGGGACTCCAAAAAGCAACAGCGGCGCAAATTTTCGAAAGGGCACCAATCGGCGGAGCTGTAGTGGTTGTGGTAAGGTACCTGTGTACTATGTACGGGGCAAGGGGCGTTACGGATACGGGGGCACAATGACATTTAAAGCTTGAGGTGGGCGAGCTGGGCAAGCTGGGGGGAAAAGTCATGCCCGGCTGGTTGGCTCTCTCTCCCTCCCTCGGCCCTCGTTCCTGTGGAGTGAGGTCAGACCGCCGAATGGGGGAAAGCGGCCCAGGGCGGAACATGGCTTGGAACACAGATTTCCGACGTATTACTGTAGTATTGCTGCAGTACACAGAATACAGAATACAGTTGCTCTCCCCCAGGTATTCTGTATGTACCGTTATCCCTATTTCTGCTTGGCTCCACATAGATCGTCCCCACCAGCCTTCCAGGTTTGCCTGACACTCGTTGGCATCCTCCCGCCGACGGTTTGACGGGGAATGGGGGAACGGGGAACGGGAACGGGATGAGATCATAGGAGCCAGCTCAGGAATTTTCAGTGGGCCAGCCAAGATTGGAGTCATCCCACTGAGAAGCCCACTGCCCACGGGAATCCCGCATCGAGCCTGCCTGATCCGGACAAGTTAGAGTGTTTGGCAACTGCCCGTGCTGCCACCCACCAACAAACACGGGCAAATAAGGTTGGGCTTTGCTTTCTGCTCTTCTTGTAAACCTGGCATAGGCAATGCATTGCGTGGTGGCAGCCGTCAAAGAACCCCGCTTGCTCCCACTCACTGCCCCTCACGTCCCGAACCATTCTGACGCGAGGATGAGGTTCGTCCACAGGTCAGAGCGGTGTTAAAGAGGAGCCGCCGTGTGGAGGGCGGCAACTGCCGTGAACACAGCCATGCATTTCCAAGATGCTGGGTCAAAGTCAGGTCTTCTGCTCCTTGCTTCCCATCACCGCCGGGTTTCGTAGTCCGCGCCTTGACTCAGAATGAGAAAAGCGGATCCCAATGTTTGTTCAAGGCCCCGGAAAGCCGCTGTTTGTGCCCTGCTCTTCGCAGCGCCAACCCCTCTTCCCACGGGTCCGGGTTGTCGACTGCCCCTCCTCGCCATGCTATACGACAAAACGACGAGACGACGAGGCGCCAGCCGCCCGTGCCGGGAAGCCGGGAAGGATGAAATTCCAGGGCAAGCGAGGCATGGTACGAATACGCCGGTCTGTCTGATGCTCACGGGTTGGGCTTTGCATATCAACAAGGTTGCAAGGGACCGGGCGTCATCAGCACTCTGAGAGGCGGTACACCAGATCTCGTATTCTGTGACAGACCAGGGCGGACCTCGGAATGTTTCCACACCAGCTTCGCCCTGGGCTTCTCAACATGCACGGCCAGATGCTGTGCCAATAAGACGCTGAACCGCAACTTTCTTAGGGACTGACGCCATGAGAGGCCGCAGCCCGGCCAGTTGCCAGCTCTTGTGTGAGCTATATTTACCAGACAAAGGACTGCGATTGTACTGGTATCACGCATGCTCACGCACGCAATGGCGATTCACGGACATTTCCGATTCAGCCACCCAACGCCCAACCCGACCCTGCCCAAGGCACATCACAGTCTTCCAACTGCAGCGGTATTGTGGAAGAGCCTCGGTTTCGGCGCTTCCTTTCCTCGCCAAGCAGACCAATGGCCCGTGTTGGCGCAACGCAATGCACACAATCATCCGCACGGCATGCATCGCATCGCATGGCATGGCATCGCTGCTCCCATCTCGCAGGCCATGGATAGATGGCGATCTGTTCCTGACTCCGGCCTCGGGTGTGTCGCACGATGAGTCGAGATGAAGATCGCATTTTCCGAAACCCAGCTGAGCCAGCCTCACCGTGCCTTCAGGAAGGCACCGCCATTCTTCAAGTCGCTACTGTGTGCTATGTCGAGCTGGGAGAGGGCATGCAGGCAAGCCAGTGTCACAGTGCCGCAGTGTCAGAGGAATTCAGCAATGTGGGCATTGTCGATATCCAGACGACGTCCTGATTGGACACCTGGATATTTCGGGAAGGTTTTGGGCTCGGCATCCGCCAGGGTCGACCAACAAGCCGGCGTCACGAGGACAGAAATCTCAGCGTTTGGCGCCAACTACCCCGGTCAGCGATAAAGACCCTCCCGCGAGCCAGGGCCCAGGGGTCAGATCTTGACGTTATCTTCCCTCACAACTGAGGTGTACACAGTATTCGGTATTCTGTACGGCCCGTACTGATACAACCCTCCTCGCACTGTAACTTACCGCGCACCAGTCAAGATCAACGTTACCAGCCAGCCGTCTCGGCCGAGCTGTTTCAAGCAACCCGAGTGCCGTCTTTTCCAGCCACGCGGGTCCCAGGGACCGCCGCCTTGGGCTGCGCCCTTGCTGTGGTCGAGCGAATACAGTCTCGCAGCTGGCGAGGGGCCGGAACGCCATCAACCGCAATCTACCAGGCATTCCACGTCACCTTGGACTCGCAGAAGGATCGCCGATGACACACGGAATTCAGAAGCGATAGCTGCGCGAAGTCCAGAAAAGGGATGCGTGGATGACTGACACCATGGCGTGATGGGAAATGGAAACCCCAAGCAAGGAGCCGGTCACATCCACGTGCTCCTGCCCGTCCCCGAACCCGGAGTCGATCCCTGAGTGCATCCAGCGGACCAGCACGAGGATAGTGTACCGCCACAGTGGTGATGCTCCTCGCTGAAACGGCAGCCGCGCAGATCCTTGCCCAAAGAAAAGCGAGAGAGGCCAGATTCCCATTCTCGCTGGGATCCTGATTTGCTTTCGCCATCACTCTGGGTTCCTGGGAATGCCGAGCGAGGCCGCCGCCCGACGCCAAGTCCGGGCTCTGAGTGGCCGTCAAACCCGGGAGCCCCACCACGGATCGGCGAGGAATGGCGTGGTCAGGCGCCGTTACCTGGCTGCTCGACTTGTTTCATGTCTGGTAGCTCCAAGGGTCCCCGGGCTTGAAAATGACGTTAGTCAACAGAAGGGCTTCGCCTGGCAACCTGTTGTTCCTCCTTTCGTCACCGACGACAAGCAAAACAATGCTCGGCAAAGTATGCCCAACGGCAGCCGGGCTAGAAGCCAAGGAGTCCGTTCATTACCGCCCTCTCTCGAATCTGGTCCCTTGGCCATCAAAGCTGGCCCCAGGGCCTTGACGGCTCGATGCGGCAACCCAGTCTCCCCACAGGACCACAGGAAGGACCCTCATGAGAGCCCGCCCTACGAGGACGAGCTCCTCACTACGAAGCGTTTACCTCGTTTGCGACTCGACACGGAGCAACGAGCTGCTTTCAGCTAGCCCGGGAACTCTGGGACTGGCCTCTCCTCGCTGTTTTTGGCCGTCCAACAACTCTTGGGTCGTACGGTCTGCCCGGCGGCCACTCGCTAGGATCTCGGCGGGGCGGCTGCGAGCGGGATCAAGCCGGGCCGCCTCGAGGTATGTAGAATACAAAGGGGTACTGGGCAGAGCCGTCGCGCCACGGGAACCTCGACGGGAGGGCCCGCTGCGTGCGCTATGGCGACATCTGCAGGTTGAGGTGCATTTTTCGGCGCTCCTGCTCACAACACAGGCTGGGACGGGCGAGAACCGAAGCTGCCTCGAGCTCTTGCAATCTCTCTCCAGGGCCCCCCGCGCCCGCCACGCACGGAATATGCAAAGCAACTGCACATATCAAGAAGCCGGCCGCCCCGGCCGACGGAGGGGACTTGATCGCTTCCTGGTGATCTTCCTGATGCCTCCCCCTCCGTCCC
>FJWA01000403.1_pt1 | contig 10245 bp, 3 predicted proteins | sample 1011891 | NCBI WGS metagenome assembly FJWA01 (sample SAMEA3912450, study PRJEB9761) | metagenome | biome: forest; material: soil | place: USA | collected 2011-06-22 | depth 0.1 m
GGGAGCTGTGGATGATGAGATGTGCGCCAGGGTTTCTGTCGGAAAGCAGCCTCAGCAGTGTGGGGGAAAGGGTTGATCATAAACACGTCGAGGAAAGTNCATGTCCCTGATCTGGATGCGGTTGCTGTGCAAGTGCCGGGGTTGAGAGGGGCGAGACTAATATCCGGACCTTGGCAGAATCTCCAGGGCAGCCGGCACTGAGCGTGGATGGCGGCGCCGCTGGGTCCGGGCTACAAGACCCAGAGAGGGCTCACTATTGACCAAGGTCTTTCGCAAGGAGATATATAGGCTGCACGAGGCGAGAGCGGGGGAGGTCTGGGAATTATAATATCGCCGGAGACGGCGGTGGCCGGCGGGAACGCACCTCTGGCGAGAACAGCATGAACTCAGCAACTCGTTTAAAGAAGACGAAAGACAGCCAGCGGCAGACACATGTTAACCTCGTCCTGCACCATCTCCTCCCCAGGCCGACCAACTAACACCACGAAAAAGAGACAGATGGAAAAAGACAGCGTGCTTCTGAGCCGCGTGGCGTCCCGAAACCCAATGTACCGCTGAGTAAAAACGAAAGAAACTTATGCTACAAGAATTAGAAGCAACTCACGCCAACCATGAGGTTGCGACAAGGAGCTGTCCGGACCCAGCGCAAAGAGCCCCACCGAAAAAAAGACCTCGCACGGGACACCGCTGGCGGCATCACCAGAAACTGCACCATCCTATGTAATGCTGGCAGAGGTTTTCGAGCTTGGTGGCCTCGATGATCAGCTTGTTAACTTGCTCATTGACGGTGAGCTCGTCCTCCGGTTTGAAGTCTCGGCCAGTGAGCTTCTGCGCGACGCGATCGAGAACCTCGACAGCTCGTGCGTTCTGCACCTCGGCCATTTCGGTGGCACCATTGCCGCCGTTCGCCACGCTGCTGGGCGGCGCGGCTGACGAGTTGGTACGCGCACGACCGCGAGCTCCTGGTGGAGCGCCCATCATGCCATCCATTCCCGCGTTCTGGGCTGCGAGGAACTCGGTAGGTGCTACGGGACCGTCGAGGATTGACGGTCGGCGGACCCGTCCTGCTTGCGGCCCAGCAATGGCTTGCTCCCGTTCCGAGTCGAAATGGGGCCCCGGCGGGCTGGCAGGATTCGTGAGACGCCAGGTGAGCAGCGGGTCGTGGATGAACTGTACAGAAAAGCANCAATAGTTAGCTCGCTATCGCTTCTCGCGTTAGACTTGGGGAAACCGGCGATACTTACAGCCTCAAGGACAGCCATCACGCTCTCCTTGTTGTCTCGCAGGACCCTCATCACCTGCTCGCACGTTGTGCGGAAACTGCCCTCGATGTTGCTAACTTCCATAGCATAGGTGAGCATCCGAGTGAGCCGGAAGGGAACTCGTTCCGGGTACTTCTCCCGCTTCATTGCCACCTCGAAGCAGTCGCCAAAGTCAATATGGATGATCTTTCCCGTGATCCGGTCGAGCATCAGATTACTAGGGTGTCTGTCTCCCAGACCCAGAATGTATCCAACCATGGACATGACGCCGAGGGAGCGCGTGTAGTTTGTCCGTCTGTCCAGCCAGGCTTCCGAGCTCTTGCTCTTGAGCCAGAGAACACGGTACAGGTCCTGGCCCGTTGTGTTGTCAAGGGCATACCCGAACACCTCGACTTTCTGCATGAGTGTCAGGTTGTCGTAGTCCGGGGCCATCTGTAGCATGATACGGTGCTCAATGTTGAGGAGAATCTTTCTGGATTCCCGATACTCCTTGATGAGTTGGTGAACTGTATCGCTGTTGGGAACCCAGCCGAGGAGGCCCGAGTTCTGTGACAGAGGGATCGCAGGGTAGCGCTGAATGTTGAGATGCCGCTTGTAGCACTCGGAATCGTTGGCCAAAAGCGTGTTGCACAGTCCGAACAGCTGCATGACACGCTCATCCTGCCGGATGTCTTCATGGCCCTTGAGCAAGAACGTGTAGGTTTTGCCATCGCTGCCGACAATGTCGAGCTTCCTCGGACGCTGCTTCGAGTTGATGACGCTGAAGGTGCCATCAAAGCCCATGATCTTGACGATTTCTTGGCCGCTGCGGTATGTCCCGGGCACTGCAAGGTCGAGGTCCCGAGCCTGAAGCAGATCCGGGGAGCAGTACGTCAACTCGAGACTCGTCATCTGTGGCAGCTGTCGGGTAATGCGGCGGAAAACCTGGTAGTAGAGATCCCAGGCCTGACTGATATCGTTCACGTCCTGTGAGTGACGGTACTGACGGCACCACTCGCGCGCCTCGCCCAAGTCCCTGCCAAAAGTCTGCGTGAACGAAATCTCCCTGAGCGTCGCGGGCCCCTTTTCGAGCAGGTCGTGGAGGGGCTCGAGAACGTCGAACATGCCCTGAATGTTGTGGTCGCCAAAATATAGCCGAGAAGCCTCCTCGAGCCCCTCGTGCCAGAGTTCGTGCCACAGGACCGCGACCCTGATAAGCTCGCGGCTCACGATGTCGGCCTGTTCCACAAGCTTGGGGCTGTGTTGACGCATGCTCTCCATAATCGAACCGGCGGTCCTCGACCGGCGCGTGCTCTGCCGGGACTTCATTGCCACAGTGAGCGGATACACGAGCGCCTGTGGGTGTGCGCGCCCGACGTCGGCGAGCAGAGCATGAATCGAGGCCTGCACCCGCCTGTTGGGCTGATTGATGCGCGCGATGAGTTGCGGTATGACCTCGAGCCATGTGTCGACGCTGACGTGAGAAAACCCGTCGGTGACGGCGGTGATAACCTCTTGGTAGCCGCCATAGGTGAGCCACAAGGTCAGGAGGCGAAGGGTGTCTTGCAAAGAACTGCCAGAGGAGAGGGCAATGGATTCAAAGAAGCCATGCACAGCCGGAACAACATGGTGGAGGACGATGTTGTGCTCCGACCGCCCGTCCGACTCCCTTCTGGACGCCAGGGCCTGGACGACCTCAAAGTTGGCAAGAGCCCATGCATGCCAGGCTTTGTACCACCGGGGATGATAGTGCGTTGCCTTGGAATAGCAGTCAAGNATATCTTGACGCTTCGCATGCTGCCAGTCGTTGTTGTTCAGGGTGATGATCCAATCACCTTGCCGGAGATAGCACTTTGCGAGCAGCACCGTCTGCTCGAGCCATTGCCGTTGTGCATCTGGGCCCAAGACGGCCGCCTCGTCGAAATCGGCATATCTTGTGTGGTTCAGACCGTCTCCCATGGCGTTTACGGCTTGCGCAGAGGCATTCAGCTGCAGCCTTGCGCTCTCCACACGGTGGGCCGTTTCCTCTGTGAACCTGCGAAGACAGTAGAGTGTCCTCTCGGCGACGCCACGGTCCGAACTTCGAACACCTGGCTGCTGGCCGATTTCCCACTGGAATTTGAGAACTGCATACACGATGGGGGACGCGATGCGTTCGATACCCGGACTGGTCGGCTGCTCAAACCAGTAAGGTATGACAGATTCCAGGGGAGCGTCGGTGTCAATAAGCTGCTTGAGGGACTTTTCGGCGAGGCCCATCCGTCCGGATTTGCGGCACAGATTGGCGAACTTTGTCCACATGTGCATGTTCTCTTGTGGCGTGAGCACCAGAGACCTCAGCCGAAGCATTCGCTGCCAAACCTCGACATTGCGCTGGCAGCCCTTGAGGCGGGTCTCCCATGTTGTCCGCAAGGTGGCACGCTTCTCAGGGCCACACTGCTTGTAGACGATGAGCTCCTCCAGCTCGGCAAGCATCTGGACCCTCACGACAACCTGGTAGGCGCGGTTGTAGGACTCGCTAACCAGGGCGCTCAGCTCTGTGTCGAGACCCTCGCGAGCCTGCTCGATGCAGGCCAGTGCCTCTCGGAATTGATTCCGATGCAAGGCAAGGATAGCGCCAAAGAAGGCCCGGTCGGGAGAGAAGCGCTTCATCGACTGCAGGTAAATGTCCATCGAATCCCACTTTCCAAGGCCCCATGCTGCCGTGGTTGCGAGGGGCGCGATCCTTCGCTGGATTTCCGGGCCTGAGTTGGCCCAGGTCTTGCCCGCCAGCGAAGCAAGCGAGTCCCACTCGCCCAATGCGTGATAACAACGCATCTTGCCCATGACGATGTCGACGGGCGTGGGCTGATCATCGGGGAGTTCCCGTTCCCTCTGGCAGTAGAAGTTGAGTGCCTCATCCCANCGCTCGAGTTTCTCAAACCAGCTCTCCCGGAGTTGAATGCCGTCTTTGTAGGCCTTGACTTTGCGGAGAATTCCGATGGCGGCATCCGACTGTTGGAGCTGATTGTTGATCACGATGAGGGCCTCCACCGCGTGGCTGTTGTGATCTTGTAGGAACTCGAGCTCCTTGTAGTGGAGGGCCTTGGCATAGGCGTGACAGCGCGCGGCCTCGCGTCCCAGGATGCGGATGTCGATGGGGAGCGCTTTGTCATCNTGCTCCATGAACTCCGCAAGATTGAGAAGCTGACCGAGAAGATCAGGCGGTACGTTCTCGGACTTGATCGTGTTCTCGATATTCGTGATCAGTTCCTCCTATTTGCACGTTAGTAAGCCGTGTCCCGTAGGCAGTGTATACGGCGGCCATACCTGGTACGAATCGTAGAGCTCGCTCCAGCAAGAAACGAAAGCCGAGTTGAAAAGCTCTCTCGCCAAAGGCTGGTAGTTACTCGCCAGGCTGGCGCAGGCTCTGAGGGAATGGTTTGGCGACTCCGTGAGCAGGGTTGTGCTGAACTTGCGGAACCACTCATGCCAGTCATCCTTGGTTGCCTTTCCTTTTGTCTCCCATGCCTGTTTCAGATGCACGGGGTTTAGGTCGAGCTTCTTCGGCGGGTTGTTCTCAGACGTGAAGGGCTCCACGGAATGGTCTTCAAACCGGGGAGCTAGGTTTTGGGGAAGCGCCTCGCCCTTCTTGAGCTTCTCCACTGCCTTGTCGTAGTTAGAGTGCTGAATGCCGTACATGGTGATGGCCTTGTCGACGGTGTGCTCAAAGTGCAGGTAGTCACGCCCCAGCTGTAGCATGAGCGCACAGAGGGTGTCGAGGGCGGCCACCCTGAGACTGGGTTCCTGGCTGGCGAGGACCCTGGTCAAGGGGTGGATAATCTTGGATGCGTAGTCATTGAGGTTCACCATGCTGGAGAGCTTCCCAATAGTCTCGATGGCCGACTTCCGCAGGAACAGGGGCTGTGCTGCGTTGTCGAACAAACGCACGAGGATGGGGATGATGAGGTGCATGTATTCTTCTGCGCTGGAGCCGAAGACCAAAAAGGCGTGGAATATCTTCTCAGTTGGCTGGCGTTTTGTGCTCGTGTCCCTTTCCAAGACTCCGAGCATCAACGGGAGCAGGCTCGCGAGGTAGATCTTGAATTCTCCCTCCAGGGAGCGGGCGATTGACTCGATGAGTGCCATGATGGTCGTCTGCAACGTGGATGTCGTGTTCCAAAACTCTTGCAAGACCTCGATGATATCCGGAAGGTAGACGCGAATGTGCTGACGCACGATGCCGACGAGCCTGCTCAAGTGGTTGAAGTAATAGTCGAGCCGGGTGGGGCTGGAGGCCCTGATGACAGCGATGAAGGCGGGGACAACTCGGTCGAGGAACTGGACGCACTTGAGCCCCAACGTTATGAAGATGCTCATAATGGCATCCACCACGTTGCCATGCCACTGCAGGAGAGACTGGTCCTTCAGAATCTGAAGCAGCGCGTTGATGACCACGGTGGGGTAGTAATCCTCCTGCGACGGGGTGAGACCCCCCATCATGAGCGACACATCGGTNAGCTGGGTAGCCTCAGGCCGGGGCTGGGTTTGCGGGGTTCGTTCTTCGACCTGCTGTTTTTGGGTTTTAGTTCTGCCTTGAAAGGNGTTATNGGGTCGTTNTCGAGNTTGCTTTGCCCGACGACAAGGCGGGGACACGGGGTCGCCATCCTCAACCTCGTCTCCCTCGTCGTCCGAATCTGCCATGGTGGGAGTGGCAATCGACAACGACGAGAAATGGGCGTGGTGAAGGGGAGTAGAAGAGCCAATGAGCTGTACCTGGTGTTTGTAAGGGTCCAGCGCTCCCAGAATGCCCATGAGTTTGATGGTCTCCTGTCGCAGCGGGCCATGCTGAGGCTCCCCACGTATGATGGATTGGAGGATCTCGAGGAGCTGCGGATATTCAAGGTATGGCTTGATGACGTAGCCGGCGTTGCTGGCCAGTTGGCCGAGGGTGTGAAGAGCGGCTTCCCGTTTGACGGGGGCGCTTTGGTCCTGCAGGGCGTCAATGATGATGGGCATGAGGGTGTTCTTGTAAGCAAGCATCTCGGCACCGCCAACAGTGCAAAGCTCGCCGATTGCCCGCAAGATGGTAGCAGCAACGGANGGGNTAGGGTCGGACGCCTTTGGTAGGAGGACCTCGGTGATGGAGCTGACGTAGGGCTTGACCAGCTCCTGNGCATGCTGTGTAAGGAGGCTGAGCAGCTTTGAGCTCTCCTCCTTGCTCCTCGGCACGTCTGTGTACTCCAACTCTGTCAACATCTGGATGATGGTCTTGCGCAGCTGGGGGATGACATAAGCTGGGTTATGACGGGCCAGTCGGCCGATAATCGACACGGCCACTTCCCTCACCGCGAATTGCTCGTCATGGAGGGCAAAGAATAGTGTCCGGATGTTTTCGGCCTTGGCGAGGTGCTGATCGAATCGCTCATCGAGGGCGGCAAGAACCGTCCGCCGGATCTTGGGTTCGGGGTCCGAGACGCCCACAGTCAACAGCTTCTCGACAACGTCGGCAACGACCTGCAAAGCGTGGTAGCTCGTCTGGTTGACGATCGGATCGCGGACGTAGAGTTGGCAGCAGGTGAGAGCGGCGGCCTCGCGGATTTCAGGGTCGTCATCCTCGACGTATTTGATGGCAACGTCGCGGACGAACTCGTTCAGGACGTGGCCTCCACACAATGTCAGTGCATATTCTTCCTCCGGTACCAGAGACCCTGGCGCAGCAGCCAAGCCTTGCCGTTGATGAGTGGTGACTTCACCGACTCGACGGCCTCGAACCCAGGCTTCGTTGAGGGGTCCGACGACAAAAGGTTTAGTGAGCCAATTACCTGAGAAGTCGAANCTGCCGAGCGTGTTCAGCGCAAGCTTCACCTCGGCCTTGCCTCGCTCGTGTACCGATGGGTCTTTCGGATCTTTGGGGATGGCTGGGATCGACGAGAGGGGATTGGGATGGGGCGCTCCCAACGGGCGGAAGGGCTCGCCGCACAGGACTTTGCTCAGCATGTTGAGCAGGCGCTCTTGAATAGTGCCCTTGACAGGCGGAATGTAGAACGCCATGTCGACCAGGGCCTGTGTCAGCTTGGGCGTGAGCTCGCAGGCAAAGATGGGGTCCAGCAGCGCCTCCATGTACTTGCTCAGCGTCTGGCCNACCGCCACGGCGAGCCGGCTGATGCAGTCAAAGACGGGATCGACGGAGCCTCGCTTGCGGGATTGCACACTGAGGCCTTCGCGGACATAGATCAAGACGCCGTCGAGATACGGCGCAATGGAGCTCTTGACGGAGTTGGCAATGTTGCCAATGGCAAGGAACGCATCATTCCGTTCCTTCTCCTTCTTGAGCATGCCCGACAGATAGACCATGAATTTGTGCAGGTAGGTCGCGCCAAACTCGGTCGGGGCGTAGTTGGCCAAATCAGGGATGAGGAAAACAACCGTCTCGCGAGTGGCCGAATCACGCGCATCCTTGTGGCGGAAGACGATCTCGCAGGCCTCTTGGTAGTGGCTCTGCATGTACATGCCGCCCTGCTCNAGTAGCTCCTTGAGGACAAGGAGCGAGGCATGGATGTATTCGACCGTGTTCGTCTTGAGGCCCTTGACCGTTTCGGCAAACATCTTGTCCATCCATTCTTGCTTCATCTCCTGGTCGCGCTCCCTGATGATTTTGAAGCAGGCGCTGACGGTTTCGCTCGAGGTGACCCGGATCAGGCGGCGGGGGTCTCGCAAGCCGATCCAGATCTGGTCGAAGACGAAGCCCACGTAAGGGTACATGAGCGTGGGCACGTTCCTCGCCAGCTCGCGGAGGACCAAGACGGCGCTGTATCGCCTCTCCTCGACGCGGTCCGACTGCAGCCACTCGAGTGCGGTGTGCATCTCGGCATCCACGAGCTCCGATATCAAGGAGCCGCCCGGCTTGCACAGCTTGCCGAGGACCACAGCGGCAGGTTGGATGGGGTTGAGGTCCTTTCCGCGCAGGATGGTCCCGATGTATTGTTGAAAGCGGCTGTACTTGAGGGCGGGTTCGATGCCGTCGAAGTCCACCAGCGCATCGAGGATGTACACGCCGCCCATCCGATCNTATGTGTCGGCGCCTTGTATCAAAGTCATGGTCCTTTGGTTAACGCTGTCGAAGAAGCGTTGAAACTGCTCGGTGCCCATCTCTGATCACGGGTTAGACACTCGAATGGCGGCACGATGGAAAGAGATCGCTGGAGTCGGGGTGTTGCTCACCTTGTTTGGCGATGTTGACCAGATCCCGGACCTGGCGCGCAGCGCGCTTGCGTTGATCTTCCGCATAATTCCTACCAACACACACACAAGTTAGCTGGNGGTTCTCAGGCCGGAGCGACGACGCGATGGATAGTGGGGGTGCCGACAGTGCGGCAGGGCAACGTACCGATTCCTGACTTCTTTGATATACTGGTCCAGTGCACTGGACGCTTGGTCCTTGATGACCGACATCTTGCCGTCGGGAAGAGGGAGACTTGTGCGTCTCCCCAAACTGGTCGAAAACGAAGCAGTCTCGTCGGGCCTTGAGCGCTATGTCGGTTGTCGACGACCCATAGTCGGCTTCCGNGCTCCGGGCCACAGGCTAGGCTTGGGCCACGCTTGGATGCTCAATGCAAAGCTTCCACAGTTGGCAGAGAGGTGTTTCGAGGGGGATCAATCCGTTCCGAGTGCAGCAGTACCCTGTCCTCGAATGAAGTAAACGATGGGGAGACGCGGGCAGCCGAGAGACCGACCCTTGTCACGAGTTGCCGCGGGCGCGGCGATCAGCCGGATCACTGAAGAGGGGAGAAAATCCGAAGGCTGGTGTGAATACGTGCGATCGGCGACTCTTTCGCCAGAGCAGACGGCCGGTTGCGTCGCCTGCCTGTTGGGTTGGTGGGAGGAAATGGCAAGGTCGTGAAGCTGGGTTGAAGATGCAGCTGGCACCTGCCCGAAAGGTCCCCTTCCAAGACGTCAGGTGCGGCAGTACTAACGCGTNACAGATGTATTGGGGTGGGGCTTTCGGGAAGGGATGGCGGCTTTGCAGCAGCTCCGCCGGGCAGATGATGCGACAGTATTATGTATGTACAGTACCGTTCAGCCGCGGCCCCACTTCTTCACTCAAAGCACGAAGTTGCCGCGCCGTGCTCCAGCGAGGTTCGCAACCTTTCGCAAACATTCAACACCGAAAACTTCGACATCTTGATTTTGCCAACCCGCAACCCGTTCCACAACCTGGCTCGACGTGTGTACAGCGACCGATCACAATCAACTAATCAACAAGATACCTCGACCCCCCATCATCTTTCGCCATGGGCAACGACGGAGGGTCCATCCCAACGCGCCGCGAACTTGTCAAATCGGCCGCGAGGGCGCCGACGGTTAGCGAACTCAAAGCGACTGCCCTCGAGAGCCTCGGACATGCCTGGGACTACGACCCTTTGACCTCGGAGAGTCTCGACATGGAGAATGTTGTTTCCGACTGGCGCGGCCGTCTCTACAACTACGAATCGGTTCTCAAGGGGCTGATGCCGAGTGGGGAGGAGGAAGACGACGACGCCCCGGCGCTCGTAAACGGTGAGTCGCCGGAGTTGACTTTCGCGTCGACGGGCATCAAATCGCTGCGCGACGTGGTGAAGCTCAAGTTTAAGCGCTATACACCTCCGGGAACCAAGGGACAGGACAAGTGGGCTTGCCCAGTCTCGCTCAAGGAGCTGGGCCCCGCCACCAAGGCGGTCTACCTCGTCCCGTGCGGGCATGTCTTCGCCGAGGCGGCCATCAAGCACATCCAGGAGGAGCTCTGTCCGGAGTGCAGCGAGGAGTTCCAGGCCGGGGATGTCATCCCGATCCTCCCAACCGAGAAGGCGGATCTCGAACGTCTCACGGCGAGAGCCAGCGACCTCAGGGCGAGGGGCATCACCCACAGCCTGAAGAAAGACAAGGCGAATGGCAAGAAGAAGCGCAAGGCGGAGGAGTCAAATGGGGACGGGGCAGCAGCCAAGTCCGACAAGGCCAACAACAAGCGGCGTCAACGAGAAGATGA
>FJWA01003642.1_pt1 | contig 10228 bp, 4 predicted proteins | sample 1011891 | NCBI WGS metagenome assembly FJWA01 (sample SAMEA3912450, study PRJEB9761) | metagenome | biome: forest; material: soil | place: USA | collected 2011-06-22 | depth 0.1 m
CCTTTGCTCCGTTTCTCGTTATTTCTGGGCTTGGTCGAAACGAGAGGCAGGAACCGGGAGGCAGGAACCGGGAGACGGGAACCGGGAGACGGGACTGGGAGACAGATCCGGAAAAAAGGAGAGGGGGGACAGGAACCTGGCAGACTCCTTCTTGCTTTTCGAGAAGTATAAGATGCCGATATCAGGACGTATTAACGGTGAGGAGAAGAAGCAAGCTCTGAATCGCATACCGAGAGGTCAATACAGAAGAGAAGGGCTTCCGGCTCGGCAGCAGTGTCGTGTGTGTGACAGTGGACCGACCAACACAGATGCACAAAACCAATGCACAAAATGAGTGCACAAAGCTGATGCAGAGCATGGTCTGCTGCAGCGGCCTGCAGGGTTGTTAATGGCCGCCCCACTTCCCTGCCTGCCCCACAAAGAATTGACGCGCGACCTCGAAGCCCTGAGATCATTCGCGATTGCTTCCCAGGGCGCCGACCCGCCTCACCCCGTTCAACCTCCGACCTTTAGCTTCTCTGCTGAGCTCACACTCACGGCTAGAATCTTCTGGCCGGCGGGGTTTTCTTCGCTCCAAACACACCGGCGTAATTGAGCATTTGTGGGCGTTTCTCTATATTTGCGCTGGCCGCGCTCCTGTTTCAGCAAGCCCTTGCCGGAAGACCGGATTGCATTCTTTTGACCCCAAACGCACAATCTTTCGGGGGTTTCGCCCGTTTCCTGGTTCTCTGCAGTTCCTTTTGATCGTAGCATTTCTGGAAATTCCTACCCCATACTGAAAAGAATGGGCAGTTCCTCCATGGTGCTCCCATCTTTCGCCGTTTCCACCTGACCATCGCAGACCACCCGAGTTGGCCGCGTCCTTCGCCAATCGACGCCATGGAGACGAACCAAGTCCTCCAGGATGCCATTGCGTGGCATCGCATCTTCGAGGACCGCCCACCCGACGCGCATCTTTGCTGCCCCAAGATCGACGAGGAAGATTTGGCGAACTACGACGAGCCTGATGTCCCCGACGAAGGCGGAGTCTCGGCCGACGAGAAGAAGCGCCGGATCAAGGAATACGAGGACCGATTTCACAATGTCTACAACCTCAGCATTTTGGTGGGCCTCGGCAGAGAGCTTGCGGGGGAATGGCTGGACAATTGGACACAGGCCGTCGAAGCCTGTCTCGCTCGGTGCGATACCTGTGTGAGGAATTGGCACCGATATCGCAAACTCTACTTGAGCGGCCTGTAAGTGCCACTACCAGTCCGTTATGTTGTACAGCACCCGTGGGCCGATGCTGATGTTTTGTAATCCGACGCTACAGACACCTCGCACCAGAGCACGTTGATTTCATGCGGCAGCGCCTCGCTGAATTCGACAAGCAACGGATCGACAAGGGCCTCCAGAGGGCAAGAAAGATTCTGGAGGAGCAAGGCCCCATGACAACCGCGAAGCTCGTCGACCACGACATATCGGCCGTCCTCGCACTCTTCGAGGCCCTCTGCAGCATCGAGTACCTTGCCCAACCCGAGACCCTGGACGATTTCACCTACGTTTTCGAGAAAACACAACAAAAACGGCCGTTGAGAATGCAAGGCGGTCTTATACCCACAATGACCTACTTTCTCTTCGACGACCACTCAACCTCGTATAGACTCAGGTTCGCCGAGAACTCTTGGGAGAAGCTCTCCGCCGAGTCAGTCACGGATCAGGAATGGGACTGGGCCGTCTCCCCCTACTTGACCACCGCCATCTTGAGGGTATCCATCTCAAGGGGGATGCCGTCGCCGGACAGGATAATCAGATTCTGGCGCGCCTTCTCTTTCGTCCTGCGCCCCTTGAGCGCAAAACAGATCATCAATTTGCTCCGAGCAATGGAGGTATCACCGAGCGTCTACTTCCTGGCTTTGGAGCACTTGGGCACGGATTCTGACGAAGCGCTGGCGATGGTCCTAAAGGGTCTCCGCGCTCTCATGGAAAAATCTCCAAGTGCGTTCTGGGCTGCGTTCGATCAAGTGACTCCCAGCCAGCTGGTTGAGGAAATCTTCAAGAGCCCAGCTTTTCGCCGGTTCTTGAACAAGTCCTTGCTGCCGGATATGATGGTCACGGAAGGGGACAGCCAAGTGCCAGCGCTGGCTGCTTGGGTGAGAGTTTTCATCCGCTCCTTGCCGGCCATACAGCGGTCGGATGTATGCGAATCCCTCCTGCGGCACCTTCTTGACACCTTCCGTCGGGATCCCAATGCCGACCGTGCCGCCCAAGCAACCTGCACTCTTGCAGGCCTGGCTACCCTATCCGAATCGCTCGATGGGTTTCTTCACCAAGAGGTCCCGTTCGATACGGGCACCTCTCTCATGATGGTCAACCAGTTGCTCAACCGCGTGGTCCAGTATGGCGATGTCATCATCACCTCGGCCAGTCTCAAACCTGGCGACACGTTCAACGTCGGCATCTCTCAGACCGCCATGGACATAATCCATTCCGCACTCGCGTTGGATGCAAGAGCGACAGAGATCGAATGGAAGGCTTTGATTGAGGGGATCCCGGTCCAAGACGCTGTGAACCGGGACTCTGGTGCGCTCTGGGAATCTTTCCTGGAGATGCTCTGGTATGGACAGCTCGGGCATGCCGAATTGGCCAAGGCCATGCTGATGGCCACCCTACGCCTCAGAAGCATCGAGCGGTTCATCCCCAAGCGTAAAGAACAACTCAACCCGGCGCAGCAGAAGTTCAATCAGAGGTATCAACAACAGACAGCGGCCATTGGCAAGATGCTTGGCCGCCTGTCCGATTTCAATCAGGAGGACCTGGACAAGTTCTGCTCGGAGCGCCAGAGCCCGACCATCCATCCCATCGTCTCATCGTTGATTCACGGCGAAGACGCGATTCGGGAGGCTGGCTTCGAGTTGCTGAAGGCCATCACAGGTGAGAGCCTGCCGTCTGACGCTGTGAACAAGATGCTAGAGGACTACTTCAGTCCCTTCCTGGATGCATTCTCCGAGGCGGTGAACAAAGTCACTGCCAAAAAGGACGCCAGCAGTCCTTGGAGCCACATGCTCCCCATCCTGAAGTGTAGCGAGTTCGTACTGAACGGCCTTTGCGACCCCTCTGTAGGCCAGCTGCGGCGCAAGGCCCTCACCACCGAGGATCATGTTGCCGTCAAGCGTTGGTGGGAATGTGTCTGGCAAGTCGTCGAACACTCGTTCAGGATGATGAGGATCTGGCATGAAAGGGTCGACAAGAAGATCATGGAGAACTTTTGTCGAGACGTCATGGAGCTGGGCAATAAGCTTTTTGCTCAGGACGGCGTCATGACCTCTGCCCTGAGCCAGCATAGCAACGACGATGCTGTGCAGACCAACGGAGACGCTACGGCGAACGCCATGAGGGGCGTCCTCGAGCCGCCCAGGAAGTATTCCTACGCTCTCGTCGACATGTTGCAGCTCAGGGACAGGTACCTCATCATGGGCATCATCGAGATGATCAAGAAGCTCCTTGCAAGGTTGAAGCAGAACGACATGGTCCTGCCCCAGAGGACGCTTGCGCATCTCGGCAACATGCTCAAGCGGAAGACGCTCCCGGACCGAAGGTTTGACTACGTCCAGAAGACCAACCTGACCAACGAGCAACGGATTGAGCTTCTCAAGGCACTCGGTGAGGATGATGCCGTTATCGACGAGCAGTTCATGGGCAACAAACCCGGCGAAAAGGAAGCGAAGGAGAAGGAGCGGGCCATGAAGCAGAGCAAGATTGACTTCTCCAAGGGAAGCCTGAATCTCTCAGCAGCTACCAAGGAAGTCAAGGCCGCAATCACTCCCAACTACGAGAAGCGGGAGTCTGCTCTGATGGCCCGACTGAAAGAGGAGGGAGTGAAGCCCAAACCGCCCCCGACTAAGCTTGACCAAAAGGCTATCCTCGCAAATCAGGTATCTCTCAAGGAGGCGCGGGCCCGGGAGAAGGCCGAGAAGGCCAGGAGAGATGCCGAGGCCATTGCCAAAGCGAAAGCCCTGCGCGCCCCGCCCAAGACTGTCGCCGGCGAAGGCTCCGGTCTACAAGGCATCGCCGGCGTTCGGGGCAAGGATCATGCGCCGGTCGTCAAGGATGAGATCATGGTTGGCTCGTCCTCCGAAGAGGAAGATGAATCCGACGACGAGCGGATCGCGCTCAAGGCAAAGGCCAAGAATAAGAATCTTAGCGACGCTGAGCGTCGCCGGCTGCTCGCGTTGGCTGCACAGCGGGGGCCGGTGAAGAAGGTCAAGCTGCAGAGATCGGCAAAGGACATGCGTGCACGCCTGATCCCTCCGATGGACGTGCTGCATCAGGCCATCCTCGAGTGGGACATCTTCCACGAGGGCAACGACCCTCCCAACGGCTACCGTTGCGAGAGCGTTTCCAACTCGTACGCAAACCCCCACAGCTACAAGCAAACGTTCTTCCCGCTGCTCATCAACGAGGCTTGGCGTTCGTTTGTCACAGCAAAGGATGAGGCCACGTCCAAGCCCTTCGGCATCAAGGTGCTCAGCCGCATGACCGTCGACAAGTTCATGGAAATCACGGCTTCGGTCCCCGCCCCGGTCAGCAAGGATCGCGGCCTGTCGGAGGGAGACATTGTCATTATCTCGAAAGGCGAGGATCCGCTCAACCAACCGACCGAGCTGCACTGTCTCTCGCGGATCTGGAAGACCACTTACAAGAAAGACACCGTTGAGGTCGTCTACCGCCTCAACGCCAGGGGAAGCCAGATCTTGCAGGCCCTCCTTCCCGGCTCACAGTTCCAAGTCGTCAAAATCACCAACATGACGACCATTGAACGTGAGTACGCGGCATTGGAGAGCCTGCAGTACTATGATTTGATGGACGAAGTTCTGAAGGCGCAGCCGTCTCCGATGCTGAGCTTTGGCGACGAGGCAGTCGACGGAGTGATGCAGAATTACCAACTCAACCGCGGCCAAGCACGTGCCATCCTGAATGCCAGGGAAAATGACGGTTTCACCCTGGTCCAAGGCCCGCCGGGAACGGGAAAAACCAAGACGATTATCGCCATGGTCGGCTGCCTCTTGACCGGGGTCCTCAAGTCGTCGAACAGCGGTGCGGTGCCGCTTGCTAGGCCTGGGGGTTCTACATCCCATGGACCACAAGTGCCTTCGAAAAAGCTGCTGGTCTGCGCTCCCAGCAACGCCGCCGTGGACGAATTGGTGCTGCGGCTGAAGGCCGGCGTCAAAACCATGCACGGGACAACCCACAAAATCGACGTCGTGCGTCTGGGCCGCAGTGATGCGATCAACGCTGCGGTCAAAGATGTCACTCTCGACGAGCTGGTCAAGGCTCGGATGGGTGCCGAATCCAACAACAGCGGCCCGAGCGATCGCGAAAAGCTTCACAAGGACGCCGGCGAGCTCAAGGAGAAGATTGCGGAGCTGCGGCCTCAGCTCGAGGCGGCTCGAGCAAGCGACAACCGCACCTTTACCATGAAGCTGCAGCGCGAATTCGACGAGCTGAAGCGTCGGCAGGCTCACATTGGCGCAAAGATTGACGCCGACAAAAGTAGCGGGAATACATTCGCTCGTGAGGCGGAAATCAAGCGTCGGCAGATCCAGCAGGACATTCTCGACAAGTCCCAGGTCCTGTGCGCCACCCTCAGCGGCAGCGGCCATGAGATGTTCAAGAACCTCAACGTCGAGTTTGAGACGGTCATCATTGATGAGGCCGCCCAGTGCGTGGAGCTGAGCGCCCTCATCCCACTCAAGTACGGCTGTTCCAAGTGCATTCTCGTGGGAGATCCCAAGCAGCTGCCCCCAACGGTCCTGTCGCAATCCGCCGCGAGATACGGCTACGACCAGAGTTTGTTCGTCCGGATGCAAAAGAACCACGCTAAGGACGTGCACCTGCTCGACATGCAGTATCGTATGCACCCGGAGATCAGCAAGTTCCCCAGCAAAGAATTCTACGAGGGCCTGCTTCAAGACGGCGCCGACATGGGGCCGCTGCGCACGCAGCCCTGGCATCAAAGCTCCCTTCTCGGGCCATACCGGTTCTTCGATGTCAAGGGTTCCCAGGAGCGCGGTCCCAAAAGCCGGTCGCTGGTCAACGACGAAGAGCTCAAAGTTGCCATGCAACTCTATCGCCGGTTCCGGACTGACTACGGCAGTGTCGAGCTAAAGGGCAAGATCGGCATCATCACCCCGTACAAGGCTCAGCTGTTCCGCCTCCGCCAGCGGTTCACAGAGCAGTATGGCGAGGGCATTACGGATGAGATCGAGTTCAACACCACGGATGCCTTCCAGGGCCGCGAGTGCGAGATTATCATCTTCTCTTGCGTCCGAGCCAGTCCGACAGGTGGTATCGGTTTCATGACGGACATCCGCCGTATGAACGTCGGTCTGACCCGTGCCAAGTCGTCGCTCTGGATCCTGGGTGATTCCCGCGCGCTCGTGCAAGGCGAGTTCTGGGCCAAGCTCATTGAGGACTCAAAGCAGCGTAATCGCTACACCACTGGCAATGTCATGGCGTTGCTCAGCGTATCGGGCCCGAAGGTTCCGCTACCGTCATTCCCCTCTGCCCCACCTCGCCCTCGGCGTGGGAGCGACATTGTCATGACAGATGCTCCTCAGATTCCCAAGAACCCCGGTCCGCCGGCACAGGAAGTACCAGCCCTGGCAAGACCTCGTGTCCCTGAAGCTGCAACGGCCTCTCCAACGCTCCCTTACCGTGGCACCGGGATCGGTGGGCTTAATGAGAGAGGGGAGGCTACATCGATAGCGCCGAGGGGTGGGGGTGCCCCCGTCATCCAGTCAACCGCTGGAGCTGCGGGGAAGAAGCGGGCGCGCGAGAGCAACGACGATGGCCGCTCAAGCGCCAAGAAGGTAAGCAATGGATGGCAGCCAGCGCTCGGCAAGTGGGAACCTCAGCTAACCATTTCATTTCCAGACACACCCCAACTCGGGCCCCGGCCCCGCGAAGACGCCAGCAGGCACCAACCCACACAAAAGGCCCCAACCGGTCGACCCGTCTGCGATGCAAGTGCTAGGCTTGATACCCCCAGAGCGAGCGCCTGCGCAACAAGCCCCTCCATCTCGGCCTCAACCACAGGTCAGGCCGCCCGGTGGCCCTGGGCCCAATGCAGGCACGAACGCGCCAAAAGTGAGTGAACTGGGACCATCACCATGCCGTCGTGCCCCCGACAGAGAACTAAACCCAGCCGCGTATTAGGGGCCAATCGTGATGCCGAAGCGGACGACTACTGATCCGTTCATTCGGCGGAAACCGGGCAAGCGTTGACCTACGAGGTGGCCATGTGTTGATTGTTTGTGGCATTTGTTCCTTTCTGGGTGCATCTGGAGGATGTTGCTCTTCCCCTGGCGCTATTAGGATCATGCATAGCATAGTTTAGACGGATATCGGATACGGGAAGAAAGGTCCGCCGACGGTGGTGCGGAATTGAGCTCATTTTCCGCGGGAGGGCGCAAGAGGCCCTGGCATTGGAGTTTTTGAAGGCAAGGTGGTGGCTTGCTTTTCGGGACAAAAAGGGGATTGGAGGGAGGAGGGCTTGCAGTCGCGAAGAGCTTTTGTCGTCTGGTCCTTTTCGTTTTCTCTCGCCACCCCTTTCCCCATCCATTTTCTAGCCCTTCCTCGCCATTTCCCCTTGCCGCCTCCGCACGAATGTCCACCGACTTCAACTTCGTTGCACTGCAGCTAAGGTAGAGGCCGTTGGTTGGAAGAAGGAGGGAATGCTGCATGCTTGGTCTTCTTGCCTCTGACGAATAGTTTGGGATCCCAGAGGACCGACCGCCAACAGCTGTTTCCGTGCTACGATCGACAAATGCAGACTGACGACAGACGAATGCCTTGGAACCCCGGGCCATTTTCTTCACCTCAACAGTTCTGCTTGGAATAGTCCCAAGTTCCCTCCTGCGTGCGACAAGGGCACCTTCGACTTTTGGCATTTGTGTAACCTCGCTGTGCAGGATCTCGCATATGCGATCGACGGTCCAGGTTACACTGGACGCGGTCCGGCGCTTGTCCCCCCTGTTTCCCGCCTAGCGGCAGATCTGCCGGCTGCCGTGCCGATCCCGCAGAGCTTAACCGGCCACCGGGATACGTGATTGGTTTGAACTCTCCGCGTCGGCGGGATACGAGTTCTTCTCCTGCATTAGTGCTCGGTGGACGACGGCAGCACGTGCATGGGCTGGTAGTCCTCGGTGTATTCTGTTATTTCGCGGGCTCTGTGAGCGCTTGTCAGCTCGAGGCAAGACAGGGCCGATCCTGGCCAGACGAGACGTCCTGGAGGAAAGCTCCCGGCCCGGCGGTCACGATATCATGTAGAGCACGGATACTGGCTGACTCGGCGGCTTCGGTCAGCGTCGCCGGTATGACGACGCGGTCTTGATTCCTGACATCATGTCCAGGCCAGACTCCCCACCCCCTGAAACGGACCCGTTCCGCCTTTGGCCACCTCCTCGCCATCGAGACTGGAAAACCCGGGAAACGCTGTTCCGAGACCAATGGGCTTCTGGTTTTCTCCATCTCCATCTCTTTCACCAGATACGAGTCGTGAGTACTTGCCCACCGCGAGGGGTGTCGTCAAGTGAGAGATGACTAACAGTATATAGACTCTCGTTCCAGCTTTCAGGAGGGTTAGAAACCATTGCCGACATGTCGGGCCCAGAGGAAAGCGGCAGCAGCAGCGGCATCCGTGTTCGACGAGATACTATGGTGACGGACGAGCGTTGCGACCCCCCTCCCCCGCCCGAACTTCGACACACGCCGCCCGTCACGACCATCAAAGCCGGGGGGCCGGTCTCCCCTCCACTGCAGCGCAGCCGTCCCATGTCACTCCCCAAAATGTCCGACGACTCGACGACTCCCATTAACGACATTCTCCTTTGCGACACGCTCAGGGGCAAGAGAAGGACAACGGCGGGCGAGGTTGACATCGCAAAGGAGCTGATCGANTTCTTCCGGGACACCCCGCCGCCGCCGGGAAACTATATGTCCATGCCTGACACGACTGAGGAGAGGCTCGAGAAAAAACACAAACGGACGCTCTCCTCCATGTGGCCGTTTGGGAAGAAGTCCAAGGCCGAGTCGAACGAGATGTCGGGNTTGATGAAGCTGCCAGATTCGGCCGTCGCCGGGACGACTCTGGCGGGCCACCGTCACATCCACATCTCTATTCCAGTCGAATACGACCACCCGGAGCACATAGTCGACGCGCTAGGAGTTCCTCGGGCACAGATGCAGATGGAGTCGATTGGAGCGGATTACATGGACACTGTGTCGTTTGAGAGCCAAGAATTCTTCTTGGCCAGCCGTGACCTGCTCTCTCCACATCGAGNCGAGGGCAACCATGGNCCCGATCAGGGCTCCGCGGGNGGGGCCGAGCATGGGAGAGCCGAGACATCACAGTCTCGAAGACCAAGCAGTTCGGTCGGTGCTCACAACATGATTGCTACCCCTTGCCCCGAGCTGACAGCGCGGTCAAAAGGCTTCACCCCATGCCCTGCGGCTGTAGCACACTCCGACGTGCCCTGCGAACAGCGGTCTCCCCGCCACAAGGCCGTCATCCGGCCCTGCCCGGCCGACGAGGAGGACTTGTCATCCTCGGATCTCCTCCACAGGCGACCGTCTACCCCGGANAGCTTCTACACCACCATTCGCATCCCNTCTTCGCAGCNGGCCNCCGATTGGCCAGAGCTTCCAGATCTCATGCTCTCCGACACAGACAGCGATAGCTACTATACGCCGGAGTCTGCTCCGTCACCTCGGAGCATTTCCAGCCGCGAGATGAGAGCAGGAGACGGAGGGAACCCGAGCCACAAAAGCTCACCGCTGCTCCCCTATCCGACACTGTACCACGCGAGAATAAGTCTATCCCACACATCGAGCAGCACGTACGAAGAGTTTGCACAAGTGCACCACCACCACCGCCCGCATACCCTTTCCGAAATCCCCTCTCTCGAATCCGTTCCGTCCACCCACCTCGACATTCCCACCACCGTCGCCACAAAACGTCCACCCCGCCGCGTCCGCGGGATACGAGACATGCGAAACGCAACAATGACCACCGCACCCCTGCCCGTCGTCGTTACACGGCGCCGCCGTCGCCGCACCGGCACCCACCCACCGCGCCGGTACTCTAACAATGACGACGAGGACTACCCAACCGACTCCGACATCGAGCCCGAACCCACCCGCCGTCACAACCGATCTCCGAGCCGCGAGATAAACAGGGACGCGGAGA
>FJWA01003354.1_pt1 | contig 10220 bp, 6 predicted proteins | sample 1011891 | NCBI WGS metagenome assembly FJWA01 (sample SAMEA3912450, study PRJEB9761) | metagenome | biome: forest; material: soil | place: USA | collected 2011-06-22 | depth 0.1 m
TCGGGCGGCTCCCGGCTGCTGGACGGCAACTCGACTCGCGCCACCTCCCTTGAACACACCATCGCCGCCTTCCACCAGGCCCCGGCCGGCCTGCTCTTCAACTCGGCCATGGACGCCAACGTGGGTCTCTTCGGGTGCGTCCCGCAACCAGGCGACGTTATCGTCTACGACGAGCTCATCCACGCCAGCGTCCACGACGGGATGCGAGCCAGCAGAGCGAGCAGGCGGATCCCGTTTGGCCACAGCCGCGTATGGGAGGAGATCCCAAGTGCTGACCCCCTTCCTGCTGTGACAGCGAAGTCTCTTGAGGCGGTGTTACAATCCCTGCTCCAAGGCCCTGAGGGTTCGTTTTTCACGTCCGGCGAGAGGAACGTCTTTGTCGCCGTTGAGGGCGTCTACAGCATGGATGGCGATGTCGCGCCCTTGGCTGACGTGGTTGACTGCGTGGAGCGCTGCCTCCCTCAAGGTAACGGTTATGTGATTGTCGATGAAGCTCACTCGACCGGCATCTTTGGCGATTGTGGCCGGGGGTTGGTGTGCGAACTCGGCCTGGAAAACCGCGTGTGGGCACGAGTCTTGGGCTTTGGTAAGGCCATGGGCTGCTCGGGAGGTCAGTGTTGATTCAGCTTTTACGCCCAGTCTCACTGCGGGGAATGCAGCAACTGACGACCGAACAGGCATCGTACTCTGCTCGGCCACCACCCGTAGCTATCTCATCAACTACGCCCGCACCCTCATTTACACCACTGCCATGGCCTTCCCGGCCCTTGTGAGCATCGAAATCACGTACAACTTCCTTACAGGGGGCCACGCCGAGCCGCTGCGCAACCGCCTTCACCTGCTCATCCAGGGAACACACAAGCTCCTTCTCGCCTTGTGCCGCAAACACAACCCTCTCGCCGATCTCCTCCGTGTCAACACCGAACCCCCCAAGTCGCCCATCATCCCCGTCTTCACCTGCCGCCCACGCCATCTGGCCAAGTACTGCCAGGAGCGCGGATCCATGGTTCGCCCCATCGTGGCGCCGACCGTGCCCTCGGGATGCGAAAGAATCAGGGTGTGCCTGCATGCGGGGAACACAATGGCTGAGGTGGAGGGTTTGCTGAAGGCGGTGGAAGCATGGCTGGTGGAATGCAAGACGACAGGGACAACGGAGAGGGAAAGTAGCCGTCCCAGTGGCGGTAATAAGATCCAGGAGTCAGACAAATCTGGGCCAGGGACAGCCAAACTCTAGGACACACCCNACCTGGTTAAACGTAGTAAACACACGTACCCAAATAACCCTCCCCTTGAGCTCACGAAACCGCCCACTCACTGCCTCCCATTCTCACCCAACAGCCCCCCAATCCTCCAGCACCATGGCCGCCCCCTTCTCAGCAATCGCATACACCGTCGCCTGCAAGTGCGCACTAATCTGCACCGGCATAATGCTCGCGTCCACAACCCTCAGCCCCCTGACCCCATACACCCGCAATCTCTCATCAACAACCCCTGTTTCCATTCCCCTGCCCCCGCCCATCGCGCACGTCCCGACCGGGTGCCAATCCGTCGTCGCCACGCGGCGCAGCCATGCCTTGATTGCGTCGTCGGTCGTGGTCTCGGACGGGGGCGGCCAGACTTGGGAGCGGATGATGGAGGAGAGCGGGGGGGTGCTGGCGAGGCGGCGCGCAAAACGGTGCGCGTAGAGGGCCAGCGTGAGGTCGAATTCCCCTTGCGGGGTGGGGGAGAAGTACTGTGGGTTGATGGTGAGGCTGGGGTGGTCGGGGTTGGTTGGGGACGGGGGCTGGATGTGGACTGTGCCGGTGGAGAAGGGGTATTGGAGGATTTGGAGGAGGCTGCCGTATTTTTTGGGCGTTGAGGATGTGGGAGGACCGGGGAGGTTGATTCCCCAGTTGCCGAGGTCGAAGATGAATTCGACGTGGCCGAGGTCGTGGCTGTGGGTACTGAAGCGCTCGCGGAGGAGAGTGTCGCGCGAGGGGGTTGAGGTAGGAGAGGGGGGTGGAGGAGGGAGGGAGGAGATGAGGGAGGAGAGGGTGCCGGCCGGAGTGAAGGTGGCGGCTGGGACGTAGGAGATGGAAACGGGCAGGACAGCCAGGGGCCCGGTTCGAGTGCGGGCGTACTCCTCGCGTGCTGTGGCGAGGGCCGAGTCAGCTTGCAGATCATCGGGGTTGGGCAAGTTCGGGTCGACTTCGAAGACCATGGTCNTTGCTGGTTTGGAGATGGTCAACCTTCTGCGGTCATCGGGAGAGTAAAGGGGGTCGCACTCAGATGGTCTTGGAGATTTTCCCCGACGTTCGGGTTCTCAACTTTCACAGCAATGCCAGCAGCAGAGAGGACGGCACTCCCGCCAATTCCAGACAATTCGAGGATCTGCGGTGACTGAACCGAACCAGCAGAGATGATGACTTCGCGAGAAGCAAATACCGAAAACTCGGCCCCGCCATGGGTGAACCTGACTCCCTCGGCTTTCCAACCGGTCTCTTCATTGTCCCTAGCTAACAGGACCTCGCGAACCTCTGCCCCCGCCAGGACTGTGAGATTCGGTCGGGATGCGTTGGGTCGATAATACGCAGTCGCGGCGTAGGATCGAGTGGCGTTCCGGGGGTCGACGGAAACAACGCTCGTCCAACACCCTGTGTTGTTGCCCGAGAGGTGGTTGTCATTGGACTCTATGCCAACCGCGCTCAAGGTGCTGTGCCAGAGTTTGTGAGAAGCGGTGAACTTGCCGGGATACGACACTTGGACCGGGCCGTCGTGTCCGACAAGCCCATCGTGGAGGGCAACCCGGGTGACTTCCTGTGTGGCGGCACTGGGCGGGTGGAAGGTTTCGCTCTTCTTGAAGAACGGACTGCCATGCCGTCAAACTCCGGCATTCAAGCTGTGGAATAATACACAAAGAAATGGAACTGACAGTAGATCGTCCCACCCCCAACCGGGATTCCCAAGATCGCGCCAGTCGTCGTAATCCTGTCGAGCAGCACGATTCCATGTCATGTAGTTCAGCGCGCTGGAACCTCCAAAAACCTTTCCCCGTGCGTAAGGGAGCCCGCGACCGTGGAGACCGGGCTGTGGGACAGTGTTAAAACACCAGTCAAGGTCACCTCCCAGTGCCCGACCGGCCAAGCCGGGTAAGTCGACGTCGTCAACTGCGATCGCGGGTGACCCTGCCTCCAAGACGCCGACTGTGAGATGTGGGTGCTCGGACAGCCTGGCGGCGACAGCCAAGCCCGCGGTTCCCCCACCCACGACGAGGAAGTCGAAGCTCTTCTTGGCGAAGTCCTCGGCCGTTATTTGTGGGGGATCCATGGTCGGGAGCTTCAACTGCTGCTGTGGGGAGAGTCAAGCCGGTCAGCGGACAGGATTAGGTAGGCAGCGAAAGGGGTGACTAGGACAGTGTCCTTGGTGTCTTATTCCCTGTGCACTGCTCGAGAGAAATCTTGGTGGCGCGCGGGGGTTCGATGCAATGCCAGAACGAAGGGGTTCCCCAAATGGGGCATCCGAGAGCACCGACTTTCAACTGCTGAGTTGGTCTAACCAGAACCGTCAAAGGTCGTGCAGTGATCATGAAGCTTACCGTTTTTCGGGGTAGGGCCTTGGACGACCAAAACAACGTCGAGCCGTGGTTCCCCTCACATGTGGTGTGATATGGGGGGGGGGGNCTGCAGCCCCAAGCCACAACGAGTCGGGGCTTCTCGGCAGTGCTTTCCTGCCGGCCGCCTCCCAATCATGTCCCTGCATTCCGCAATCTGGTGCAAATGCCAAGCTTCGGACCGCTGCTGACAACAGTTACACGACATGAATGCCGGGATCTTGTCCAGGCCTGAGCGGCAGGCGAGGGAGGTGGCAAGGGTTTAAACTCGACTCGGGAACNGAGATAAGCTTTGAACATTTTAAACCACCTGCGGTTGCCCCGGAACTTCTGACGTCGGAGTTCTGCCTTTGTTCAGGCAGACAGGCACTCAATCTTCGTGTGTAAGTGCCAGCTGGCTGTGGTGACTTCCCATTCTCGATCGCGGAACTGACATGAAGACTCGGCCAGACTGAAGTCTGAAGCAATCATGGCAGACTCGCCGCCAGACCTCGAAAAGGGCGAAAAGCCCTCCTCCGACCCCGTCCTCGGTGGAAAGGACGAAATCGTCATCGGTGCCTCCCCGGCCCCACACGGATCGTCCAAGGTACTCGATACGCTCCGCAACATCAACGACCGCATTGAAAGTCTCTCGGGTTTCGAAGCCCGCGGCATCACGCGCGTCCTCCCCGAGGAGCGGCACCCGGCCTCCAATCTCGCAGACCTGCAGGTCTTTATCCTGTGGTTCGGCGCCAACATCTCGGCCAACAACCTTTTTGTAGGCTTCTTCGGCCCTCTCGTCTTCAATTTGGGGTTCCGGGACAGCGCGATATGCGCCATCTTTGGATGCATTCTCGGTTCCGCATCGACGGGCTACATGGCCATGTGGGGTCCGGCCAGCGGGAATCGGACGATGGTGGTGCTTCGGTACTTCATGGGGTACTGGCCGTCCAAGTTGCCGTGCTTTCTGAACATCGTGCTCATGGTGGGGTACATCACTCTCAGCTTTATTATTTCGGGTCAGATACTGTCGGCGGTGAGCGGCGGGACTATGACCATCGCGGTGGGGATTGTGGTTGTCGCCGTTGTGTGTTGGGTTGTGGCTGTATTTGGGATGTTCATTTTTCACACATACGAGAGGTGAGTCGGCCATGTTTGCTTGCCTACCTACTGATGGTTCGAGTAAACAAAACTGACGGAAGACCGCAGATACGCCTGGATCCCCCAAATCCTCGTCCTCTTTGTCCTCATCGGCAGCGCGGGCCCGCACTTTGATTCGACCCTCGAATCCAAGGGCGACGCCATCACCCTCGCCGCCAACCGCCTTTCATTCCTCTCGCTCTGCTGCTACATTCCCAACAGTTGGGGAGGGGCCTCGTCCGACTATTACGTCTACTACCCCGAAACAACGTCGAAGCTCAAAATCTTCCTCCTCACAACGACGGGCCTCTTCACGTCTTTTACCCTCGTCTATCTCATTGGCATTGGGCTCGGGTCCGGGGTTGCCTCTCACCCGGCCTGGGCTGACGCCTTTGCCATCTCGACCGGCGCGTTGATGGTTCAGGGGTTCGACGGCCTCGCCGGGTTTGGAGGGCTGTGCGCCGTGATTGTAGCGCTGGGAATCATTGCCAACAGCATCCCGGGCATGTACTCGGCTTCGCTGGGCGCGCAAGTAATGGGGCGGTACGGCAAGGCTGTACCGCGCTGGGTGTGGACGTGTCTGATCACTGTGATCGACCTCGTGCTGGCGCTGGCAGGCCGAGACAATCTGGTGGTCATCTTTGGGAACTTCCTCGCGCTGATGGGATACTGGGTGGAGATCATGGTTGTCATCGTCATCGAGGAACATGTCTTCTTCAGGTGGAACCGTCGCTTTGACTGGACGAAGTGGGAGGATCAAAAGCACCTGCCCATTGGCATCGCAGCAATGTTGGCGTTTCTGACGGGGTGGGCGGGGGCCATTTTAGGGATGTACCAGGTGTGGTTTACTGGCCCGCTAGCAGAGAAGGCCGGCTTCAGCGATATTGGCATGTGGCTTGGTTGTGGGTTTGCCATTATCGTGTACCCCCCGATGCGGTGGTTGGAGTTGAAGCTGGTCGGACGATGAAGAGTCACAGGGGCTGGGATACAGCTGTGTGCGTGTTGGATGAGATTGCAGTGTAACTTTGGACTTCTTCAAGATGACCACGATCCATCGCCAATCACTATTTGGGTGATGTTCTACTTAAAATAGGAGAAGTTCAGCTCAGGCAGTTGATGTTTACGCGAGACTCTCGGCCCGCCGACATTAATGAGTCGCCCTTGAACACGACGGTCTTCCAAAGTCCTTTGCACACTGAAAGCTCTCAGCAACACTGGTATTCCCGTGTCCATCATACCTGGCGACCGAAGGATAGGGGCACAGCTTTCGAGTAAACTGTGACTTGGCCTTGGGTAACGTCGCCGCCGCAAGCTCTCCCGGTGTCTTCTTCTTCTCAACCCAGTCGATAAGAGACGTAAGCGGATCGGTCGGTCCTGCGCCGGCAATGGACCCCCCCGCGCAATGGTCAACGCCCGGCGCCATAAACAACCGGAAGAAGTCGTCGATCCTGCGGCCAGAAGCGCCCAGCTTCGCCTCCACCTCCTTGCGGTATTGGACCGAGTCCTGCGGAAAGATTACGTTGTCTGCTGCGCCGTGCCACACCAGGAGCTTGCCACCCGCTTTCTGAAGGCCAGAGAGATCTGGGTCCGAAGAGTCTATGACGCTGTTGAACTTCTCCGAGGACTGTGCGAAGAGATCCCGTAACAGAGCGGAATCGAGTCCGGTAAGATTGAAGCCGGGGTTGGCCTTGACGAAATAGCTCGCCCAACCGGCCGCGACAAAGAAGGGGCTTCCTTTGCCATCTTGCGTGGCCGCCAAAGTGTCGAGTGGAGAGCTGATGTCCAAACCATTCCACAGCCGTGACCCGGAGGATGTTTTGGGCCCCTCCCAGATTTTCTGCACAATCGAGACAAGGTCCGGGGTAATGGCCACCTCGGTACTGCCGCAGTTGATCTTCTTGCCCAACAGCCTTGATGGGGTGTACTTGCAAGCAGACAGGTTGGAGATGACGCCATCCTTCACGTCGTCCAGCTCGTCACAAGCAGCCACAGCGTCGTCCCTGACCGCAGCGAACTCGCACGCCGATGGATAGTAGCCTGCCTCGTTCATAACCACCTGCGGCCACAGCTCGGCAATGACATACTTGGTCCAGTAGATGGCGGGGGCGCCTGCCAGGATGCCATCGAAATCACCCGGATACTTCTGAGCTGCAACCAGCCCCTGACGGCCGCCGGTAGAGCACCCCTGCCAGTATGAAAAGTTTGCGGATTTGCCATAGTACGAAGCCGTAACCGCCTTGCCGACGACAGCCAGATCGTGGATCGAGCGGGACGCAAAGTTGGTGAGCAACTCGATGTTGACCGTGCCGTCCGGCTTGAGCGCCCACGCGCTGGGATCGAAAGGGTTGTTGCCCAGACCAGCATCGGTCGAGGCGGCGGCGAACCCCTGAAGAGCAGACGGGCCAATGGTGAGGGGGCCGTGACCTGCCGCCCAAGCGCTCCCTCCCAGCGAGATGAAGCGTCCGTTCCAGTTCTCGAGGGGCAGCCAGACTTGGACTTGGACTGTGTCGTCGGCGCCAGGATGTGTGAGCGTGACGTTGACTTCACACACGTTGATGCCCGTCACGGGCTCGTTGAGGAGTGGAGGGTATGGGGCGACGGTATGGTCGAGTAGCTCGGCGCTGGAGACGGAGAGGATTTTGGCGCCGTCCACTCGGGGTGGTGCAATGTTGGCGCATGTCTTTCGAGAGGAAGTTGTGGACACTCCGGCGGTATTCGCGGAGGCGAGGCTGCCCAAGAGGGCTACAAGGGCTAGGAGCATCATCGAGGATGTGTTTCGAAAATTGGAGGTTATGTCAAACTCTGTCAGGAGTGTCGATGCTCCCATCCAGACCTGAGGTTTGTTGGAGAGAACTTATGTACCTCCTCTCGATTCTGGAATTCCAAATAACCATGTTTGTCTCGCCGCAGGATTCGACGTGTTGTGAAGACCGTGGCCGTATTCGGCAAAGGTGCCGAGCTGAGGGCACGGTCCGGATGCTCTCGGGTCGCTAGGACTCCCACGCGCCTTGACTCCCATCCGGCTACTCAACAGAATTCAAGTCCATCCCTGTTGTCCAGGTGGCTGTGAACGAGAGTTGATTACTGTTACTGTGTTTATTGGCAAAATTACTTGATCTGTCGAACACGCTTCCCAGGTGAGAGACCAGCACAGCCAAGGTGAGCTGAATGCCAGGTACTTTAGCTTACGCATCCCCAGCGCTAATTAGTGGCTGTGATCATCCTAGGGTATCGGTTAATTACCTAAGTTCGTCCCCCGGATGGTCACATCCAAGATGACAGTGATGCATGCTCTAGGCTAAAACTGCGATGGTTGACTCCAGAGCACAGGTCAACCAATGTATCGATGTCAGACACGACCCTTGACGGCGCCGTCAGCACTTGCGCACTGCCACAACGTCGTTCATTGCTGGTCCACAGGTGAGACACAAGATCCCAGCTATTAGCTGCACATACAGAACTGTGATTCGTTCGATATGCGACCCCAAAGTTCCCGGTCACATGGATTCCACCAAATCAAGGCATCACGCCCTCCGAGGAGTCCCGTTGCCCCTCCTCACCGTTCCCAAAGCAAATCCGTTGTGTTCCCAGAACTGCTTCTGATGACCCCCACGGGCCGTCAGCATCGCAAACGGATCAAAGAAGGTCTCGGTCAGAGAGCGCGAATCTTTCCACCCCGGTCCCTTCAGCACCGTCATGCCGTCCTGGGCGAGGTATCTCCGGTCGTCCTCGGGCAAGAGCCGTCCCGGATGCATGATGTTCCAGGCCGCCACGGCAACAAGCACGAGGGACGCGTCGAAGACGTAAAAGTACCACTCGTACCGTACCGCGGGACTGAGGCTCAGGGGTTGAGCCTCCAGCTCCTTGCTCAAAAGCGGGCTGCCAAAATGCTCGACCATGCGGTAAATTGTCCTCCCGAGCATGAGGACCATGCTCGCATATGATGTCGCAAGGGGCCGGATCACGCTGTGGGCCTTGATCCCGCCGGTGCGGCAGCAGCGGTGGAAGATGCCCGCCAGAAGAAAGTAGAGGGAGATGCTGAGGAGCTGCAGCACCAGCGATGCTTTTGTCAGGCTGTCTCCTAACATGAGGGACTTGTCCGGCAGGCCACGGTTGGTAAGGTAGGCAATGCCCGCGATGGTGGCGAGCTCGACGACGCCGGTGATGCTGGCGAAGGTGACGAGCATGCGCGCGGGATGCATCGGGGCGAAGTAGGGGACGAAGTAGAAAAGCCGGCCGAGGATGAGGAAGTTGGCCAGCTCGATGACGGGACTAGGTCGTTCATGGGTCAGTCTCGCACGCCGGGCAACTGAGGCCTTATCGGAGGAGGCAGAGAACATGGGGGCAGAGCATGTGGCCACTCATACGGAGACATGTATGTCAGGAGCGTGCTGGCCGTGTAGACCTGCGCGTCGTCATGGTGAAACGCGAGGTAGCCGCGGGTGCCGAATGCAGCAGCCAGGACAGCACAGCTGAAAGGTAGGAGTGCAGTGACCTTGAAGCAGTGATAAGAGCTGAAATCGGGCGTAAGCAGATGGTGGCGCGACAAACCCAATGTCTAGTCGAAAGTTGGCGGTCAGAGTCAGGGACGGAGACTCACAGGCACTGCCACAGGTGAAGCAAGCCCGAGGCCGCGAAAGCGGAAGCAAAGAAGAACGCAGCGCCTTTGCTCGGCTCGTAAGCATATGCGCTATCTTGAACTTCAAAGTCATTAGCCGTAATTCGGGTGCCTAGCTCCGCACCACGGTCCCATACCCGACGTGCTATTTGACATGGCTGAAGCTCAAGTTGGTGGCGCGGTCACGGACAGTCGCGCTCAAGGTGGCGGATTTGTCGTGGATTCGACGCGGTCAGGGGCAGAACGAAGCTGGGACAGTGGGCAAAGGGACTCTCTCTTCCATTAGCGTATGACCGGAATAATTTCCGGAAGGCGGTGTAATCTCGCACTCCCCGGAAATTCGCGCTTCGACGTTGCACGAAACGCCTGGATTTTCTCTCTCAGCCACTCACAGACGACCACAGCAACATTCCGAGGCAGTCTTGGCGCTCTGGGCAGCGGGGCCTCGCATTCCAGGTTGCTGGCGAATCACATCGAGGATGCTTGGCCAGGGGCGTTCAACTTGCTCTCNTGCATTGCTCCTGACAGAATACTGCGGATGGGTATCAAGTCCGTCTCTGCGCCAACCAAAGTCTAGGACGNCATGTTGCCTCGGAATTCTCCACCTCAACCCGTTCGACAAGACGTNGTGGAGGCGTAGTTATCGACCGAGGAGCGAGGATAGAGCGAGGTGGCAGCGCTGACATCGTCGCGGAACCCGATGGCCCTGACGCCACTGAAGCGACCTTGTGAAAAGGCGAAATTTTTTGCNCACCACCAGTCTTCCACCACCTCGCCCTCCTCCTGTCCACCCCCTTTTTTTATGTTTGTTTTTTCTTATTTTTTCTTATTTTCTTTCTTCTTTCTTCTTATTTTCTTTCTTCTTTCTTCTTATTTTCTTTCTTCTTTCTTCTT
>FJWA01004339.1_pt1 | contig 10214 bp, 8 predicted proteins | sample 1011891 | NCBI WGS metagenome assembly FJWA01 (sample SAMEA3912450, study PRJEB9761) | metagenome | biome: forest; material: soil | place: USA | collected 2011-06-22 | depth 0.1 m
TGGCCGCCCTTCTCCTCGTCCCAGTTNGTGACGTGCACCGCCGGGTGGCTGTCGCGGGACAGGTTGAGCTCCCGGTCGGCGTCGCGCAGCAGCGCCGGGTCCACCCAGCGGTACGAGCTCCCGTTGTTGGAGAACAGGCCGTAGGTCAGGAACCACGCGGCGCTGCCGAGCGCCTCCTTCCACCACGGCCGCTTCATGACGACCAGCTTGCAGTTGAACCCGCGCAGCCCGCGGTTCGAGACGGCGAACCACCGCCTAGGCCAGCGCACGCCCCGCTCCCAGATGCCCGTGGCCCACACCAGCAGGCCCGTTACGACGCCGCCCAGGAAGCACATGTGCTCGGTGGTCTCGACGACCCAGTAGACGCTGCCGCCGACCCCGCGGCCGTCCTCGCGCGGCGCGAAGAACAGCGCGTAGCCGAAGAAGGCCGTCCACAGCGTGAGCAGCGACAGGAAGAAGGTGTGGTGGCGCCGCCGCGCCCGCAGCTCGAGGTACTGCGCCCGGAGCGACGCCTCGAGGATGAGCAGGTTGAGGTAGATCATCGAGGGGGAGCTCGGCGTGTGCGAGAGGGGGTCGCCCGGCTTGCCGGCGTCCGGGAGGGGCGCCGCCGTCACCGGGGCGCCCTTGACGAGGGAGTCGAGGTTGTCGACCGTGTCGGCCATGGTGGGCGGTTCGCCTCGGTGCGGTTCGGGGCTGTTGGGAGAGACCGGGGGTCGAGGCAACGGTATTCGTAGGTCGGTTGCGGGCCGATGCCCTTGCAGTTGGCCCTGACAGACAGAGTCCGGGGTGAAGGGCGAAGTCGGTAGGTAGGTGGTCAGGTAGGTCGGGTGACTCCGGCAAGGTGACGACCGCCGGGCGAGGGCGAGGTCGGCGTGCGCAAGACGGCAAGACGGCAACTGACGGTGCCGCGGAGCTTCCCGGACGCCTTGACGTGTTGGCGTGCGTTTGCAGCGGGCTGCGTCAGCTCGTCATGCCAAGCCGCTGTGCATAGGTCGAGTCGGGGGACGAATTGCTTGTTTTCCAGATTCGCGGGTCCGGAATTTAGGATGCGTTATCACCGCCGACCGTGGCTGTTTCGAGGCACAGTCCCGCAGCGCGCGATTCAGTGGAGCAGAGATGGGACGGATTTTGGCTGCAAAAAGCCCTCGGCGCAAATCGAGCACGGGCGAAAATCAGGCCGTACACGTAGGGGTCCAGATCCCCCCCCAACGTCATCGGATCGGGTGGGTTTACAGAATATTACAGTGGAGAGCCAGGGGGGGTAACACTGCATCGGGCGGCTTTGGTTGGGGCAGGCCCCCCAAAAGCGTGCGTGGATCGGCCGGCGGAGCGATGCTAATTCCGATGTGGCAACCTTTCGGCGGCGTGCCTGAGTGAATTCGGAGCGATTCCATTTCCACGCGGCTCGAGGCATGCTGGCCGGCTTTTTCGATACTAAGGGGAGGCGTCCCAGCGCGACCATCGCTTTGCTGTCCTCTCCTCTTCTCTCACCATGCTCAGGACCTACCCGACCACCTTTCTCCTGCCCAAGCGCCTGACGCTGGCCTCGCTCGTCCGACGGCGTGACCGTGACCGTGATTCCCCGACCGTCGACCGACTCGACACCACCGCTCCGCCTGCCCGCTCCCTCTCCCTCTCGGCCGGCCTGGCCACCGACGCCGTCGCAGTCGCTGCCTCGCTCCCCCCGCACGAGATNCCGCGCCAGCAGCCCATCCTCCTCGTCTCGCACCAAGCCATGTCGCAGCCGAGCGCCGACACCCGCTCGCCGACNCGGCGCACCGTCGCCGCAGCCTACTTTCCGCTCGGGTACAAGGAGGCCGCACAGCAATGGGTTGGTTGCCCAACCTCTACTTCTACAAGTCGCACCCGCTGACCTTCACAGTGGACAAGTGTGTCCGCGCGCCAGGCTGAGCGCAACGTGCTCTCCTACCTCCCTTTCCTCCGAGAAGCCACCGCCGACTCCACCGGCTCGCAGCTGCAGGACCTTGCGAAGAGCGACCCCTTTGGCCACCGAGTATGGAAGTCGTCCATGGTCGAGCTGTCCGGGAAGAACCGCGCCCTCAACGAGCTGTCCATCGAGCGTGTCGGCGAGCAATCCGACGAGACAATGGTGATGGTTCACGGTTACGGCGCCGGCCTGGGCTTCTTCTACAAAAACTTCGAGCCGCTGAGCCGCGCCCCGGGCTGGCGAATATACGCCTTGGACATGCTGGGCATGGGCAACTCGACACGCCCAAACTTCAAGATCCACGCCAAAGACCCCAAGGAGAAAATCGCCGAGGCCGAGAGCTGGTTCGTCGACGCCNTGGAAGAGTGGCGCAAGATCCGCAACATTGAGAAATTCACCCTGCTCGGCCACTCGCTCGGCGGCTACCTCGCCGTGTCGTACGCCCTCAAATACCCCGGACGGCTCAACAAGCTCATCCTCGCGTCGCCCGTCGGCATCCCCGAAGACCCGTGGGCCGTCGACGCCGCCATGCCCGAGCCCGAAGAGTCGACCCTGGCCAACGAGTTCACCCAGGACCAGGAGAGCATCGTCAGCGGCCAGCCNGCCGGCGCCAACGCCGCCTTCGTCCGCGCCCCGGCCGCCGACAAGAAGGCCGCCGCCTCCAACCCCANCACCGCCACCACCCCTCCCAAGCGCCCNATCCCGGGCTGGCTCGTCTGGCTCTGGGACGCCAACGTCTCCCCCTTCAGCATCGTCCGCCTGGCCGGGCCCCTCGGGCCGCGCTTCGTATCGGGCTGGACCTCCCGCCGCTTCAACCACCTCCCCTCGGACGAGAAGGAGGCCCTCCACACCTACTCGTACGCCCTCTTCCGCCAAAAAGGCAGCGGCGAGTACGTCCTGCCNTACCTCCTCGCGCCGGGCGCCTACGCCCGCAGCCCCGTNATCAACCGCATCCAGGACGTCGGCCGCCAGGTCCTCCAGCCCGCGACCGCCACGACCCCCGCCGTGCGCGAGACGGGCCTGCCCGTCGTCTTCCTGTACGGCGAGAACGACTGGATGGACGTCGCCGGCGGGTACGCCGCCGAGGAGAAGCTCAAGCAGAGGGTCGTCCACGCGCTGCTGCACGGCACCGACGAGGAGAAGAGGAGGGAGGATGGGAGCGTCAAGGTCGTTGTGGTGCGCAAGGCGGGGCATCATCTGTATCTGGACAATCCGGACGAGTTTAATGAGGTGATCAGGAAGGAGATGGAGGAGACGCGGGAGAGGGGGGTGAGGCGGCGGGAGATGGAGGCTTGAGAGGGTGGCTGTGGTGGGCTGGGTTTCCACAGGACCAGCTGTGGGCATGATTGACGGTGCATGGTGCATGACGGCGTTTGTGGTGTGCGGCCCTTTGTCGGGTTAGACAAGGTCGACGGGAGATGGTGGCGTGCAAATAAATCCGTTATCAATACGGTTGGGGGGTGTACTATCCCAGGTTAATATCATAGAAGAGAAGAGGAAACAATTCACGAGGAATTCGAACACCACCCGGACAGGACCACTTTCATCCAGGTTGACCTCCTGTCTATCCATGACATTATACATGGATAATACACGCAACGAATCCGAATACTCCTTGTACAAGACTCAGTTCCATCTAGATTGATCTCGACAACAACAAAATCGATACCAATTCAGACGAAACCGGTTCCATCCAGGTTGACCTCCACAACAACAAAGTCGACACCAATTCAGACGAAACCGAGTCCCATACCGGCTGGCTTCTTTATGTGCACAAGAACAAACCTGAATACCACTCACACAAGACCCAGTTCCATCCAGGTTGACATTCACACAGCAAATTCGAACACCAATCCAGACGAAAACCAGTTCCCTCCAAATTAAATAAATTCCAACACCACTCCGATCCCACCCCAATTTCACCTCGACACATGACAGATCAGCACCACAGACAACCTCGGACCACCACAAAGCAACATCAAACGATTCAGAAAAAAAGAAGAAAAAGACTAAACCAACGGGTATCACAGCGGCCTGTCACACCCACAGACTAACAAGCAAAGCAAAGCAGAAGTACAGTACACTTCGTGGCACAGTAACTCAACAACAACAACAACAACAACAACCAAACAAGACAAAACAAACCCCCTTGAATCATCCCCCATCCGATAGGTAGATCCCAGTAAACTCACTCCAACCCCCAGAAAACCCCACCCAACAACCAGTCCTCTCCTCTCCAACACACAAAACGACACACCCAAAAGAGAAAAGAGGAAAAAGGAAAAAGGAACCCCAATCAAAAACAACAGAAAGAGAGAAATAGAGAAATATGTCACTCCCCACCACCCTCTCCCCTTCTTATCCACCCCCACCTTCTTCTTTCTTCTCCGCCCCCGCCCCAGCAGGCCTCGGCGCAAAAGGAATCACCCCCGTGCTCCCAAACACCGGCAACATCCCCCTCTTGACAGCAGGAGCAGGCGACTGCACCGGCGTGGCACACACGTTCGGCGGCAGCCAGTGCAACTGCTGCTGCTGCTGCTGTTGTTGTTGTTGTGGGTGGGCGGGAGCCAGAGGATCCGGGGCTGGGCCGTCGGGTTGGTAGGGGATGAAGATGTCGTTGTCGTTTTCTTGGCCGCCGGGGATCGGGCTGCTGCTGCTGGGAGGTGGCGCTCGCGGGTCGGTGGTGGGTGGAGAGGTGAGGGTGGTGGCGGTGGTGGTTGTTGTTGTTGGCGTCGTGGTCGGCTCCGGCAGGGAGGGGGGCGGGGTTTGAGCGGCGTGGGAGTGTTGTGGTGCGGGCGAAGGGGTTGGGGAGGGGAGGTGTTGAGGGTTTGCTGGCGCGGGGGCGACGGATGAGGGGGTGGTGGTGACGGTACCCGGGGCCGGCTGGGCTGCTGCCGCCTTTAGGAGCTTCTCCTTTGCCAGGCGCTCCCGCTCGCGCGCCTCCTTTTGGGCCTTGGTGATGACTGTGATCTTGATCTTCTTCATCTCGCCGGCAAGCTTGTCCATCTCGTCGCCCGTCTTGCCGGCCGATGGAGACCCTGCCGCCGCGCCTGTGGGACCGACTGTCTGTTGCGCGGGCCCGTTGGCTGTGGTTGCGGCTTTCTTGGTCCCTCTCGGCGCGCGAGGGGCGGGCTCCTTCTTCGCTGGAGCACGCGTCTTCTTCACGTTGAGGCTGCTGCTGCCGCTAGATCCTGCAAGACTCACCGACGATTCTGGTCGGCTGGCAACCTCGGAGCTGGGGTTGCCGCGTATCGAGACAGCCTGAGGAGTCGGCGGGACGGAATCCAAGCCCTCGGAAGAGACGATAGTCGACGCCGCACTAAGGCGCCGTGAAGCTCGCGATATCTTTCCGGCCGCGGGATCGAGGACCGCCGTCCCCGCCACCGTCTTTCGTCGGCTCTTGCGATCCATGTCATCTTCGACTAGCGGGGGCTTCGGTTTTCGTTCCCGAAGCCCCATCCGCGTGGATGGCCGGTCTTCCGGGGCGGACGTCGCAACCACAGACGCATACTGAACCTGGCGCTCGCGCCGGNCCTTGGTCGCCTCCGCGTTGAGCTCTTCCGCCGTGCAGCTGGTGGTTTGCCGCGCGGTTGGGATGAGGAGCTTGCTCAGCTCGCATGTGGCGACCGTCCAAGGCACCTCGGGGGCAGGAGGCGGCTCAAAGAAGAGTCTGGGCACCGTACTGCTGGCAGCTAGTGAAAGCCCGGACATGCTCCGTCGATTCTTCAAGGTGGCTGCTCTTGCCTGCGATGCGTGTGTGGGCGACGAGTAGGTTGGTGGCGGCGAGAGGCGAACGGTCTTGGGCGCCGAGACGGGCGCCGTAAGGGTGGCCTCGAGCTCCTCGAGGTCCGTAGGCGACCACCACGACGATTCGTACCGCCGCGCGCCCCTCTCGCTCGCGCACGAGTCCTTCCGAGCGCGCTGCTGAATCGGCTTCTGCCCCGTTTCCGAGGCCGAGCCACTGAACTCGTAGTCCTTGTTGCTCGGCCCATCTCCAGCGAGACCGCAGAGGTGGCTGAATACGCCGGAGCAGAGCGCACGGTCGCTGTACCCGCCCTCGAGCACGCTGACAATGCGGCCTTCCACGCTGGTCCCCTCTTCCGCTGCGATGCGCACCACATCGCGGGTAAAGCGCGCATAGAAGTCGGTCGGGACGTTGACGCTGTGTCGCTGCATTCCGGCCCCCTCGTGCTCGCTTGCGTCAAAGCCGGCCGAGAGGAAGATGGCGGCTCTCGAGTTCAGGCCCGAGGCCCGCAATCGCTCCGTGTGGCTCTTGAGGTAGGCGCGCGTCTTCTCGAGCAGCACGGCGTACTTGGACTCGTACAGGGCCCAAAAGTCGGCCTCGGTCTTCCAGGACTGCAGGTGGACATTCCATATGCTCTGGCCGTGGGCGCTGTCGATGCAGATACTCGCGTTCCTAACCTTGTCCTCATCGCCCATCTCGCACGGGTAAGAGTTGATGTCGTGCAGGCTGAAATACCCGATGGAAGTCTTCTTCCACCACGCTGCGTTCTTGGCGAGGCCAACGCCCCTGGCGTTGTGCTGCCACGCGATGGCCTGCGAGCCGTCCCCGTGGTGCAGATCAAAGTCGATGATGGCGGCATGTGTCAGGCCGTGACTGAGGACGGCGTGCATGATGCCGACGTGGACGTTGTTGACCCAACAGAAGCCGGACGGGTGGGACGCGGAGCAGTGGTGGCCGGGCGGCCTGATGGCGACGAAGGCCCGCTGCGCCCCCTGCGGCTTGAAGACGGCATCGACAGCGTCGCACACGCCGCCGAGGGCCCCCTCCATGGCCTCGAGCGACTCGGCACAGAGGTACAGGTCGCCCTCGTGGAACTTTTGCGGCGCGTCCGCGTTCGGACCTCGATCCATGTCCGGCCGCTGGATCTCTCTTCCGCCCGCGGCCAGCTTCGTCTCGGCCGTCTCACACATGATCTTGAGTTCCTCCATCCATTTTGTCCCGTGCACGTTGGTCACCGTCTGGGACCCCAGGGATAGCCGCCGGGCCGACCTCTGAATCCGGAAGGGTATCGATGGGAGCGAGGCAGCGTCGTTTTCTGGATGGAGCGGAAACGATCCGTCTTCGTGTCGCTCTCCGAGGCGCACGTAGGCGGCCGACACACCCAAGACGCAGGCCTTGATTCTCTCGGGCCGCTCGACAATGGTGCTGAGTTGGGCACGCGACGCACGAGGGCGGGAGTACCGGTGGCCGTAACAGGCGTCTTGGAGAATGACGACGGTCTCGGCGCGGCGAGTGGGCTCGGGACCGTGGTGGGCGTCGAGCTCGGCCTTGAAGTGGGCGCTTGCAACCGATTGGGGTGTCGGGAGCAGCGTCTCCGGTGGGAGTTCGGGGGATATGCTTCGGAGGGGCGATCTGCCGGATCTGGACTGGCTGGGCGACAAGATGTTGGCGGCGCTGGCGCGGCGGGACGGGGTGACGCCGTTGGAAGACTGGAGCGAATTCATGGACGCCTTTCGCAGCAAGGTCGGGGTAGCCGATCGAGACGCGGGGGCGACAGAAGCCGACGAGCTCCGGAGGGGACTGCGCATGGCGCTGCCGGGGCGCGGCGAGCTGGGCGAGTTGAGGTTGAGGTTGACGCTATCGACGACTGGTCTGAGCGGTTTGAGCGGGTTCGGTGCGGCGGGACGGGGAGAGCGGGGTGTCCTGGCGGGGGAGGACGCCGCGGACGTGGTGATGGCCAGGCGATTTAAAGATTGTGCCAGGTCCCCAGCGCCTCCCGGGACGTCATTGTTGTGATGTGGATGAGCCATTGATGCGGGCGCCTTGGGGCTATATGAACTCAGGCAGCCGTGGTGCCAAAGACCATCAGGGCTGGCGTCAAAAAGGGGCGAATGCGTGCAGCCGCATCAACAAAGCTGAGCTCTTGGAGAGGACAATTCTTAGAAGGTCGGAAAATGAACCGTCCAAAACAAGAAGACAGAAAAAAGAAGACCAGAAAGGCAAGGTTCGGCCTCACACCCGAGCCTGAGCGTGCATGTCAAAGCGATCGGAAAAAAGTGGTGGAGTGCAGATGCAGGCCATGTTTTGATGCATGCAATTGAAGCATGGAACCACTCAAAAGTCAACGTTCCTGCGCGCGTCGCGTGGACGTCATGCCAACCAAAAGGTGAGTTGCCAACTCACGTGATGCAGCTCTGTCTGTTGAAATTAAAATGCAGGGATTTTCTGCCTGGCTTCTTGGCAGGGAGAGGGGTTCCCAGAGCCACTCCACTGCCCTCAAGCCACTTCCAATCAACCAACACACCGGACACCCTCCCGGGCACNCTCCCGCGGCCCGCGACTCTCTGCCTTGCTCAGGCTTTCTCAGCCGCAAATCAGCTGTGCAGTTGAAAGAGACATGGGATCGCGCCTCTTGTGCCTCGCCACAGACGATGACGAGGCCAGTCGTATGTTGGATTGTCGGGCTGTCGGTTCGCGCTCCTGTTGTTCATCCTCATGCTGCAGCCAAGAAGCGAAGAGAAGGATGATCATGGATGGGTTCTTGTGCTCCTTGCAGCCTTGCGGTTGAGGGTTCTCACTGCGTTGCAGCGCTTGCCGTATTAAAGCCATCAATATCCCGCTAAAGCTAGCCCAATCCCACCTCGGTGATGCCTCTTCCAAGTTCCCGGTTTCAACACCTCCAACACCGCCCGCTATCTCCCTCCTGCTTGTCTGCCAGAGCAACACTCGGTGATTTGAGAGTGTCGTGAGTAGCCCGAGTAGCCTGACAAGAAACACAACATGGCCCGACGCCTCCTCGCCGCGCTTGCCCTGGCGCACGGCGCGACCGCGCTCTTCGAAGGATTTGTGGATGTTTTGGTCCGGGTCGACATCCAAGTCTCCCCGAGCTTGTTCGGCGGGGTCGTGCAGGCAGCGGGCGACAGCGGCGCCGACGCTTGTGATGCTGCCGGCGCTGTCGTCAACGCCTGTGAGGACTCGGGCGTCCTCGACGCTACCGCCGTGGTCGCCGACGCACGTAGCTGCCTGTGCTGCTTCGGCACCACCGCCATTTCCGCCGTCTACTCCAAGTGCTCGACGTACGCCGCCGCCGTGGGTGCTTCCAGCGTCAAGACCGGTAAGTGGACTGTCTCTGGGCCGTCCCGAAGCCCGTACCACCTCCTCGGACCCTAACCTGGCCTGCGCAGCCGCTTCTCTATACTACGACGTCTGCAAGAGAGAAGGCCTCTGCACTGGCGGCATCGTGGGCACCGCAACGGCTGTAAAGACGTTGTCGGCCCCGACCGCCCTGACCACCCTCCGAACCAGCATGCCCACGGCGTGCTCGTCCATGATCGACATCTACAGCTCGTGCTACGCGGAAATGGATGGCTTCTTGACCGCNAGAGCCAGGGAGGTGGCTTCATGCTTCTGGTACGTCCCTCCCAGGCTTCCGCGGAGGCACTCTCCCACCAGTCTAACAAGCTGCCAGCCCAAATCAAGGTGGCCAGTGGGACACGGCCTTTGAGGACTTTGCCAAAACATGTGCCCCTTTCGCCAAGACCGCCTTCCCGGGCGACTACTCCGGTAAGTGGCCACCGGCCGCCCTCTCTCCCGTCCTTGTTCCGGGCGAACCCGTGACCCTGACACGCTCGCAGTCATCACGCGCTTTGAGACCTTCTGCGACGCGTATCCGCCCGCCACCGGCCTCGCCACCAACACCAACGCTCTGGTGTTCACCACCGTCGGGACCCGTACGGGGGATGGGTTTGGGGTCACCTCGGCAACGTCGAGTTCCACGGCGAGCACGGCGTCCGGCGCCGCGGCCAGCAGTGCGACGTCGACTTCGACCTCGACCGCCTTTGCGGCTCCCGGGACGCCTTTGCCTGGGTTCCTGGCCTGGGCCGCCAACCTGGCGACCTTTGTGCTGTCGTTTTTCATTTTGATCTAAGGGTTCGGGAGCGTCCCGGGTGCCTTGGATGGAGGTTTCTTGGATGGAGGTACCTTGGATGGAGGGTAGTCAAGGTGGGAGGTTGGAACCGGCGAATACGCATACGGTAATTTTGGACATGCGCACACACGCGAAGCGGGTAATCTTGGATAATCTAGGTGTTTGTATTGTCTTCTTGTATATACCCCATTACTGCCAGTCTTCTACCAACAGCATCGCATCCTAAACCCGCCGGCCTCCTTTTCCCACAGCAGCAACCGGGTACCCAAACTCCATGCACGCCACACATCCCCCTCCCTTCACGACGCACACACCACCGCCCTACCACCCCACCACCCACTCACCACCTTCGCCTTGGGCACCAACTCCAACGG
>FJWA01004062.1_pt1 | contig 10210 bp, 8 predicted proteins | sample 1011891 | NCBI WGS metagenome assembly FJWA01 (sample SAMEA3912450, study PRJEB9761) | metagenome | biome: forest; material: soil | place: USA | collected 2011-06-22 | depth 0.1 m
TTGCTAGCCCCTCTAGTCGTGGTCTGTTGTGGTGGACTGTGACCCGGAGAGTCAGAGAGAATGGTTTGCCACCGAAGGAACCTAGTGATTCAACCAAGGCTCCTCACAAACCAAACCCAGTCAAACCAATCAAACCAAACCGGGCTCTGGGTTGGTTTGGTTGATTTGACCCATTTTTGGTGGGGTTGACTGGGTTGACTGGGCTGACTGGGTTGACTAGGTAGTTTGACTGGGTTGACTGGGTTGACTGGGTTGACTGGATTGGCAGGTTGGTTTGTGAAGAGCTTGGTTGAATGCGGTGCGGGATGGGAAAAGGGGGTTCAGGGCTAGGGCTGTGCTGTGAGCCTTGAGGCGACAGTCCGAAAAGGCCGCCTTAAAAGAAAACGAAAGAAGGGGGAAGAAGAAGAGAAGGACGGCGAGGGCGAGGGCGATACGACGAGGGCAACGACAAAGACAATATACGAGGAGAACAAGGAAAAGATTACGGTTGCAGCCATATATTATCCTTTTAGCAGCTACCTAGTGACTCTTGTAACAGTCCATCAACCACGACACCCACTCCAAACCCGTGTTAAATCTCGTATCGGTCGCTCTGGTGCTGTACCGGCCTGTACACAAAATAGTCGAAGCTCGCCTGCGCGGCCGTTCCGTTCAAATCCGAGGCTGCAACACCAACAAAGGCACCGGTAAAGCTGCCATGTGCCTGGTGGCCGCCGCACTCGTCGGACACGATGCTGGCGTCAAACACCGGGCCAACCTTCTTGAGTTCCTCCCCTTCCAGGGCATAGTAGAACTGCAGCGCCTTCCCCCTGATCGTCAGGGCCAGGCGGACCTTGCCCTCGTTGGGGAGCGGCACGGCCTCCGGGAAAGGGACACGGAGGTTTCCGGTCGGCCAGGACGCCTCGGAGGCCATGATGAGCAGCTCCCGCTTCCCATCGGAATGCGCCGTGACGGTCAGGTAGAAGAAGTTGAAGCGGCAGTAGTAGGCCGTCAGGCCGGCGAACTGGCGCTCGTCGGTCGGCGAGAAGTCGATGACGGTCTCGGCGTCGTACGAGAAGTGCGTCTGCCGGCGGGCGACGAGCGCCTGCTCGAACCAGGACCCGACAGCCTCGCGGCCGATGAGTGTCAGCTTCCCGCCGTCCATGTTGAAGATGCGGTCCGTCTCGGGCGTGCGCAGCCACTGAAAGTCCTTGGGGAGGCCGGACTCAAATGTGTACCGCTGCTCGGCCCAATATTTGTCTTCGTTGCGAGCGGCGGGCAGGTCGACAAAGAGGCTGGGCACGGGGCCGTTCTTGACGTACAGCCAGTCGTCGTCGCCCCAGTACGCCTCCTGGATGGCCGTTTCGCGGCCCAGAACACAGCGGCGGAACTGCGTCGTCGGTCTGCCAGTCAGGTGCACCAGGTACGTGCGGCCATCAGGGGTGTCAACAATGTCGCCGTGGCCGGCACGCTGGAGTGCCGCGTTCGGGTGGTCCTTGCTCGTCAGGATGTACTGCTGCGGATGTGTCTCGTAGGGCCCCCAGATGTCGCGGGACCTGGCAAACGTGCAGGCGTGCTCGTANGCCGTCCCGCCCTCGGCGGTCAGGAGGTAGTACCACCCGTTGCGCTTGTACAGGTGCGGCCCCTCGACGAAGCCCAGGTCGGTGCCCTGGTAGATGTTCTTGCGCGGCCCGACGAGCTTNCCGGCCTTGGGGTCGAACTCCTGCAGCGCAATGCCCTCAAAAAGCAATGGCCGGCGGCGGTGGTCCCAGAGCATGTTCACAAACCACTTCCGGCCGTCTTCGTCGTGGAACAGGGAAGGGTCAAAGCCGGACGAGTTGACGTAGACCGGGTCCGACCAGGGACCCTCGATGGCCGGGGCGCTGACGATGTAGTTGTGCGCGTCCTTGAAGGAGCCGTCCTTGCGCTTGACGTCCGTGTAAACGAGCCAGAACTTCTCGCCGTCGTGTGTCAAGCAGGGCGCCCAGACGCCGCAGCTGTCCGGGTCACCGCGCATGTCCAGCTGGCTCTTGCGGTTCAGGGGCCGGATGGCCAGCTCCCAGTTNGCAAGGTCGCGGGAGTGGTGGATCTGGACACCCGGATACCACTCAAAGGTCGACGTGGCGATGTAGTAGTCCTCCCCGACCCGGAGGATGGACGGGTCGGCGTTGAAGCCCGGGAGGATGGGGTTGCGGACTTGCGGCATCGTGGCGAGAGGCACAGGAACATGCACTTTGATGATTTGAAGAAGGGGAGTGTCAGTCACTCAACAGCTCTGGACTTGCTATTTACAGGACGGGGAATCGTCCGCGGGGGAGGGGCATGGAGTTTTGGGCACATGCAGTGTCCCCACGAACACGACAGCTCCACTCCTGTATTTAGCCGGGACGCAACGAAGGTGGTCGGACGCCCAGTCTCCGGGCGGGGTCCGGAGCTCGACCCGGGATGGGCCGCCCGGCTGATACCCAATGGGTAGAGCGGCCAAGATTCCAAGTCCCCGAACGGTGCTCCTCTCCTCCCGCTAGCTAGTAGACATAGACAAACTCGTCGTTTCGACGGTCTGTGAGGTCCGCGAATGCCTGATCTCCAATCATTCCCGTATTTTCTTTTCGCATATCCGAGTACGTGTCCTCCATCGAGTGGTCATGGATGTAGCCGGGTTTTCCGTTCCTGATGCGCCGCCGGACCTGCGACTTGTTCAACAAGATCAAGTTGCCAACTTGAAGCAAGACGACGACAAACAGGGCAACAAACACCCCCATGGTGCTTCGGAGCCCGGAGCGGTATTCTGGCGCGTCCGCGGCGTCGAAGAGCAGAGGGCCGACGATGGAACCCGTCGCCGAGGCGGCGTTGAACAATGCCATCATGGTGGACTTTTTGGTCTGCCCGGCTGTGTTGGCCAAAATCCAGGACACAGTGAGGTTGATGCAGCCAAAGTTGAACGCTAGAAAGTAATACCCAACAAGCAAGCCGGGGAGGTAAGAGTGACTTCGAGGCAGGGTGTACAGCAAGACGAGGCCGGCCAAGACGAAGACTAACATGACGAACAAGGCGGGTGACTTCCACCGCATCCTAACGGTCACCCAGGCGGCAGTCAGGATGATGAAGCACTGAAAAGCGCCAAAAGGGATGCTAAGCAGTGTCGTCATGTACTTGTCGAAACCGAAGCTCTTCAAGATGAGTGGACCAAAGGTGGCAGGCATCTGGGCGCCAAGCACGATGGCGAAGGTTATTGCGGCGAAGAAGTAGGACTTGATATCCAAAAACATCTCGACAACTTGGCTCCAGTTGAGCTCCCGGGTCCCAGCTCCAGTCTGGTTTGCGCGGAGTCGCTCCAGCGCCTGAGCCCGCTCTTCGGCAGTCAAAAAGCGCGCGGAAGAGATGTCGTCATCCAACCTCCAGTAGATGAAGGGAACGGTGACAATGGTCAGAATCCCGGTGACCAAATATATCCTGCCCGAGGTTCGTGTCAAAGACTGCCTCTGGAGAAAAACAAGCAAGGGCAAGTCAAAGCGAAGGCACTCACCATTGCCACTGTGCCAGGACTCCTGATTGTAGATGGCCGACGCCGTAGCACAGGGCACCGGCCACCATCGTTGCCACCCCATTGGTGCCAAACCACAAGGCAACTCGCATTGGCTGCTCGGATCGGCGATACCACTGGCTCGTGATGACGGAAAACAGCGGGAGACAGCCGGCCTCGAACAAACCAAGAAAAAAGCGGTTGACGAGGAGGCCGGCAAAGCTGTGGCATGCGGGTGTGCAGATCTGCACGATGCCCCAACCCAACACCATGGTCGGCATCAAGATGCGGTGACGAACCTTGACAATGAGGATGGACGAGAACGGTTGCCATGCCAGCTGTGCGGATGGGCCCATGGCTGCCGCGATCGAGTACTGGTTTCCGTCGAGGTGCGTGTCCTCCCTCAGACCGAAGATGGCACTGAGTCCGAGGACGATCTTGTCAAGGACCTGGTTGTAGTGTAAGTGCCCGCTGTGCATACGAGACAGGAGGATGACTACCTGGAGAAAGTAAACCCAAATCAGGATTGCCAAGATGGCCTGGTCTGTTTCCCTGCAGATCCGTCGGTTCTGGCGCGGCCGCCGAGTCAGGTTCTCTCACACGCGATAGGTTCGAGGTGTCCAAAAGAAAGGGGGTCGTACATCCTCTTCAGTCAACGTTACTCTGAGGCTGTTGGTTTGTTCGAATCCATCCCCATCGGCCGAGGAACGGCGCCCAGCCTCGGCTCCGTTCACTTGGTCACGATCCATGAGTATCGGTTGGGTTTGAAGCAAGAATAGAGACCGCAACAAGAGTCAGGTTGCTTGAAGAAGAACAAATGGGCGAGAGAAGGTTCGTTGCGATGTGTAAAATATCTATGCCGGAAGGTCTGCTGTGGCACAAAATCGGCCGTCGGAGATCGGACTATGGACGTCTCTGGCTGGGCATGTCTCACGGAGTCTTGGACCTCGACTCGAATCCAGAAGGTGACGGAAAGCATTCGAGACCTACGGGATGTGCCCGTGTCTCAAGTCTGATTGGGAGCACTCCGAAAACTTGGACTGTTCTCAACGTCCAAAATGAGATCTCGCTTCGTCCCAGGTTTCTCCCCCTCTTCCGCCCACGACCCAACTCCGGTAGGCGAACAGTCACGTCTGGCAACCTTTACCGCCCGGGCTCGAGTGACTCCCACACCGCTGGTCTGATGCATGTTGTACATGTGACATGTAATACAGTAGAAGGATTAGAGAAGTGCCAACCGAAGAGGGCATGGCATACATGCATGCACGCGCGGAAGTATGTCTGGATATGTCCAAAATGAAACCAAAAACCGCCGCACGGCAGATCTCCCGCGCTGTCGTGCTCCATGGGGCCAAGTCTAGGCCTTAAACGAACAGCATGACGGTAAGCAACGCGCCGAACACTGCAACGCCTGCTTGCGGAATCACCGAGCGGAAGGCCGACGACTTCTTGCCGCTTGTGGGCTGCACACCAGTAGCCTGGCGGCCAAGATACCAAGCCCCGATGTCGGTGAGATTACCGCCGGCGCTGAGCATGGCAGCGTTGGGGCCGACGTTCGACACGTCGCTGCGGAAAGCGCCGAACAACGAGTACCGCTCGACGGAGTCAAGCCGGTCGAAATATTCGGCCGACGTGTTGTAGAATGATTGCGTCGTCGCCAGGTCCTGATCGTTGAGGTTGTATTCGGTAATCCACATGGTCTTGTTGGGAAAGCTGGGGAGCCATCAGGTCAGTCGACGGCGTTCAGGGGCTGGGTTGTTTTCTAGGATGAGACTCACGCAGCCGAGTATTCTCCCATGTGGCTCGCCAGGCCTTCAAAGTTGCCATACCAGTGGATGGTGACAAAGTCGTATGTGCAGTTTTGCTGCTTCTTATCGGTGCTGACCAGCTTCGAGCACTCGGACAGGAAGTTCTTCAGCCATGGCACGCCAGTTGTTCCTCCCGTGCACGTCGGCAGTCCGACCCGAACGCCCATCTCCTGGAGCGGGATCATGTTGTTGACCCAGATCTGGGCCGCAGCCGCAGGCTCGATGTTGCTCCCGCCCCACGAGTACGGGCCGTCGGGCTCGTTGAACGACAGCACATTCGTAATGTTGATTCCTTGGTCCTTGATCAGACCCTTGACGGTGGACAAGAAGGTCGTGTCGCCGATACTCGACGGCGCACCCCACATCATGGGCACGAACTCGAACTGGGACTGCGGGAGGTCCTGGTACGTCGAGTCGGGGCTCGGCTTGTAGTTGTAGTACCATGTCAGGTCGGAGGGCTTCTGGACCCAGATCTTGTCGTCGGCTCGTGTGGTTGAGTTTGGCGTGAAGACGAGGCCGCGCTTCGAGGACGAGGTGGCAGCGACTGGGACGATGAACGAGGGGACGGCCGCCAGCAAGGCGGCCATCGCCGCGGGGTGCAGCAACATGGCGAGAGATTGAACCGAACAGAGTCCGCCAGAGGTCCTCCGGAGCGTCAGCGTCAGCGCTAGCAGAGCCGGGTTGAAGACTGCGGCGTAGCGTTATCAACGATCGTCACAACGAGGGGTTGTCGTCCTCGAGATTCGAAAGTCGAGATCCGGCAAACTCGGCAGGCTCGGGAGGCTCGGCGAAGCCAAGGGGTAGCGGTGTTTGACGGCTTCTCTGTGGTCTGGTGGCTGCCGACTGGANGAAAAACGAGTGACTCGTCGGCGAGCAGACCTGGAGCAGCAGTTGTCAAGGAAAACGAAAGGGGGCCGATAGGACAAGAGACAAGGCCATTTTCTGGACCACCGCCCGGCTATGGGGACACCATCGATTTTCTGGTGGGAGGTGGTCGACGCGAGCTGAAAGTTGAGGCCAAGCCCAGAACCAGGGCCCTGCCAATTCTTGGTGGAGCCCAGCCGCAGGGCGGCAGGGTCCTGGTCCATTTGGGGCTTAGCGGTCGATAGATCCAAGCAGCGCCGAGCAGCGCCAAGCAGCGCGCAGGGGGCGCCATCCAATCCAGCGCAGCGAGGGTCTTCGAGACAGCAGATACATGACGTCCATCCGCAGTGTCAAACAACCTGGAACCCCGATGCGGATGCAGCGGAGGCCCGGCCTGCCGTTGTCCCGCAGTGCTTTCCTCAGTGTCCCTCCAAGGCGCTGTGGCGGCTGCAGGGTTTCATGCGCCGAATATCCGCAACGTGCAGAGAGGGCTGCAAGCCTGCAAGGCCTCAAGCAAGACTCGAAATGGGGGATTGGGAGATCATAACAGGGCAGTGGCAATTCTGGAGGGAAAAAAGGAGGGAAAAAAAGAAGAAACAAGGGGCAGTCAGCACCCCATACCTAACATTACCCACCTCTCCAGCACACGGCAATACAATAGTGTAATCCTGCTGCATTTGTAGTAAATGCTGTGTTCCAGGCTCTCACGATACTCTGCGCAGATTGACGACGACGACGAATTGCGCACGACAAACGACACAAGCCCTCCAGTCTCCCTAGACGGCGGACTGCGAGGGTTTTATTTGCGAGCAAAGGAAACGCCGCGCAACTGCCGGCGAGTGGAGCCAGACGCTGCCGTTTCGCATTCCGCGCCTGGGGCGTTGCGCTTGGCGGCGGCATGCCCCGCAGGCCGAGACAGGTGCATCCGGCTCTCGGGTCACTTTACCCCAGAGACAAGGTGATCACTGACCAGGACCGAGAGATGCCTCGGCAAACCGCACCCCACCACGATGGTAACCACCACGTTGCCGCCATCAACCGCCGCCGTCGCATCCTATATCTGAGCCCGCTGCCAGCTTGCGAACCGTTGCGCCGTCTTCAGCAACTCCTTTGACCAGACAGAACGAACACTCCCCTCCGCCATCCGCCCGTCCCGCATCACCATACCGCAACAATGGCTGTCGAACGCATCGGTTCCATCCTCAAGCACCTGGCTCCGGGCAGCGCGCTCAACCAGATGTACGCTGTCGTTCCCGCCGAGAAACAGGCTGTTTGNANGTGTGGCANTCGCTAACGTCCGGCGCCACAGCACCTCCAAGAATGCCGACGATATTGTCATCACCCTCGCCATCCGGACGCCGCTGACCAAGGCGAAGAAGGGCGGCTTCAAGGACACCAGCCTCGAGTACCTGATCTATGCCCTTCTCAAGGAGGTGCGGGAGCGGAGCAAGCTCGACCCTGCGCTCGTCGAGGATCTCTGCCTTGGAAATGTGCGTTGCCCTCCACCGCCGACCCCCTTTCCGGTCGTGCAAAATTGCTGACAACTCGCGACAACAGGTCTCAGACAACAAGGCCGCTTACAAGCTGCGCGCCGCCTCGCTCGCCGCCGGCTTCCCCAACACATCCAGCTGCTCCAGCCTGAACCGCTTCTGCTCCTCGGGCCTCAAGGCCGTCGCCGACATTGCCCACGCCATCAGCAGCGGGTCCATCGAGGTCGGCATTGCTCTCGGCGCCGAGCAGATGAGCATTGGCGGTGACGCGCTGGATAAGCCTTTTGACGAGCAGGTGACCAAGCAGTCGCAGGAGGCCTCGGACTGCATGCAGCCCATGGGCTGGACGAGCGAGAATGTCAGCCGCGACTTCGGCGTGACCCGCGAGGAGATGGACAAGTACGCCGCCGAGAGCTTCCAGCGCGCCGAGCGCGCCCAAAAGGCCGGTCTGTTCGCCGACGAGATCGTGCCCATCAAGACCAGGATCCAGGACGCCAAGGGCGAGTGGAAGGAGGTCACCCTCACCCAGGACGACGGCATCCGCCCTGGCACCACCGCGGAGAGCCTGGGCAAGATCCGCGTTGCCTTCCCGCAGTGGGGACCCACCACCACCGGCGGCAACGCCAGCCAGGTCACTGACGGAGGTGAGCTTTTTTTCTTTTCTTCTTTTTCTTTTCCCTCCGTTTCGGAATTCCGCTGCACCTCTCGCTTAGACTCTCACTGACAAAGAGCACACAAACAGCTGCCGCTGTCCTCCTGATGAAGCGGTCCACGGCCATCAAGCTGGGCCAGCCCATTCTGGCCAAGTACGTCGGCTCAACCACGGCCGGCCTGGCCCCGCGCATCATGGGCATCGGCCCGACCGTCGCCATCCCCAAGCTGCTCGCCCAGCACGGCATCTCGCTCGCCGACATCGACGTTGTCGAGGTCAACGAGGCCTTTGCCAGCATGGCCGTCTACTGCCGCGAGAACCTCGGCCTCGACTGGGCCAAGATGAACCCCCGCGGCGGCGCCATCGCCCTGGGCCACCCTCTCGGCGCCACCGGCGCCCGCCAGATCGTGACGGGTCTCAGCGAGTGCAGGAAGAGCGGCAAGAAGATCTTGCTGACGAGCATGTGCATCGGCACCGGCATGGGCATGGCCGGCCTCTTTGTGAACGAGCAATGAGAGGACGGACGATGGAGGCGGGAGGGAGATGATGATATGAATTTTGTTGTAATGTAGATACTCCGCATAACTGGCCAGCGTCTCGGGAATACACGGTACCCTTTGAACAATTAAATGATCGGCGAATAGCCCGACTTGGAAATGACGGTCCTTTCATGTGCGAGACGGCAGTGCGACAGAAGACACGCTCAGGAAACAATGCCATTGGGAACATATACAGGCTCGAATCCAATGCAGAATTATTGATACATGCTTCGACCCAATGTTTAGGTCACGGCCCACGCTCAAGTGAGCCGGCGACCAGGGCGTCTCATAAAACACACACACAAGATCCGAAAGTCAGTCCGCTTGTTGAAAACCGAACGCCAGGGGAAATGCACCGGCCCGCAACCGCCAAGTCCCACCTATCCAACCCATCATACCAGCTTGCTGGCCGACAAGAGCCTCTCAAATGACGCCGGTGTCTGCGGGGGTGTGGGGTCAGTTTTCCGTCTGTCAAGCGCATTTTGGGTGAAATGGCATACCTCGGGCTTGACAACCCCCTGGTTGGTGAGGTACTTCAGCACGCCGATAATCACCTCGACCTGCTCCTCGGCCGACAACTCCATGATGGCCAGCTCCATGACGTGGGTGACCGACGACCGCTTGAAGGCGATGAAGGTGTGGTAGTAGATGAAGGAGAACAGGCCCATGATGAACTGGCAGTCCATGCGGTCCGTCATGCCGCCGTGGCCGGGGATTGAGTCGCCAAAGTCCTTGATCTTGAAGGTGCGCTTCAGCCCGGACGCGAAGAAGCCGCCAAAGGGCGCGATGAGGGAGGCAAAACTGGCCCAGAAGAAGGTGTGGATCTGCATGGGCGACGTGGTGATGCTGAGCGTGTAGTTGGGCGGAAGGAAGAACAGCTGCGGGGTCGAGTAGGTGCGGGGGGTGAAGACGGGGTTCGGGTCGCAGTCCAGGCCGCTGAAGATGTTGGCCCCGAGGTTCGTCGCGGGGCAAATGAAGTACTTGGAGCGCAACAGGATGTTGGTCAGGACGATGCCGAAGAGGACCGTCATGACCCACGCGCCGACAAAGCCTTCGACCGTCTTCTTAGGGGAGAGCTTGATGAGCTGGGTGCGGCCGAAGGTGATGCCGCAGATGTAGGCAAAGATGTCATTCGTGATGACCAGGGCGGCCGGGAGGAAGAACCAGATCATGCCCTCGAGGACGTTGTTCATAATAAAGTGCGCTTGGACGACGATGAGGAAGAGGGCCATGTGAGTCCAGGCGAACTGCGAGAACTGGAACTTGAGATGGCCCGCCTTGAGTGAGCCGACGAAGAACACAAAGCCTGTAGAGAACCAGTGTCAGCCAGCAGTTTCCAGAGGCCAGGCCCGGAG
>FJWA01000465.1_pt1 | contig 10199 bp, 15 predicted proteins | sample 1011891 | NCBI WGS metagenome assembly FJWA01 (sample SAMEA3912450, study PRJEB9761) | metagenome | biome: forest; material: soil | place: USA | collected 2011-06-22 | depth 0.1 m
TCTGTCTTCTTGAAGCCTTTGGTTTCTCTTCTGTCTCCGTATTTACCTGGATACCTTACTTCTGTACCTTCTCCGGTAACACCTCTTTCCGGTTTCCTTCCTCTCCTCTTCTGATCAAGAGGTCCCCGTGTGCAGAAAACACCTTAGCCTCTTCACAAGCAGTCAAGAGCATCCATCTCTTCCCTGCTTGATATTAGAAGAAAAGCATGAAAGATTGTAAATAAATCTGATCTTTTCCTGGCAGCTTATCTTTCGATAGCAGTTTTTTCTATCTTTCTGGTTTTTTTCTGTTGTCTCTTTTCTATTTTACATTCCTCTCAACATGTCTTCCGTATGCCTGCGAGACGGCCTCGGGGAGGACAAAGGGACCAAGCAGGCCACGCTAGCCAAACATGGGCAAGCGCCGGGACCCGGGAGTGTGCTGTGGATCCGCGCATGGCGTTTCGGCTGATCCTCCATCCAGTCCCAGGCTGAATTTGGGGTCTGACACCTTGGAGCCAAGCTGCTGTTGCCAGCCTCACACTTCCGCCAGGAACAACTTGCAAACATTCCCTTTGCGCGGGCTGCTTCATTGGCTTGCGCCCATGAGTTGACAATCGAGACCTTGACACTCCAGTCTTGCGGCAGCACATCAATCGCCGGCTGCCCAAGATGGCCGGCTTGATTTTCCTGGTTGCGACATCGGTGAGTGACGGAGGGGCCCAACCGCGCATGCTTCCGAGACATCGATATTGTTGGCATAGTAAACTGACTACTTGCCTTGTTACCAGGTGGTTATGGCTGTGGCGTACGTCGGACCCGGCTGGCTTCCGTCAACGCCCCCCGGCGCAAGCTAACGTCTCTTTGCGACAGCTCGTTCCTCGCCGGTGCACTCCCGCTATCGTTCTCGCTCTCGCAGTCGCAACTTCGGCTCATCGCTTCCCTCGGGGCCGGGTTGCTCGTCGGCAGCTGCTTGATTGTCATCTTGCCAGAAGGAATCGAGGCTCTTGCGGCAGCGTCGTCGCAACGCCCGCAGCACCCGCAACAACCCGCACCACACGATGCCCGAGCGTCGGACCATGGGGTATCGAGGAGGGATTCCGAGACCGCGAATCAACTCGAACTACCGGCATTCCAGATCGGCTTTGCTCTGGTCATTGGCTTCACGCTGATGTTCCTCGTCGACCGGCTGCCGCGCCATGCGACCGACAGGTTCCAGGCAGCACCGACAAATAGGCATGTCAGTTTGGAGAATCTGGCTGGGTCAAGCGCATCGGGGGACGAGGAAGCGGAGGGCTTTCTGGGCTCCCTGCGGCCGTCGCCTAAGCAGGCGCGCAGCCTCGCAACCACAACCGGCCTCGTCATACATGCGGCCGCGGACGGAATTGCGATGGGCGCATCGGCCACGACGGCTAACTTGCACGTCGGAATGATCATCTTCCTCGCAATTTTGGTCCACAAAGCCCCGGCTGCCTTTGGCCTGACATCTATCTTGCTGAAGCAGGGCCTGTCGAAACGGGCTATTCGGGTCCATCTCATGGTGTTCAGCCTGGCTGCTCCCGCCGGCGCATTAGCGACATATTTCCTCGTTTCACTGGTTGGGGGTGAGAGTATGGACGGCGAGTCAGCCCAGTGGTGGACAGGCATGCTCCTCCTCTTCAGTGCCGGGACGTTCTTGTAAGTTGGTGTCCATCTCTTGCCCGGATGCACCTCAACTTTGAGTGTACCTTGCGCACCTTGTGCTTACACACGTCTCCTAGGTATGTCGCCATGCATGCGATGCAGGAGGAGAATTCCGCAGGCCACGACCACAGCCCAAGCAGCAACGGGTACGCCGAAGGTGGTGGCTCTTCCCACAAAAGGCAGGGCAAGCTGCAGATGCGGGACACGATGGTAACGGTGGTGGGATTTTTGCTGCCGTTGCTGACGCGGTTCGGCCACCATCATCACTGACGGGGGGTGTTTTGGTTTCTCGAGATCAGGCGTTCTGGTTAGACTTGGGAATTGTGCCACCTCGGGCTGAAAAGCGACATGCTCGGGGGGAGCCGGGCGTTCGGGCGTTCGGTTGATGGGATCACAGCGTTTCAGCAGGCTGGGCTCGTCTTCGTTCATGTTCATGTTCAAGTTCAAAGCTGGCAGGAATGGAGGATGTTCGGCCCAAGTTTCCCGGTCGGCTATCCGAGCAAAGGCAGATATGCTCGTATCCATGCCTTGGTTGTTTTGCGCCAGAAATCCATCACGGACTTTCGCCTGATGACGCAAATGTTCACGAGGCTTGAAAATGCTGGTCCACATGCCCAGCCCGCTTCTGGTGTGAGTCCCGGCCAAGCGAAAACGCTCCAACAGGAGGCTAAATTTTAGAACGGCGGCCCAGCCGAGTGGGGCCGTTTCAGGCACAGGTCCTGGCGGCGTTGCCGGTTGTTTCAACTGATGGAGGCGTCTGACATTGATTGCATCGACGGAGAGGCAGGTCAGATGCATCTCGGCCCTTGGTCTCATCTCTTATTGTCAGGATGATGCGCTGTCAAGCACAAGAGTTGCCCANTACGGAGTACCAAATCTCAGACACTGCGGCGAGGCTGCGGAAGAGAGGAGGTACGGAGCAAGGAAGCTCTCCATCAAGCAGCCACACACAGTCCCAGTCGTGCGACAAACACCCTCATCGTCCTGCCCAANCTGGCGCCCNACCCAATGCATGCTCGTCAGAAGGGATTGTGGTTTGTCTTACGTTGGAGTAATAGCCGGCAAACGGTGTCTTGCCCTTCAAACCGGTCATCGCAATNAAGCAACCCAAGGGATGCATCCACACGGAGACAGCCGCGAACGCCGTCCTCGCTTCGAGCCGAGTCCTCACTTGGAGTGCCCACTCGTTGGGTTCTGGCCCCCATCCCAAACCGATCACGCCGCGCAGGGCATGGCGGATGGTCACAGCAGCAATCCCGATGCAGGCTGATGCAATCTCTGGCGGTGCCGTGTGCCTCTCATGCAGGCGGCGGCACAGCCCGACGAGACCAAATCAACATGTTCTACTACGTAAGGCCCAGCAGTTGGGTATGTACCAGGTAAGGTCAAGCAAGGTTGGCTTCCATGGCTCCAACAGGGCGAACAGGGTCCCCGCTTGTGTGTTCAGCGAAGACGTCCATTTGTGAACAGTGAAGCGATTCAGGTCAAGCCAGCGATCTTTGTTTGTCAAGGGGATTAACGTTGTCTTGCAGAGAATACCCAAGATTAGAGTCAAGAAATAAGTTCATGCCTGGGGATACCCGACAGGGTTGGCTGGGCTCAGACACTCGACGGCAATGAGACTCGGGACGGAGCCACGGTTCGCCTGAAGAGCACACCCAGGAAACTCCGCTCGGGGTTGCGCAGCCGACCAGCCCACAGGCGCAGTTTGTTTTTAGAGGTGGCCCGCCGAGGGATCCTTGATCACTTTCGGTCGACTTTGCCGCCGTCAAAATTCGAATGGTGCAAACGCTGCCATGCGCCCAGGCGGCGGTGGCCGGTCCTGGTGGTTGGTGTTGGTCTCTTGACATGCTCGAGGTGCAGCCTCAGTTGCCGCATGTGGGTGCTTACTGCGGCAACGCCTGCTCTGCTGTGGGCTGGACTCGGGAGTCCTGGGTCACCGTTTGCCAGCCGATTTGAGGACCAACTGCTGTGCTCCGCTGCGTTGCTGCACGCCGGACTCGACAGCCCAGCCAGACGAGAAAAGGCTGCCCAATCTGCCAGCATGGGAACCGGGCTCGAGCCGGGCTAGGTAGGCAGTTAGGTCATCGAGACATCCACAGAATGGTGACTTTTCCGCGATTGCCCACCGACCGTCATGAGGTGGCTCCATTTGATCAACCTGATCACAGCAAGGGTTCAATTCAAGGAGGGGCCGGAACAGGTGGCGGCGGATGCGATGCGCAACGCCCTGCTGCCGCCCTGGGGCCTGGGCGGCGTTGGAGGTGGGTCCGTGCCACCTGTGGGGCAGCCGCATGCTGTGGAGTCTGGACTGAACCCCCGGCTCGGGCCAGCGCGCACTGCGCTGCAGCGCTGCACTCACTGGAAACTGGAGACCTGGAGACCTGGAGCGAGCGGATACACCCATCCTGCCAAGGACGTACCGCCCCTGGCCGGTCAGCCCGCTCCTCATTCGGCGCATGGGAATTCAGGGAAGGGACGCCCCTTCCCGCCTCGTATTTCTTCCCTCTCCTCAGCCCTCGCATCCGACCCTCATCAAGCAAGCCGGCGGTCTCACCACGATCCTCCCTCGACATCCGCACCACTCGACAACCCGCAAGTGCTCTCTCATGGAATAGCACGAGCGATTCCACCACGCGTCCTGCCATCCCTTCCGTCCGCACCCGTTAACTTGCGCGCTTCACTTCCCGTTTCCCCGACCCTCTCTGGCCCCCCCTCCCCCTCCTCCTCGTGGTCCTCTCGTCGCCTTTCGTTCGGACCTACCTCGAATTCCCGGTTCTCAACCGTGACCTGTTGTTTCTTTGACTTGGAACCGTGCCCACGCACACGTACAGCGCATCTTTGAGCACCTTGTTGCTCACCTCTCGACGCCGAACCCGTGACAACTCGAGCCGAATAATCCCGACGTCATACGCTTGACCCTGCGGCAACTCGACGACCTCGTCCCAGCGTGCCGCGGCAGGTTTCCGGCATCGACCGAGAACCCACTCGGTTTATTTCTTTTCAGCCAGCGCGCCGCGATATCGGGGCCGGAGGTCTCGGCCAGGTCGATCTTGCTACGACAAGTTTCGAGATGCCGCCTTACAACCGGCCGCTCAGTTTCTCTGAGCGACGGGGTGCCGTCTTCAACGAGGAACTGTCGTTGAACACGCACAATGTGAAGCTGTCGCAGCAGCGGCCTAGAGGGCCGCCGACACCGAGCATGAGCACCCCCGCAGCCGACTTCGACCAGGTCACGGGCTCTCCCCCGCCTCCGCCGACCCCTGCCGCATCTCCCGGGCCGTCACACGCAAGGTTGAACTGGAGCAATGCCGGGGAGGACGAGGAGGCCTATCTGTCGGGGCTGCGGAAGTACTTCGTGCAGTGCAACGGCGGGCAGAGGACTCGGCTGCTGGCCGATCTCCTGAACCTGTGTACCAGCGGGCAGCTGAGCTTCGTACACCAGTTCGTCAGCCCTCTGCTCAAGAAGGACCCCTTCACCACGCTCCCAGACGAGCTGTGTCTTCGGGTGCGTATTTTCCAACCCCTCAATCTCCGCCCCCGGAACCACGAGTAGCTAACAGTTTGCAGATCCTCTCCTTCATTGATGACCCGAAGGTCCTAGCACGCGCGTCGCAGGTGTCACGGAGATGGCGGGATNTGCTNAGTGATGACATGACGTGGAAGAACCTGTGCGTGAAACATGACTACCAAAGGAGGTTGTCTGAAGTCCAGCCGCCAATCCACATCGTCGCCCCCGCGACGGCCAGGCCCGAGGACTACTCCTTCGTCCAGCAAGATGACGACGCGGCGAGCCTCGCCTTCTCCGGCGCGCTTACTTCTACTTCGCTGCCGGCCACCTTCGAGGGGAGCATCAATGCTCGACCCGCGCTCCGGTCGTACAAGTCGCACTTCAAACAGCGGTACCTCGTNGATGCGGCTTGGCGGGCGGGCGGCCGCAATGTGACGCGGAACATCACTCAGGACGGCGGTGTCGTCACGAGCCTGCATCTCACTCCCAACTACATCGTCGTGGCGCTCGATAATGCCAAGATCCACGTCTTTGACGTCGAAGGGAATGCCCTGCGCACGCTGCAGGGCCATGTGATGGGCGTCTGGGCTATGGTGCCTTGGGACGACATCCTGGTCAGCGGTGGCTGCGATCGTGATGTCCGCGTCTGGGATTTGTCGACTGGGTAAGTTTGAGCCGTATCCGGCGTACCTATTTTGCGTGCCATGGCTGACTCGGTTTCCAGTGCCTGCCTNCATACNCTGCGGGGCCACACCTCGACTGTCCGCTGCCTCAAAATGTCAGATTCTAACACTGCGGTATCCGGGTCAAGGGACACGACTCTCAGGGTGTGGGACATTAGGACCGGCCTCTGCAAGAACGTGCTGGTGGGCCACCAAGCGAGCGTCCGCTGCCTCGAGGTCAAGGGAGACATTGTGGTTTCTGGCAGCTACGACGCAACGGCCAAGGTATGGAGCATTTCCGAGGGCCGGTGTCTGCACACTCTCCAGGGCCACTACAGCCATATCTACGCCATCGCTTTCGACGGCAAGAGGGTGGCGACTGGAAGTCTGGACACGAGCGTCAGAATCTGGAACGCTCAGACTGGGTAAGCCGCTCCGGAAGCACAGTGCCCTCCAAGTCAAACCCAAAACTAACTGTTCGTTCTAGCGAGTGCCAAGCCATCCTCCAGGGACATACATCCCTTGTAGGGCAACTGCAAATGCGCGGCGGCACGCTCGTCACGGGCGGCAGCGACGGCTCCGTTAGGGTGTGGTCGCTCGAGAGGTTCTGCGCCATCCATCGCCTCGCCGCNCACGATAATAGTGTTACGAGCTTGCAGTTTGACGACACCAGGATTGTCAGCGGCGGTAGTGACGGCCGCGTCAAGGTCTGGGATCTCAAGACTGGCCATCTCGTCCGCGAGCTGGTTACCCAGGGCGAGGCCGTCTGGCGCGTGGCCTTTGAGGAGGAGAAGTGCGTCGCTATGGCGCTGAAGAATGGCCGGACCGTCATGGAGGTAAGCCGACCGCAGTCAACTCGGACGTCAAGGGAACACTCACTGACCCAACTTGCAGGTGTGGTCATTCTCTCCTCCAGCGGAGCTACTCGACGAGGTGTCGATGTTGCCTCCGAAACGGAGGCTCGACGGTGCGCCAGTCCCGGACCGACCGCTGAGCGCGTTCTCGTTGGACTATCGGGGATCCGGCTCCGCGAGCGGGATGCAGGACGTGGACATGCCCGACGCCGGCCCTTCGACGGCGCCCCTCCAGCAGAGCGGCCCGACATTCTTCCATGACGAATAAGGCGGCATTATCACGGATGCATTGCGAGGTCGGCGAGCGCTTATTTTTATTTGATTTNATTTACTTGCAGATACCCCCCTCCGGAAACGTCTCTCGCAAACAGAACCAGCGGGCTCTTGTCGCACCAACAGGCGGCAATGACATACGGGACACACAATACCCAGGTTCAACGACACAACGACACAACGAGAGAGACAGAGGGNCACGAGGGTGTTTCTGGGCGATTCCCAGAGCGGGGATGCGAGGTGGCATTGCTATGGCGTTTCGAATTTTACACACAATTAGCATGGATTCGGCAAAGATATCAGGGATGCAACAGCAAACGATGCATTGGGAGGGAGGATTCTTCAAGCCCGGGTTCATCGACTGAGTTACAAGCGGGGTTAAGTGTTAGGAGTAACTGTGTGGCCGCGGCTGGGGGCTTTTATTGCGTGCCGCTGTTCGGATTAAACGGGGCAGGCCTCGCATTGACGGCCTGGTCCTCATGGAGTTGGGATTAGAGAGAGTTGTCGGTTTAAGTGTTTGTTTGGCGTAGTGACTTGTACCCAATTGAGACGGTTCGCGAAGACCGTCTGCACCTATTTGCATCTCCCAGAGTTCCTTGCGTTGGTACTCACTCAAATTAGAGACCCGATGAATCTAACGTGAAGTCTCGAGTTACTCAGCTTCAAGACACCATGATCCTAAGTAGGTGCCTGAACCAACGTACAAACAACTAGAAGTCAATAAATGATTACGTTTCCTAAGCCCAAGTGGTTCNCATCTCGGACGAAAACAATAACTTTCTTTTTCGTTGCGGTTGCAAACGCAGCTGTGCCATGTAATTCACCGTCTGGAGTCTGACAACAGAACTCAAAGATGCCAAACTGTCGTTTGACAGCTCCACTTGGCGCTGTCAGTCCTGTCACACAAAATAGCGCGCGGCCGGTGGATGTCCGATGCAGCCCGGACCATACCCCCAACCCCCGTTAGCTCTCCCGAAACAGCCTAGCCTGCGTTCAACAAGCATCAATTCAGTTGCCCCAACGCCAAAAACTGGGCCGCCCATTTTCCTTGGCCTGGCTGCAGGGACAGCTTTGCACGACAGCCCAAAGAAACTTTGCGATTTCGCATATCTCCGGTTTCTTCGCGATTTTTCTCCCCTTTCTTTCCCTTCCATTCCTCCCCACCTCCGCAACCCCCCGCCATTTGGGATATCACACAATGTTCTCGCGAGCCGTCCGGATATCGCGGGCAGCGCCCACCCGCGCTGCCCAGCGCACTCAAGCTGCCTCAATCGCCGCCCGGAGGACCGTCACCACCAATGCGGCTTCGGCGCAGGTCGACAAGAGCTCGATCCCAGAGGTGCGTTTGCGGCGGAACAGATGCGGACTTTAGGGGGCCGCTGCCAATTGATAGCTTTGTTTGCATTGTTGCTGCTGGAGTTTGCGTGGTTTTGGCTGATGGGGTTGCTCTCGACGGTGAATTGGCGCGTTACTAACGACCCTCCGGCTAGTCCGACGATGAGCCTTTCCACGTCACGCTCAGCGATGAGAGCTTCGAGACCTACGAGCTCGACCCTCCGCCGTACACTCTGGAGGTGACCAAGAAGCAGCTGAAGAAGATGTACACCGACATGGTCACCGTCAGGTATGCCACCACAGCTCGTCAGCTTCCCAACCGGACCCCCGTCAGACTGACCGCCGTGTTTGATAAGGCAAATGGAGATGGCCGCCGACAGGCTATACAAGGAGAAGAAGATCCGGGGTTTCTGCCATCTTTCCACAGGCCAGGAGGCCGTCGCCGTCGGCATCGAGCACGCGATCAACAAGACGGACGATGTCATCACCTCATACCGCTGCCACGGCTTCGCCTACATGCGCGGCGGCACCGTCCGCTCCATCATCGGCGAGCTGCTCGGCCGCCGCGAGGGTATCGCGTACGGCAAGGGCGGCTCCATGCACATGTTCACNAAGGGCTTCTACGGCGGCAACGGTATCGTCGGCGCTCAGGTCCCCGTCGGTGCCGGTCTGGCTTTCGCCCAGAAGTACACTGGCAGCAAGAAGGCCACCGTCATTCTCTACGGTACGCATCGCAGGGTCTGGCTTGTTGAAGAGTCGACATGCTGATGATTCGATGTGTTGCAGGTGACGGTGCTAGCAACCAGGGCCAGGTCTTTGAGGCTTTCAACATGGCCAAGCTCTGGAAGCTCCCCGCTCTGTTCGGCTGCGAGAGTGAGTTGCGCCTCGAAATCTGCCCCGAGACTGCATGGGGATACTGACTGCCGACAGACAACAAGTACGGCATGGGCACGTCGGCGGCGCGCTCGTCGGCCCTGACGGACTACTACAAGCGCGGACAGTACATCCCCGGCCTCAAGGTCAACGGCATGGACGTCCTCGCCGTCAAGGCTGCCGTTCAGTACGGCAAGCAGTGGACTGAGGCGGACAACGGCCCGCTGGTGCTCGAGTACGTCACCTACCGGTACGGCGGCCACTCCATGTCCGACCCCGGCACCACCTACCGCACCCGTGAGGAGATCCAGCGCATGCGGTCGACCAACGACCCCATCGCCGGCCTCAAGCAGCACATTCTGGACTGGGGCGTTGCGCAGGAGGACGAGCTCAAGACCATCGACAAGGAGGCCCGCAGCTACGTCAACGAGGAGGTTGCCGCCGCCGAGGCCATGCCGCACCCGGAGCCCACACCCCAGAATCTCTTCGAGGACATTTACGTCAAGGGGAGCGAGCCGCAGTTCATCCGCGGCCGCACGCCGGATGAGGCTTTCTACTTCAACAACTAATGAGTGTCTGGGGCCGAGTCGAGTCTTGACGGGGACGGACCGAAGCATGGAGAACGGGTTCATGCCGGAACTGCGAGGTTCTGAGCGTTAGGGAGTTTTTATGTACATTATCCTAATCTGCGATAGAGCCGGGGAGGGTCCTGAAATTGAGGTTCGGAATGGGAGCCTTGGAATTTGCAATTGAGTCTGGACTGTTTCTCTNNGAAGTGTCTATTTCCCTGTGATTGATGATTGAATCCATCCGGCTCGNGACCCAACAACTCTTCTCCACTCACAACGAGCTCGACCCACCAGATCATGTGACCGTGCCACTTTACGCGACCCCTGCAGCTGCTGCCTTCGCCAAAAGTCGCGTCGCAGCGCGTCACGTCAGGCGAACTCGACCACACACAACTCCAGCCAATACCCGGGTCCAATTCCAATTTGCGCTTGTCTTTTCTGCCTGCCCGCCTGCCTGCCT
>FJWA01006944.1_pt1 | contig 10192 bp, 7 predicted proteins | sample 1011891 | NCBI WGS metagenome assembly FJWA01 (sample SAMEA3912450, study PRJEB9761) | metagenome | biome: forest; material: soil | place: USA | collected 2011-06-22 | depth 0.1 m
GACCGCATCATCGCCCGCCTGCAAAAGCGCATTGCCGAGGGCCAGTTCGAGGAGCAGTATGAAGCAGCACAAGAGACGCGGCTGGTGGCGGCGCGCTACACCAAGCAGGCCAACTGGGCGGCGGCGGTCGACATCCTGTCCAACGTGTCGCAGGCGCTGCTGCGGGCGGGCCAGGGCGGCAGCGGCGGGGACCTGGCGATCCTGCTGGTGGACGTGTACCGGCAGGCCGGGCAGAAGCCCGATGGCGCGTCGAGGGGGAAGTTGTTGACGTGTCTGCGGTTGTTTGAGAGCGGGGAGCCGACGAGGAAGAAGTTTATCAAGGAGATGATTGAGTGGGTTTTCTTCTTCTATCTTTCTCTGCCTCGCCTTGTATTGTTTCTTGCCAGGGTGACTGTTTATCACATCTGGTTGCCAGACACTAATCTAATGTACAACACGCACAGGTGGTCCAAAAAGTTTGGCGAGTACCCCGCGGGCGACCCGGAGCTGCACCACGTCGTCGGTTCGCTCTTCGCCGAGGAGCACGAGGCCGAGGAGGCGGAGCGCCACCTGATACTCGGCACCAAGGACTCGGCCGAGGTGCTCAGCCGCATGGAGTATGAGTGGTACAAGGAAGACGACACCCACACGGCACCCTTCTACTGCGCCCGCGCCGTCCTGCCCTATCTGCTCGTCGCCAACGTCCGCGCCGCCAACGCCTCGTACCGCACATTCGTCAGCGCGCTCGCCGCCGACAACAAGGGCCTGGCGGTACAGGATGTGAGCTCCCAGGGCTCCGATTTGCGCATCTTCCCCAGCCTGCCGCTGCTCAACTTCCTCGGGTTGCTCCTCCTTGCCGTGCAAAAGGGCTCGCCCGACCTGTTCCGCCAGTTGAAGAGCAAATACGCCGCCAACATGAATGAGCTTGACAAGGGGTGGGATATCGCGCTGGAGATGATCGCCGAAATGTACTTTGGCATCCAGAGGCCGAGGCAGAACAATCCTTTGTTCGACATGATGGGGAGCTTGTTTGGAGGCGGCGGTGCGCCTGGTGGCGGACAAAGTAGGCCAGCGGCCCGTCGTGTAGAGGCGCCCGCCGCCGAAGGATTGGACTGATCGGGCGGTCCTGTCTTGTTTACGAGGGTGTGGGAATGATTGGGGAAGACTGGAGCCGAGACGTGAAGACTCCAAGGAGTCTTGTCTTGTTGGGTGCCCGGGTCATTGACGCAGCTGCGATGGTTGCCCTGCCTCGTAAAGCCAGTTGTCCTCGTCGAGGGCGGCGACCTTTGCTCGCAAGCTTGCTTTGACGGCCTCTAGAAGCTCTGTAGACGATACAACATTGTTGGTCTTAGTCAGGGCGGTTCTAGGCGACGTGTGTCTGGCAGAGCACTTGCTGCTGGTGGAGGATGAGGGGTCCTTGCCTTCAGGTTGCGCAGGGACACTATGCCGGTCAATCTGATGCTGCTTCACCGCCTCGGCCAGCCGCTGCCTCTCCATTTCGTTTTCGTGCCGTGCTTCCAATGCCTCCATGTCCTCGGCATCGTCAAGGGGGAGTGTCGGCGGGTCGCCCAGCTCAATCTCGCCGTTGTGGTTGCGCACCACTATGTCGTCTTGGGGGAAGGTTGTCTCGGGCTGGGACTGGAACTGGCCATGGTGTCGATTCTGGTGCTCCTTATGCACGTCATCGTCAAGGTGCAGTTCCTCGTCCGATGTGGGCGAGAGAGCTGGTGGTCGGCGCGTCAGTTGGCTTTGGAAGAGGTTGCGGCGGACGCTGTGTGCTGTTGCCGACGTCATCCCGCGCGCCTTGGAGACGCCGGATGTGAGGACCCGCGCAGACGGGGCGTGTCTATCAGCCATCGGGGGGAGCGGTCCAATTTCTGGTAGGGTATATTGCGGTAGTGTTGTTGCTGAGGGGGATAATGGGTATGTTGTTTGCAATTCTGAGGGCTGAAGCTCTAAAGTAAACAGTCCACTGAATGCTTGGCTGATCCCGCTTGCTTGGTCGGCGGGGTAGATGGAAACAAGGGTTAGGGTGGGATAACGCGTATTCACGTGTTCCCTGCCAATTATCTTAAGATCTGTGAACGAAAACGAGGTGTGCCATGATTTAAGTGCTTGTTTGTTTGTTGAACAATACCAGTCGCCAGAAAAACCTGGTCTGCCTGTTTCCTCAGAATAAATCAGTTCTCAAAACCACCAGCACCAGGTCGCCACCCCTTGAAGCAAGCAAGGGTCGAGGTACGTACCGCGACGTGATCCATTTAAGTCGCGTCTGGCAAGTGGGGCTCGTCCGTCACGTAACAAGGGGAAGGGCGCGTCACTTGGATTCTTTGTCTGAATTTCGGGTGCCATCACTTGCACCCACGACATCCACCGGCTGCGTCTTTACCCTCAACTCCAACTCCAGAACCAAACCTGGTCCGCACAATGCCCAGCATCCCACGGCATATCCCACGACACATGCATGAATGATTTAACGAATCGATTGAATTGATCGCATCATCAACAATCGCGCCAAACCAGCGAGCCGTCCTTCCAGCGAGCCGTCCTTCCAGCTCACAGCTGCCTACGAACCATCATGCCCTCCGCGACACTCCCCCAGAAGCGGGTGTTTGGCGAGGCATCGAGCGCCCGTCGGAACATGGTGGCCCCTCCCGTCCCCTCCAAGAAGCGCCGTCTCGATGAACCCTCCTCTTCTCCGGCCGCCCGATTCAAGAGCTCGCAGAGCGATGGCAGGGGAAAGCTGGCCTCGAGCCAGCAGAAGAGCACCTTCGAGAGCGAAGTGCTCGAGCGCATGAGCCAGGACATCTCGGATCTCAAGCAGAACAACTCAGAGAAGGACCAGGTTTGGGATCGCCCACCCGTGCCGAGCGATTACGATCCCGACAAGGACAGCCTGTGTTTCCAGTCGATCGAGGCCGAGGAGGGCACTATTTCTGGTGGCCAGGCCACTGTGAAGCTGTTTGGCGTCACTTCCCACGGGAACTCGGTCCTGCTTCACGTGAAGGACTTCAAGCACTACCTCTATGTTGCCGCCCCCGTGTCCTTCACTGCCGAGGACTGCCCCAAGTTCCGCGCCTATCTCGAAACCCAGCTGGCCATGCACCAGCCTGCCATTCATTCCGTTGTCCTGACGATGCGGGAAAACATCTACGGCTTTCAGGGGAACATCCAAAACCCCTTTATCAAGGTCACGGTGACGGACCCCAAGTTCATTAACAGGGTCCGCACCACGATTGAACGGGGCGATGCCAACTGGAAGGGCATGTGGAAGAGCGCCGATGGCACCATCATGACCTACGACAATATTCAGTACCTGCTTCGGTTCATGGTTGATTGCTCGGTATGTTGACACCAAATGCCTTTTGCAAAGAAAGGGTGCTGACACCGGGTGCAGATTGCCGGCATGGCTTGGGTCGAGGCACCCGCGGGCCGCTATGCGATGATGAACGACAAGCAGTCCAACTGCCAGATCGAGGCCCACATCAGCTACAGAGACCTGATTGCTCACAAGCCTGTCGGCGAGTGGTCCAAGATGGCTCCCCTGAGAATCCTCTCATTCGATATCGAGTGCGCCGGGCGAAAGGGCATCTTTCCCGAAGCCAATCACGACTCCGTGATCCAGATCGCAAACGTCGTCACCAAATATGGTGACAAGAAGCCCTTCGTCCGAAACGTCTTCTGCCTGGACACGACTAGCCCCATCGTCGCCACGCAAATCCTGGCGTTCGACAAGGAGGAGAAAATGCTCTCATCATGGAAGGACTTTCTCCAAAAGGTGGATCCGGATATCATCACGGGCTACAACATTGCCAACTTCGATTTCCCCTACCTTCTGGACCGAGCCAGGCACCTCAAAGTCCATGGCTTTGAGTACTGGTCCCGCACCCATGTCAAGTCCGTATCGAAGGAGACCAACTTCTCCAGCAAACAGATGGGCAACCGTGACACCAAGGCCACGAACACGAACGGACGACTTCAGCTCGACTTGCTGCAGTTGATCCAGCGTGATCACCAACTGCGGAGTTACACGCTGAACTCTGTCTGCTCCCACTTTCTCGGCGAGCAGAAGGAGGACGTCCATCACTCCATGATCACAGAGCTTTTCGAAGGAACCCCCGAGTCGAGACGCAGACTGGCACTCTACTGTCTCAAGGACGCATACCTCCCTCAGAGATTGATGGACAAGCTGTCTTGCCTCGAAAACTACACCGAAATGGCGAGAGTCACAGGCGTCCCTTTCAACTTCCTCCTCGCAAGAGGCCAGCAAGTGAAATTCTTGAGTCAGCTCTGCCGCAAGGCTCTGGAGCAAAAGCTGGTCATTCCCAACGTGAGGTCCGAGTCGTCCGAAGAGCAGTACGAGGGCGCCACCGTCATTGAGCCCACCAGGGGCTACTACGACGTGCCCATTGCCACCCTGGATTTTGCGTCCCTGTATCCCAGCATCATCCAGGCCCACAATCTCTGCTACACCACTCTGGTCAAGAAGAAGGATATTGAGAAGTGGAGCCTCAAGAAGGATGAGGACTACGTGGTGACACCCAACGGGGACATGTTCGTCACCACGAAGAAGAGGAAGGGCTTGCTGGCGCAGATTTTGGAGGAACTGCTCACGGCCAGGAAACAGGCCAAGCGCGAGCTGGCCGCCGAGACGGACCCCTTCAAGAAGGCCGTGCTGAATGGCCGACAGCTGGCTTTGAAGATCAGCGCCAACTCTGTCTACGGCTTGACAGGTGCTACGAACGGCAAGCTTCCCTGCCTGGAAATTGCCAGCAGCACAACCAGTTACGGCCGGCAAATGATTGAGAAGACGAAGCAGGAGGTCGAGAAGCGGTATTGCATCGCAAACGGCTACTCCCACGACGCCCAGGTCATCTACGGCGACACCGATTCCGTCATGGTCAAGTTCGGGACCAAGGACCTGGCGGAAGCCATGAAGCTCGGCGAGGATGCTTCTCAGTTTGTCTCGAGCAAGTTCGTCAAGCCCATCAAGCTGGAGTTCGAGAAGGTCTACTTCCCCTACCTTCTCATCAACAAAAAGCGTTACGCCGGGCTCTACTGGACAAAGCCAGACAAGCACGACAAGATGGACACCAAGGGTATCGAGACAGTTCGGCGTGACAACTGCCTGCTGGTGCAAACCGTCATTGAGAAGGTGCTGAGGATGATCCTCATCGACCAAGATGTGCCAGGCGCACAAGAGTATGTCAAGCCACCCGCTCCATCGTTATTCCTTGTTAACCAGCCACCACAAGATACGTCAAGGACACCATCGCCGAGCTCCTGCAGAACAAGGTCGACATGTCCAAGCTCGTCATCACTAAAGCCCTGACCAAGGACGACTACGCCGCAAAGCAAGCGCACGTTGAACTCGCCCAGCGGATGAAGAAACGCGACGCCGGTTCCGCTCCGGGTCTCGGCGACCGTGTCGCCTATGTCATGGTCAAGGGCGCCGCCGGGTCCAAGAACTTTGAGCGCTCCGAGGACCCCATCTACGTGCTCGAACACAACGTCCCCATCGACACCAAGTACTACCTCGACAACCAGCTGGCCAAGCCCCTCGGCCGCATCTTCGAGCCCATCCTCGGCGAGACCAAGGCCAAGTCCCTCCTGACGGGCGCCCACACCCGCGCCATCTCGGTTGCAGCACCCACCGTCGGCGGGCTGATGAAGTTTGCCAAGAAGACGCAGACTTGCATGGGCTGCAAGAAGCCGCTGACGGGCAAGGAAGAGAGCCAGGGCGCTGTCTGCGAGAACGACGCGCCGCGCATCGGAGAGCTGTACAAGAAGACGCTCGACAAGGTGTCGGACCTGGAGGTGCGGTTTGGGAGACTGTGGACGCAGTGCCAGCGGTGCCAGGGGAGCATGCACTGCGAGGTCATCTGCAGCAGCAAGGATTGCCCCATCTTTTATATGCGCATGAAGGCGAAGAAGGATCTGGAGGACGGGAACAAGGAGTTGAAGAGGTTTGACTTTGATCAGGCTGCTATCTGGTAATGGGGGATGGATGGATGGATGGATGGATGGTGGGGAGGCGAAACTGGGAATTGTGGGTTATGTATTTTGATATCACGAGGCAAAGGCGCTTGGAGCATAATGGGATCATATTTTATGGATGGGGTTTGGAATGATCTGACGTTACTCTGTAGAGGTAAGGCATTGTGACCTGGTGCATATCTTGTTCCGTATGGATATCTTGGTTGCCCTGAAGTGCAGTGGGAGTTGGTTGAATAACTGATTGTTTTGTTGATACTGAACTCACACCACTACTACTTGGTCCAGCCAAATGAAAACCTTGTCCCCTTGACTTGTGCCTTATCCAATGGCTTCCATGTCCCGAGACGGCCAGTATAGAACGACAGAAGTGAGAGAAACGCCCGACCCAAACCGTTGCCAACCACCGAAAACCCAAGTGCCCAAACAGATGATATCCAAAATCCCAGCAAGAACACGTCTTCCCATCCACCCACTCACTCATAATCATACACATACCTCACAAACTTAGAACAACAACTCTCCCCCGTGCACCATCGCCTTGAACCTATCGTCGGGCTCCTCAAACCGATAGGCCTCCCCCCTCGTCACGCGGTCGACCTCCTCCCTGACAAAAGGATAGACGTCCTTCCAGGCGTTGCGCCCCATCCAGCCGTCCAGATGGCCATAGCCGGGCACGACCTTCCTCTTGTACTCGCCGTCCTCAAAGGTGTCGCACAGCGTCTCGTAGGTCCGCTCGGTGGCCTCGGGCGACAGCACGGCATTGTCGCCGCCGACCCACAGCATGATGGGGATGCCGCGCAGGCGCTCGATGTTGTCGGGCGTGGTCAGGCGCTCGTACTTGGGCGCGTTGCTCATGACGTGGCCGTCGTAGCCCATTTTCATGAGCAGGTTGAGCAGGCGCATGTTGACGCCGCCGAAGAAGCGATCGATCTGCCGGTGCGTCGCCTCGTTCAGGTTGTTGTGGTTCCAGCACCGCCCGAAGACGAGCGACGTGCGGTGGCACGCCGCGTTGTTGCACATCTCGCGCCGCGCCTGCGGGTACAGCCGCAGGAGCTGGTTGACCGCCTTCTGCACGAGCGTGTCGTGGTGCGACGTGCTGCACGAGAACCAGCTGCCCGCGACGAGCCGGTAGAACTTGTCCAGCGGGATCGGCCCCGCCACCACCTTGGCCATGTTGGTGGGCCCCCAGAGCGGGTTCATGAAGACCTGCGAGCAGTTGATGCCGAGGATCCACGAGGTCGGGATCGTGCCGTCCAGCAGGCCCGACGAGAAGGCCACGCTGCCCATGCAGTGCGCGATGGTGTAGATCTTGGCCGGGCCGTGGGCCTCGCGGATGTGCTCGAGGCAGGCGCGCAGGTCGAGCCGGGCGTCGAAGGTCGTCGAGAGGTTGCCGGCGATCATGAGCTGGCTGATGCGGTGGACCGTGACGAAGACGCGGTAGCCGGCGCGCGTGAAGTAGTTGACGGCGTTGTAGGGGATGGTGGGCAGCGCGTAGATCTGGTGGTCGACCGAGGCGCCGGGGATCATGAAGAGGTTGCGGATGTTCTTCGGGTCGTTGCCTGGGACGTGGGTGGGCTCCCAGATGTGCATCCGCGAGCACACGTGGTCCGAGGCGACGATGTCGACCGACTTGGTGGGCGGCGTGTTGTTGACGAAGCCGCTGAAGGTCTGGGTGGGATACTGCAACGACGTGAGGGGCGCGAGGAAGAGGGACAGCGACTTGCGGGTGAAGTAGGTCAGGAAGCTGGCGGCGCTGATGGCCTTCTTGACCAAGCTGCTGCCCGTGGGAGTCATGGTGTTGATCTGCGAGAGGAAATCGGCCGGCTGGATGTGCATCATGCCCTTGGCGATGACGGCACCGCGACGCCAGGCGTCCTCGTCGTCGAGATCGGCACACATGCCCGACACATGCTCGCTGACGGTCACGTACAGGGTGCTGGTGGCCTTCCAGAACTGGAACGGGGCCAGGGCAACTGACGAGTCAACCACCTTGTAGCCGTGGAAGTGCAGCTTCCGGCCGTTGACACCCGTCATGTCGAAGTCGTATGTCAGGTTCCGCGTGCCCGGCGCCTTGTTGTTGAGCATGAAGAGGTTGAACTCGCCGCGCTGAACCATGAAGGGCGACCCCGGGATAGCCGGGCAGACAAAGGTGCCCGTCAACATGCCCCGGTGCTGCGAGTGGTTGATCAGCTCCTGCGTGTCGAACGCCTGCACGCTCAAGAAGAAGCGGGCGCTCTCGCAGAGCGACTTGGCCACGCGGTGGGCCAGCTCGTACGTCTCCTGGTTGTCCTCGACCAGGTTCCTGTCGTGGTGGATGAAGCCAGACATGACCTCGGTGAAGCCGATGCCGCTCGCGCTGATCTCGCGTGCCGCGCGGATGACCTTGTCGGCCGCGCTAATGCTCTCCTGCTCTTCCATGGCCTTGACCTGCTCGCGCTTCTGACTCGGCCGGTCGTGCACCGGAGCATGCTGCGGCTCCCCGAGCAGGTCGAGGATATCGTTCTTCTCCTCGCTGATGGTGAGGCCCTGAGACTTGGCATATGCCTCGACAGACCGCTCAGCCAGCGCGGCGATCGTAGCAAAGGGGTTGGCGCCCAACGCCGTGGGGATCACCGAGCCGTCCGTCACGATCAGCCCGCCATGGGTCTCCGCCCCCCTTCCGCTGAATAGTTGGCCCACGTGGTTGGTTACACCGGTCCTACCAGTGTTGTCCCGAGCCATGCAAGCTCCGCTGCAAGTCTGTAATTAGGCCATGTTCTGAGACGGGTAGCACAAAAGGGGCAACGGGGCGGAATGTTACATACCCGATGGGATGGACCGTGATCTCCTGCCCCAGCAGCTCGACAAAGGGGCTCTGTACGAGGGTGCCACCCACGACTTCGGTAGCCTGCTCAAGAAGCTTATTAAGCTTCTTGACGTGGTGGCTGCGAGAAACGCCGAGGAATTCAAGCATGGGCTTGTCATCCTTGAGCGTCAGCACGGCTTGGTTGCCTACTAGTCGTCAGCATTGCGAACCTCGATACTTGTTGTTGTCGTTGCTCAGGGGGTCTTACTGTCGTGGGACATGACGAGGTACACCTGAGTCCTCTCAACGGCACCCTTCTTGAAGTACGGGCCCAGGAACCTGCTGCCGTACCTTGCCAGGGCAGCCTGGGTCTTCTGGGCGAAGGTCTCGTCCTCGTCCTCTTTCTTTCCGGGCATAAGGTCCAGCATGGCCTGGAAGAGGGGGGCCAGAGCGTGAGGTATGGCCCCTTCCTCAATGACGAAGCCGTCCAGGGGATTGTCATTGCCCTCCCTGCAGTCGATGACGCTGGTGATGGTCGGCCCGATGGGATTGTATGGCGAGGGGTGCTCCCGTCCGAGGGCGTTTGCGGTCTCGTCGGTGTTATAACTGGGATCGATCCGTCAACAAGAGTCCCTCAGGTCTCATCCACCTTTAGTACGAGTTAGTACTCACCCGAACGCCAGCATATCGCCGTTGCCACTCATGTGCTGTCCCACCAAGTCGCTCATCTCGAGTCCCATGGCCTTGCTCCGAAGGAGGATCTCGGTCGAGGCAATAGCACCGGCGCCGAGGAAAACGGCCTTCCTCGCATGCACCCACATAAGGTCGCCATGCAGGTTGGCCTTGAACAGCCCCCTATTCCGGCCGTGCCAGGCAAAGTAGACGCGGTATCCCTCGTCGTTCTTGACCTTTTCGATGTAGCGAACCTCGCACTCGCAAAAGATCTCGGCGCCCCAGTTCCAGGCGTCGGCGACGTAGGTGACGAGCGTAGAGTTCTTGGAGCCATCGTTGACCCCTGTGGTGTCCTGGCCGGTGAGCGCCGACGGCATCATCTCGACGCCGCAGCTGTTGGGGCCGTTGACGAAGCGGGTTGTTTGCCGCACTCGCTTGAACTTGTGCCCCAGGCCCAGCAGCTCGGCCTGCTTCTGGAGCAGCTTCGCCTTGGGCAGCTCTGGCCACTCTGCCGGGTACTCCTCGGGCTCGAGGACGTCTGCCACCTTCTTGTAGTCTAAGACATTTGGGTCAGTCAGCGAACTCGGCCTCCTGTGCCGATCACGGCAAGACTTACACTCGTCCAACGCATCCACGTTCTCTCGGATCTCGGGCGGCCACGCCTTCATGGCCAACGTCTTCTTGTCCGCCTCCATAAACACATTTGCATTAATCAGACTCGTCCCACCAAGACCTATCCCCCAGCCAACGGTCAGCAAT
>FJWA01010046.1_pt1 | contig 10177 bp, 7 predicted proteins | sample 1011891 | NCBI WGS metagenome assembly FJWA01 (sample SAMEA3912450, study PRJEB9761) | metagenome | biome: forest; material: soil | place: USA | collected 2011-06-22 | depth 0.1 m
GCCGAGACCGCCGCCCGCGCCGGTGACGACAACGACCTGGCCGTCGTATCGCAATTGCTCCGCCATTCTGTTTCTGTGAATCTGGGGGTAGACGTGTGTCGGAATGGGGAGGAAAGGCGGGAAATGGCGGAATGAGAGGATTATTAGGTTGGAGGTGGAATGCAGCACCAGGAAGCCACGAAGCCCGGATGCGTTGCAGCTCTATAAGAATAATACCGGTACATGGCAGGCACGTTGACGTCGGCAAGTGCTGTCACTGCTGAGCTGCCGGGGCCTGTTAAGCCGAGGCAATACGGCTCGTCTCTGGCACTTGCGCAGCGCATCCCCACTGTTAGCCAGCATTGCCGAGAGCGGGGATGCTGGCCGAAGGACGGGGATTCTTCACATGCCATCCGCTCCGAGCATCCACCCCCAAGTCGCGGGCTGGCCAATCAGTCGAGGTCAGCTCGGCGGGTGACCTTTTCCCTGTTCCTCCGGTTCGAACAGGTTGCTCTGGATTCCAGGCTCTGCGAGAGCCAGCTCTGCCTAGGTCGACTCAGCAGTGTGCCTAGGCAGGAATCTGGGCCGGCATTCATCGGTTATATTCTGTTGCCAGGCTAGAAATAACCTTAATGCTGCTGGGTAACTGATGCTCCCTCGGACAGTCCGGAATGAGGGAGACAGCATCGTCCATCAAGGTGCCAACGCAGTCCTCGGCCGGCCATCACATGAGTCTGGGTTTCGGACGCAAGCGAGGTCCAAGGTGTTGCATCCACAACGCATTGATAATTACTGACCACTGCGAAACTCGGGATTCGATACATACACGAGACAGGGCATCTCGGAGTGTTTTTATGCTCATTTTTTGTGTTATTTTCCTTTGTCAACCCTCGCTGCAGTCCCTGCATCTATTCTGTCCACCGAGCTGGTCTGATCGAGGCTAATTCCCCCACATCGACAGCGCACTAGATTTCCCCACGAAACCCCAACTCCCCGCAATTGAAACCCCCAAGCCGGTCCCGCTGTCGTCATCCCTTCAAAAATGTCCGAAAATGCCACCTCTCACACCCATTTCCACCCGTCTCGAATCGGACGAGGCTGCAGCGCAACGACTGGCCGGAACAACCACGCCACATTTATGCCCGCATGCCCAACCGTGATGCAGCAAATGACGGCCAGCTGACACCGGAAAAGGAAAAAAGAGAAGAAAAAGAGGTGGAGGAAGAAGAGAAAAAGAGGGGGAAAAGAAGGGGAAAAGCCATGGCAGCCCCCGATGCGCCCACCGATGCACCCCCGCCGACAGCGCCCATAGTCGACGACAAGTCCCCCATCTGCATCCCCTTCATTCTGTCTCACCTCGCCAATCACAGAAAACAGCACGCGGGCGAGGCCAACCCGCGACCCTTGATCGTGGGGCTAAACGGCGTTCAGGGCGTCGGCAAGACAACCCTCGTGCGCGCCCTGGCCCAGACCCTGCAGGAGCGCGAGGGCGTGCCGACGCTGGTGGTCAGCATCGACGACTTCTACCTCACCCACGCCGACCAGCGGTCCCTCGCCGCCACCCACCCGGACAACGCCCTCATCCAGCACCGCGGCGAGCCCGGAACCCACGACCTCCCCCTCCTCAACACCTTCCTCACCTCGCTCCTGGCCAACCACCACCCCACCCCGATTCCGCAGTACTCCAAATCCGCCTTCTCCGGCCAGGGCGACCGCCTCCCGGCCTCCCTCTGGCCGTCCACCTCCCCCACCAACCCACCACATATCGTCCTCCTCGAGGGCTGGTGCATCGGCTTCCGCCCGCTGCCCGCCTCCGAGGTGCAATCCCGCCACGCCTCTCCCACCGACAACCGCACGCTCCACCTCCACCCCCTCGCCTCCCTCCTCTTCATCAACGACCAACTGCGCGGGTATGACGCCCTGGTCAACCAGCGGCTGGACGCCTTCGTGCACATCGACGCCAAAGACACCGAGTGGGTGTACGCGTGGCGGGCGGAGCAGGAGGCGCAGCTGCGGCGGGAGACGGGCGGGCTCGGGATGGACGAGGACGAGGTGCGCCGGTTCGTCGACGGGTACTACCCCGCGTACGAGCTGTTTGCCGAGGGGGTGAGGAAGGGGGTGTTTGGTGGGGAGAAGGGGAGGGAAGGGAGGCAGTTGAGGGTTGTGGTAGGGAGGAATCGGAGGGTTGTGGGGAGTGAGGTTATTTGATAGTGATGAGCTTGTTCCGTCTGTTTTTTTTTTGGGAAGAAAAAAATGATTACCAAGAAATAATCTACATGAGAATAATACAGCCACGTAGCGTGCCGTGTCGCCTATGTAGCCATCTATGAGAATTGAGTGATAGCCTCCCATGAAGATCACACCACCCGCCCAACTGTATGTCCCTCCCGTCCGTCGTGAGATCGTCAATGTCATGATAAGTCGTCATGATTTTGTTTCTTGGTCGTCAGCTCGTAAGTCATAGCCCAGATGGCGTTGAAAGTTGAAAAAATAACAGCCGCAACGCCGGTACAGCACAGAGCCAAGGAGATGGTTCGTCCTTCGTGTACACACCCCTTGCCGGCCAGCAACATGCTGTCTTGCCGGCCTCTTTTTCCCCGTCTCGCCGCCATTTCCCATTCCACCAAAACGTAAAACCTTCACATGTCCTTTTTCCGTCTTCTTCTAAAACTCCACCTCGACATCCTTCCCCTCCATCATCGTCTGACCCTCCTGCTTCAAATCCTCCAGCGTGCGCTCGATCCCCTCCATCTTCCCCCTGACGGCCTCCTCACGGGCGGCAACCTCGTCCTCGAACCGCCTGACGAGCAGCCTCTTGGCGCGGCGGGCCTGCTTGAGCCGCTTGACGACGCCGCCAAACTGCTCCAGGAACCAGTCGCCGGCCTCGTCCCACTCGTCGACCGACACGCGGGTGAAGAACTCGTGCTGGTCCATGCTGCCCTGGCTCCGGTAGTGCTCCAGGCGCTCCTCGATGGTGCCACCCGCCGGCGGCAAGGTGGCGGGCGGCTGCAGCGCCGCGGCCGTCTGCGGGTCGAAGTCGAAGGATTGGTTGTTCAGGCTGGCGTAGTTCATGGCGTGGAGCTCGGCGTCGTTGTAGTCGAGGCTCTGCCGGCGCTTGCGAGAGGCCGAGGCGGAGGTGGATTGGGGCGGCGGCCCTTTGGAGGGGGATCTGAGTCGCCGGCTGGCGGTGCGGCCGAAAGGCGGGGGCGCCTCTTTGAGCGGGCTGCTGGTGTTGCTGAGGGCTGCGAATAGGGGTTGCGGTTGCAGCAGAGGGCGGTTGGCCCGCGGTGTGCGCTGGAGGGCTTCCTGGAGCGCCTGGGCGTCGACTGCTGCTGTGCTTGGGGCAACGACGGCCGCCTTAGTGTCGTCAAAGTCGAGGTCGTCGAAGTCAAGGGGTGTTAGATTGTCGAACAGGGTGGAGCGATTGTGCTGCAGCTCGTGCTCCTGCTCCATCTGCCGCTTCTTTTCTCGTTCCAGTTCCCGCTCCCGCTCCCGCCCCCGTTCCCGCTGACGCGAGCGGTCGCGGGCGAGCCGCTCCTGTAACCTGATCCTGTCGATATGGCTGGCGCCAGCCTGCTGCTGCTGCTGCTGCTGCTGCTGCTGCTGCCTCTCGGGGGACAGGCTCACGGTTTGGGACGTTGGCGAATAGCCCGGAGCCTCCCTGTCGGACGAGGCGTTGCTCTTGACGTCGCGGTTGTCTCGGTAGGCCAGCCTGGTGCGCCGTAGCCCGCTGCCCTTGGTGGGCGTGTCGTAGAGCTGGCGGGCCTCATAATATACGTCGTCCTGCTTGACGCTCTGGTCGTCAAAGATGCTGCCCGAGACGGCATTGTTGGCGGTCACGGGAGCGGCGTCCGACACCTTCTTGACGCTGGCTGGCGGGAGGACCTTGAGGATGCCGTTCTCGCCAATAACAAACGGCAGGTTCTCGTCGTGCTTGGGCTGGGTCTGCGTCCGGGCGGTGGGAGGAGCGGGGAGGGCCCTCTGGGGGGGCGGAACGTCGCTGTAGTGGCGGGCGTGGCCTCCCTGGGGCACACGCAACCTCTCCGACGCAGCAGCAGCAGTCCTGCTCTCGTTGTCGCCAAACATGGAGGCCACGGTGGAGTCTTCCCAGGCGTTGTGGCCGCCCCCGCGCTGGGCCTCTCGCGCCGTGTCGGATGCGGACGTCCGGGTCCGCTGCATGGGGTGGTAGTGCGTTGCAGGGAGACTCATGGTCGCGGTTGGTTGCGGTGCCGACGCGTAGCGGGCCCTGGGCACGGGTATTGACCTGGCAGTCGTGGCAGCGGCCGTGGCAATGGCACCCCCGGCAGCCGTCGGCGGTCGGTCAGAGGGCGGGGATTGTTGCTGTCGTTGTGGCTGCTGCGGTTGCTGCTGTGGTTGTTGTTCTTGCCGCGTCGCGATGATCTCTGGTGGGGGCTGCAGCTGGGAAAGATGGGCATGGTGCTGGCCAGCCTGGCCTGTCGCGTGCCGAGAAACTGCCACAGCGGGTGCGGGCGGTGCAGGCAGGCCCATTAGCGCGATGCCGCTGCCGCCCGCCCTGGCGCTGCTAGTGCTCGCCGTCGCGGGGCCACGCACCGTGCCATCGCCCTGTCGCATAAACAGGCTGATCGATCCCAGTTTCTTCTTCGTCGTTGGCATCATACTCAAGCGCATTGACACGGAGGACGGGGAGGCAAGCAACGTTGCGACCTGGAGTAAAACGACTGGCGGTGATGGGGGGCATGCGGTGTGCCGTAACGTGAGGCGGGGATTTGTTTATTTGTTTACGTGTAGACAGGACAGGACAGGATAGGGGAGCGGAGGGAGGGAGGGGAACACTCAGGACTGGCTGAGAGCTGGACAGAGAGGTCAGACAACAACAAAGCGCACGCCCGCCCGGACGAGCCGCGACTCGACTCGGGGTTATGTACTTGTTTTCGGGTTCTGCTCCTGAGACGCAGAGACGACGTTGGGCTTTCGCCTGCGATTCGACGGGGACCTGGATTGGGGCAAACGGTGCAGCAAGTGGGTGTGGGAGGTCGGCAGCATCCAGAGTGCGTGGTTCCAATCGCGGCGGTCGACCGCTTTTCCTTGGGCTGGGGGCCCTGCAGGGGGTCTGGCGCGAGGTCGACGCGCTAATTTTCGTCTCCCACACGCTGTCAGGTGAGCGACAGACCACCGATGCAGGGCCCGCCAGAATGGTCCCCACCAGGGTCCAGCTGCCTGCGCCATGCTAAAAGTGCTAAAAGGCAGCGCCAGTCACTGTCACCAATTTCTTCCTCCTGCAGCCATCGCCGGCTCTGACAGGCTGCCCCGTTCTGCTTCCGCCTGCACCTCGCTGCACCTCGCTGCACCTCGCCTGTACCCCACGTCGTCCAAACTGCCTGCTAATTATGGCAACACGGCTAATCGCACCTCTGCATGTTGTGAGTTGTCCTGGGTGCCAGAATATCCAAACAAGCCCAGTTTCCGAGACTGAAATCCGGGTCTAGATGCTGACAGTTGCGCCTGTGCCCTTAGCCGAGTCTCGGATGCTGAATGCTCAGCCTTGACTGCCTGTGCTTCAACCTCAAGCCCCATGCCTCGGCAGGGTTGGGTGACACTTGGCTTGTCGGATCTCTTGCGCCCACGGGCTCCTGATGGGGGCTTCTCAACCCAAACACGGCCCATGAAAGACCTACCGGTATTCTGTACTCCGTGAATGCACATGGGGCCCCATTCAAAGGCTCGGGGGCCTCGTCGAGTCATTCCGTTGTTGTCGGTCCTTCCTCTCCCGTTGTCGGCTGCCGAGAACAGAGAAGATATCCTCAAAACCAATGCCCGTGCGCTTCCTCCAGATGAACCATGCAGCCGAAGCATGCATGTCAAGATGCACAAGCGGAAACAGCCAGTGGGATGCGTCGCCGAGACGGGCGACCGTTGGGACATCCCCCTTACCCCTTTCGGCAACCTGCAGTTAGACTCCGGCTCCGCAATTCCATCTTGGGGTGGTCCCCTACCCATCCCCATCACCAACCTCGACCGTCGCAGGTATGCTTGGCCGTTGAGGGCATGTTTGCGAGGAAGCCTGAAGCCTTCCCTGCGGCCGTTGCTGTGGCAGGTTGCCCTTGAGACTTGGACCTCATCGTCGACGCTGGAGCTTGGGGCTTGTTGCGTTTCAGCCCACGACAACCCTGTCGTGCTATAGCAGCCCGGTCATCAGGGAACGATGCGTTTGTTGGGTGGCCAGCCCGAGCGAGCTGTGGTTGAAGTCCTCAGCAAAGCTTGGGTCAAACGGTGACGGCATTTGATTCCGGTCGCGACCTGGTGGACACCACGCGGTTAATAGGGTGATCGACGGCGGGATTATGGAAGAGCTGCAGCTGCATCAAGGCTTCCATGATCCTCGCCGGCAGCCCCACATGGCGTGCTGAACTGCTGACGGACACCTTACTGTGTAGGGTCTAAGTCCTGCGGAACGACTCGCGTGTCGAGTTCCAGGTGGGCCGCTCATCACAGAACGTGCCACCTCGCCTCCTTGTTAAAGCAGCATCGACAAGCAGAGCACAGCATTTTCAAAGTCCTGGTGCCAAGGGTCCACCAGTCGGTCTCCCATGGTTATCGATGGACACACTTCCGGGGAATACTCACCTCTCACACACACACACCACCCGTTTCTTATCAGGGCTCCAGCTGTGGCTCAATTGAACCTGCCCTCTGCTCATCACATGATAGCACCAGGCTGCAGGCTGGCACTGGGTCACAACATTCAGTTTCACGCCGTTCTCGGCTCGACTGTCGCTTTCATCCCGTCGTCGTTCGTCGGCTACTTTGAACTGAGCGAGATCGACCGTCAGCCTCAGCTTCCAAAGTACATAGCCCCTCAGATCATCCGTTGATGCGAGGTGGTGCTCTGGCCAGGGACACCCGGGTTCCTGCTCTGCACCAAAGCCACGACAACCACAGATCAGGATTGCCGGCTAGTCCAAAGCGGCCAACTGGCCGATGCAGCGAGTTTCATCACCCTCCTCGATCAAAATGCTGCGGCGGGTTTCGCATCTCCCTGGAATATACAACGCGTTTCATGCCGATATCCACTTTTCCCGGTGGTCGCAGCCGATCCCCCGCCCTGCCTACCAATAACGCGTCTGGATCCCCAGATACACAGCACATACCAATGCGCCCAAAGGACGCGTGTTCGTTCTTGGATCCGCGCCGCAATGAGATGACATGTCGTCAACGGTCGGGTCGCAGAGGTGACCAAGAGGCTCGTCCATTGCAATCAGTGTGATGTGAAGCTTCGACTGAGAAACCCATCCTCGGGTTCCGGAATCAGCACCTTGAGACTGCCCCTGCTCCTACATGGGCCTCGGGTACCGGTATTGGCTGGTCCGCTATCGATAGTGGGCTGTTGGGGGCGGGGGGGTTGCCCCCAGATCCTCAGGCGGCAGCTTTCCGATCCATGTCCCTGCTCCCGATCACCGTTGACGGTCCAGGGCTCGGGACTGAGGCTCGGGACCCTTCAACGAGCTCGTGAAGTCACCATGGATGGAACTGCATAATTAAGGTGCATATCCGCCAATACCGGCAAAATCACCACAATGCCTTGAACATGTCAGCGTCTCCCCAGTGTCGACAGGAGCGCGGGCATGGTTTGTGGGAAAACCTGGATGGGCTCGCCTCGACGTTCGTCGTTCCTGGATCCGAACGGCGTGTGTTTCGACCTGGATGAGCCACAGCCAGGATGGCCAAACTACCTACGTTGTGGTCAAACTACCTAATCAAGCCTGGACCACCGAGCGAGCTGCAAATTACAAGGATAGGCGGGCGGGGGAGGAGTGCTGCTGGTGGTGGTGTGGTGTGGGCCCTGATTTCTGCAGAGGGCATGGGAATGAAAGTCCTCGTGTAGATGTCGGTTCGAACATTCCCAAGCCTAAAGCGCTGACCAATCCTGACATCTGTCGTGGCATCATGTCTCTCAGGGTGGATGATGGATGGGTTCACAACGGTATCCGTGTCGGTCGGTCTCGAACCCTTCTAGAGCCGCCGTTTTAGTCCTCTCCGGGATGCAAGCGTCGCGCCCCATGCAACAGCCCTGGTCAGAAGCTCTCCTGCACCCCGGGGTAGCGGCTCTCGTGCTAAGTTTGATGCTTGTCTGGACCTAACCATGCCAACACTGTCATGCTGGTCGAAACATTGACCAGGGCAACTACAAGCATGCCCATGTCCGGGAGCCATCGACAGGCAGCGGACCGCTTGTGGAATCTGGGATTTTGTCATGGGCCAAAACCAGGGGGAGGGTTATTTTGGGCCTTCCCCAGGAATCACCCCGCTGGCATATAAGATGGGTAGGTAACATCAGTGCCGGCGGCTCTGATTCTCCCCCTTCCCTAGTTCTCTTCCACCGACCAACCGGCTTGATAGGGGAAACCTGGAGCATCCTTGACCCTTACCACATAACGCAGCTTCGCTAACACCCCACCGCACCGCTGCCTGCCTGGCCACACTGCCTGGCCAGTCTTCCCCTCGGCCCTCCCCTCCATACCTCACTGGGTACCTTAGTCTCGCTTGGAGAAATCAAGGGCTGCGATTTCTTCCAAGACACACACATACCTCGTCTTCCGGCTGAAGTCACCGAGCCACTTGTCTGACGACATCACAACCATCCACGATCCCCAACCGTCGCCGGGCGAGAGGAGCCTATCCCACGGTAAGACGAGTCCCCTCCTTCATCTTGCTAAGCGCCAGAAAGCGAAGCCAGTTCCCCGCCTTTTTGTCTATCCAGCACGCGTTCCACCCTTCGGCGAGGTCCTGGCTCCCTCCGCCTTTCAGAGATTTCCCTCCCAAATCCAAATTCCTCCTGGCACCCTCACTGGCCCCAGCAAACACGCGCACAACACGCCTCAGCAGCCTTGTGTCCTTTTTGGCTCCTGGACCGCCAGAACCCCCGCACCAGCTGACAAGCAAACACCCAGAAATTTGAGAAAACTCCCCGCGAATCCAAAATGTCAAAGTTGTTTATTGGGTAAGAGGCTCGAAAACCCGGGGTGCTTGCTGCCAGGCCACGTCGGGGTCGTCAAACCACCAACTAACGCGGGCGCAGTGGCCTCGCATGGCACACTGAAGAAACGACGTTGAGACAGAAGTTTGAAGAGTATGGGGTGGTGGAAGAAGCAGTATGTTGCCGTGCGCTTTTCATTTCGATGCGGCGTCCTTCCTCGACCCTGCTGCGCTTGGGAGGGGAGAGAGCTGTCGCTCCAAGGGTCCCTGCTCCGGGAGCCCGCCAGCGTGGCATGTCGTTGTTTTCTGTGGCAGGCAGAACCTAATAGATTTCTTGCCAGGTGGTTGTCAAAGATCGCGACACCGGCCGTAGTAGAGGCTTCGGTTTCGTGCGATACACCAACGAGGAGGATGCGCAGAAAGCCATCGCGGCCATGAACAACATCGAGTAAGTCGCCTCCGGTGACTTCCCGCTCATCCGGCCGACCGGGCACTAACCAAACGGCCCAGGTTCGACGGACGACAGATCCGTGTCGACAAGGCCTCGGACACTGGTCCCAAGGGCGGTGGACGAGGAGGCGCTTCGTCGGGCTACGGCCGAGGCGGCTTCGCCTCGATGCCGGTCGCCAGCGGACCCGTCCCAGGGATTGCGTACGGTACCCAGGCGCCATACGGAATGCCGCCGAATATGTATCACCAGCCGTACGGACGCGGATACCCTCCGGCTGCTCCGGCAGGATACGCCGCACCCCCGCAAGGTATGTTGGGAGATGAAAGGAAGCACAGGAGAGGATGAGAGTCCTGACGAGGGCTAGCATGGGCGGTGCATCCCTACGGATACGCCGATCCGACGCAGCAGGGTCAACAACTCCCTCAGCAGCAGAACCAAGGCCCCGGGCAGGGCGGGTACTAGGGACGGCCGCCTCCGGGTTGACGAGCCTCCAAGGAGTGACTGCGTCTCGAAAGAGGAGCGCCAACGCGAAAGGAGAACCAGTAACCGATAGAGTATCAACGACGACGACGACGACGACGACGACGATGAAAAGGAGTTTACATACCTCGAGCCCCGTTTTTTCTGCCATTCATGCTCGGCCCTGAGATTGCCCGTCGAAAGATGCTGTACGATCAGACGTTGTTGCTCTGTGACGATCGACCGCAAGATACCCCTGCGCGCTGTTCTTTTCTCTCCTGGCTGCTGGCTTCGAGTTTTGCGCCATCAGTCGGGTTGGCTGAATGATTATCT
>FJWA01009401.1_pt1 | contig 10173 bp, 7 predicted proteins | sample 1011891 | NCBI WGS metagenome assembly FJWA01 (sample SAMEA3912450, study PRJEB9761) | metagenome | biome: forest; material: soil | place: USA | collected 2011-06-22 | depth 0.1 m
GGGGAGGGGGGGATTTTGGAGGAGGCTTGACCCTTTTTTTTTTGTTGACCTTGTTTGTTTTTTCTTGCATTCGTTTATTGATTGATGAGGTGGACTGCTTGTGTTTGAGGGAGGGTTGGTATATGATGGGTGATTGTGGATGTTGTTGCGTTGGACATGCGGGTGTTTCACGCGCGATGATGGGGGCAATTTAAGGAGGGGCGGATGCGGTGTTGAGGTGTTGTTGACTTGGGCATGGTGTGGTGCTGTGTTGAACTCTTAATCGGAGGGATACGGAGTACCGAGGAGCACATGTTGGAATGGGATGGGACTGCCTTCTTCTTCCTCTGTCTTGTTGGCCTAGATAAGGACTGGGCTTGGGCTTTTTGGGTGATGATATACCAAGCTCTGTCTTGTTTGTTTTTGCGAGATTTATTTCGTTGGCCAGGAAGTTATATATCCAATGTCGAGGGTTGCTTTGAGAGTCTGGATTCCAGTCACAATTTGTCTCCTGTCAAGACCAAGAAAAAGGGTGGCGGAACGGGCCGCTGATGACCCGCCTCGGAACCATGTCTTGTGCCAGCGGCCCCCCTTGGGAATCGGACTTTGTGACCAGAGCCATTTGGCCTGATCTCATCTGCCCAACAGTATTCTGTACTTACGCAGCGGACGGCTCTTCCGAAGCCGGACAACAGCCGTGTTTCGCCGGAGGGCGAGTGGAGATTCTGGAGGGAAACGGAGACTGGAAGTGGCTGGGCGGGTAAGGGGATCCACAGCGAAAAGTTATCAGATCATCATGATAATCTGCAGCCAATCACAGCGGTGGCCCCCTCCGCGCACGCAGGGATTCGGGCGCCTGATGACCCTGCGGGGGCCGCCGACTGCCCTGCCCCGTCCGCATGCCCCGTCTGCCATCCGCTGGGATCCGATTTTGGGCGCCCGAAAGGAGGGGTTTGCTGATGAGTTCCAGATCGGCATCGGGTGGTGGCCTCAGCCATGGACACACATGGAGGCCTCGGTTCTTATTTTTGTTGGAAAGCCAACTTCCTTTTTCTTTCTCGTTCGCTGCCCGGGGATCATTCCGAGCTGAGGGAGCTGACTAGATCACGTTGCGAGGGACGCAGCGAGAGGACGTGAAAACCTGCCCACCCAAGCCGACCGTTTTGGGCGTGGGGGGAGGTTAGGCAACACAAGGCAGCAGAGCAGCCGAGTGAGTCAAATAATTAACTGCCTGGTCCGTTACAAACAGTAAGTCAGCCAGAGTTCCTAATTCACGACCAATCTTGCCCCTTTCCTGCCCCCAGTCTCTCCCTCGGTGGCGGTCTTGGGATGTGCCTCTTTTCTTGGGCTTCATTTTCTGGCTGCTGCTATCCTCCCAACACTCACCGACCACTCTACAGCGCCAAGAGTTCAAGTTGATGGGGGCGTCGCGGGCAGTCGGCGAACCACGGCGCTTCAAAGAGTAACGTGCCGGAATCGCGGCTGCGGCTGCGGGTGCGGGTGCCTGCTGGTGAGACGCGGCTCACGGCTCACGGCTCATGTCCGACAGACAACACAGCGGAACCATGGCCAAACCCAACGACGGCGACGCCTACGCGCCGCTTTTGTCCGGACACGGCGGCCATGATGAGTACGGCGCAGTGGTCATCGCCGTTTCGGACGGCTCCGAGAGCGGCTGCAACGCGGGGCCCGAGGTCCAGGACGGCGTGCGGCGCATCGAGGCCGTTGCCCGGACGTGGTCGAGAGGGGCCTTGGTGGTCGCTTACATGAGGTTCGTCGACCTCGACCATCACGTTAGACCCTGCCCCGGCGAGTACTGCCGCTGACACAGCAACAGCATCTTCCTCATGGCCTTCACCGTCTCGCTGGAAGGCCAAGTCACATACTCGCTGGCCGCCTTTGCCGTCAGCTCGTTCAACAACCACTCGCTGCTCTCCACCGTCTACGTCGTCCAGGGCGTTGTCAACGGTCTGTCTGTCCCGACCACTCCGTGCTCGCCACTTCTTCCTCGCTGACCTCGATAGCCGTCATCAAACCCCCCATGGCCAAGATCGCCGATGTGTTTGGCCGTCTGGAGGCACTCTGCATCTCCATCCTGCTTTGCGTCCTGGGTTACATCCAGATGGCCGCCTCGCAGAACGTCCAGACCTATGCTTCGGCTCAGATCTTCTACTCGGCCGGATCGACAGGCCTGCAGATCCTGCAGCAGGTCTTCATCGCCGACACCAGCGACTTCATGAACCGCGCCCTCTTCTCCAGCCTGCCCGACAGCCCCTTTCTGGTGACCGTGTGGATTGGTCCCGCCATCGCTGCCGCTATTCTCGCCAACATGTCCTGGCGCGTGGGCTACGCGGTGTGGGCCGTCATCCTGCCCATCGCGTTCCTCCCTCTGGCTCTGAGCCTGTTGCTAAACGGCCGGAAAGCCGAGCGGATGGGCCTGCTCACCACGAAGCGGACGGAACCGGAAAGAGTGGATGACGAGTCCACGGGTGCAACGATAACGCGGCTCTTCCACGACCTCGACGTCGGCGGCACGCTCCTGTTCTCTGCCGGCCTCGCTCTGATCCTGGTTCCCTTGACTCTCGTCTCCCGCTACCAGTCCGGATGGCACGACCCCAAACTATGGCTCATGATCCTCACGGGCATCCTCCTCCTCGTCCTCTTCCCCGTCTGGGAGTCTCGCCCCGATCTGGCCCCGCACCCCCTCCTCCCGCTCCAGCTCCTCAAATCCCGCACCTTCTGCGCCGGCTGCGCCCTCGGCTTCTTCTACTTCGCCGTCTTTTACATCGCCGTCCAGCCCTACTTCTACTCGTACCTCCTCGTGGCCCTCAACCTCCCCGTCTCGCGCGCAGGGCCCATCACGCAAACATTCTCCTTCGCCTCCACCATCGCAGCCCTGGCCGCGTCCCTCCTCATCCGCCGCCTCCGTGCCCCGCGGCCCCGCCCCTTCATCCTCACGGGCGCCGTCCTCTACACCGTGGCCATCGCCATCCTCCTGCACACCCGCACCCGCGCCGCGTCCATCCCCACCCTCTTCGCCGCCCAGACGGCCCTCGGCGCCGGCGCCGGCCTGATGCACGTCGCCACCCAGCTGGTCGTGCAGGCCGCCGCCGCCAGCACCGACACCAACACCCACCAGGGGGCCCAGCAGTACGTGGGCGTGGCGACGGCGGCCTTCCTGACGCTGGTGCAGGTCGGCGCCGCCTGCGGGTCGGCCGTGTCCGGCGCCGTGTGGGGGGCGCTGGTGCCCGGGAAGCTGAGGGCGTACTTGCCGGACGGGGTGAGGGGGGAGGCGGATAAGATCTATGCGAGCGTCGTGGTTGCGTGCAGCTATGCGTGGGGGAGCCCCGAGAGGGAGGCCATTGCGAGGTCGTATCAGGAGACGATTACCGTGTTGTTGTGGGTGGCGCTGGTGGCGTGTGGGCCGGTGTTGGGGATGGCGGCGTTGGTGGGGGATTATCGACTTGATGGGATTGGGAGGGGGATGAGGCGGGTCGAGACGGGAGATTGGGAAGGGAATGATGGAGGTCCGGAAGGTGAGGCGAGGGGGGTGAGGAGGGGGTCGTGGTCATCATGGTGGGGACCATCAAAGGGGAGAGCATCATCGGTTTCTGTTTTGAGCGTGCATAGTCCATAGTGAGGGTGCATCGTTGGATGGTTTACACATAGAGTTTTGGTAGATACCCTGCATTTGTTTGAAGGCATATTATATTATACACACAACGAAGAATTACGATCGCAGGTAAAACGGACCTCTGCTGGACTCGAAAATGGGCCGAAATCACGCACCCCTCCACCGTTCCTCTGCCACTCAAGGCTCCAGACGCTTGGTCTCGATGTGAAACCCAGCCCGGCCCAACCGATCAATAAACGGTTGCCCAAGACAGGCAGGCGTATACACCCCGCCAGGAAGGTCAACATCCTCCTGAAGCAGCGTCGCCGCAGCCTCGGCAAGGAAAATACCCGTCACTGTGAGACCACCCGTCAGCAAGAGTAGGATCTCGTTCAAGACAAATACCGGAGAAACGGAAGCAAAAAGAAGAAAAGAGAAGAAAAACTCACATAAATAAGCACTCCCCCTAAACCAAGCCCGACAAATCGCCCCCTGCCCCTCCCTGCCACCACCATCCACCTTCCCCACCCCGCGATACTCAATCTCATCCCCCATCGCCTTCTCCGCCTCNGGCCCCTCGCCCGGCTGATACACCCGCTTCGCCAGCACCCGCCGCAGCCACGGCGTCGCCACCACCAGCCCAAACACCACCAGGCCAAAGTGCATCGCGACGCCCGTCAGCCAGTTGCGCGGGCGCATGTACTCGCGGAACGAGAAGTTCGGCCCGTAGGCCTGCGCCCTGCGCGAGGGCAGCGTGGCGAGCAGGCCCCAGGTGCGCTGGACCTGCGCGGCGTCGGTGGAGGAGGCCAGGGAGGAGGTGAGCAGCCCCAGGGAGGGGACGGTGACCAGGCCGGTGAGGCGGGTGAGGAGGGAGGGCCTGGGGGGTTTGGTGGTCGGGGCCGGGGCCGGGGAGAGCGCGAAGGGGGCGAGGGCGGCGCGGAGCTCGCGCAGGGTGAAGTTGTCGAGCAGGGTGAAGACGGTGGAGAGGGTGCCGCCCGAGGGCGCGCTCTTGAGGGTGTGCACCGACACGGTCACGTCGCGGGTCGGGAGGGAGAAGGTGGCTCGGTTGAAGGCGGCCAGGCTCCAGGTTACGAGGTCCGGGGGCGCCGACTCGATGCCGATTTGCGGGAACATGAGCGCGCCGGAGGCCTGGGCGGCGGCCTCGTGCTTCTGGAGCATCTTGGCGACGAAGGGGACCTCGCCGGTCACGTCGAGGTAGTGGGTGCCGTTCTCGGCGCAGGCTTGGAAGGCGTGCTCGCCGAGTTTGCCATACGGGCCGACGGTGGTGATGAGGATGAAGGTCTTCTTGGCGAGAGAGGTCAGGTCCGCGTCGGTTAGGTTGCACACCTCGACGCCGGGCTGCGCGCGGTCCGGGTTGAGCTTCTGGCACTCGGCGACAAGACCCTCCAGCTTGGACTGGGAGCGACCGGCGACGGCCCACTTGAGATCGGTGGGCAGATGCGTGGTGATGTACTGGGCCGTGTACTTGCCCGTGTAGCCTGGGTTCGAGTGAGCATGGGCTGGTTTCATGAGTTCTGGGCCAGTATCCTGTACTCACCAGTCGCACCAAAGACGACGAGGTCGTATTGGCGGTTGTGTTGTTTGGACGGCATGGCGGCGGAGGTGAGGTCAGGTTGGAAGGATGCAGGCCGTCGTCTCCACTCGCGTCTGACAGCAGACAGACTGAAGCTATTCCGAGCTTCAAAAACAGCTGGAGTCGGCGGTCTCTCAACTCCCTGTGTTCTTCGGCAAGTTGAAAGCAGGATGCCCCCAATGAAGGACAGCCGAGAAGATTCACTCTCGTATCTTTACAGTGCTAAAATTGACAAAAGGTGGGAGTCGAGTCGACGGCTCAGATTCAATTTGACCCGCTGTTCTCCCTTTCCACTCATCATCGGCCCCGGCAACGGAATGGGCAAAGAGCCCGGCACTTGAGCTACTCTAGACCAAACAGCCTCGCGGCCACACCCACCGGAACAGGAAACCAGGGCCGGTGTTGAAGCTCTCGCCTTTCATCTCTTCTCAGAGAGGGATGGCGAGGGTCGGCGATGTGTCCCAAAACCCTGTGAACGCCCGCATGCAAGCTGCAGTCAACCGCCTGTGAGTGGTCCCGGCCGGCAAGGCACAAGCCCAAAGTTCTGAACTTTGCGGGGCGGACCCCAAAAAAGCAAAGGCAAAACCTGGGAGGCTTGGCTGGCTGGGCTCGCTGGGGTCCTGGTCTTGGCCCCGGTGTTGGTTGCTGGCAGGCTGGGTTGATGCCCCGCCCCGCTTTTCTGGCAGATCCTCGGGAAAACGGTTCTGCCAGATCCCGCGTCTTGCAGCCCCCCTGCCGCACACCAGAAAATTACAGTGCACATTTCTCAAAATCGTCGTCGCCCGCCAACACCTAGCGAGCCGCCCATTTGAAGATCACGTCCAGCACCCTTCAAATCAGTCAAGATGTCCAAGCGCACGAAGAAGGTCGGCATCTCCGGCAAGGTACGTAACTGCAACCATTCCCTTGAGAGGTTTCCTCTTTCCCCGCTGGTGGTGCTGTGCTGTGTGCTGTTGAGCGACCGCTGACACGGGATAATAGTACGGCACAAGGTTCGTGATCCAACATTTCCTAACTTGACTCCCCGATTCACCCTCGACGATACTGCCGTGTACGGTGCCCGATCGGTTGTTCGAACGACGTTGCCTTGGGGAGAAACCTGCCAGTATGGGTGTATGTGGACAGCTCAGTGGGGGGGGAGGGAGCAAGGCGGGTGGGCGCTCAGGCTGCAGAGTCTCTGGATGCCGAACCTGGAGCATTCGATGCACTGGGAGCTGAGAGGGCTGCGAGATGCAGCGATCCTTTGCGTCGGCTGGAGCTGCTTGGCCTTGTTTCCCCCCCGCGGTGAACCAGGCGCGAGACCGATCGGGATGGCCTTTGTCGAGGGCACAACGAGCGATTTGGACCTGGACATGATACTGACTAGAAGCTTAGATACGGTGCCTCGCTCCGTAAGCTGGTCAAGAGTAAGTCTTTGCCATTGTCCTAGTCCAACCGAAATCGCTTGCTGACTGTCCCGTAGAGCAGGAAGTTTCTCAGCACGCCCGGTACACTTGCAGTACGTATTCCCAAGACAACAATCTCACGCCGAGCTCGCGCCATACTCGATAAACCGCCGAACCCGATATGCACTGTGGTCCATGTTGATCTCGTTGACTGACATCTGGCCCCTTTGCCTAGCATTCTGCGGCAAGAACACCGTCCGTCGCTCGGCCGTTGGCATCTGGGTACGTCGGAAAAAAACCCACCAGCCCCCGCAAAACTGGGTTGGGGTAGGCCTTGTGGGCTGGGTTATGGCTGACTCGTTGTTTGCAGGACTGCAAGTCGTGCAAGAAGACCATGGCTGGTGGTGCTTACGTCGTTGCGTGAGTGGACCTGAGCGCCGACCCGCACCAGCCCAGTCGAAGCTAACCGGGCATCTAGGACCCCTGCTGCGGCCGCCATGCGGTCAACTCTCCGCCGTCTCCGCGAGATCACCGAGGTTTAGAGGCTGATTGGGCGAGTTTTTGCTTTCGGGTTTGGTGTCATGGAAAAGGACAACGGAGGCTCTGCGATACACTTTCAGCCGGGGGGTACGGCAGGTCGATCAATGGCAATTCTTTGAGCAACGACGAGTCCACGGCCTCGAGTCACGATGTCACTTATATGATGTGGGCGAGGACCAAACCGGCGCCGTGGTCCCCCACTACGACGATAGCCGGGAAGAGGCCATCAAGGTCACCGGGGTTTAGACCTTGCGGTTGTCGAATGACCATGCCACTGTTTATTGGTCACGCCCGGGCGGGCGTCGTTGGTGCGCTTTGGGTGTGAAGGCTGACGAACTGCCGGTCCCCAGGCTGACAAAACTCTGAGCATCCGGGCAGGCCACGTCAGTCACAGTCACAGTTGCCCGCTGGGAATTTACAGCCTTGATCGACGTGGGAGCAGACTCTTCCAGCCGACGCTGGGTGTGCGCCCGAGTCCAGTCATCACCAGTTTCGGTGGAGCCCAGTTATCGGCAGCATGGTGGCATCCCCCCACGATGGGACATCCAGTTGCGATGATTGGACAGCGGCCGAGTCACCGAATCAACCATGTCCCAATTCACACACTCGCAGTACCAGTACCTGACCATCCAGGGGATTCATCAAAGCAGGTCCAGCAAGCCTCGCAAGCCATGGGGGCCGGCGCCGAAGGGATGACGGAATCAGATGCGCAGTCTGGGCTTGGCAGGCGGCAACTGTCTCAAGCGTTCCGTGTTCCGTCCGTCCACTCCCGATCTGGGGTGAAGTGAGGGGCGAACGGAGATTCGCTTTGATAACTCATGCAGCACACTCCGGCATTGAGAATCAGGGCTGGTTTGCTGCAGGAAGTGAAGCCATCGTCTGCGAACGTGAAGCCCTGTCGTCGTCATAATAGAGCTTACGGTGGCGAGTCGATGCATGTACGGGGCTGCAAAGCCGAAGGAATCGACAACTCGGCTGAGCGACTGGCACCTCAGCGCATGGTAATTCCCAAGTCAACCCGGGTGTGGTTGGGGCTGCTATATTTACCTGAGCTCGGGTGGTAGTTTGGTACCTGGGGAGGTACTGTTATTGATTCCACGTCTGGGGAGACCCGTAGCAGTCGACCTCATCACAACAGCCGCGACAACCAACACAAGCATCGCCACCAGGAACCTTGATAAGTGCCATCAGTCCCATCTGGTCTGTTCGGGCTGGTTCCCCCATTTTCTCCCCACACACCTTCTCGTCGAGTTGGGGAACGGTCAAGTCAGCTGCCCCCCGGACCTGCGCGCGCCAGGCTGGGTGCTGCGACTGCTACCTTGCACTGTAGGCGCACGTTGATTGGCTCGCTGCCGGCCGGAGCTTGCACTAACACGGGACCACGCAAAAAGGTGCACCTCTCAGGCGGGCCAGCGCTCTTTCTCCCTTTCTCTCACTTTTCCCGCCCAGAGCGCCAGAGCGTCTTGCAGTGGTCCACCACTGACGCGGCGTCGCTTCATGTTGCAGCCGCCACTAACAACCACCCAAACCACAGCGCCCCCGGGCAGCACCCGGCACCCAGCACCCACTCAGCAGCACCTGAACGAAGGCGAGAGCCGACAGCGATCACGGCACAGGAGACAACAAGAACGCATCAACACATCAACACTGCGGCCGATTTCGGGCCAAATCCATTACCAGAATAATTTCCTGACATCACGACGCCGATATCTGTCTTTTGGAATTAGAGTTTCGCCCGATTCGCCGTCGGCCATGGCTGATCAGTGCATCGTCTGCCTGGAGCCCCTGGACGTCGAGGTCACCACGGCCGCCACTGTCTCCACGGCCTCCCCGACCCCGCCAGCTGGAGCCGGCGCCCCTGCAGCACCACAGCTGCTGAAAGAGGACCACGAACGGCTCGCGATTGAGGATGCGGATGCACTCGCCAAAGCAACCCACGAGACCGGTTCCGACAACGAAGAGACCCACGAAAACCACGAACATGTAGCCAAGATTGAGGTTTGCGGCCACATGCTGCACGACGCCTGTCTGCGGGAATGGACCGAGAAGGCAAACAGCTGCCCCATCTGCCGCCAGACGTTCCATGCCGTCGCCGTGTACGATAAGGTTGGAGGTACGTCTCGCCCCCCGGACCCCCGGCCCCCGATCCTTGTGGACGCCGTCGACTGACGCACTTTGGTTGCAGGCAAGCACCTGTCCTCCCGGCGGGTCGAGGACAAGAAGCAGGCACCCGTGGTGCCCGAGTACGATCCGCGAGAATGGATGGAGGACACGGTCGAACAACCAGAGCACCCCAGCAGGCCCTGCCCCGTGTGCAACTCGGCCGAAAACGAGGAGGTGCTGCTGCTCTGCGACGGCTGCGACGCCGCCTACCACACACACTGCATCGACCTGGACAGCGTCCCGAGGGGCCCCTGGTTCTGCATGGAGTGCGAGCACGCCTTTGGCCCGGAAATCGTCCAGCCCGTCGGCAACGTCCCGAGTCAGGATGGCGGCTTCCGCAGCCGGAGCTATTACTTCCCTCGCACCCAGGCCAGCATGCGGCGCGCAAGGCAACGCGCCCGCTCCGACGAGTGGCAGGGAGCCTGGGGCCGGATCACGGGCCGTGTGTGGGATGCACTCGAGCTGGACCTCGACTACCAAGACGAGGAAGACTCGGTCGTCTTCGAGGGTCTTCGCCGGTCTCGTCAGCTGCGCGAGCGGGAACGAGAGGAACACGAGCGCTGGCAACAGCGTCTGAGCATCGCCGCCCGCTTGGGCGCAAGAGACGTCTTTTTGAACAACATCACACGGTGGGTCGACCGCCCACAGCCAGCCCCACAGTCCCGCGAGGAACGGCTCGCCTGGGGTGCCTTGGATAAGGCCAGGGATATGGAGTCCAGGAAGCGCAAGTCCCGGTCAGCCACGGCTGAGCCACACGAGGAACAACACCACGAGCCCGAGAGGAAACTCAAGCGGCCACGCACACGACGATTGCTACACCACAATGGGGAGTCCTCATCATCCGCCGCCGCTCAAAATTCCGGTCCATCCAACGAACAACAGCAACAACAACAACAACA
>FJWA01003964.1_pt1 | contig 10145 bp, 6 predicted proteins | sample 1011891 | NCBI WGS metagenome assembly FJWA01 (sample SAMEA3912450, study PRJEB9761) | metagenome | biome: forest; material: soil | place: USA | collected 2011-06-22 | depth 0.1 m
GGGGAGAGCGGACGGGATCCCGTACTCTCGCATGGATATGGTCGTATGTGGGAGTTGAGTGTCGAGGTAGAGTTCAAATACCAAGCACGTCCAGGCTGGTGGAAAGGAGTCGGACCATGGAACATCTGACGCAAGGGCGGCGCTTCTCCGACAACACAGCACAACCGTGACAGGTGTGTCTGGGGGCAATGGGGAGTGCCGTGATGGGGCCGCCAATGCCTGGCGCCAGCTGTCAAGCCTCGGTTGTACAGAGGGAGTGCGGAATGGATGAATGGAGAACGGTGGACTACGGTTGGGGATGCATGCGGGTTGAGGGAAGGGATGCTGCTTCGAGAAGGCCAACTCAGCTGCCGACGGAAGCTCGGAGTCTAGGAGATTTCCCCGTGGTCCAGGATCGAGACAAGACAGAAATCACCTGCGCTGCCATATCACGGTCTGCCGGCTTCAAAATATCCAAGCTGATGTATTCATCTACTCGCCACACCGCACATCCCCAGCCATATTCAGACGTCAAGTAAGTAGCATAAACAACCGAACATTATACAGGTATCCCGCCAGCCAAACTCCCTCAAAGGAGCCCCCCGCCCTCCAGAACATTCACAATCCCGTCATAAACACTCGGCCTGCCTGCCACGGTATCTGCCACAGGCTCCTCACCCCACCCCGCCAAGCAGCGCCGTAGTCATATATTCATTCCGCACCACGCTCCACACTCCGCACTCGCGTACTCCAGCAAGGCCGGGGTAGATAATTTAGTACGGCGGGTTAGGGCCCATGGGGGGGTAGTCGTCCGGGCGGGGGCCGCCCATGGTGGAGCCGGGGCCGAGGTTGGAGCCAGGGCCGCCCATGGTGGATCCGGAACCGCCGGGAGCGCGGCCGCCGCCAAAGTGCTTCTTGCGCAGGGCGGCGAGGCGCTCCTTCTTGGTGACGGTGTTGATGTAGGTACCGATGATGAAGGAGACGAGGTTGAAGAAGGGCAGCCAGGCGTTCTCGGGCAGGAACTTTTGCGCGAAGGCCAGGCAGATGGGCGACGTGATCCAGCTCACGCGCATCACCTTCCAGAAGCTGACGCGCACCGTCGCCTTGACCTGGCGGAACGTCTTGGCGCCCGCGATGAGCGCCATGGCGACCAGGTAGACCGAGTTTTGGATGGGCGCGATCTGGAGCGTGGCAAGCCGCTGTTAGCGTGTGTTGATCGAGGGGGGTTAGACAAGAGTTGACGCACCACCAGGTTGCTGAAGAGGATCTGCAGGATCTTGGCCTTGAGGCTGGTGCGCCCGCTGAAGATCTTCTGCAGGACCCAGATCAGGAAGTGGCCCAGGGGCGCGCTGACGAGGGCGCCGTAGGCGGCCATCTTGGGCACGCGCGATGTAAAGTAGTTGCCGTGCTTGTTGCGGTCCTTGGCCAGCCACGACGACAGCAGCTCCTGGCTGCCGGCCATGGTGCCGGCCGTGAGCATCTTGGTGCGCAGCGGGTTGTCCTCTAGTTGTTGCAGGTAGGCCTGGAGAGGGAGAGGGGTGGCAGCGTTAGCAAGAAGATTGTCTTGTTCATCCTCGCCAGACGGAGCGCGGAGAGGACAGGGCGACGGCGACGGCGAACGACATACCGCAAGATAACCCTTGGTGCCGGCATTCTGCCTGCCACCGGTGATGGCGGTGCCGACGACGGCCGAGATGGGATGCTTGCCACTGGTGCCGGGCAGCTGTCCGTGGGCAGCCTCGGAAATGGCGGCGGCGGTCGAGCCGACGAAGCCGCCTCTGTTCACGGCCTGGTTGACGACGGCATCCTTGACGGTGCTGGTGACCGTGTCCCGCTCGATCTTAAGCGACATGGCTTGCGGCGATCAAATCGGCATCAAGCTATGGAGCGGGGGCCTGGAGGAGATCGGGTGTCAGTCTTGCGCGCGGGTTTGTGGTGGTTGGCGGTGTGCAGGGCGTGCGGGCGTGTGACGATGCCGCGGGTGCGCTGGGCCAACGCTTTGTTTACAATGGGGATAACACCGGATTGCTGGGGGAACTCGAACGCCGGGCGGGTCTCGGCTTGCAGCGTTCCGCAAAACCCAGAATGCGCGTCCGAAGAGCGATGCGATGCGGTGCGGTGACGAGCGGGAGCAGGGGAAAAGAGGCCAACTCACGATTGAGGACGGAGGTGGGAGGGGGACAGGTGGTTGAGCGATTCGGGTTGGCTGGGGATGAAGCTGTTGTCGCAAAATCTCGCCCTGCAGCGCTGAAAACAGGGTGAGCGGGTGAGTGGGTGAATGGGGAGGCTGGGTTTTGGGACGGGGACGGGGACTGGTGCTTTGCTGCAGCTCCCCCCTGTCGCCTGGGCGTCGCGACTTGGGGTCGGGTGGGGAGGGACGCGTGTGGGGACCCAGGGGACCAGCCACCACGGAGTCCGCTGATTGGCCGCATCGATGCGCTGGTCTGGGAAACAAAACCTCGGCCGCAGGACTCAGCTGCGAACTGGATATTCCGACCGAGCCACGCCAATATTTAGACCAGGTCCCTGACGCGCCACCACGGACACACCCGCGACAAAACAAAAGCATGCCACAACATCTGAACCAACCCTTGAATATAAGGCAGGACAGGAAGAAACCCGGTGTCGCGAAAGAGAATCATTGCGGAATACAGAATACATGCCGGCATGCTCCAAATACCCGCGCTGCTCAGCAACCACTGATGAGCGCCCGGAACGGCGACACCCCTGGCCAGAGCCGAGCGAACCCCGGACCCCTGTCTGTTTCTCAGACCTCGGCCACTCCTCCCATCCTCCCACCACGCTGCTGCTTTCCCCTCTCCCTCCCCAGTTGAGCCGCATCGGATCCGGCCTTCTTATGTAGTGGGATGTACGTGGGCGCGGGAACGCCAAGTTACCCTTGAAGACATGGCCATTTCCACCCATACGGGATTGATCGACTTCCCTGGCTTGGAAGACTTGGACTTCATACCTCCCGAAGTCGGCTTCGTCGAGCCTGACCCAGTACCTGCAAAAGAGGAAGCCGACTATAGTGGATCCTCTGGCGCGCACGAGGACTTCGAGGGGCCGGACGGATCTGACAAGCCCCGCAGGAGCATCTGGGCCAAGTCGGCTGGCACAGCCAGGCAGAATCCCCGGCCGTCCTCTGTCGCCATGCCGCGGACCGCCGGGACGTGAGAAGCTGTGGCGCCGACCGGGACGGGGACGGCGACTGGGGCGGTGACGGCGGCGGNGAGGGCCGCAGGGGCGGCGGCGGCGGGGACCGCGTTGGTCACCACAAACAGGTTTCCATCTCTCCTGAGCTCCGTTACCACCTGTCCTGTGTCCTCGTCATACAGGTTGTAGCGTTTTTGGTCCCAGTAGATGCCCTCGTCCTGCAACAGCGCAGGGCATATGAGATTCACTGGCGACTGCGGGTTGTAGATGGCCTCTTTCAGCTCCACCGTCACCTCTTCCCCAGTGCTGAGCTTGGTTTTGTAAGCCGCCACGCCTCCCAGTGTCGTGATGGTCATGCCCGCCGTCCCGAGATTAATTGATGGCTTCTTTAACAGATGCAGCTCCGAGAACCACTTCAAGTCGTTGAATGCTGGCCTCTCGGTCCCCGAGTCGTACGCCACCAGTTCGTGAAGCTCCTGCCCCTTCGCCATCTTGGACGATGGATTTCCGACCGTTGTGGATGATGCACAGGCAGCTTGGCCGACATGAATCTCAGAGGAGGAGGGAGCCATGTTGTGCTCCGTGGTTTCAGGCGGCTCGGGTGGTCTGCTCGAGATTAAGCGGTGGCGTGAGACGAAGTTGAAGGGTCAAAGTTAGGAAGAGAACGTCGAGAAGTTGAGAATGTTGAGGAAGAGGTGGACTTGTCCGGGACACTGAAACGGGAATCATATCACCATCATTGGCAACTGCTACCTCGATGCCCGAACCAGCGTCATACCATCATACAGACCATGCAACGGTCGATGCGGATGCCGTCGGCAAGACGCAGCATATCCTTCTCACCGGCAGCTCCTTGTTGCGTCACTCAACTGCGGTTCATGAAGAAAGTTGCTGCGGGTTCGTTATGCATCAGTGCCTCAGCAGCATACCGCGGTGCATAGGTGCCTCGTCATCATTGGCTGTCTCCCCTCGCGTTTTCGTGTATAAGTCAGACTGAGCATCGAGGATTCATGCCCTCACCTCAGAAGCCTGTGTCGCCAGGAAGATGGACACAACCACCCCGTCCTATGCCAACGGCGCGCTGCAGCCCGTGGCCGGGGCCTGCTGCCCCCCCGACCCGTCTCCAGCTCGCCATGCTCACCGCGACGAGCCCTGCGATCACACGACAATGACCGTTCTATACTCGCGGAGACGTAGGTGTTTAACATGTGGACATAGGCCTCGGGATGGATGGGTCTATCGCTGCACGGTGGACAGGGACCCCCTCATTCTTCAAATGGNTGCCACAGCCAGCGACCCGGTAGGCAGATGGACTGAAGACCGTCGGGGCCTAACTATGAGAGAGCATCGCTGAGCATCCAAAGAGGTTGCCTACGACGATATTGGCTGGCACTTTGNAGACGAGATGAGTTTGGGGAAGTTCGGGTCCGATAAACAGAGCGAAGCAACAAGTGTCGTGAGAGAGATGTCCCCAGAGCAGCGAGCGTCTTATACACCGGTGCAACTTGCGACGCTGTGGTCTCAACGCAGACATGTGCGCCTCACCCCCCAAACTCACGCACCCACCGTCGATATCACTTACTGACATGGGGTCCAGGTTCGTGAGGTGATAGCCAACCAGCGGAGCCATTCTAAGACTCTAAAGACGGGCTACCCCGACGACAAGAGACCGTGGGTGCCGACAAAGCACTTCGAGTGCCAATACAAGGTCTGCCCTCCCTGCCATCGCATTAAGCACAGAGTCAAATCCTGGGTCAGCCTTGACGGCGTCTTGAACGGAGACATTTTGCCCAGTGTAGCAACCGGATTCTCGTTTACCGCCTTGGGTTCCAGGCCGGTTGTCAAGGCCAGCGTGGCCGAGGTGGCTGGCTATCGCCCTGTTCCTCTGGTGAGTAAGCTTCCAGCTAACGATGTTCCATGTGTGGACGCGGAATTCCAACTCGGCAACCTTGATCAGCCTGGGGACCATCCGTGAAGGCGTTCAGAACCTCCATGGACAGGGCCGGTTACGGCTGATAAAAGGACGCCTGCTGCCCGCTGTGATGGCCCGACTTCGGAACCCAGAGATGTCCTGTCAGTCATTATTGGTTTACTTGTTGTGCTATATTTGGCTTTTCGTCCCAAGGGAGCTGGGGTGCACTAGGGTACGTGGCAATGGATACTATACTCGGAGGCTCATTCAGGATACACCAACACATGAAATATCGTCAATGACACACGTTACCCAACCCCATCGTGCATTGCAACAACCCCACAGACACCCGCCTTCACATAGGAAACGACTTCATCTCCTGCAGCGTCCAAAACCTCCGCATCCTCTCCGCCCCAAGATCCCGCACCTCCTGATCCAGATGCTTCAGCAACACCTCCCCCCACGGCTCCACCTTCCCCTTCAACACCCCCAGCTCCAGCTCACACTCCCTCTCCTTGCACCGGCGCAGGTACTCGGCCATCTCATCCACGCCCTCGTGGATCATCTTGTGCTGGCGCAGCAGCTCGCAGTCCTCCTTCTTCTTGGCGGTCTTGCTGCCCTTGGACAGCCCGCTCGGCGGCGCGGTGGCCCGGAACTCGGGCATCTTGCGGCCCAGCAGCGGGTACAGGTGGGTCTCCTCGATGGAGTGGTGCATCTCGAGGTAGCGGGCCAGGCGGAGGCCTTCGTCGATGAACTGCTTGAGGGACAGGTTGGCGGGCCGCCGGTTGGTGGCGCACGCGGTCTGGAGGGTCGAGTACATTTGGCGGAAGTGGTCGTGCTGCGGTGGCGTGGTCAGTTGGAGAGAAGGAGGATAACGGGGAAGGGGGGTGTATGTACAAAGTAATCCATCTGCTCGGCGAGGCGGTTGTATATGCGGAATTCCTGTGGTGTCAGGGCGGGGAGGCTAGGTTCCGGTGCGGGTTCCGCGGCCGGGTCGGAGCCGGAGCCGGAGCCGGAGCCGGAGCCGGACACGGAGGCCTTGCATGGTTTATCCTCCGGTTTGGGGATAGCGGCCGGGCCCGCATCCGATGTCTGTGCTTCCGTGTCCACAGGGACGGGCGGCTCAGACACGGTCGGATCTTCGGGCATTGTGAGACGATGAACGGCGGTATCAAACCTCGTCAGCCTNTTGGGTGGAAATAAGCTACTCTGACGCTGCGATCACAGCGTAATTTGCTCAGTACGTGTTATTAGCAATGAGCCTGGTGGGGATGAGTGCAAAAATCGTCTCTTGAAGGGGGAGAGACACGTCATGAGAGTCGAGATCCTCCCCCGAGAAATAGATATNAGAATCCCCTTCTCNCGAAAGGGTCAACCCTGCAGTGGTTCCTCTGCAAAACCTCGCTGTAGCATGCCTGTTTCGTACTCCAAATACCGCTAATTGGCTGGAGCGCAGCCCCGTCAGCATTGGAAATCCACTAACTCGCAGCAACTGGGCTCCTTTACCGCGCGGTGACCCATTTCGTCCAGCCGTGCGAGACCGACGACCGCGCGGGGAAAACCGCCACAGTACGAAATACCGATAGCATTCTGAAGGTGTGGGTGTGTCTTGCTATCATCTCGTCGTTTGAACCCATCGCTATCTATCGTCATGTCGCATGAAAAAACCGCCCGAACGCCGTCCATGATACTGGGACATCTCCAAGTCATATCATCTCGCCCATACCCTCTCCCATCTTTGGAGCGTTTTCGAAAACCACAATGAGGCACCCTCGCCTCAGACCAGCGACCTGGCCCTTCACCGATACTCCGGCTTGAGCGTCCAAACCGCCCTCATGCTGGAACCGCGCTTATCCATCTTGGCCACCTTCCCCAATGCCAGCTTGAACGCGTCGGCCTGCCTGGGGCCGCTGCAATACTGGTTGAAGTGATCCACCAACAGTTTGGACGGCGCCTGGCCGTTATGCCTCTTGATGAAAGCCGGTATCATCTTCTCAAAGTCCTTGGCACCGAGATTCCGGTCCGCTACGCCGGGTGTGCCCGACCTCGAGCCGCCGGGGCTTCCCGTCGCCAGCCCCTGACGATTTGCAACACCGGCCCGGATATTTGTCGGCCGACCAGCCTCCCCGACCTCGCCCGTCCACGTCACGGTGCCGATGGGCACGCTGCGGGCTTGCTCTCCCGCGCGCCGGAGGCTGAGGGCCGCCTGTGCGGCGATGCGGTTGGCTTCCTGTTGGAGCATCTTGCGATCTGCCTTGACTGTTTTCTTGCCGTTGATGATCTCGTCGTGCTCTAGCGCGCTGTGGACGCCCGATTTCGCAAAGATGCCCTCCATGAGCCGGTCTTCTTCGTTTTTGGGTGCCGCGGAGTCGTCTTCATAAGTTTCAAGGCCCGCGACCCCGTCGATGTCGCGAAGGTCGCTTTCCTTCTCGTCTGTGCTGCCTTCGGGTGGGGTCTCGATTTTGGCTTCGACTTGCCGCGGCTTGTAAGGGACGACATCATGTCCCGGCAGCACGAGCTCCTTCGGTTCGGCGCGCTGGAAGCCTTTGACGTCGCTCCCTTTGAACATCTGGCCCGTCTCGGTCACACCGTCCTCGTAGGAGCTGAGACTGAAGAGATCGTGCAGATCACTGACGTTGAAGGTGGTTTGTTGTTTGGGGTCTTTCAGGACCTTGTTGGAGAGGAATTGCTTGAAGATCTGGCGGTGGTAGATCTTTTCCTCTATCGTCCCGGCCGTCATCAGCCGGTATATCGTGACTTCGCGTTTCTGACCCAGCCTCCAGGCCCTCTCCCTCGCTTGGACATCTGTGGAAGGATTCCAATCGGGGTCGAAGATGATCACGCGGTTGGCTCCCGTGAGGTTTACCCCCAGCCCGCCGACTTTGGTTGTCAGCAGAAACACATCAACCTCTGGGTCGGTGTTAAACTGGTCGACGAGAGTTTGCCGCTGCTTGACGGGCGTCTTGCCGTCCATTCGAATGTAATGTACGTTGCCCAGCCGCTGAATAAACGTTTGGATGATATCCAACATCTGGACCCCCTGGCAGAACAGCAGCGTCTTGTGCCCCAAACGTTTCCACATTGGGAGCAGAGACTTGACAACTGCCATCTTGCCGGACTTGCTGTCGTCACCCCACGTGTAGCCGGGCTTGGTCTTGAGCCGCGGATCTAGCAGGTCGGGGTGATTGCAGATCTTGCGGAGGATATCGATGCCGTACAGTGACTGACGCGTCCGATTGAGAATCGAAGTCATATCGTCGGATTTGAGGAACAGCTCGTACGCCTCCCGCTGCGGCTTGGACAGCTTGCAGAAGAGCACCTGCTCGCTCTTCTTGGGGAGGTCGGCAGCGACATCTACCTTCAGGCGCTGGAGGAGATACGGGCTGATTGCGTCCTTGAGGGTTTCGGCACACTTCTGCGCAGTCATGATCTGCAGGTTCGTGGCGTTGGCGTAGCCTCCGAGTTTGATCGGTATCTCGAACTGGTTACGGAACGCAACCAGAGTCCCGAGACGCATGGGGTAGATGAAGTCAAACAGGGACCAGAGCTCAGTCAGATTGTTCTGCATGGGAGTACCGGAGAGGATGACGCGATTGTGGGTGCGGAGTTCCTTGCAGTAGATGGTGATGGCCGTGTTGGGATTTCGAATCTTGTGACCCTCATCCAGAACGGCGTAGTCCCAATCGACGGGGATCAAGACGTCGCCGTAGGTCTGGAGACCGGCATACGTCGTGACCAGCACGTGGCCATGCTCGACCACTCGGTCAACAATCCTTTTCGCCGCCGTGCTGGATTTGCTGGGTTTCTTCTGCTCCCAATCATCCTCGTGGTCCTCGATCTCGCCCTCGTTGCGGACGCTGAACATGCCGCTTCCAGACGAGTGCAGGATGGAGACACGGAGTGGCGGCCACCAGCGATGGAACTCGTTTACCCACTGCCGCAGGACCGTGGCTGGAGCGACAACAATCACGGGTTTGTGGAGCTTCTTGCTGTAATGTAAGGCGGCGACGAACGATATCAGTTGGACTAGTAACTTGTGAGTTTGGCTTCGAGAAAAAAAAAAGCACGCGGCAAACGTGTAAGGGCAGCACAAACCTGTTTTACCCAGCCCCATCTCATCACCGACGATGCCGCCGACCTGTTGGGCATACAGCTCTGCCAGCCATTGCACACCGGTCTTTTGGTAGTCGAAGAGAGATGGGTAGATGTCGCCAGGGAGCTTCAGCCCGGTTTCAAATTGGTGGTCTGGCTGGTCCGGAGAAGGCTTGAACCACTCCTCTTCGCCGTCTGGCCCATCGTCAACAGGCTGGCCCAATCTCTCCTGGTGGCGCCGCCTGGCCCGACTCCTTCGCTCAACCCAGTCCCTCAACCTCCTCTGATAGACAACCTCGTTACCATCATCTATGTTGCTCAGATCGACGGTGCCCTCGCTGTCCTTGACGGCTTTCTCTCGCTTTCGCTTCGGAGTAGTATCGGTCATGTCGTAATCATCAGAGGCAAATGATTCCGGGGTAGCCGCTTCCGAAGCCGGCTCATCCGGCGTGAACTCATCGTCGGATTCAACGGGCGGTCTTTGGACCTTCCGTTTCTTGCGCGGACGTAGCGAGAACTCGGACTCCACAGCGGCGCCGGAAAGGTCCTCATTGTCCTCGGCGAAGCCTGGCAGCCTCAGGTTCTGGTGTGATCGAGGGCCTTCGCCAGCCTGTTCCTCAAGCTCTTCCGCAATGGCCTCATCCTCAGCATCGATGATGGCATCAGCGAGCTCTCCTTGAACGCCGTCGGGCCGGGCACCGCCAAACGTGGCGAACGGGGTGATTTTGCCGGTCCGAATGAGATACTCGCGTTGTGTCTCACCAGGAAGCTTGCCACCTGTAGCCGCTGTCTGGTTGTCCGCCGGGTCCTGCCGATTCCGCTGCTCGATGCGCGCATTGAAGTCGGCGACGTCCCTCTCACAGATCTCGATCTCGGCCTCAATCCGGGCCATGTCTCGCTGTATGCGTAGTCTTGCTGCGGGGTTCGCATGTGTAGAACGGAGCTTCTGTTGTTGGAGCTTCATCTGGTTCCCAAGCCTGGACTTGGACAGCTCGGCCTTCTCGAT